>Ga0209254_10005094_pt1 | contig 12073 bp, 9 predicted proteins | sample FrelakmetDIP11DI_FD_187148 | JGI IMG/M metagenome (GOLD analysis project Ga0209254, IMG submission 187148) | Freshwater lake sediment microbial communities from the University of Notre Dame, USA, for methane emissions studies - DIP11 DI (SPAdes)... | ecosystem: Environmental > Aquatic >...
AGCCGGGTAATAATCCGGCTTCTTTTATTGCTTCTTAGAACCCATCGTGATAATCTTTCCGCCGCTGATATTTGAGGTCTGATAGAATTGACGCCTTAACTCTGATAATAAAATTCCATCCTTTCATCGTGCCGTTAGGTATCCAGTTAAAGCTCATGTCCCAGCAATGAAGGTCGCGGGTGATTCCTATCTGCGTCATAGTTATTTCTCTCTGGGTAAAATCATAACCACTAATATATGTAATTGCAAACTTCTTTGTCAGATTTACATTACCATTTAGGGAAAGAGTCTGCGATAATGTTGACACATAACCGGGCTTTGAATAATTTAGATTATAACTTACCCTCATCGACCATGGGACGTCAAAGATTGAATACCCGTATTCATCATACAAAGTTCCGGTCGGGTCATTGTTTCTGCGGCCAATAATATCCTCCTCCTGATTCCCTGGGGGGTTTATCTGTGTGGTTCCCTGCTGGGGAACCTGCCCTCCGCTTTTTTTATTCTTATCACCTCTCACGAGCTGACCCAGATCGAAATCGAGACTCACTGAAAAGTAGGTAAGCCGCATCAGCCTGTGGTTCGTTGCCAACTCAAAATCCCCAACAGGAGTACCCTTCGGGCTCAATGCATAGAGTGAAAACGAACTGTTGGCCGAAACACCGAGATTATTAAAAAGGAGAGTTCTCAGGTTCATTGAAATCGGGGACCAATTTATAGAATCCTTAAATATGTCGTATGAAGTGGATATGCCAAAATTATCAATGATCTTCACTTTTTTGGGTTTACCGGAGGTATCATTTTTCTCGAACACCTTCGCCTCCAGAAGATTGGTAAGGTTGAAAGATACTGTCCCACTTTTATTTGATAATGAAGGTGTTCCATAAATATTGCCTTCAAAAATTGAATATACGGTTTTCTTTCCTGATGTGTCTGACTGAACCTCCTTGTACATATCGCTGCTGAGTGCAGGGAAAGAAGGAATATAGCTGAAACTTACTGAAGGTCTCATCACATGCCTTATGGCCTGAATCCTCGATTCGGGTTTGAAATTAAACGTTCCGAAAATCTGAGGATTAAAGCTTGCACTGATTGATGGATTAATTGCTTGTCCGTAAAATGCTCCCCTGAGAGTATCTGTAATAACAGTTGGAACAATTTCATTTCGCTCCGGGTCGAAATAATCGGGATTCCATGTCTTTTCATACTTTTGGGAATAAAGAACACCATTATAGGTGACCTGAGGAGATACAGAGAAATTTCTGAACGGCCTGAACTGAATACTTACCGGCACTTCATGCTTAAAACCATTCTGCATATCATTCCAAACCTCACTTGTGAACAAAAGACTGTCGTAGGTGCTTATCCGATTGTCGAGAGAGGCTGAGTATTGCATCTGGAGTTCCTGGTACCATTTCTTTGTACCCGTGCTCTTCTTCCCATAAAACGGATAGATCCTGCTGACATTAAAACTGACTTTAGGAAGGTTCAGGTCAACAGTTTTATTCTTCGTATTCTGACTATGGTTCATACTTGCAGAAAGATTGAAGGGAGTTCCTTCCCATGATTTTGTATAACTCACGCTTGACTGTTTCTGGGTAGTGACATGTTCAGAGACATTATAACTGTTCGTTTTATCGTATCCGCTTGAGCTCATATTTACATTTGCAGAAAATCGTGAGCCGGGACGGGCCTTCGGACTCTGGTTGTAGTTCCAGCTAATCTTATAGTTGACATCTTTACTGTAGTCCTCCAGACCCTTATGACCAGTAATATTATTTGCATAGCTGAAGAGAAACTGTCCATCGAATTTGTACTTTTTAGCATAATTAGTCTGTGCAGTTACCATCCATGTGCCATTTGCATAAATGTTGCCTCTCAGTGCAAGGTCAAAATAATCACTGATGGCGAAATAATAACCGCCATCAGTAAGGTTATATCCTCTTTCCTGTTCATGTCCGACTCTCGGCATAAGGATACCAGATGCAGCTTTTTTTGTCTGTATGGGAAAGAAACCAAAAGGTATTACTGCCGGAAGAGGAATACCTTCGAGAACAAGATATCCCGGGCCTGAAATTATTTTTTTACCGGGATAAATCTTTGCCTTGGGAAGTCTTATATAAAAATGCGGATCATCAGCATCGCAGGTTGAATAGGTACTTTTTGCAATATTTGATGTCCCGTCTTCAAGCAGTTTTGTAACCTCGCTGTGCAGCATTCCCTCATCCTGCTGGGTAACAATCTTATAGGCAATTGCTTTCCTCGACACAAAATTATACAACATGGAGTCTGATTTTATTTCCTGCGACCCCTGCTTAAAAACCGGTTTACCCGATACTTTGCCTGTCGTATCTTCCTTTCCGGCTGCAAAAACAGTGTTTTTAAGCATATCGAAGACAATTGAATCGGCCTTTATCTCAATATCGCCGTATGTAACTTCTGCCTTATCAATAAGGGTAACTCTTTTGTTAATAAGATCATTCTTTTTTGTTCCTGAACATCTGTAGGTTATTTGCTTGTCAATCGCCTCGGGAGATATCTTTTTCAAATTCCCTGAAAGAGTGTCCGAGGCCAGGGTGTCCTGTCTGACAATGTTTGAATCAGGAAGTGTCCTGCTTTCCTGCGAAGACAATGATGTAATACGGACCATCACAAGGAACACTACAAGTAACCGTTTTTGTTTAAAAAAATACAACTTAAATACTATTTTTGTACAGTTTTTGTGTGACGTCCGGATGTCAGTGGCAAAACTAATTAAAAAAACATGAACTAACCATGGGTTCAGATATTAAAAACGGCAAAGAACGTACCAATAATATACATCTTCCGAAATCCTTTCTGATACTCTTTTTCGTTTTGTCCTGTTCAGTATGGTTGCCTTTGAATGCAACTGAGAAGACATGGATAGTAGTAATTGATGCCGGACATGGTGGTAAAGATCCGGGGGCTCTCGGATCGGTCAGCAGGGAAAAAAATATCAATCTGGCAATTGCTCTTAAAACCGGAAGTTATTTGGAAGAAAATTTAAAAAATGTCAAAGTTCTTTATACAAGAAGGAGTGATGTTTTTGTCGGACTGAATGAAAGAGCTGACTTTGCGAACAAGAATAAGGCTGATCTCTTTATCTCAATTCATGCAAACTCCATATCCAAAAAAAGTATTAAAGGCACAGAAACATGGATTATGGGGCCTGCAAAGGATGAGCAGAACCTCGAGGTTGCAATGAAGGAAAATGAGGTAATTCTTCTGGAAGATGATTTTTCTACAAAATATGAAGGATTTGATCCTAAATCTCCCGAGTCGTATATAATGTTTACCGTGATGCAAAATACATTCAAGGAACAGAGTACATGGCTCGCTTCCAATATGCAGGGTCAGTTTAAGAACCGTGCCGGCAGAATTGACCTCGGAGTTAAACAGGCAGGGTTCTGGGTTTTGTATATGACTACAATGCCCAGTGTGCTGATTGAGACAGGGTTTATTACAAATTCTGATGAGGAAAGCTTTCTGACTTCGAAAGAGGGCCAGGATTTCATTGCTTCAGCAATTTACAGGGCAACCCGTGATTACATCAGTGAAATAGACAAGAAAAGTCAGATCTCAATGTCTGCAGAAACAGAAAGAGTCGACGGATCAGATTCCCTCCCTACCGGGAACAGCACAGCAGAAGATGAAATCAAATTTATGATTCAGGTGGCCACATCAACCGGAAAGAAAGAGCTGAAACCTGATAATTTCAAGGGCCTGCACGACATAATGGCAATATCTTCGGAGGATCGTTTCAGGTACGCTTCCGGTAGCTTTTCAGAATTCAGCGAGGCTGTTGAGTATCAGAAGAAAATTAGGTCAGTTTACCCCGATGCATTTATAATTGCAGTAAGAAATAACAAAGTATTACCTTTACAGGAGGCACTGAACATAAAACAAACAAAATAATACCGCCATTTAAATGAAAAAAATCTCACATGAAGTCAAAGTTGGTTTTACAGCTTTGATAACAATTCTGGTTTTCATATGGTTATATAATTTTCTGAAGGGGAAAGATCTTTTCAGCAGCACATCTCACTATTTAGTTGTTTATGATAAGGTAGGAGGCCTTGCAGAGTCAAGTCCGGTTGAAGTTAACGGATATAAGGTCGGGGTGGTTCAGTCAATAAGGTTTCTTGATCCTGAAACCGGGAAACTTTTAGTGACAGTCTCAGTCGACAAGGGGTTCAGTTTGCCGCGGAATACTGTTGCTGAGATCACTACCGCAAGCCTTATCGCGGGAATGAAGATACAGTTTGTTTACGGCCAGGGGCCAGGGGTATATTCCGACGGCGATACCATTCCCGGCAGACTGGCAGAATCGATTATCACAAAAGTGGAAAATGACCTTGCCCCTTTTAAAGACAAGTTGTCCGATCTTATTTCAGTACTTGATTCTGTTATAAGCTCTGTAAATGAAATTATGGATCCCCGGTTCAAAACTGATCTCAGATCGGGAATTGCAAGTCTAAGCAGCACAGCAAAAAGCATTGAGGAGTCAGAACTTAAATCAACTCTCCTGAATATTAACAGGTTTACCAAAACACTGGCTGAGAATTCGGATAAACTATCTTCAACCTTCAGCAGCCTTCAGACAGTTGCCGATACACTCGCAGCAGCTGATTTATATACTTCTGTCAATAATCTTAAGCAAACTCTGGAAAAGACTTCCCTCTTAATTGAGAACCTTAATAAAGGAGAGGGTACGGCCGGACAGCTCATGACAAATGATACCCTTTATCATAACCTTTCGAATAGTCTGGGTAGCCTGAATTCACTTCTACTCGATATGAAGGCTAATCCGAAACGATATGTTCATTTTTCCATGTTTGGCAAGAAAAATATCCCGGAAGAATAGGATTTCTGCAATATTCAGATTATCTTGATCTTAAAATGCGGTAGTAAAACGATGGCAAAATAATCCTCATTTTTTTTATCATTTGTTGAATTTTGATTAAAGTTTCTAATAAGTTGGAACACACCATTAACCCTTTCTATGCAATATTAACTATCTAATAATCAATGCTTTAAAATATATAAAAAATAATTTCATCATAAGTTACTGATGATTAAAACCATATACTTTTTTTGAAAAAATCAAGTAAAAAAAATTTTTTTTTTAACTTTTTTTTTTACAAATATTGCTGTCAGAATCAGCTTGACTTGAAACCTTAAAACCGCAAACAAAGACTTTTCATGAACAAAACCCATAATGATGTTTGGAATAACTGTCTGCAGATAATAAAAGACATTATTCCATCCGTCAGTTTTAAGACATGGTTTGAACCCATTATTCCTTTAAAACTTGAAAACAATATTCTTACCATTCAGGTTCCAAGTCCGTTTTTTTATGAATACCTCGAAGAGCAATATATTGATATTCTGAGAAAGACACTCCGACGTGAAATCGGTACTGATGCAAAGCTGGAATATAATGTTGTGCTTGAAAATGCCAATTACTCTGACGGCAAACCGTACACTGTCAGATATCCCTCCAGGAATAAAACAGATCTTCACAATAAACCTGTTCAGGTTCCATTCGATGTAACACAACCTTCAATAAGAAATCCCTTTGTGATTCCAGGGATAAAGAAGGTACATTTCGATCCGAAGCTGAATCCCGACTATAATTTCAGTAATTATATTGAGGGTGAATGCAACAGGCTTGCAAGATCGGCAGGTATCGCTGTCGGGAATAATCCAGGCGGAACTGCATTTAATCCTCTGATGATTTATGGCGATTCAGGTCTTGGAAAAACACACCTTGCCCAGGCTATTGGTATCCTTGTCAAGGAGAAACATCCTGACAAGGTCGTGTTATATGTAAATGCAAACAAATTCCAGACTCAGTTCGTTGAATCTGTCAGGAACAACAATAAAAATGATTTCCTGCATTTTTATCAGATGATTGACGTACTTATACTTGATGATGTCCATGAGTTTGCAGGGAAAGAAAAGACCCAGGATACTTTTTTCCACATCTTTAATCATATTCATCAGTCGGGTAAACAACTGATCCTAACTTGCGACAGGCCTCCTGTTGAACTTCAGGGAATGGAGCAAAGGCTCCTTTCAAGGTTCAAATGGGGTCTGCAGGCCGATCTGCAGAGACCTGACTATGAAACCAGACTGGCAATTCTGAAAAAGAAAGCCTATAATGACGGGATTGAACTGCCCGATGAGATATTTGAATATCTTGCTGCAAACATATCCAATAATATCAGGGAACTGGAAGCCGTACTTATTTCATTATATGCTCAGTCAACGCTGAACAGGAAAGAGATAACTCTCGATCTTGCCCAGCAAATGGTCGAAAAACTTGTAAGCACCTCCAGACGAGAAATTACTATTGAATACATTCAGAAGATAGTGTGCGATTATTACAAGATACCTATAGATCAGATCCAGGGAAAAACAAGAAAAAGAGAGATTGTCCAGGCAAGGCAGGTCTCAATGTATTTCTCCAAGAGTCTGACAAAAGCATCGCTGGCATCCATAGGTTCACATATCGGGGGAAAGGATCATGCTACTGTATTGCATGCATGCAAAACAGTAAACAATCTGATCGATACTGACAAGCATTTCAGAAACCAGATTAATGAAATTGAGAAGAAACTGAAGGTCTGATTATTAACCCACTCCTCACATTAGCGGAACATTTTAAATATTCTCTTATTTCGATCCTGGTGCCCGGAAGAAGAAGTAATTGAGTATATCAGTCTTCTTACTTTTTACTTTTTACTTTAAAAGCTCCCCTGTCAATATCCTTCACGCACCTGAATCCTACAGTAGCATTCCTGTCAAATCCCTGTGAGACCAGCAGCATGATCTGTGTCTTATCAAGCGCCTGCGGTCCGCCCTGTATATACCACCAGCTTGAGTCAGGCTTGTAGAAACTCCCTCCCCTGATAACCAGAAAATAATAAGATCCGTTGAAATACATATCATTGGTCACCTGCCAGACATTTCCAACAAGATCCATCACCCCGCAGGGGCTTGCCCCTTTGGGAAAAGCATCAACAGGAGTTGGTTTGTCAAAGGCATTATTACACAATGTACCATGGAATTCATCTCCCCAGGGCCAATTCCTCTTATCTGTACCTTGTGCCGCCAGCTGCCATTCCGCCTCGGTTGGAAGCCTTTTCCCGGCCCATTTTGCATAGGCTTTGATGTCCTCATAACCGACATATACAACCGGATATCTTTCCTGACCCTCCTTAAATATGCCAGTCGTCCAGTGTCTCAGGTATCTTGTGGTATCGGTGGGCCTGTAGCCTGAACTTTGCAAAAACTCATAATACTGTGCATTTGTCACAGGGTATTTGTCAATAAGAAAGCTATCTGCTTTAACATTCAATCCGCTGATATCCGGATAAGGGATAAAATCGTCTGCTGCCGAAACCTCAAAGGTGAATTCTGCTCCCGGAACAAGAACCATATCCGGGGCTATCCCTGTTGCCTTAACAGTGGGAACCACCTTGCTAATAAGCCAGGGGTTGCCACCTTTAAAGGTAAGAGCATTTTCATCCTGAAGAATCTTATTGAGGATGAGCTGGATAACGATCTTCCCTTCATAAAAGCCAAATAAATCCTTTACCCTTACCACTGTATCACCTGTAACATTAAACTCCTTAAAATCAGTTCTGTATGAAGGATTTCCTTTCCAAACAAGAATCCTGTTGCGACCCTCTGCCCCTATTGACAATGAATCAAACCTTATTTCCGATTTCAGCAATACGGGAAATGCTGCTATGCAATCCAAAGAACCTTCTTTTCGTGTTCCGGAATATGATTCGGGCCATCCTGCAGCTCTTGCAGAAATATAGCTTAAGCCATTTTCGGATGCAGGGAGAATATTTTCATGATTCCACAGGGAAACATAATGTATATTGCTGTCGGCCTCGATACTGAATAACTTTCCTTCAAATCCTTCAGGCTTCATATTCAAGACAGTATATATTGTTTTTTTACCTGATTTCCACCTGTTGACCAGAACATTGTCAATTCTGGTATCTACCAACGGGGTCCAGTCATTATCAAGAAAGGCGTCGTTATTCTGACGGAGAATAAAGGTCGTTGCAGCAAGGTATTCAAGATCAGTTCTGTAATTTTCATCTCTTCCGCCCGGACGGAAAAGATTTATCTCCGTCCCATAACCATTGAAAAATGCTATTGCTATTTCACGGTGGATAATATTCTCTCCTACATCGCATACCCTGAAAATTGAGAAATCCGGTTTTATAAGTTTGTTAAGATTAAGTTCAGGGCTAAGGAAAATCGCATTGTGGACCCTTCCTGAAATTATCCCGGGCATATCGCGGATTACTGCCATTCCTTCAGAATACATGATCACACCTTTCCTGACGCTATCGGCGGCAGCCTGTAACTCATAGCTTGAATTTCCTCTTGTATCAAGAACGACTCCGTCAGCTTCAGTCTCTCCTATCAGCCTGGCCATTCCTGTGTAATGATTTTCTTTTCTGGTACTGTTATCCCATGGATTATAGGCTATAAAAAAACGGGTATTGTTCTGACGGGATAAACGGCTGAAGTTTCTAAGCTGTTGCGTCCCTCCCGGAAGATCACTGTAGAGATCCCACTGATTTCGCTGGTCAAGGCCGAGACGTGGCCATGTAGGCCATATTCCGTAGACGTCAATTTTTCCGAAAAGTTCATTTCCTTTCCTGAGCATATCGGGGAATGTATATTTGCCGGTCATTCTGTCGTAAAACTCTCTGTCCCATGCCATCTGAAGAACAATGAGATAGCTCTGCCTGATCCATTCGAGATCCTTCCGTTCATAAAGTGAATTGTCAAATTTCTCCAAATCATACAGATACTTGTCCCTGAACATCATCCGTAAGCCATTCTGCCATTCTCCCCTGTAAACTTCAGCATACATTTTATACAGTACCTTCGCTTTAGGCGGGAGAAGAGTCTGATACCTTTGCTTCTGTCCACCCTCCGTCTGCTGACGCCTGGCAATAGCACAAACAGAAAATCCACCGGACAGCTCGAAAGAAGAATAGCCCATCTCCCATGCATTGTCAGGTAAAATTACCCTTACCGGCCTGTAACCAGGTCTGAACAACCAGGCTCTTGCCAGATCCCAGGGGCCTTTCCCTGTAATAGTAACTGATTCATTATCCTGACTAAAAGGGACAACATTACTTACCGAAACAGTATCTTCAGATATATTCTCGAATTCAAATCCGCTTTCCCAGCCCGATGTTACTGCTTCATCATAAGTAAAAACCAGCTTTATCCTGTTATCAAATATTTGCGAGTAAATATTTCCGTTTGCCAATGCCGGAACATCACTCGCAGTAAATACTTTTTCATTGATAATGAAACTAAACAGTGGTTTTTCCCGTTTAACGGGAAGGTTAGTGTTATCAGAGAGGGTTATACTGTCTGCTCTAAGGCCATTCTGATATGAAATATTGATCTTTTTAATTGATTGTGAGGTTACCGGAGACGGATTTATCAGCATTACTGTGGTAATTGTAAAACTGATGTATGATTTTAATGAATCCATTTAGCAGAGATTTAAGGAGAAATTAAAAATTTAATGCAATTTATAACTTACGGAAGACTTAAAAAAACTGTTTTTGTAAAGTCGCAAGGAATTAACAGGTAAAATGGCGTTTCTGAAAAAAATATCTAAAACACTCTTTGTTCTGGCACTGCTGACTCTGCCTTTAATAATTATTTTGTCTGAAGGCTGTTCTTCATCAAAAAAGAATCCGTACTATGAAAAGAGGGCTAAAGCCTCAGGACAAAACACCAATCAGCTTGGAAGAAACAGATACTATTTTTCCAATACCTATCAGAAAAAACTTGGTAAGAGTTATAAAAGAAAATAATTTCTTGCCGTTTTATTCATCGCAGAGGAAACTCAGACCATCATAGGCCAGATTAATTTCAGAGGGAAGTATTTTGGCTACATCATTGTAACATCCCATCTGATGACTGACATGAGTGATATAGGCTTTTCGCGGAGAGATCTCCCTGATAATATCAATTGCCTCTCTCAGACTGAAATGAGAAATATGCTTTTCTTTTCTTAAAGCATTAATTACAAAGTATTTTGTCCCGAAAAGCTTCTCCTTAGTCTCTTCAGGAATATAATTTGCATCTGTTATATATGAGAAATCCCCAATCCGGAAACCATATACCGGAAGCCGATAGTGAAACACTCTAAGAGGTATAAGTGTAACTCCTTTTATATTGAACGGGTAATCAGTGACCTGATTAAGTCTCATTTTTGGAATTCCGGGATACTGGTATTCAGCGAAAACATAAGAATACTCTTTTTTTATACTCTTCTGCACCCTCTCTTCAGCATAAATGTCAATAGCATCCTGACTTTTATAGTTAAATGCTCTCACGTCATCCATTCCTGCAATATGATCTTTGTGCTCGTGTGTCAGGACTATCGCATCAAGTCTTTTTACGTTCTCCCTGAGCATCTGCTGCCGAAAATCGGGTCCTGCATCAATAACTATTACTGTACCTTCATTCTCAATAAGGATTGATGTTCTGAGCCTCTTATCACGATAATCATTCGACCTGCAGGTTTCACAATCGCATGCAATCACCGGAACACCCTGAGAAGTACCTGTTCCAAGAAAGGTTATTTTCACATCAGATTTTTTTCATGACAAACCTAAATTAAAATTCCTAAACCGACAACTTACCGTACCTATTTTGTATTCTATTTAATAAAGGATTCCCTTATTTGCTAAATTTACCTGCGAAAATAACTATGGATACCGGAAATATATATTTAATACCTGTTACTCTGGGCGACAATGATTTCCTGAAAGTGATACCTGATAAAGTATTGGAGATTACCCGGTCGCTAAGAATATTTGTGGTTGAGGATTTAAGAAGCGCCCGAAGGTACCTGAGACTTATTGATAAAGATTTCCCGATTAATGAAGCCCTTTTCCATGAGCTGAATGAACACACCGATGAATCAGAAATAGGATCATATCTTGAACCTGTACTTAAAGGATCGGACCTTGGAATTATGAGTGAGGCTGGTCTTCCCGGCATAGCAGATCCGGGAGCAAAGCTTATTTCGAGAGCACACAGGAAAAAGATCAGGATAATTCCGCTTGCCGGCCCGTCATCAATACTGATGGCACTGATCTCTTCTGGGCTTAACGGTCAGCATTTTACCTTCAACGGGTACCTTCCGGTAAAACAGGAAGAGAGGGTCTTAAAAATCAGGGAGCTTGAAGGGAAATCACGCGGGGGTTGTGCGCAGATTTTCATGGAAACGCCATATCGGAACCAAAGGATGCTTGAATCTCTTCTGGCGGTATGCAGCAATGAAACAAGGCTTTGTATTGCTGCAGATATAACGCTTCGGGACGAATCTATACGGACTATGACAATCCATGAATGGAAAAAGAGTATCCCGGATCTCAATGACCGGATGGCGGTCTTTATTCTGCAATAATCAATTCATTTTCTTCTTTCCGGTATCCTGACTCTGTATACTATAGTTGCCCGCGGAGGAATTTTTTTCCCGTCACCTACAAGACCGTATGCAAGAAAAGGAGGCATTATAAAAATCGCTTCAGCTCCAAATTTAAGCAATCTTAAGCCCTCATTGATACCTTGTTCCAGATCAGTTTTGCCCAGGACTATTTCTTTTGGTCCAAGCTCAGCCGAGGAATAGCATAAAGTACCATCAAGCAATGAACAATCATACTCCATATAGATCCTGTCGTTATCCTTCAGATATTCACCATTTCCCTCCTTACCAACTGAATACCATAATCCGGTTGGAGACTCGGTCATCTTAAGGTTTTTCCTTACGATATAATTTTCAATCACCTCTCTGTCTTTCTGGACAAGGTACCTGTTAAGATCGGCCATTTCATCCTTTCCTGGTTTAACAACCGGTTTTTCGGGACTATTGTCATTCCTGCAGGAAAAAAACAAAAAGAAAAAAAACAAACATGCAGTTAATCCGGTTTTCATCCGTATATAATTTTTATTTTAAAGGTCGGATGGAACCACACATGATTGA
>Ga0209254_10005095_pt1 | contig 12073 bp, 9 predicted proteins | sample FrelakmetDIP11DI_FD_187148 | JGI IMG/M metagenome (GOLD analysis project Ga0209254, IMG submission 187148) | Freshwater lake sediment microbial communities from the University of Notre Dame, USA, for methane emissions studies - DIP11 DI (SPAdes)... | ecosystem: Environmental > Aquatic >...
GGAGCTCTCGGATGAGTGCGACAAGCCCGCCGATCATGGGGACGGCCGTCCGCGGCTCGTTCTGCAGGAGCCGCTGGAAGGCGGCGCGCGGGAGCTCCGCCACGGTCACCTGGTCGATGGACGTGACCGTGGCGGACCGCGGCGCGCCGTCGATCAGAGCGAGCTCTCCGAAGGACTCTCCGGGGCCGAGGGTGCTCGATGAGCCGTCCCGTGCCTCGATCCTGACGCGACCTGCGAGCAGCAGGAAGAAGCTGCCTCCTTTTGCGTCTTGGCGGACTACCACGCGGCCCTTTCCGTACTGTCTCACCGCGAAGCGGCGCGCGACTTGGCGAAGATGGCGTTCGGGAAGGGCCTCGAACAGTGGTACGTGTCTGAGCGCGGTGTACCAGCCGAGCAGGTCCCTCTCATCCCGCACGATGCTCCCATCCACGATCCCGGTCTCCGGGTCGTAGGCCCGGCTCGATCGAGACTCGTCTCCCGGTACACCCTCCGCCCTCTCGACCCGCCTCGAAGCCTGCAGCTCCCGAATGACGCGAACGAGCCCGGGCAGCAGGCCGACGGCGACGATCGGCTCCTCGCGAAGAATGGTGCGAAAGCCTGTCCGGCCGATCTTGGCGGTCGTGAGCTGACCGGCGGCCACAACGGTCGCCGCTCGGGGGGCGCCGTCGATCAGCGCCAGCTCGCCGAAGGAGTTCCCGGGGGCAAGGCGCCGCTGCTCTCCGGTCGGCGGCTGCACGACCGCGCTACCGTCAAGGACGACGTGCATGCCATCTCCGGGCGTCCCGGCGCGCACCACGGTCACGCCGTCGGCGTACTGCCGCACGACGACACGGCTCGCCACGGCCTGCAGGTCCTGCTTCGAGAGGCCTTCGAACAGTGGGATCCTGGCCAGCGCACGAGACAGCCAGTCCTGGGGCAGCGAGCGCGACTGGCCCTGGCCGTTCCACTTCGTCCCCGGCCACGCGTCGATCCTTGTCATGCATCCCCCCTTAGTGGGCCGCGGACCTGCGCTGCGTCCGGCGGCGCTTCCCTTCACCTATCTGCCGAGTAGAGGTGCCACGGGCCCGGCACGCCCTTGAGCTGGTGCTCGCCGCGGTCGGTGAAGACCAGGCCGGAGCCGGCGACGAGGTCCTTGACAGTGGAGCTGACGAGGACCTCGGAGGGTCCGGCGAGGGCGGCCACGCGGGCGCCGATGTGCACGGCGATGCCGCCGACGTCAGCGCCCCCCGCGGCGGGGGAGTCGCCGCCCATGAGCTTGATCTCCCCGGTGTGGCAGCCGGCCCTGACCTCGAGCCCGAGAGGACGTACCCCCTCGCGGATGCTGTGGGCGCAGCGCACCGCCCGCGCCGGGCCGTCGAACGTCGCGAGGAACCCGTCGCCGGTCGCCTTCACCTCGCTGCCGCGGTACCTCGCGATCAGCGCGCGTGACACGGCGTCGTGGCGGTCCAACAGTCCTTTCCAGCGCGCGTCGCCCAGCTCGGCCGCCTTCTGCGTCGAGCCGACGACGTCGGTGAACAGCACCGTCGCCAGGACGCGGTCGAGCTCGGTCTCCTCTTGCGTCACGGACGCGAGGAAGCGCTCGATGATCCGCGCGTAGTCCTCAGACCCTTTCAGATAGGCCGCGCCGTACCTGCCCCGGTAGACCGCCGTTCTGGCGCCCGCGATGCGCTCCGCGACGTAGGCGTCGCTCGCGCGCGCGTCCTCGTCGCCCTCCGACGGCGTCGGGATCAGGGTGGGTGCCTGCACCAGGGGTAGGATGTCGCGGACGTCAGTCTCGCGATAGACGTCGTTGAACGCTGCCATGCTCTTCGGGGTCGCCGCGAAACGTGCCTCCTTGGCCCACACGCGGCAGAACTCGGGGTCCTCGAGATCTGGAAGGTCCGCTCCGTACACGAGCCGACCGAACTCGGCGGCGTGCTCTTCGTCGCCCCAGATCTCCTGCAAGCGACGGGTCGCCTCCGAGTCATCGGGCTCTCCCCAGGGGTAGTCAGGGGCCCATGCCGTCCGTGCCTCTCCGTCGAAAATGACGGCCAGGGTCCGGTCGGGGTGAGTGGCCGCGAACAGCGCGGCGAGAGCGGCGCCGTCCGACAACCCCAGAAGCGCCGCCCGCTCCGTGCCGCTCGCGTCCATGACGGCACGGAGGTCGTCCATGCGGGCCTCCAGGTCCGGGGCGCGTGAGAAGCGATCTGACATCCCCGTGCCGCGCTTGTCGAAGAGGACCACACGTGCGAAGGAGGCCAACTGCCGCAGGAAGGCCGAGTAGTGCGGGAATTCCCAGTCGATCTCGAGGTGGCTGATCCAAGAGGTGATGAACACGATCGTGACCTCGCCTTCGCCGAACACCTGATAGGCGATGTCGAGGCCGTCGACGGTCTCTGCCCAGCGGGTCTGCGGCATGTCCATCGCTGCTCCTCAGGTGGGGTCTCGCTGGGCCACCGCGTAGAGATGCCACGGCTCGGGCACGCCCTTCAGCGCGTGCTCGCCGCGGTGCTCGAAGATGAGCCCGGAGCCGGCGACGAGGTCCTTGACGGTGGAGCTGACGAGGACCTCGGAGGGTTCGGCGAGGGCAGCCACGCGGGCGCCGATGTGCACGGCGATGCCGCCGACGTCGGCGCCCAGCAGCTCGATCTCGCCGGTGTGACAGCCGGCGCGCACCTCGAGGCCCAGGGGCCTGACCGCCTCGCAGATCGCCTGGGCACACTTGACCGCGCGAGCCGGCCCATCGAAGGTGGCGAGGAAGCCGTCGCCGGTCGTGTTGACCTCGATGCCACGGTAGCGGGCGAGCATGGCTCGCGTCACCTGACTGTGACGCTCGAGGAGCTCGGTCCACCTGCGGTCGCCGAGCTCGCAGGCCTTGTCGGTCGAGCCGACGATGTCCGTGAAGAGGACGGTCGCGAGCATGCGGTCGAGGGCGGCCTCCTCGTGCTGCACCGACTTCACGAAGGCGATCATCGCGTCGGCGTAGGTCTCCTCCTGGTCGAAGAAGGGGATCGCAGCCGCTCCCGGCACGGTCACGAGCCGGGCGCCCGGGATGAGGGAAGCGTTGTACTCAGCCACCGCACGGCTGGTCCGCGCCGGCGACCAGTCCCTCGCCGGATCGAGGGCGGCGCCGTAGCCTAGCCATGAGGGCGCCGCTGCGGCGCCCTCCTTCACCAGCACGGCGGCCGGGACGTGGATGGTGCGAGCGACCTCGCGGGCATCGGTCTCGTACTCCGTGCGCGTGAAGGCGAGGAAGCCGCCGGGGGTGGTGGCGAAGCGAGCCAGCCTGGCGTGCACGCGCACGAAGGCCTCATCGTGCCAAGGGCCGTCTTCGGAACGGTCGCCGCAGGTGAGCTGGCCGATCTCGAGGGCATGCTCGTCCTGGCCCCAGATCTCGAAGAGGCGGTTGACGAATGCCTCCTCCTCGTCGGGCTTCGTCCCCCAGGGATAGTCGGGGGCCCACTTGAGCCTCAGGTCACCGTCGAGCAGCACGGCGAGGGTCTTCTCGGGATAGGTCGCGGCGAACAGCGCCGCCAGCGATACTGCTTCACCCCACCCGTAGATCGCGGCTCGTTCGACGCCGGCTGCCGCGAGCACGGCGCTGACATCGTCCAAGCTGCGCTCCAGCGTGGGGTCGTCCGTGACGCGGTCGGACATGCCCGTGCCTCGCCGGTCGAGGTGCAGCACCCGGAGGCTCGTCGCGAGCCGCTCGACGAAGCGGGCGAACTGGGGCCACTCCCAGTAGACCTCGATATGCGAGTACATCCCGTTGACGAGGACGAGAGCCGGCCCGCTGCCGACGTCCTGATAGGCGATGTAGAGGCCGTCCGGGGTCTTGGCCCACCGGGCTTGTGGCACGTCCATCACGACACCGCCGCGTAGAGATGCCAGGGCTCGGAGATGCCCTTGAGGGCGTGCTCGCCGCGGTCCTCGAAGATGAGGTCGGAGCCGGCGACGAGGTCCTTGACCGTCGAGGACACGAGGACCTCGGAGGCTCCGGCAAGGGCAGCTACGCGGGCGCCGATGTGGACGGCGATGCCGCCGACATCGGCGCCGCTCTCGCCCATCCGCTCTATCTCGCCGGTGTGACAGCCGGCCCTGACTTCCAAGCCGAGCGGCTTCACGGCCGCGCAGATCCCCTGCGCGCACTTCACCGCCCGCGCCGGCCCATCGAAGGTGGCGAGGACGCCGTCGCCGGTGGTCTTCACCTCGGTGCCGCGGTACCGGGCGAGCATGGCGCGCGTGACCTGGCCGTGGCGCTCGAGCAGCTCCTTCCAGCAGGCGTCGCCGACCTCGCAAGCCTTGGCGGTCGAGCCGACGACGTCGGTGAAGAGCACCGTGGCGAGAACACGGTCGAGTTCGGCCTGCTCGTGACGTACCGACGCGATGAAGCCTTCGATCGTGGCGACGTAGGCCTCGGGATCCGCGATCCACACCGGGAAGTCGGAGCCGGGCACCTCCACGAGCCGCGCGCCGGGGATGCGCGCCGCCGCGTACTGCTTCATTGCCCGGTCGTTGGCATCGTCGTCCGCGTTGCCGATCACGAGCGTGGGCACGTGGATCCCGGCGAGGATGCCCCGGATGTCAGTCGCGTACCACATGCGCTCGACCGCCTGCATGCCGCTGGGTGTGGCGCTGAAGCGTGCCATACGGCACAGCCAGCGGAGGAAGCCGGGGTCGTTGGTCGGGGCGTCACCAGGCCGCTCTCCGAAGCAGTCCACCGCGAACTCGGCCGCGAAGTCGTCGTCGCCCCATATCGCCGTCGTCCGCGCGAGCCACCCCTCTTCTTCGTCATCGGCGGTGCCCCACGGGAAGTCCGCGCACCTGCGCGCATGGACGGGGCCGTCGATGCACAGGGCGACCGCGCGCTCCGGGTACGTCCCGGCGAAGAAGACGGCGGGAGGGACCCCGGCGAACCCGCCCCAGCCGAGGAGCGCCGCGCGCTCCACATCCGCGGCGTCCATGACAGCGCGTACGTCGTCCATCTGCGCTTCCAGCCCTGGGGCCCCCTGCAAGCGGTCCGACATGCCGAAGCCTCGCTTGTCGAAGGTGAGCACGCGCATGTTTCGCGCGAGGCGTCTCATGAAGCGCGCGTAGTGCGGCTCCTCCCAGTACTCTTCGAGGTGCGAGAACCACGCGGGGATGACGACGATGGCCGCCGAGCCCTCGCCGAAGTCCTGGTAGGCGATACAGGCTCCGTCCACGGTCGTCGCCCAGCGCGTCTTCGGCGGCTCGGTCATCGCATCGACCTCGGCACTCTCATCCCAGCCTCTCCATGGGTCCTACATCACCGCGCTCGCCTGCTGCATGTCGCGGACGAGGGACACGGCGCCGTCCAGCAGCCCGATCGCCATGCCCGGCTCGGCCTTGAGCAGCTTCTGGAAGTCGCTGCGCCTGATCTTCGCGGTGGTGAGCTCGCCGACGGCCGTGACGGTCGCGGCCCGGGGCGCGCCATCGATGAGGGCAAGCTCGCCGAAGCAATCGTCTTGCCCGAGGTCGCGGGTGTGCCCGCCCGGCGTGCGGATGCGCGCGCGGCCGTTGAGGACGATGTGCAGGCAGTCGCCCTTCCCGCCCGCCACCACGACCGCGTCGCCGTCGGCGAAGCGCTCGACGGTGACGTATTTGGCGAGGCTATGCAGATGCCGCTCGGGGAGCGCCTCGAAGACGCCGACGTGGCGCAGGATCATCAGCCAGCTGAGCGCGTCGATTCCCTCGATGATCTTGCCGTCGGCCTCCACGGGGCTCTCGCCCGCTTCGTCGTGCCAGTCGCCGACGCGGCCGTGGTCGGGGACCCGCTCGGCATCGGCACGCAACAGGTCGCGGGCGACGAGCGCCAATCCGGGCAGCAAGGCCACGGCCAGTTCCGGCTCGTCATGCAGCGCCTGCTGGAATTCGTTGCGTGCTACGCGCCCCGTGGTCACGTCGCCAGCCGCCGTAACGGTGGCGGCGCGGGGGGCGCCGTCAAGCAGCGCGAGCTCGCCGAAGTGGTCGCCCGGCTCCAGCAGACGCACCTGGCCGTCGGGGGTCGTCACCGATGGCTGGCCCTCGAGCACGACGTGGAAGGAGTCGCCCGGCTCACCGGCGCGCACGATCTCGGCGCCGTTCTTGTACCGCCTGAACTCGGCGAGATCGGCGACGCGCTTGCGGTCGCGCTTGGGCAACGCTTGAAACAGTGGCGTGCGCTCGACTGTCTCGAGCTGGCGTGAGCGAAGCACGCCTTCGACGGGCTGACCCGCCTCTCGCTCCGTAGGTCCGGGCGTCTTGTCTGCGCTCATGTGTCCCCCTCCCCTGCACTGGCATCGGCCAGACTCAAACGCGTTCCTCACGATTCGGATGTGGCAAGGGCGTAGAGATGCCAAGCGTCAGGCACACCCTTGAGGTGGTGTTCCCCCCGGTCGTCGAAGGACAGGCCGGAGCCCGCCACGAGGTCCTTGACCGTCGACGTGACGAGGACCTCCGAGGATCCGGCCAAAGCTCCAACGCGGGCACCGATGTGCACGGCGATGCCGCCGACATCGGCGCCGATCAGCTCGATCTCACCCGTGTGGCACCCTGTTCTCACCTCGATGCCCAGGGGCCTCACTGCCGCACAGATCCCCTGCGCGCACTTCACGGCTCTGGCGGGCCCGTCAAATGTGGCGAGGAAGCCGTCGCCCATGGTCTTGATCTCCTTGCCACGGTACCTGGCGAGGAAGGCACGAACGGTAGTGTTGTGGCTCTCGACCAGGCCCGTCCAGCCGGCGTCACCCACCGCACAGGCCTTGTCGGTTGAGCCGACGATGTCGGTGAACAGGACCGTGGCGAGCATGCGGTCAAGCTCTGCCTCCTCCTGACGGACAGAGGCGATGAACCGCTCGATCGCCGCCACCATCGGTTCGGGATCGGGAACCCAGATGACCTCGGACGTTGTGGCGACCGGAACCGCACGCGCCCCTGGGATCAGGCTCGCCTGCTGGCGAGCCAGGCTCTCCGAATCCGGCTCGCGTTCGGCGAAGAAGCACGCGGTCGGCGCGGAGACCGCCCGCAGCGCGGGGCGCACATCGGTGCCGAACCACATGCGCGAGAACTCCTCGTAGCTCGCCGGCGTCGCCGCGTAGCGAGCGAGTTTCGCGTTCCATCTGAGGAACTCCGGGTCGTCGTAGGGGGGGGAGGCGGGGGGTTCGTCCAGATACCCGCTGCGCACGAAGTCGACAGCTCCGGCCTCCGTACCCCAAGCTCGGAGATCCCGGGCCAGACCCTCTTCGAATCGCTCGGGGCTCTCACCCCACGGGTAATCAGGCTCCAGCCGTTCGTGGATCACGCCGAACAGGGAGAGGCAGACGGTGCGCTCAGGGTAGGTCGCGGCGAAGAACGCGGCGAGCTCCGGCCCGGGCCCGCCCCAGCCGAGCAGGGCCGCCTTCTCGACGCCGGCCGCGTCCATCACCGCCCGCACGTCGTCGAGAAGCACGCCGAGGTCCGGGGTCCCACTGACCCGGTCCGACATGCCGATCCCTCGCTTGTCGAAGACGAGCACGCGCATGTTGCGGGACAGGCGCTGCAGGAAGCGCACGTAGCGCGGCTGCTCCCAGTAGACCTCGAGGTGGGAGACCCAGCCGTGGACGACGAGGAGCGTGACCGGCCCCTCGCCGATGTCCTGGTAGGCGATGCAGGCGCCGTCGACCGTCCGGGCCCAGCGGGTCTCGGGGGCGTCCGTCATCTCGCATTCCAGTGCGGAGCTGGTCCCATCGGGTGGCCCCTTCGATGGATTGCACGCGTGGCGCCTTCCAACAATAGTGATGCGGGGCACTAACGACAACGTTGACGGCGGGGCAGCGCGCTGTACGCCCGCAGTATCGTTGCTCGCAGGCGGGAGACGGCATTCCGACGGCGAGGTGGACCATGGAAGCCTTCAGCAACCTGATCGGCGGCGAATGGGTCGGCGCATCCGACCACGCTACGTTCGAGACGCGGAACCCGGCGCACAGCGACGAGGTGCTGGGGACCTTTCCCAGCGCGACCTCGGCCGACAGCGCGCAGGCGGTCGCCGCGGCGGCCGAGGCCTTTCCGGCCTGGGCCGCCACGCCGGCGCCTGCGCGAGGCGCGATCCTCTTCCAGGCCGCCGAGCTGCTGACCGAGCGGCGGGACGCGATCGCCGAGACGCTCACCCGCGAGGAGGGCAAGACCCTGGCCGAGGCGACCGGCGAGGTCACGCGCGCCCGTGACATCCTGCGTACTTCGGCGGTGAGGGCTGGCGGGTCGGCGGCGACCTGCTGCCGCCCAACACGCCGCACGCCATGCTGTTCAGCCGGCGCGAGCCGCTCGGGGTGGTCGCGGCGATCACACCGTGGGACTTCCCCATCGCGATCCCGGCGTGGAAGATCGCGCCGGCGCTGGTGTTCGGCAACACGGTGGTGTTCAAGCCGGCATCGGCGACGCCGCTCACGGCGCTGCGGCTGGTCGAGTGCCTCGTCGACGCTGGCCTGCCGGCCGGCGTCCTCAACGTCGTGACCGGCTCCAGCGCCACCGTCGGCGGCGCGCTCGCCGGCGACCCGGTGGTCCGCGGCCTCGCGTTCACCGGGTCGCATGCCACCGGCACCGGGATCTACGCGCGCGCCACGCAGCACTTCGCGCGCGTGCAGCTGGAGATGGGCGGCAAGAACCCGACCATCGTCCTCGACGACGCAGATCTCGACCTCGCCGTGCGGCTGGTGGTGATGGGCGGCTTCGCGCTCACAGGCCAGAGCTGCACCGCTACCAGCCGGGTCATCGTCGAGGACGGCATCGCCGACCGCTTCGCCGCGGCCCTGGCGGAGGCCGCCGCGGCGCTCAGGGTCGGCGACGGCCTCGCCGATGGCGTACAGATGGGGCCGGCCGCGAGCGAGGAGCAGCTCGCCACCGATCTCGAGTACGTGCAGATTGCCCGGGACGACGGCGCGGCGCTCCTCGCCGGCGGCGGTCGCGCCGGCGACGGGGGTCACTTCGTGCAGCCGACCGTCTTCGACGGCGTCGACGTGCACAGCCGCTTCGCTCAGGAGGAGGTCTTCGGCCCGGTCATCGGTATCGTCCGGGCCCGCGACCTGGACGATGCGATCTTCAAGGCCAACGCCGTCGGCTACGGCCTCGCCGCGGGCGTGGTCACCAACGATCTGCGCCGGGCCCTGACCTTCGTCGACCGTATCGAGGCCGGCGTGGTCAAGGTCAACGAACCGACCACCGGCCTGGCCCTCCAGGCGCCCTTCGGCGGCTTCAAGCAGAGCAGCGCCAACACCTTCAAGGAGCAGGGGCCTGCCGCGCTCGAGTTCTTCACGCGCACGAAGACCGTGTACGTCACCTACTGAGGAAGTGGGTAGAACCACCCTATGGACGCGCACGTCGACACCGCTACATACCGCCTTGTGGTGACGGGCCCCGGGCGCGACCGGCTCTACGAGCGTTTTCGCCTGCTCTTCTGGGGACGAGACGGCGTCGAGGTGCTCAAGGACCGCCGTGTCTCGGAGCGCCGGCGGGACCGCAAACGGACCGCCTTCGAGCGTCGCTCGCGCGAGCGGCGCCGCGCCGCGCCCGACTGGGTGGTGCCGCCCTCCTGAGGGCGCGGCTTCTGCCGGCCGCGGCCTGTGGCCCGCCGTGCAAGGCGCGGCGCTTCTCGGCGGGCTCATCGTTCGCATATACTCAGCGGACGTACGTCCCCAAAAGAGTCGTGGAGGTTGTTGAGATGCTGTTGATGGGTGAATCGATCAACGGGACGCGCAAGCAGGTCGCCGAGGCGATCCAGGCGCGTGACGCGGAGTTCATCAAGACGCTGGCGACCGACCAGGTAGCGGCCGGCGCCGGCCTGCTCGACGTCAACGGCGGCGTCGCCGGCGGCAACGAGGTCGAGGACCTGCTCTGGCTCATCGAGACCGTGATGGGCGTCACCGACATGCAGCTCATGGTCGACTCGGCCAGCCCCACGGCCCTCGAGGCCGGCGTGCAGGCCATCATCGACAAGAGCGGCAAGGTGCCCTTCATCAACTCGATCTCCGGCGAGCAGCCGCGCATCGACGCCGTCCTGCCGCTGGTCGAGAAGTACAAGTGCCCCGTGGTCGGCCTCTGCCTGAGCGACGAAGGCATCCCGCCGACCGCCGAAGACCGCTTCGCCGTCGCCAAGCGGCTCTACGACCTGTGCTCCGGCGCCGGGCTGCCCGGCGAAGATCTCTGGATCGACCCGCTGGTCATGGCCGTCTCGGCCGACCCCACGGCCGCCCAGGTCACGATGGATGCCCTCAAGCTGGTCAAGGAGCGCCTGCCCGTGCGCACCACCGGTGGTCTCAGCAACGTGAGCTTCGGCCTGCCCAACCGCGCCCTGCTCAACCGCACCTTCGTGGCGATGTGCGCTGGCCTCGGCATCGATGGCGCCGTGCTCGACGTGCGCAACAAGCCGATGATGGCCAACATCAAGGCCATCGAGGCCCTGCGCGGCGAAGACAACTTCTGCGGCGGCTACCTCAAGGCGCACCGCGCGGGCATCCTGGAGTAGCGGGATGAGCGGGCCGGAACGCTGCCGACTGCGCGACCTCGGCGTCGGCATCGGCGAGTTGCCGGTGGGTCCGCTGAACGCGATCACCGACGTGCCGGGAGTGCGCGTCGGCCACTGCACCGTCTCCTGGGGCGGGCCCGAGCTGCCACACGGCAGCGGGCCCGCCCGCACGGGTGTCACCGCGGTCTTCCCGCACGGCGACGACATCTGGCACGAGCGTGTCGTCGCCGGCGCGTTCGTCGCCAACGGGGTGGGTGAGGTCATCGGCATCAGCGCAATCCGTGAGTGGGGCCTCATCGAGACACCTGTGCTGCTCACCAACTCGCAGAGCGCCGGGGCCGTGTATGACGCCACGGTGCGCTGGATGATGGAGCCCGGCCCGCGCATCGGCATCGAGGATGCCGTGATGCCGGTCGTGGGCGAGTGCGACGACGGCTTTCTCAACGATCTGCGCGGCATGCACGTCAAGGAAGAGCATGTGCGCGAGGCGCTGAACGGCGCGACCGCCGGCCCCGTGGCCGAAGGCTGCGTCGGGGCCGGCACCGGCATGACGTGCTTCGATTTCAAGGCGGGCATCGGCACCTCCTCGAGGGTCGTCACCGCGCACGCCCGCCGCTTCACCGTCGGCGTGCTGGCGCTCACCAACTTCGGCGTGCGCCACCGTTTCATGGTCGACGGCGTGCCCGTCGGCCGCGAGATCAGCGACCTCATGCCGGTCGAGAGCCGTGAGGGCTCGTGCATCGTGGTGCTCGCCACCGACGCGCCGTTGTGCGCCCGTCAATGCGATCGTCTGGCCAAGCGCTGCGCGCTCGGTCTGGCGGTGACGGGTTCCTATGCCTCGGATGCCAGCGGCGAGATCATGGTCGCGTTCACGACCGCCCATCGTGTGTCCCGCACGAGTGCGGAGCCGCTGCAGCTCACGTCGGTCGCCAACGACGAGATGCACGGGCTCTTCGAGGCGGCTGTCGACGCCACCGCGGAGAGTGTCGTGAACTCGATCTGCGCGGCGCACACGTCCGTGGGGCGCGACGGCAACGTGGCGCACGCGCTGCCGCTCGACCGTGCGCTCGAGGTCATGCGCGCCTACGGCCGCGGTTCCACGATCTGACCTCGATCCGCAGCCGTGCACGAAGTGTAGCTCCTGCTGACCATAGTGGAACTTGCCGGTGCTGCACGGTGGAGCCCGGCGCCTGTGTTCTCCATTCGGCTTGCCGGGCGGTGCCGGAGGCAGCTATTGTGGGCCCAGTGTCGGCGGTCTTGAAGCCGCCGGCGAAGTGCCTCACCGGGGGGTGCGTCGATGACGGAGCTGCGCGAGCCGTGAACCTTCCGTCTCTCCGTGCGCTCCGCCACCTCGCTGACGTCGCCGCGAGACCGTCGCGCCTGCTGGTCGTGGCCGGCGCACCCGTCCCCGAGTCTCGCAGTCACAGCACCGGTTCGTGGGCATGGCAATCGCGGATGTGAGAAGGAGGTAAGGGTCCGCAGCCCCTGTGGGCTGAACGCCCGGCGGGCCCGGAGCGCAGTGGACAAACGACGATACTTCGTGAGGAAGATCCTGAACGCCGTGCTCACCATCATCCTGGTGGCGTCGTTCAACTTCGC
>Ga0209254_10005096_pt1 | contig 12073 bp, 12 predicted proteins | sample FrelakmetDIP11DI_FD_187148 | JGI IMG/M metagenome (GOLD analysis project Ga0209254, IMG submission 187148) | Freshwater lake sediment microbial communities from the University of Notre Dame, USA, for methane emissions studies - DIP11 DI (SPAdes)... | ecosystem: Environmental > Aquatic >...
AGCGTTTCTGATTTCCAACGGCAGCTTTTATCTGTTCTCCGGCCGCTTCGCCGACGTCACGCTAATGGACTACGGCGCCTGGATCGCGCGGCTCTATTTTCCTTATGTGGGCGCGACCACAACTTACGCGGCCCTGGCAATCGGCCTGCCGGTCGTGTTCCGGTCGCTGGGCGCCCGCGGTGCCTTTTGGGGAGCCGATTTGAGATAGATCCCCTGCTCTCTTGGGCAATGGCAGCGGTACCCGCTTGACACGCCGTTGTCGACTTCCTGCTTGGCAGGGTTCAGGCGAAACGCATTTCAATACCGGCCAGACTCATGTTGTCCGCTTCCTGCTCGAGGTCAGCGCCGGTGAGGGGATGGTCGTCAAGCCAATCGGGCGGGAAACGCAGTTCGATGCGGGTATCCGTTAACGCCAAGCCGATGGCCGGCAAGGGCTCGGAATGCCGACTCCGGTTCAGCAAAATTGCTAACCGCAGCAGGATGGCCATTGGCCTGCCGGCGACGTTCCAGGGCGCAGCCAGTTCCTTGAAAAGCTTGGGCGAGAATTTGCGCCGGTGGGAGCGCACCAGCGTCGCCAGCAACTGCTGGTCCTGGCGCGAAAAGCCGGGCAGATCTGCGTTTTCAATGATATAAGCGCCATGCTTGTGATACTGGCTGTGGGCAATGTCCAGGCCGATCTCATGCAGTTCCGCCGCCCAATCCAGCCACTGCGCGGCCACTTCCCGGTCAATGCTGTCGACCGACCCGATCTGGTTCAAGAAACCGCTCAACGTCTGCCGGATGGTCGCGGCATGTTCTTGATCGACATGATAGCGACTGGCCATCGCGGCTACGGTGCGCGCCCGAACGTCCTCATGATTGATGCGCCCCAAAAGGTCGTACAGCAGCCCTTCTCTGAGAGCGCCATCTGCGACTTTCATGTGTGGTATGCGGAGACTCTTGAAGGTTGCGCACAGAATGGCGACCCCGCCCGGCAGGATCGGTTTGCGGTCCGGGTTGAGGTCGGGTAATTGCAATTTGTCGACCTGGCCTGCCGTCAGCATCACGTCGACCAGGCGGTTCAGGCCTTCCGGCGTGATGCCGCCCTTGCTCCAGCCGCTGGTCGACAGGATCTTCTCCACCGAGCGCAGCGTGCCAGACGCGCCCACGGCTTCGTCCCAACGGCCGTCGCGGAAGGCCTTTTCAAACGGCTCGAGTTCCGTTTGGGCTGCAATCACGGCACGCTTGAAGCGCTTGGCGGTAATCTTGCCGTCGGCAAAGTGCCCCAGGCTCATTGAGACGCAGCCCATGCGCAGGCTTTCCTTCTGCATGGGTGTCTTGTCCACGCCGATGATGTATTCCGTGCTGCCTCCGCCAATGTCCATCACCAGCCGGCGTTTACCGTCGGTGGCCAGGCTCTGGGCGACGCCCAGGTAGATCAGACGCGCCTCCTCGATGCCGGATATGATCTCGATTGGATGCCCCAGCGCCTGTTCCGCGAGCAACAGGAACTGGGCGGCATTGCGGGCGATACGGAAGGTGTTGGTGCCGACGGCGCGCACGCTGCCCAGCGGCATGTCTTTCAGGCGTTGCCCGAAGCGCTGGAGGCTGTCGATTGCTTTTTGCTGGGCTTCCGCGGTCAGATTACGTGTCGGGGTCAGGCCGGCAGCGAGGCGCACCATGTCGCGCAGGCGATCCACGACGACGAGTTCGCCCTGGCGCAGATTAGCGACAACCATGTGAAAACTATTGGAGCCAAGATCGATGGCGGCAACATGTTCGGGAGCTTGGTTATACAGCACGGTGTCTTCCGGTTGTTGGACTAAATGGGGGCTCAGGGGCTGGACGGTTTCTGCTAGAATCGCGTCCGTGCCATTTTACCCAATTGCCGCCTTGAAGTAGCTACCTAATGAAAGCGCTTTCCCTGCGTAACCTGCGAAAAGTCTACCGGAATGGTTTCGAGGCGGTGAAAGGCATTGATCTGGATGTCGAATCCGGCGATTTTTTTGCGTTGCTGGGCCCTAACGGGGCGGGTAAGTCCACGACCATCGGCATTATCAGTTCTCTGGTGAACAAGACCTCGGGGCAAGTGACGGTGTTCGGCCACGATCTCGACCGCGAGCGCGAGGCGGCCAAGCACTGCATCGGCTTGGTGCCGCAGGAAATCAATTTCAATCAGTTCGAGAAAGTCCTGAACATCGTGGTCAACCAGGCCGGCTATTATGGCATTCGTCGCCTTGAGGCGCAGCGAAGGGCCGAATCATGCCTGGAACAACTGGGCTTATGGGAGAAGCGCAATTCGGTGTCGCGGCAGCTTTCCGGCGGCATGAAGCGGCGTTTGATGATCGCTCGCGCCTTGGTACATTCTCCGCGTCTATTGATCCTGGATGAGCCCACGGCCGGTGTCGACATCGAAATCCGCCGGTCCATGTGGGATTTCCTGAGGCGCATCAACCGGGAAGGTACGACTATTATCTTGACGACCCATTACCTGGAAGAGGCCGAGAATCTTTGCCGCCATATCGCCATCATCAATCATGGCAAGATCGAGGAAAATACGACCATGCCGCATCTGTTGGCCAAGCTTCACACCAACCGCTTCATCCTGGAGCTGAAAAACCCGTTGCAAACCCTACCGGTCATCGCCGGTTACCGGCTTGAAAAGAGCGATGACCTCACGCTGGTGGCGGACGTCCCCACGGATTTGGGCATTCATGGCTTGTTCGACGCATTGTCGGGAGAAGGCATCGAGGTGGCGGGCCTGCGCAACGCCTCCAACCGCCTGGAACAGTTGTTCATGAATCTGCTCGAGTCCCGGCGAGACAATCGGTCGCGCATCGTCTAACCCTGCCCTTGACCACCATGAAGCATTCTGTCGCCTTTCAGACCATCCTATTTAAGGAAGTCTATCGGTTTGCCCGCATCTGGCCACAAACGGTGTTGCCGTCGGCGGTGACCACCTCGCTTTATTTTCTGATTTTCGGAACCTTGATCGGCGGACGGATCGGCGCAATGCAGGGCATTCAATACATCGATTTCATCGTGCCCGGGGTGGTCTTGATGTCGGTGATCACCAATTCTTATAGCAACGTGGTGTCGTCATTCTATTCGACCAAGTTTCAGCGTCACATCGAGGAACTTCTGATCTCGCCCGTCCCGAGCTGGGTGATTCTGACCGGCTACGTCGGGGGGGGAGTGGCTCGAGGCCTGGTAGTGGGAAGCGTGGTGATGTTGATTGCGGCTATTTTTACTGATCTCAAGTTGGTTCATCCAGGGGTAATCGTCGGGGTTTTTTTTATGACTGCGATACTGTTTTCGTTGGCTGGTTTCCTCAACGCCCTGTTCGCCAACAGCTTCGACGATATCTCCATCATTCCCAATTTCGTGCTCACGCCCCTCGTTTACTTGGGCGGGGTGTTTTATTCCATTGATTTGCTGCCGGAAATCTGGCGGAAGATTGCCCTGGGCAATCCCATTCTCCACATGATCAGCGCCTTCCGCTACGGGTTTCTAGGGATTTCGGAAGTCAATGTCACGCTGGCCTTGCTCATTATCGCCGGTTTCATTGTCGTGCTAACGGCATGGAGCCTTTTCCTCCTTCATCGGGGCACGGGATTAAAGACCTGAGGCAGGCCTGTACTGCGCTTATCGTCGTTGCAGACGCAGGGAATTCAGGACCACGGAGACGGAGCTCAAGGCCATGGCGCCAGAGGCGATCATGGGATTCAGTTTCCCGATCGCCGCGATGGGAATGGCGACCGTATTGTATCCAAAAGCCCAAAACAGATTCTGTTTGATGACCCGCAAGGTGTCCGCGCTCAGTTCCATCGCTTCGGCCACTTTGATGATGTCGCCTTTAACGAGGGTCATGTCGGCCGTTTCGATCGCCACATCGGTGCCGGTGCCGACGGCAAAGCTCACGTCGGCGGCGGCGAGCGCCGGCGCATCGTTGATGCCATCGCCAATCATGCCGACCTTGCCGCCCTGCATCTGCAGCTCATGGATAATTTCAAGTTTTCGCTCTGGCCTGGCATGGGCGATCACCTCGTCAATGCCGACCTGTCGTGCGATGTAATTCGCCGTGGCAGACGTATCGCCGGTCACCATAAGGGTTTTTACGCCGAGCCGGTGCAAACGTTCGATCGCCTCTGGCGCATTCGAACGGGGCCGGTCTGCAATCCCGAACAAGGCGGCAGCTTTGCCGTCCAATGCCAGAAATACCGGCGTCTTGCCTTCCGCAGCCAGGGCTGGGGCGTGTTCCAGCAAAGGCTCGATCTGGATACCTTGTTCATTCAGCCAACTCTGGTTGCCCACTAACACCTCGTGCCTTCCCACCCGGGCATGAATTCCTCGGCCAGGTGTACTGGCAAATGCCTTGGACTCCTTGATGGGCACGCCTTCCTCTCGTGCCTTGGCGACGATCGCCCTGCCCAGGAAGTGTTCGGAGTTGATTTCAGCGGAAGCGGCCAAGGACAGAATGCGCCCATCCTTCTGATTGGAGAGATTGATCAGATCGGTGACTCTGGGTTTGCCCTCGGTGATGGTGCCGGTCTTGTCGAAAACAATGATGGTCAGCTTCGAAGCCATTTCCAGGCTTTCCCCGTTGCGGATGAATACGCCGCGACGGGCCGACTGCCCGGTACTGACCATGATTGCGGCCGGTGTCGCCAACCCCAGCGCGCAGGGGCAGGCAATCAGCAGAACCGTGATGGCGTTGGCGAAAGCCCGCATGGGAGGAGCGCCAGCCGCCAACCAGGCGGCCAGGGTCAGCCCGGAAATCGCCATGACGGAGGGTACAAACACTGCGGAGACCTGGTCCACCATCTTCTGGATAGGCAGTTTGGACGCCTGGGCACGATCCACCATATGGATGATACCGGCGAGAACGGTATCGGCACCGACGGCGGTGACGCGCATCCGTAAAGCGCCGCTGCCGTTGACGCAGCCGCCGATGACTTTATGGCCGACTTCCTTGACGACCGGAAGGCTTTCTCCGGTCACGAGTGACTCGTCAACCGTGGACAGTCCCTCGGTGACTTCGCCGTCGGTCGGGATTTTCTCGCCGGGCCGCACCAGCAGCACATCGTCAACCACGATGTCATCGACGTTGACGGTGATTTCCTGGCCGTCGCGCAACAGCGTGGCGGTCTGCGGTTGCAGGTCAATAAGCTTCCGGATGGCTTCGTGGGCTTTGCCGCGCGCGCTTTCTTCCATATAGCGGCCGAGCAAAACAAACGAGATGATGCCGGCCGCCGCCTCGAAATACAGCTCGCGCTTACCGGCGAGCAGGGCGCCGATACTGTAAATATAGGCCGCGCCAGCACCCAAGGCCACCAGCGTATCCATGTTTGCCGCGCGGTGCTGGGCGAGCGCCCAGGCTTTTTCGAAGAAGGGCCGGCCGGCCCAGAATACGACGGGAATGGTCAGACCGAACTCCAGCCAGTGCAGCCAGCGGGAGTGCGGCATGGCCATGGCGATCGCTACGGCAGGCAAGCTGAGCAGGTTCGCCCAAAACGCTCTGCGCCGCGCCATATCGAGCCGCTGCCGCTCCTTGACGATAAGCAGCTTGCGCTGGGTGAGCGTATCCAGGGCCTGCCCGTGATAGCCCATGCTGCCGACCTTGACCAATAGGTGTTCTTTGGTGATCCTGCCGCGCACCGCTGCCGTTTCGGTAGCGTAATTCACGCTGGCCGAAGCCACTCGCGGGTCACGCTTCAGGAGCATTTCGATCAACAGTGCGCAGGATGCGCAGGTCATGCCTTCGATGGCCAGATTGATCTCCTGTTCGGGCAGATTGGGATCGACCGCAACGGATGCTTCGGCAGGGTGCGGCGAGGAGGACATGCCCGACTTTTTTTGGCCGAGATTTCCGAGAATGGTATCCAGAAAAATCAGCAGATTCCCTCTCGGTAATTTCTTCGGATCGAAGTGAACCACCACCGACGCGATATCGGGGACGGCTCGTACGCGTTTGATTCCCTCATGTTTCTGCAGCAGGATTTCCAGGATGTAAGCCCGTTCGCTGTCCTTGTGCAAAGCGGGTGCGATCACGCGAACCCGTCTTCTGAGGGTATGCGCGACGTGGCAATGTTTCAGATTGCCTGCGGGGGATTTGATTTGAGCATCCATGGACGCTGACCGGGCGGTTAGTTAGAGGGGATTAGCGACTCTTGGGTATTCTTGAACGCACCAGGAGGAAAATCATGTAAAACGCCGAGAGCCATTCGTATTTGTATTGGATGGGGCGACGCAGCCAGTGCTGGGTAATCAAATGCCAATGGGTCTTGATCAGGTAAAAAACCAAGATGTCATTGAAGAATTGAATGGCTCCGTTTTCTCTCTTGAGCAAGGCTGGAGGACTGCGTATCCCGCGCCGTGCGACAATGCTCAGGGCTGTCACCGTCTCCCTGGTTTCCTGGTACTTTTCCCGCATCCAGCGGACGAGTGACGAATTTTTCAGGCCCTGGAGCCATGGTTGCGACCGTAGCGGAGGCGAGGCAACCGGTTCTGGTCTCCTGCCCATCTCCAGTTGGTTGACAATTCTGTCCAGTTGTCGCACCAGGCTCGGAAAGTCCACCGCCGTGTCCATATAGCGTATCGACAGCTTTCGTTGCCGCCGGTAAACATCGACGCGATAAACCCCCTCGATCCGCTGCAGCCCGGCGATCAGACCGTCAACCGTGTCGGGCCGGCATAAGATTTCGGGGATTTCAAAGCGGACATGGCCGTCGGTTCGATAGCGAACAAAGATTTCTTTTTGAAGGGACATGGTTACTATTCGCCGCCACTTTCGTCATGACGGCGCCTTGCGATGAAAACGACGTGCCACCCGGTTCGGCGTGGCAACCGCGGCATGCGAAAGCCGGTTCTATTTTTTTGAACGGCTGGATTCTTCGGCGGATTCCCGGCTTTCCGCCAGCATGTCCTCGAGATTCTCCTTCTGGCGGAGGACAAAATCCTTGCTTTGCTCCGCGGTGTTCGTTACCGTCGCGATGATCTCTTTTCGGTATTTGTGCACGAAATACCCGGCGGCAAGACCAAGGCTGAACATGACGAGTGGGTGTTTGGCAAGTGTGCTCATGATACCTCTTCCGGTTTGGGTGATTGTCGACACGGCCACGCCCGTAGCAATGCCTTTCGCCATCATGGCAGCTCTCGGCATGTGGTTCACCATTGCCGTCGTGGTTTCCCGTGTCGGCCGTCCAGTCCCCGACGCCGCAGTTTCCAAAGGCCTGGAACCGGTTCCTGCGGCTTCGTGATGACTCATATCTCCCATGGCATGGCTTCCTTGTGAAGGATACATCGGTCTTCTCGTAGCCGAGTGGATGAACAATGGCTGGGCGCTTTGACTGACGAAAGCCCCGACCGGCTGATGGCATTCCGGTTTAGGTTTGCGATGACCATCTGCTAGTTTTTCCGGTCGCGGCCGTTTCCCAGATCCCCGGAATCCTGGTTCTCATCCACTACTATCGCATCGCCGTTCAGCATCTCGTAAACACCGACACAGCCTTCACAGCAGAAGCGTTTCAATCCCGCCTGAGTCATTAACTCAAAACCGGAGACTTCGACGGGCAAACTGCACAGGTCACAAGCGTAGTGGTTGGAGCTCATATTTTCACGAGCAAGCGCAGGAACGGCGGCCATGCAGCCCTGACCATTAGGCAGGTTGATGGAGGGAACATTCGACGTGGCATGGCGGGCAGTTTGACTTCTTGGCCAATCGTGACTGGATGGCGATGAACATAACAAGTTTTGTTGGGTGGCACAAGGATGGGGGTGACGCCCAGTGCCTGGGGCAGACCTTTCCAAAGCGCGCAGGACAAACGGGTGCGCAGACTTGCGCCAAGGCTTTCCCGCACGTTGATGGTGGCAGGATCGATTCAATGCCGACCCCACAAATTGGGTCGGCCACCGTTTGCTTATCCCCTGATCGCCCGGTTGGAAGCCTTCATCAAGGCGATGCGTAATGCCCCGGTCACGCTTGCTCCTAAGCCTATTTGGGCGGCAACCGCCGGAACCAATATCAGGGACGCAAACGTAAGCCCTGTCGCCAACAACAAGGAGCCGGAGCCACTGGCTGCATGATTGATGGTTGCGATCTGCTTACTGCTCATGACTAACCTCACACTCTCAGACGGGTACGGATGATTATCAACTCTCCAGAAATAGACAATCAAACTTCGGGCCAGAATCGTAAGGCCATGAGTTTCAATCGGTTCGCTTGACCAGCAGGGGGATGGTCCGGTGATGGGGTGTGTGAAAACACGCAAAACGTGTGTCATATGACACACCCATGCTAACCGATGAGGCCTTGAAGCTTTCCGGACAGAAGCCGCTGCGGACACTTTGCCCACCGTCCGGAAAGCTAAGGGCTTAGGGCTTGGGTCTCTTGGAGAGCACCAGGAGAAATATCAGGTAGAGCGCGGCCATCCACTCATAGCGGTATTGCCAGGGCCTTTTTAGCCAATGCAGCGTGATCAGGTGCCAATGCGCCTTGATCAGATAGAGCACCAGTACATCGGTGAAAAATTCCAGGAGAAATTTGTCCGTTTTTCTCGCCGCTGTGGGGATCGGCTGCACAGCGGAGCGTGCGATGTTGTCGTTCTCGCTCAGGCTGGGGACAAGCTGCGCAGGGATGGGTTTTTCGCTCTGGGCCACCAGCCGGTGCAACGTACTGGTCAGGCGCATAAAATCGCCCATACCCTCCAGGTAGCGGATCGATAGCTTGCCTTGTCGCCGGTACAGGTCTACCTGGTATACCCCCGGCGTTTTGCTCAGGCCGGCGACCAGTCGCTCCGCAACTCCTGGCTGGCAAAGCGCAGCAGGCAGGGCGAAACGAACGTGTCCGGGCGAGCGGTAACGCAGAACAACCTGTTGTTGCATTGACATGGAGTGAAAGAACCAGCGTCTGAAGCAGGAACGCCGTCTCGTACCCTCGGGAACAATCAGTCTTTCGATTCGCGACTTTCCGCGACGATGTCCTCGAGATTCTCGCGCTGCTGCAGCACAAAGTCCTTGCTCTTTTCCGCCGCGCGGTTGGCCGCGCTGATGATGTCCTTGCGATACTTGTGGATCGAGTAACCCACGGCCACCCCGATTCCCAGCAAGACCAGCGGATGGGTGAGAAGCCTGCCCAGGAACGATCTCCCCGCCGACGAACTTGCCGATACCACTGCGCCTGTTGCTGCAGCGCCTTTGGCCATGCGCATGCCGGGGGACATCATGCCGCCCATGCCTTCGCCCATCATGTGCTTCATCATCATCCCTTCCATGGAACGTTCCATCGCTTCGGCTGCGCCCGCGTTGGCGATATGCTTGCTCATTTCGGCCGCGCCGGCGGCCCCGTGTACGTGTGCCATAAACTGTTTCTCCTGAAGTTAAAACAATGCAGGCGGTCGCAGAAACGGCCCCTGCTCGCGAGCATTATCCGGTAATGGCATGAACCCTGTAAATCGGTTGCAAATGCGTGTATGCCGGCAATGCTGTGTGTTTTCACACACCCTGAAAAGTCAAAGCCTAAGACTTTTTTGCTAAGATGCCTGAGAAAAAGAGTCAAGACAACCGGGAACCATTGCGTGAGCCGAGTCGCCACATAGCCCGGCGGAATCGGTCTTGAGGGTTTCGACCAGGCTGCTCTTGACGCTGACGCAAAATCCGCCGAGAAAATTTTCATAGCTGCGCCAGACCCAATCATGAATGCTTCACATGTAAAGCCGCTTAGCTCCGGCATCCAGGCTCAACCTCCTGCCCGCGCGCTTTGGCCGGCCCTTAAGAAACTTGCGGCGGTGACGGTTGCCCTGGCGGGTATTGTCTTGATCCTTTGGCTCGATAGCTGGTTCATGCACCATGCCGATATGCCCAAACTCGGACGGGACATGGGCTACGGACTGCTGTTCCTGGTCGGATTCCTGACCGGGTTTCACTGCGTGGGCATGTGCGGACCGCTGATCATTGGCTATACCGCCAAGCAGGCGACCAACGGGACAAGGGCCTATGGTTCTCATCTGCTGTATGGCGCTGGGAAAACGCTCTCCTATACGCTCATCGGCGGTCTGTTCGGCGCGTTCGGTTCGGTCATTGCCTTCACCCCGACCACTCAGGGCGCAGTCGGCATCGCTGCCGGTGTTTTCCTCATTCTGTTCGGGCTGCATATGCTCAACGTTTTTCCGGCCCTGCGGCATTTCCAGTTCAAGACCCCGGCGTTTGTGATGCGGTTCGTCGGGAAGGAATACCGCAAACACCGCAATCCCTTCGTCATCGGTCTCCTGAACGGCCTCATGATCATTTGCGGTCCGCTGCAGGCCATGTATGTCATGGCGGCTGGAAGTGGCAGCTGGTCGGCGGGGGCAACCATTCTGTTCTTTTTCGGCCTCGGCACCTTGCCCATGCTGTTGGGTTTCGGATTCCTCACCAGCCTGCTTTCCGCCAATCTGACGCCGAAGCTGCTCAAGGCTTCGGGCGTGATCGTGGTGATCCTCGGTTCGGTCATGCTCAATCGTGGCCTCGCGGTCACCGGTTCGGGCGCAGATTTCAACACCCTGATTGCGCGAGTGTCGCAACAATTGTCGCCGACGGTGGCGGAACCTCCGGTCTGCGACACCGAACAAATCATTCGCATGGATGTGCTGAGAAGCCGCTTCGCACCGCACCAGTTCACCCTGCGCAAGGGGGTTCCGGTGAAATGGGTGATCCATGGCAAGGAATTGAACGAGTGCAACAAGGCCATCGTGGTGCCTCAGTATGGGCTCGACATCAAGTTGCATGCGGGAGAGCAAACGATCGAATTCACGCCTCAGGAAACCGGCGTCGTACCCTGGAGTTGCTGGATGGGCATGATCCCGGGAACCTTCATAGTCGTCGAAAATACGCCTGTCCCCGAGCAAAGAGAGACCAGTTCCGGCGATGCGGTCGGGCGGGCGAAAACAGCTATCGAACTGGCCTGGCAGCGTCTGATTCGCGGCGGGCAAGACTTGTGGCACAGGCTGGAATCTCTTTGACCGGACCATTGCGCCGAAGACCCAATTGACTGTCCATGCAGCGGCTGGTGCGCCTGTGATCTTGCAACATCCGATTGAGATTCCCGCATAGCGGTAACGAGTAGACCGTTGCAGCGACCTGTTTACGTTGAGGAAACCCGCTCATGGAACGCTTCACCATATCACTTGACGAGTCGCTGGCCGGGGGGTTCGACGCGCTGATCCGTACCCGCGGCTATGCCAACCGCTCCGAGGCCGTGCGTGACATGCTGCGCAGGGAGATCGAATCCGATCGCCTCGCCCGCCAGGAAGCACCCTACTGTGTCGCCAGCCTTTCGTATGTGTACAACCACCATGAGCGGCACTTGTCGGAACGTCTGACCGATTTGCAACATCATGCCCACGACCTCGTCATTTCCTCCATGCATGTGCATCTCGATCATGAGAATTGCCTGGAAACCGTTTTTCTGCGTGGCCTAACCAGTGACGTTCGCGGATTTGCCGATAAGCTCTGCGCGGAACGGGGGGTGCGGCACAGCAGTTTCAATCTACTGCCTGTGGATGTGGATCAGCCTCAGCATCACCACGTGCACAGCCGTCCCCATACTTGACGGTGCCAATGTAGACTTCTTCGCCGCTCCGAATTCCTGCTCCAGGGACCGCTTGCTGGTTTCATGGAGGTGTATGAAGAATATTAAGTTCTTCATATCATTTGTTATCATAGCTCTCTGCAACTGTGATGGATTAATTCAGGGGGGATGCGAGCATGAGCGCGGCAAGCCGTCAGGCGACAAAGCACGACCTATTCAAGCTGCCAGAGTTTCAACTCTTAGCAGTGGGGGCAGGGGTGGGGGTTCTCTCGGCCACATTGATTGCCGGTAGAGTACACGCCCACCCTCAATCGCCTGCTGATCAGAATGCGGACAGGATACAGACGCTGGAAACCGTTCAGGTTGAAGGGCGTGCAACCGATCTCTTAGGCATCGCGTCATCCGCTTCTCAGGGTCTGGTAGGACGACCGGAGTTCGAATACCGGCCGCTGTCGCGGGTGGGCGAACTGGTCGAAGTGGTGCCGGGCACGCTCGCCACTCAGCACAGCGGTTCCGGCAAGGCCAACC
>Ga0209254_10005097_pt1 | contig 12072 bp, 12 predicted proteins | sample FrelakmetDIP11DI_FD_187148 | JGI IMG/M metagenome (GOLD analysis project Ga0209254, IMG submission 187148) | Freshwater lake sediment microbial communities from the University of Notre Dame, USA, for methane emissions studies - DIP11 DI (SPAdes)... | ecosystem: Environmental > Aquatic >...
CCGCCGTGCGTCGTCACCTTTAGAGGAATCCGGTCGTGAACATCAACGCGACGCTTATCGTCCAGATCGCCGTCTTCCTGGCGCTCTGGTGGTTCACCGCGAAGTTCGTCTGGCCGCCGATCGTCAAGGCCCTCGACGAGCGCTCCCGGCGCATCGCCGACGGACTGGCCGCCGCCGACAAGGCCAAGGCCGACCTCGTTGCGGCCGAGCGCCGCGTCGAGGCCGAGATCAAGCAGGCGCGCGCCAGCGCGGCGGAAGTCCGCGGCGGCGCCGAGAAGCAGGCCGCGCACCTGATCGAGGAGGCCCGTGCCGAGGGCGCGCGCATCGTCGCCGAGGCCCGCAAGGCCGCCGAGGGCGAGGCTGCGCTGGCCGCGCAGCGCGCCCGCGAGCAGCTCAAGGAACAGGTCGCGCAGCTGGCGGTGGCCGGCGCCGAGCGGATCCTGCGCCGCGAGATCGACGCCGGCAAGCATGCCGAGCTGCTCGGCAACCTGAAGGCCGAGCTGCGCTGAGCGGCCGCGAGCGACCATGGCCGAATCCCTCACCATCGCCCGCCCCTACGCCGAGGCCGCGTTTGCGCTCGGGCGCGACTCGGGCTCGCTGCCCCAGTGGTCCGACGCGCTGGGCCGGCTCGCCGCCGTGGTCGGCAACGACGCCTCGCGCGAGCTGATCGGCAACCCGCGCGTCACCGACACGCAGGTGGCTGCGCTGATCGCCGACGTCGCCGGCCAGATGTCCGCCGAGCAGCGCAACTTCGTGCAGGTGCTGGCGGCCAACGACCGGCTGACGGTGCTGCCCGAGATCGCCGAGCTGTTCGAGCAGCAGAAGAACGCCTTCGAGGGCGTGCTCGACGCACGCGTCTCCTCGGCCTACCCGTTGTCGCAGGAGCAGATCGCCGACGTGGTCGCGACGCTGCAGGCCAAGTACGGCAGCAAGGTCAAGGCCACGGTCGTCGTCGATCCCGACCTGATCGGCGGCATCTCGATTCGCATCGGGGACGAGGTCATCGATTCCTCGGTCCGCGGCAAGCTGACCCAGCTCGCCGACGCGTTGATGAAATAGGAGAGTCCCATGCAGTTGAATCCGGCAGAGATCAGCGAGCTGCTCAAGGGCAAGATCCAGAACCTGGATGTTGCCGCCAACACCCGCAACCAGGGCACCGTCGTCACGGTGACCGACGGCATCTGCCGCATCCACGGCCTGTCCGACGTGATGCAGGGCGAGATGATCGAGTTTCCGGGCAACACGTTCGGCCTGGCGCTGAACCTGGAGCGCGACTCGGTCGGCGCGGTGGTGCTGGGCGAGTACGAGCACATCTCCGAGGGCGACACCGTCAAGGCGACGGGCCGCATCCTGGAGGTGCCGGTCGGCCCCGAGCTGATCGGGCGGGTGGTCAACTCGCTCGGCCAGCCGATCGACGGCAAGGGCCCGATCAACGCCAAGATGACCGACGTCATCGAGAAGGTCGCTCCGGGCGTGATCGCGCGCCAGTCGGTGTCGCAGCCGGTGCAGACCGGCCTGAAGGCGATCGACTCGATGGTCCCGATCGGCCGCGGCCAGCGCGAGCTGATCATCGGCGACCGCCAGACCGGCAAGACCGCGGTGGCGGTCGACACGATCATCAACCAGAAGGGCAAGGACCTGTTCTGCGTGTACGTCGCGATCGGCCAGAAGGCCTCGACGGTGGCCAACGTGGTGCGCAAGCTCGAAGAGACCGGCGCAATGGACTACACGATCGTGGTCGCGTCCACCGCGTCGGAGTCGGCGGCCATGCAGTACATCGCCGCGTACTCGGGCTGCACGATGGGCGAGTACTTCCGCGACCGCGGCCAGGACGCGCTGATCATCTACGACGACCTGACCAAGCAGGCTTGGGCCTACCGCCAGGTGTCGCTGCTGCTGCGCCGCCCGCCGGGCCGCGAGGCCTACCCGGGCGACGTGTTCTACCTGCACTCGCGCCTGCTCGAGCGCGCCGCACGCGTCAACGAGGTGTACGTCGAGAAGTTCACGAAGGGTGCGGTCAAGGGCAGGACCGGCTCGCTGACCGCTCTGCCGGTCATCGAGACGCAGGCCGGCGACGTGTCGGCGTTCGTGCCGACCAACGTGATCTCGATCACCGACGGCCAGATCTTCCTGGAGACCGACCTGTTCAACGCCGGCATCCGCCCGGCCATCAACGCGGGCATCTCGGTGTCGCGCGTCGGCGGCGCCGCGCAGACGAAGGCGATCAAGAAGCTGTCGGGCGGCATCCGGACCGACCTCGCCCAGTACCGCGAGCTGGCGGCCTTCGCGCAGTTCGCGTCGGACCTGGACGACGCCACCCGCCGCCAGCTCGAGCGCGGCCGGCGCGTGATGGAGATCCTCAAGCAGCCGCAGTACCAGCCGCTGCAGGTGTGGCAGCTGACGGTGTCGCTGTTCGCGGTCACGCGCGGCTACGTCGACGACATCGACGTCGCCAAGGTGCTGCCGTTCGAGCGCGGCCTGCACGACTTCGTCAGCACCAAGTTCGCCGGCCTGGTCGAGAACATCGAGAAGACCAAGGACCTGTCCAAGGAAGACGAGGACACGCTGAAGCAGGCGATCGAGCAGTTCAAGAAGACCGGCGCGTACTGACCGGCGCCGACCGACACAAGGGCAAGGGCTGCCATGGCAGGCTCCAGAGAGATCCGCAACAAGATCAAGAGCGTCCAGAACACGCGCAAGATCACCAAGGCGATGGAGATGGTCGCCGCGTCCAAGATGCGCAAGGCGCAGGAGCGGATGCGGCGTCTGCGCCCCTACGGCGACAAGGTCCGCAACATCGCGTCCCACCTCGCGCACGCCAATCCCGAATACCGCCACCCGTTCCTGCAGCGGCGCGAGCAGACCCGCAATGCGGGCGTGATCCTGGTCACCACCGACAAGGGGCTGTGCGGCGGCCTGAACACCAACATCCTGCGGATGGTCACCGCGCGGCTGCGCGAGCTGGAGAAGGCCGGCGCGTCGGTGCGGGTCACGGCGATCGGCAACAAGGGTCTGGGGTTCATGAGCCGGATCGGCGCCCAGGTCGTGTCGCACGTCACCCAGCTGGGCGACACGCCGCACCTCGAGAAGCTGATCGGCCCCATCAAGCTGCAGCTCGACGCGTATGCCGCCGGCGACATCGACGCCGTCTACCTGGCCTACACCCGCTTCATCAACACGATGAAGCAGGAGCCCGTCATCGAGCAGCTGCTGCCGCTGGACCCGAGCCGCCTGCAGGAGACGACCCGCGAGTACTCGTGGGACTACCTGTACGAGCCCGACTCGCAGGCCGTCATCGACGAGCTGCTGCTGCGCTACGTCGAGGCGCTGATCTACCAGGCGGTCGCCGAGAACCTGGCCTCCGAGCAGTCGGCGCGGATGGTCGCGATGAAGTCGGCGTCCGACAACGCCAAGAAGGTGATCGACGAGCTGCAGCTGTCGTACAACAAGGCGCGGCAGGCGGCGATCACCAAGGAACTGTCGGAGATCGTCGGCGGCGCGGCCGCCGTCTAGGCCCGCGCATCGACCCGGCCTGCAGTCACAACGAATTCACGGACACAACACGGATCAAGGGGCTCCCAACATGCAACAAGGGCAGATCGTTCAGTGCATCGGCGCGGTGGTCGACATCCAGTTCCCGCGCGACTCGATGCCGCACGTCTATGACGCACTCGTGCTGCAGGACACCGGCAGCAGCCTCGCCGAGAAAGGCCTGACCTTCGAGGTCCAGCAGCAACTCGGCGACGGCGTCGTGCGCACCATCGCCATGGGCTCCTCCGACGGCCTGCGCCGCGGCATGCCGGTGGCCAACACCGGCAAGGGCATCGAGGTGCCGGTCGGCGAGGCGACATTGGGCCGGATCATGGACGTGCTGGGCCGCCCGATCGACGAAGCCGGCCCGATCAAGACCGAGGAGCGCCGCGCGATCCACCAGAACGCGCCCAAGTTCGCGGACCTGGCGCCGTCGGTGGAGCTGCTGCCGACCGGCATCAAGGTGATCGACCTGATCTGCCCGTTCGCCAAGGGCGGCAAGATCGGCCTGTTCGGCGGCGCCGGCGTCGGCAAGACCGTGAACATGATGGAGCTGATCAACAACATCGCGAAGCAGTACTCGGGCTTCTCGGTGTTCGCCGGCGTCGGCGAGCGCACCCGCGAGGGCAACGACTTCTACCACGAGATGGAGGAGTCCAAGGTGCTCGACAAGGTCGCGATGGTGTTCGGCCAGATGAACGAGCCCCCGGGCAACCGCCTGCGCGTGGCGCTGACCGGCCTGACGATGGCCGAGCGTTTCCGCGACGAGGGCAAGGACATCCTGTTCTTCGTCGACAACATCTACCGCTACACGCTGGCCGGCACCGAGGTGTCCGCGCTGCTCGGGCGGATGCCGTCGGCCGTGGGCTACCAGCCGACGCTCGCCGAGGAGATGGGCCGCCTGCAGGAGCGCATCACGTCGACCAAGACCGGCTCGATCACGTCGATCCAGGCCGTGTACGTGCCGGCCGACGACCTGACCGACCCGTCGCCGGCGACCACCTTCGGCCACCTCGACGCCACCGTCGTGCTGTCGCGCGACATCGCCGCGCTGGGCATCTACCCCGCCGTGGACCCGCTGGACTCCACGTCTCGCCAGGTCGACCCGAACGTGATCGGCGACGAGCACTACACGATCACCCGCCGCGTGCAGGCCACGCTGCAGCGCTACAAGGAGCTGCGCGACATCATCGCGATCCTGGGCATGGACGAGCTGTCGCCCGAGGACAAGCTGGCGGTGGCCCGCGCGCGCAAGATCCAGCGCTTCCTGTCGCAGCCGTTCCACGTCGCCGAGGTGTTCACCGGCTCGCCCGGCAAGTTTGTGCCGCTGAACGAGACGCTGCGCGGCTTCAAGATGATCGTCGACGGCGAGTGCGACGCGCTGCCCGAGCAGGCGTTCTACATGGTCGGCTCGATCGACGAGGCCATCGAGAAGGCCAAGACCCTGAAGTGACCCGCGACGCCACGTTCGAGGAGTCCGCATGAACACCATCCACGTCGACGTCGTCAGCGCCGAAGAATCGATCTTCGAGGGCGAGGCCGAGTTCGTCGCGCTGCCCGGCGAGGCCGGCGAGCTGGGGATCTATCCGCAGCACACGCCGCTGATCACCCGGATCAAGCCGGGTGCGGTGCGCATCAAGCTGGCCGGCAAGGCCGAAGAGGAATTCGTCTTCGTGGCCGGCGGCATTCTCGAGGTGCAGCCGAACCGCGTGACCGTGCTGGCCGACACCGCGATCCGCGGCCACGACCTCGACGAGGCCAAGGCCGAGGAGTCGCGCAAGCGCGCCGAGGAAATGCTGCACAACCGCGAAGCCAACATCGACTACGCCAAGGCGCAGGCCGAGCTGGTCGCTGCGGTCGCGCAGATCGCCGCCATCCGCAAGCTGCGGGGCAAGTAGTGCACGCCCGCCGGCGCGAATCCGCGGCGAACGGGCGGCCGGTGACGGCCATCGCGATGCTGCGGCTGCGTCCGCTGCGGGTCGCCGCCCTCGCGCTCGCGCTGGGTGCCTGTGCGACGCCGTCGGGCACGCCATGGTCGAGCGGCAACGTGTCGGGTGCGCCGCTGTCGTCGTCCGGCGTGGCCCCAGCCGCGAGTCCGCTGCTGGGCACGGTCTGGAAGGTGCAGTACGTGGGCAGCGAGCCGGTGCCGCGGGACACCGGCGCCGAGGCAGCGTCCCTGCGCCTGGATCCGGCACAGGCACGCGTGGAGGGATTCGCAGGCGTCAACGCCTTCGCGGGCCCGGCCTACGTCAGCGGGGACTCGATCTCGTTCGGCCGGCTGGTCACGACGCAGCGCGCCGGCTCGCCGTCGGTCGGCGCGTTCGAGTACAAGTACCTGTCGGCGCTGTGGGCCACCGCGAGCTGGCGCATCAGCGGCTGGAACCTCGAGCTGCTCGATCGAAACGGTCGGCCGCTGGCCACGTTCCAGGCGCAGTCCGGCAGCTGACGCGGGGCCCCCGCGGCCCCGGTGTGCGGCACGCCCCGGGTCGATTGCGAACGACCGCACAAGACTGGTAGTCTGGCCCGCATGCATGATGCGCCCGCCAGTTTCGAGCCCGACGACTCGGCGACCGCAACCGGTCCGCGCGGCCAGCGTGCGCACCGGGACCTGATCGCGCATGGCGCGCGCTTCGAGCGCCGGCTCTGGAAGGTGCGCGACGGCGTCTGGTGCCTGGTCGGCAACGGTCTGTCCAACCAGACGTTCGTGCTGGCCCCGCAGGGCCTGATCGTCATCGACACCGGCGACTCCATCCAGGAGATGGCCAGCGCGATGGCCGAGATCCGCCGCCACACCGACGCCCGCGTTGCGGCCGTCCTGTACACCCACTTCCACTACGTCGGCGGCACCGCGGCGCTGCTGAACGAGCGGGCCGGCCCCGACCTGCCGATCTGGGGCCACGCTCGGCTGATCCCCAACCGGCAGCGCTTCGCAGGCGCGATCGGACCCGCCTACTCGCGCGGCATGGCCCACCAGTTCGGGCTGCTGCTGCCGGACGACGGCGAGGACGGGCTGCTCAACGTCGGCCTGGGCATCGCCTACCGCAATCCGGACCACGCCCCGCACACCGCCGGCTTCGTGCCGCCGACGCACGTGTTCGACACGGCCGTCGCCGCCGACATCGCCGGCCTGGCGGTCGAGTTCACGCCGGCGCCGTCGGACGCCGACGACTCGGTGACGATCTGGTTCCCCGGACTCGGCGTGTGCGTGAACAACCTCGTGTGGCCCTCGCTGTTCAACGTGTACCCGATCCGCGGCGAGGAATACCGCGACCCGCGGGTGCTGCTGACCGGGCTCGATCACCTCCTCGGGCTGCATCCGGAGCACCTGGTGGGGGCGCACGGCCCGCCGATCTCGGGCCGGGACCGAATCCGGGCCGACGTCACCGACTACCGCGACTCGATCCAGTTCCTGTGGGACCAGACCGTTCGCGGCATCAACCGCGGCCTGACCGGCCCGGAGCTGACGCGCTTCGTGCAGCTGCCGCAGCGCTTCGAGCGCACCTACTTCACGCGCCAGTTCTACGGCCTGGCCGAGCATCACGTCCGGCAGATCCACGCCGGCCTCGTCGGCTGGTTCGACGGCGACGAGTCCAGCCTGTTTCCGGTGGCGCCGCCCGAGCGGGCCCGCCGGCTGATCGAGGGCTTCGGCGGCCGCGAGCAGGTGCGCTCGCAGGCTCAGGCGGCGCTGGCACAGGGCGACCTGCGCTGGGGCCTCGAGCTGGCCAGCTGGCTGGTGCGCAGCGAACTCGACGAGCACGGGCGCGCCGACGCCGGTCCGGCGCAGGACCGCGAGCTGCTTGCGCAGCTGCTGCGCACGATCGCCACGCGCACCACGTCGGCGAACCTGCGCAACTGGTGCCTGACGCGCGCGCTCGAGCTGCAGGGCAAGCTGGACCTGCGCCGCTTCCGGACCCACCGGTTTCGTGCCGCCGACGTGCTGGCAAGCCCGCCGGCGACGTTCGTGCCGGTGCTCGGCGTGCTGCTGGACCCCGAGCGGGCCGCCGGTGTCGAGGACGAGGTCCGCTGGGAGTTCGCCGACGGCGCGCGCACCGGTCTGCGCATCCGCGGCATGGTCGCGGTGCCCACCGACGGCTCGGGCGCGTCGCTGGCCATCGCCCTGGACCTCGCGACCTGGGCGAGGCTGCTCGAAGGCAAGGTGTCGATGTCGGGCGCCATCGCCGACGGGTCGGTGCGCGTCACCGGCGACCCCGAACGGCTGCGGGCGTTCTTCGGCTGCTTCGACCATCGGGCGCTCGGGACCTGATGCCGGCGCTGTCCTGATGCCCGGTTCGCCCGACGTCGCAGGTCGCGCCGACCCTGGACCGGTGCTCGACCCGGAACTCGCAGGTTTTCTCGAAGGCGGTGTCAGCGTCAGCCTGGCCTGTCGCGACGCGGCGCGGGTGCCCGACCTCGTGCGGTGCGTCGCATGCCGCGTGCTGAACGACCGCGGCCGGCTCAGGCTGGTCCTTGCGCGCGGCCACGGTGCGAACCTGCTGCGTTGCGTGCGCGAGAACGGTCAGGTGGCGGCTGTCTTCAGCGAACCGTCGACGCATCGAACCGTGCAGCTCAAGGCTTCGGGGGCGCGCATCGAGCGGCCCGAAGCCGCCGACCTGATGGCGGTCGGGCGATACCGCGAACTGCTGAAGGCCGACCTGGCCAGGATCGGCTTCGGCGCCGCCTACGTCGACACCCTGCTCGATGTCGCGCACGAGGACCTCGCGGTGGTGACGTTCCAGCCGCACGCGGCGTTCGACCAGACGCCGGGCCCCTCCGCGGGCGCGCCGATTGGCGCGGGGCCGAAGCCCGCGGCGACCGGCGCTGTCGCGCAAGTCGCCGCGACAGCGCCGCCCGCGAAAGCGCCGCCCGCGACGACGCCGTCCGCGACGACGCCGTCCGCGACGCAGACGGTCGCCGCCAGCGCCATCGCTGCCGAATCGATGGCGGGCAGTGCCGTGCCATGCATGGACGCGGTCCGCGATTGCCTCGAGGGTGCGACGCCGGCGGTGATGGCCACCTGCTCGCCGGACGGCACGCCGAACATCGCCTACCTGTCTCAGGTGCAGTACGTCGACGCCTCGCACATCGCCCTGTCGTTCCAGTTCTTCAACAAGACGCGACACAACGTGCTGGCCACTCGCCGCGCGCGGCTGATGATCCTGCATCCGGTGAGCGCCGCGATGTACCGGCTCGATGTCGAGTACCTGCGAACCGAGACCGAAGGGGGGCTGTTCGAGCGGATGCGTGCCAAGCTCGCCGGGATCGCGTCGCATACCGGGATGGCAGGCGTGTTCCGCCTGCGGGGCGCCGACGTGTATCGCGTGCGACAGCTGACGCCAGTGCGCGGGCCGCAGGACGCGCCGGCCCGTTCGGGACGCAACCGGCTGCCGGCACTGCGCGCCAGCGCGCAGCGGATCGCCGCGTGCGCGGACCTGAATGCGCTGCTGGCCGAATCGCTTGCGTGCCTCGCCGACGGATTCGACGTACGACAGGCGATGCTGCTGGTGTTCGATCCCGGCGGCAGCCGCCTGTACACGGTGGCGAGCCGAGGCTACGAGATCTCGGGTGTCGGCTCGGAAATCCCCGTTGGCGCGGGCGTCATCGGCGTGGCCGCGCGCGAGCGTGTACCGATTCGCATCAACCACATGACGACCGAGTACGCCTACGGCCGCGCGATTCGGGATCGCGCGCTGCGCGAGGGCCTGGGCGGCATGCTCGAGACCGAGATCCCGCTGCCCGGGCTGCCCAGTCCGCGCAGCCAGCTGGCCGTGCCGATCGTCGCGGCCGGCTCCCTGCAGGGCGTGCTGTACGTCGAGGACGTGCAAGATGGGCGATTCGGCTACGACGACGAGGACGCGCTGGCCACGCTGGCGTCGCAGATGGGCGTCTCGATGCTGGCCCTGCAGGCTGCCGCCGAAACCTCGCCGGCGGCGCCCGGGCACGCATCCGACGCCGACACGGTGGCTGCCGACGCGAGCGGTGCCGACGCGAGCGGGCACGAGAGCGGGCACGAGAGCGGGCACGAGCGCGCGTGTGTCGAAACAGCGGTGCGCGCGACGCTGCGCCACTACCGCGTCGACGACAGCGTGTTCCTCGACGACGAGTACCTGATCAAGGGCGTCGCCGGGGCGGTGTTGTGGGCGCTGGCCCGTGACTACGTTTCGACGGGCCGGGTGGCGTTCACCAACCGCGAGCTGCGGCTCGATCCGCGCATCCGCCTGCCCGACGTCGGCGACAACCTCGAGGCGCGGCTGGTGCTCCTGCAGCGCCGGCTGGCCGAGCGCGGGGCCTGCCTGCGACTCGAGCGCACCGGGCGCGGCCGGCTGCGACTGTGCGTGGCGCGGCCGCTCCAGCTGGTCGAGGCAGGCTGAGCGGGTCGCGCGCAGCGTGGCGGGCGCGCAGCGCGATCGGCTCAGCCCAACGCGTCACCAGCGCTCGACGGTGCCCAGCGCGTCACCAGCGCTCGACGATGCCGGACGCGGCTGGCAGCTCGAGTGCCCGGGCCAGCTTGGCCCACTCGCCTCGCGGCAGCAGGTCGCGTGCTGCGGCCAGGGCGCCGTCGAATGCGGCAGCCGGCGCGCTGGCACGCATGCCCGCGAACATCGCGGCGCGCTCGACGTGGGCCACGGCCGGGATCATCCAGCGCTGGAAGACCGCCATCGCCTCGGGCGCAATCGACCCGACCAGCGCCTCGTGCAGCGCCAGCAGTTCGGTGTCGTCGTACTCGGCCCACAGCACCGCGTTGTGGTGGGTCTCCTCGAGCTGCATGTGCTCGAAGTTCTCGGCGACGAACCGGGCGAGATTCAGGTACAGCCGGTGCAGCGCCGCGGGCCCGCCCTGCGGTGCGCTCGCCGCTTCATCCGAAAGGGCGCCGATCGTCGCAAGGTGCCCTGCGTGGTCCTCCGCGGCGAGTGCCGATGCGCCGGGCCGGCGGGCCTCGATCGCCGGGTGCACGAATTCATTCTCGTGGATCAGGTGCTGGCGGCAGGTCGCCAGCAGCTGCCGCACCTGCTCGATGGCCGCGGCGAGCTGCGCCGGGTCGTCGCTGTCGGTGCTGCCCAGGCGTTGCAGCGTGTCCCCCATGAACAGGCGCAGGCCCTTGTGCACGGCGGCGTACAGATCAGGCCGCGCTGCGGCGTGCGTCCTGGTGTCGATGCGGGTGGTGACGGACTGGTCCATACTGTTTCTCCTCGAAGGGTGCGGGTCGATGATGTCGCCGGCAGTCGGCCGGCCACGTGATGCAGTGTAGGAACCGTGCGGCAACCCGTTTCGTAAGACTTCCCTAAGTGCTTCGTAAGAGTTCATTAACGCCGACGCCCACGCACGCCGCGCTGGTGGCCGGGGCCGTCGGGCGCGTCGGCGAGGCGCTGCTCAACGAGGTGCTCGCGCGAGGCGGGTACGACGCCGTGTACGCGCTGGCCGACCTGCCGATGTCGCTGGGTGTTCGCGGGCTGTCGCTGACCACGCTCGATGCGCTGCCCGCGCTCGCCGACGTGTTCGTTGCGCTGACCGATCCCGACGACACCGACGCCCGGTCGTTCTACGGGCGCGATGCGGCGTTCACGCAGGTTTCCGTGGCGAATGCGACGCGCATCGCCGAGTGCGCCGCGGCGGCCGGGGCGCGCAGGCTCGCGCTCGTGCATCCGCTGCCCGCGTGGCAGCAGATGTCGCGCTTTCACAGCGGCCTGGTCGGTGACGCCGAGCTGGCGATCGCCGGCCTGCCGCTGGACAGCGTCGTGGTGCTGCGCCCGGTGGCGTCGTCGCGTCTGCCCGTGGGCAACTGGCTGCAGCGCGTCGCCAACGTCTACCTCAGCCTGCAACTGCTGATGGTGCCGCGCTCGATCCCGACGGTGACCTCGGTCGACCTCGCGCGCGTGACGGTCGCCGTGCTGCGCGACGCGCGTCCGGGCATTCACGTGCTGGGGGCGGCCCAGATCGACGAGTGCGCGCGGCGGCCCGCGCCCGGCGCCGGCGTCAGGCCGGCCGTGACTCGCGAGGGCTGAACCCGAAGCCGGCGGTCTGCGGCCCCGGGGCCGCAAGGTGGCCGCCCGCCGGCCCGGCCGGCCGCGCAGCCGCCGCATGTGCCTGTTGGATGCGTTCGTTCGGCACGCACTGCAGCGGGATCGGGCGCATCTGCACGCGCCGGATCGTGCCGGACCCCGCGTGCGTGTCGGTGCCGGCGTCGGCCGGGGGTGCGTTCGATCGCAGCGTGTTCTTCGGCAGCGGCGCCCGTTTGCGGGCAACCGGTCCGGCACGCCGCTGCGCCGGAGCCTCGACTGCGCATTCGTCTGCGTCCGCTCGCGCCGCACTCGCCCCTGGCGCGACGGTGAGGGTGGCCGTCGCCACCAGCAACGCCAACCCGCATCGGGCGAGGGTTCGGGAGTGGACGGGGACGGCCGCGGACGGAATCATCGTGTGGGTGCGCGTGACACGGGTGCCGCATTGTTCGGTCCCGCGCCCGTTCGCGGGAGGAACAAGCGCACGGCCGCGTCCAGCCCACGGCCGCGTCGAGCCCACGGCCGCGCGGGGCCGGCTTCGCGAGCC
>Ga0209254_10005098_pt1 | contig 12072 bp, 8 predicted proteins | sample FrelakmetDIP11DI_FD_187148 | JGI IMG/M metagenome (GOLD analysis project Ga0209254, IMG submission 187148) | Freshwater lake sediment microbial communities from the University of Notre Dame, USA, for methane emissions studies - DIP11 DI (SPAdes)... | ecosystem: Environmental > Aquatic >...
CGTTGCCCTGCAACCCGGTCACCCGTGCGATTCCGCGCGTCGACGCCGGCTGCTGCGCCTGCGCCAACCCTGCGGCCAGCACGGCGGCGAGCAACAGAAGGGGGCTACGCATGCGGGTGAACATTGCCGGTTTTGTCTTGAGGGCGAACACTCTCGGATTTCGGGCGTTCGGCCAAGCAATCATCGTGCCGAGCCTATCAACCCCCCTTGTGTTAGTCAACGCTCCGAACCCGCAGGTCGTCGAACCAGACCTTGCCTTTCAACCTGATTGCCACGGTGCCGGGTGCGTTCGCTCCTTTTTTCGGGCTGGCGAGCTCAAGGCGCAGCAGCTGGGCGGGACAATTCGTGGGTACCGCGAAGTCCTGGAGAAAGTCCCGCCAGCGTGTCGATCCGGCGAAGGGTTCACTGTGGGCAAGCTGTCTCGCCTCGCGTCCGGCTTCCTCCTGGCAATACAGACCCCATTGCAGCCCCAACCATGCGTCGAGGTCCGATCGAACCCGCCCCTCCAGCCGATAACGCCCCGGAACCAGCACCAGATACTGGTACACGGGCGGCCCGGCGTAGCGCTGGTTCCCGAAAGTCACGCTCAGCGCCTGCTGGCCGGTGATGCCTTCGCCGGGCCCCGTCGCAACGACAGCGCCCTGCTGCACCGGGACCCTCCAGTCGAATCCGACATTCGACAGCGGCAGCTCGAATCCGCCGTTGAAGACATATCCCACGCGTTGCCGCTGTTCGAGGGGCAGGCCGTTCAGCCAGACGAGGTATGCGCCCATCCACCGGCCGTCGCGCTGCAGGCGCTCGATCAGGCAGCCCCGCTCGTCGGGCGTCGCCACCGCGGCGGCGACGCGCGCCGCGTACACCTCCTGCATCGCGCCTGCACTGGCGGCGTGGGCGCAGGCATAGCGGAAGAACTCCGGCCACCAGGACGGATTTGCACGTGCCGCGCCGTCGAAGAACGCGCGGTGCCTCCCGGAGGCGAGCGCCGCGGAAAAAACGGGCCAGACGCGCCCGCTGACTTCGCCCGGGGCGGAATCGACCGCGCGCCGCAGCGTCGCGAGCGCCTGGGCTTCTTCGCCCGCGCGCAGGAAGTACCCCGCGACGAGAAGCAGGGATTGCGGATCCGCGGGAGCGAGGCGCACCGCCGTGTGCATGGCCGCGTCCGCCTCGTCGCGCCGGCCCTGCCGTTCGAGCTCGAGCGCCAGCAGTAATATCGCCGTCGCATCGGCCGGATTCCGCGCAAGACGCTGGCGCAGCGAAGCTTCCGCAGCCGCTGCGTCAGGCGATGCGGCGGCGGCCGGCTCGACGTGGCGAGCGGAACGAGCATCGATGCCGGCGACCAGCACGCGCCAGGCGAGCAGCAGCACCAGCGGGAGGGCCAATGCCAGCACCGCGGCGCGCGGCAAAGCGTTGAGCCGGGAAATCACGGGCGAAGGATCATCAATTCATCGGTTGCTGCGACAGCCGGGCAATCACCACGCGCCCGTCGCGGCGCACGAGCTCGATATCCACGGCGAGACGCTGTTCGACTTCGCGGCCGTCGCGCCAGCCAATCCTGACGGTGATCTCGCCCTTGGCGATCGTCCGGTCGCCGACGCGCTTCCAGTTGACGCGCGTCAGCTGCATCCGGCGCCATTGGGAGAGCCGGAACAGTTCGTCATATTCCCCGCGTATGGCGGCCCGGCCATGCCGGAGGTTGGCGTCGGCGTCGGCGTCGAACAAGGCCGCGAACGCGTCGGCACGACCGCGCTCGTACGTTTCGACGAACAGCGCGAACAGCGTCTCGATCTCGGTCGTGGCAGGCGGCGGCGCGGGTGGCGCATTCGACTCGACTTTCGCGACCACTGCCACGGGCGTGACAGGCTCGGGCTCCGTCGCACCTGCGACGGGCAAAGGGTCGTCGGACGGAACGCCCGGCGCCGGCGCTCGGGTCACTGCCGCATCTGCATTCGCCACCACGGCGAGCGGCGGCGACGCTTGCGGAGGCGGCGTGCTGTTCGCTGCGGCGCCCGGCAGCTCCGGCGCGCCCACTTCCGTTGCCGGGGCGGGTGCCGCGTCGGGCGCCACGGCGAGAATCGTTGGCGCAGACGGGGCCTGTCCCGCCTGGACTTCCCGGGTCAGCCATTCCTGCTCTCCTTCAAGCCCCATCATGCCGATGGTCAACGCGGCGACGACGATCAGCAGGGAGAACGCGATCGTCGCCGGGTGCTCGCGCACATAACCGCCCACCCCCACTGTCAGCCATTCGGGCAGCGGCATCCGCCGCAGCAACCCTCCTCCCCCTAGCCGAGGCCGCGGTCGCAGCACGACGGGCATTTTCGAGGCGGCCGCCGCGGCCGCGGCCCGGTGCATGGCCCTCGCCATCGCGGCGCGCGCTTCGGCGTCGCGGTCGAACCGCGTGCGCGCGTCCTGGTTCCGCAGGATGGCGTAGGCGCGGTTGGCCTGCGCCGCAAATGCATCCGGCCAGACCGTTCGCGTGCCCTGGCGATCGGGATGGACGAGATGCATCAGCAGCCGGAAGTTTTCCTTGATCGCCTGTGGCGACGCGCCGGGGGCGAGGCCGAGCGTCTGGTAAGGCGTCGCGTCGGGACGGAAGTAGAGATGTCGCACGTAGGATGCCGCGGCTTCCTGCAACCTGGCGGCCGCCGCCGTGTCGCCTGGCGCCGTCGCGGCGAGTCCGGTCGGGCGACCCAGCGCGAGCTTGAGCACCACCTCGGAATCGAGCAGCGGCGCATCGCGGCGCCGTCCCTCGGCGCGGTAACGCGCGGGCTCCCGCCAGAACCAGAGGAGCAATTCCGCGGTGCGATCCGCGGAAAGGGGATCAGGCATGGCTACCGCTGCCGATCACGCCCGGGAGCAGAAGTCCCGCCGGATATGCCGGTTTGTTTTCGTAGGCGCGGGCCTGCCCGCGCTCGATCGGCCTCGACGCATGCGCAACTGCCGAGCGCGGGCAAGCCGGCGCCTACGATCCCGCCCGTCCCCGCGCCGCATCGACCCTCAACATCATGGAGGATTGGTACCGGATGTGTCATGTGAGCTGCGGCACATCGCTGGTGCTCCGGTAGTAGTAGTACGCGCTCTCGTAGCCGTACATGCCGTCGCGCAGATCGAGTTTGGTCATGATGGCGCCGAGCGGATGCACGTTCGCCTGGCGCAGGCGCTTCAACGCCGCGCGCGCATGCGCCTTGCGCGTGCTGCCGGAGGCGACGACGAAGGCCAGCGCACCCACCTGGTCGCCGAGCACGATCGAATCCGCGAGGCCGAGCACCGGCGGCGCGTCGATGATGATCTGCGCGAACCTGTCGCCGAGCTGCCCCAGCAACGACGCCAGCTTGGGCCCGGAGAGCAACTCGACCGGGTTCGGCGGCATCGGCCCCGCCGGAATCACGAACAGGTTCGGAATCGCCGTAGGGCGCACGACGCCGAGGGCAGGCACGTCGCTCGACAGGAAATTCGACAGTCCGCGCGAGTTGTCGACGGCAAGCGCCTTGTGCACGGCCGGATGGCGCATGTCGGCATCGATCAGGAGCATGGGGAGCCCGGCCTGCGCGCTGTTGATCGCCAACGCGAGCGCAGTCGTTGTCTTGCCGTCGCCCTGCGCGGTGCTGGTCACCATGAATATCCTGGGCGCGCCGTCGCGCGTCGAGAACTGCAACGCCGTTCGCACCGAGCGATAGGCCTCGGCAAACGAGGAGCGCACGTCATCGTGCGCCATCAGTCCGAGCGACCTTCCCTCGGCGGCCTTCGGATGCTGCAATTTCGGCACCACACCCAGCACCGGGAGCTGCGTCAGCTGCTCCATGTCCTCGGGCGTGCGTATGGTGTCGTCGAGATGCTCGAGGAAGAACGCGAGCGCGATGCCGCCGATGAGCCCCAACAGCATCGCGATGATCAGGTTCTGGCGCAGGTCGGGCTTGAAGGGGGCCGAGGGGACCTCTGCCCGGTCCACGACCGCGACATTGTTCGCGCCGGTGCCGCCGGTCACGCCGACCTCGTTCAGCCGCTGCAGCAGGCTGTTGTAGATCGCGCGATCGGTGTCCACATCACGCTTCAGGATGTTGTAGCGGATGCTGCGCCCCTGCAGGTCGAGCACGTCCTTCTTGGTCTGCTCGAGCTTGGCATGGATGCTCTTCTGCTGCGCCAGCAGCCCCTGGTAGGACGTTTCGACCGATTTCCTGACCGCGTCGATCTCGGCCTTGATGCTCTTGTCGATCTCGTCCATCTGCGCCTGCAGCTGCTGCATCTTCGGATAGCCCGGCTTGAATATCCGCAGGTTATCGGCGTATTCGGATTGTAGCTTCGCGCGCTGCTCCTTCAGCGCCTGCACGGTCTTGCTCTCGATCACCTGTGGCGCCGCTTCCGGACTGGTCTTGATCAGCTCGTAGAGCGCTTCGGACTTCGCGAGGTCCTGCTCGGCCTTGTTGGCGGCGGAGCTGTAGTCGGCCAGCGTCGACGACAATACGGTCTGTCGGTCGTCGACGGTGACGATGGCGTTCTCGCGCTGGAAATCGATCAGCGCGCGCTCGTTGGACTCGAGCTTGGCCTTGGTCTCCGCGAGCTTCTCCTCGAGGAACGCCTTGGCATACGACGACTGGTCGTAACGCTGCTCGAGATTGAAGCTGATGAAGTTCTGCGCGAGGGCATTGAGGACCTCGGCCGCGAGCCGTGGGTCGGCCGACGCATAGGACACGCGGACCATCTTCGTGTTCTTGATGGGGGCCACGCCGAAACCCGCGCGCAGCGAATCCGCGACGTTCCGGGCGGCGGCCTTGGCCGCCTCCTCGGGAGAAAACGGCACGTCCTGCGGGTTGTCCTTGCGGAACAGCTCCTCCCACCAGGGCCGGGCTGGCGGTGCGGCCGCTACGGGGACTTTCAGCTTCATCTGCGTGACGATCCGCTCGGCAAGGGAGCGGCTCTTCAGCAATTCGAGCTGGGTCTGGAAATAGTCCGGGTCGCCGGTGTCGAACTGCACGCCATCCTTGAAGGGGATGATCTTCGACGCCTCGGAATCGATCCGCAGCGTGATCTCCGCGCGATAGATCGGGGTCTGCATCAGCGTCCCGATCGCGGTGGCCACGACCGCGATCAGGAAGAACGCGATGATCGACCATTTCCGCTTGACGACGACATGCCACAGGTCCCGGAAGTGCACCTCGTCGTCCGCGGGCGCCGGAGCGACCTCGGCCGGAAACAGCAGCGTCGAAAGGTCGGTGTCGCGACGGACCTGGAGCGCCGTGGACGCCGGCGGGCGCGGCCAACCCGGCGGATCGGAGCTGCGACCTTCTTCGGGCATCGCGTGGCCTAGGGCCGGTTCACGTAGTTGAACGGATTGAGGATCCCGATGAGATCGCCCAGGAACGAATCCCTGATCGCCACGCGCGCCGCGGAGCGATTCACGACAATCAGATCACCGGGTTGCAACAGGGGATCCGGGGCTTCCGCAGCGCGGATCTTGCTGACATCGAACTTGATCGCCCGCCGCTCGCCCTCTTCCATCCGGAACAGCACGACGTCCGTCAGATCCGTGAGCGAGCCTTGGCCGCCCGCGTTCGCGAGCGCCTGCAGCAATGTCGTCGGCCCCTTCAGCGGATAGATTCCCGGCTTGCCGACGGCCCCGTCGATCGTGACGTTCTGCCGTGTGAACTCCTTGACGAACACCGACACCTCGGGATTCTGCAGGTAGTTCTTGCTGTAGAGCCCGCCGATCAGCGCCTCGGCCTCCGCGGACGTGAGCCCGGCCACGCGCACCGCGCCGATGAGCGGCAGCCCGATCATGCCCTTCGCGTTGACGCGTGCTTCCCGCCGCAGGTCCTGTATGCCCAGCACCTGCACCTCGAGCAGGTCCTGCGTGCCGATCCGGTATTCCTCTTCCACCGCCTCGATGCGCACAGGACTGGAGCGCTCCGACGGCACCGCCTGGATCTCCGTCGTCGCGGAAATCGCCGGGACCGCGCCAGACGCCGGGGCCTGCGCCGCCACGGGCAACGCCCACACGGCGGCGGCACCGGCGAGGACGCCCGCCAGGAGCCAGGAACGCGTACCCCGCTGACGGCTGCCAACCAGGCGAATCGGGCCGAACGTGGACGTGGCCAAGAAACCTCCTGAACTGGCAACGTGAACAGCCTTGAATGCTAACAGAAACCCGCCAATGGGGGACAGCCCGCGTTTTCCTGGTCGCGCAGGCAGACCGGGAGGTTGCCGGTAAACGGGGTAGGCTCCTTGTAACAACCTAAGCGTTGGGTTAGTGTGCCTGGTGACCGGCGGCGCGAATGCCTGGCCGGTTGGAGAAGATTTGGTGGCGAAGGGAAAAAAGATTGGGCGGGCAGTCGATTCCGGCGCCGGAACGGCATCCGCCAAGAGGAATGAGCGGCGAAGTCCTGGCGACCTCGCGGTATCTGCCGGCTACGATCCGCGTTCGAAGCGACTGTGTATCGAACTGGCGTCGGGCGTAGCGGTCAACGTCCCTGCAAGCAGGGTTCAGGGGCTGGCTGACGTTGCCGCATCGAAGCTCAAATCGGTCCGGATCGACGGCAACGGCTACGGACTTCATTGGCCGGAACTGGACCTTGCCATGAACGTTCCTGATCTGATTGCCGGCTGCTTCGGTACGCGCGTTTGGATGACCGCCCTGGCGAGACATGGCGGGAAGTCGACCTCGGCAGCCAAAGCCAGGGCCGCGCGAAAAAACGGGGCGAAAGGCGGTCGCCCGCGGGGACCGACCACGGCTTCCTTGTCGCGCCGGCAGTCAGGGCGTTGACGCAACACGTGCGCACTCCCCCATTCCCCGGTGCTGCCGAGCACCTCATTTGTGCGGTTCTCCGTCAGGAGGCCGCCGCCTGGAACGGGGACGACGATGCCGCGGCAATCGCTCTGTTTCTCGACGTTGGCCGCTACCACGGCGTGCTGCCGCTCCTGGACGCGGCGTTCCGCCGCCGCACCGATGCCGGGACCTGGCCGCGCGAAATCCTGTCGGCGTGCGGCAAAGCGGCGCGGGATCAGGCCATGTTCGAACTGGCGCACCGGGTCGAGATCGTTCGCGTCCTCGCCGCGCTCGCGTCGGCCGGCGTGGCGCCCCTGGTGCTCAAAGGGGCGGCACTGGCCTGCAGTCATTACCCGAGCGCGCCGTTGCGGCCGCGTGCCGACACCGACCTGCTGATTCCGCCCGACCAGCGAAGGCAAACCGACCTCGCGTTGACTCGACTTGGCTACGCGAAAGACGCCGGCGTCGAGGGCAGGTTCATCTCCCATCAAGCGACCTGGAGCCGGTCGGATAACTTGGGCGCGACCCATCATCTGGACATTCATTGGCGGATCAACAATTCGCAGATCCTGGCCAGGGCGCTTGACTACGAGGAACTCGTAGCGCGTGCTGCGCCGCTGCCTGCACTGGGCCCCAACGCTCGCGCGCTCGCACCCGTGCACGCCCTGCTCTTCGCCTGTCTCCATCGCACCGGGCACGCCAATGCGCCCTATTACGTCGACGGCATCGCGCATCTGGGCGGCGATCGGCTCATCTGGCTCTACGACATGCATCTGCTCGTCGGCCGAATGGCCGCCGCGGAGCTCGACGACTTCGCCGCGCTCGCCATTGCCAAGCAGATCAAGGCGATCTGCGCCGAAGCCCTGCTGCGAGCCCGCGCATGCTTCGCGACGCCTATTCCGTCGCATGTCATCGCCATGCTGCACGAACCCGGGCCGCTCGAAGCGTCCGCCCGTTACCTGTCCGGTGGCCGGGCGCGACAGATGCTCGGCGACTTTCTCGCGCTCGAACGCTGGAGCGACCGGGGCGGCTGGGCCAAAGAACTCGCGTTCCCGTCCGCCGGCTACATGCGCTCGAAGTATTCCGATGCGGCCGGCACCTGGCTGCCGATCCTGTACGCGCGGCGCGCGCTGACCGGCATGGCTCGGCTGATCCTCCCCCGCGGCACGGACCACCGCCACTGAACGCCGGGGATGTCCAGCCTTCGCCCCCTGCTTGCCTACGCCGCCCCGCATCGCGCGGGATTGGCGCTGAGTGGCTTCCTGATGCTGGCGGAAAGCGCCGCGGCGCTGGCGGTGCCCTGGCTCGGCGGCAGGGTGGCGCAAGCGCTGTTGCGGGAAGGCGGGGGCCCCGTGTCGGGCACCGCCACGATCCTCGCGGCGCTGCTCATCGTGTTCGCGGTGCAGGCGCTGCTCAAGTTCGGCAACGGATATCTGCTCGGCAGCACGGCGGAAAAGATCGTCGCCGACCTCAAGGTGCGCGTGTACGACCATCTGCAGGCATTGCCGCTGTCGTTCTTCCAGCAGCGTCGACAGGGCGACACGCTGGCGCTGCTCACCCACGACGTCTACACGATCAGCGGCTTCGTCACCGGTACCGGGCTCGCCGTCGTGCCCCTCCTTTTCACGGTGGCAGGCGCGGCATTCTTCATGTTCCGGTTGCAGCCGGCGCTGGCGCTGGTCGCCTTGCTGCTGATCCCGCTGTTCTATCTGCTGCTCAAGATTTTCGGGCGCCGCATCCGGCCACTCGCGCAGCAGTTGCAACAAGAGCACGCCACGGCCATCGCGATCGCGGACGAGAACCTCGGCATGTTGCCGGCGATAAAGACGTTCACCCGCGAAGCGCGGGAATCGGCGCGGCATCGAGAGCAGATCGATCTCGTACGCCGCCTGACCACGCAGCAGCTCAGGATCGTGGCGGCACTGGGACCCGGCGTCCAGTTCATCGCCGCCGCCGGCATCGTACTCATGCTGTGGCTCGCGAGCGGCGAGATGCCAGGCAGCAAGCTTGCCACGGCCGAACTCGTGAGTTTCCTGCTCTATGCCCAGTTGCTGACGCGACCCGTCGCCGGACTGGCCGATGTGTACGGCCAGACCCAGACGGTACGCGGCGCGATGACGAGGCTATTGCACGCGCTGGATGAGACGCCCGAGCCCCCGCCGCACGTCGGCATGACGTTGCCCCCCGTGCGCGGCGCGATCGCGTTCACGGACGTGAGCTTCGGCTACCCCGGCCGGTCACCGGCGCTCGCGAACATCGACCTTCGCATCGGCGCGGGAGAAACCATCGGCATCGTCGGTGCCAACGGCGCGGGAAAGAGCACGCTCGCGCACCTGCTGATGCGCCTGCACGAGCCGACCGCAGGGCGGATCACGGTCGACGGGATCGACATCGCGACGGTGTCACTCGACAGCCTGCGCCGCCAGATTGGCGTCGTGCCGCAGCACGTGCTGCTGTTCAACGCCAGCGTCCGCGACAATATTGCCTACGGCCGGCCCGAACCCACGCCCGAACAGGTCGAAAACGCCGCCCGCGCCGCCCGTGCGCACGACTTCATCGTTGCGCTGCCCGCCGGCTACGACACGGTCATCGGCGATCGCGGCGTGCGCCTTTCCGGTGGCCAGCAGCAGCGCGTCGCGCTCGCCCGCGCGCTGCTCAAGCAGCCGCCGATCCTGATCCTCGACGAAGCCACCGCGATGTTCGATCCACAGGGCGAGGCGGAATTCCTGGAGCAATGCCGGGACGTTTTCGCGCCACGTACCGTGCTCCTGATCACCCACCGGCCGGCGAGCCTGGCCGTAGCGGATCGGATCGTGCGGATGGAGGGCGGCCGGCTTGTGGACGCCGGGGAACTGGACGCGGAGGCTTGCCGCCAACCCGTGTAGTCCCGACCGGTGCGCGGCATCGATATACGAGCGTGCATCACGCGAGCGCCGGCGACCCGGTGCATCGCGGTCTTGTTTCGACCTACTTGCCGTACTTCGTCGCCATCTCGCCAACTTCGCCGAGCGCCTCCTGCCAGCTGCGAAAGCGGTGGGGGAATTGCAGCGCAACCGCACGGGAGATAGCGTCGTTGCGCATGCCGCGACCCATGCGCTCCAGAATCGCACTCGCGATGGCGCCGTCTTCGTTCAGATTGGCGACATGACTGTCGGCGCGGCGGCGCAGTTGCTGCGGCGAGAGCGGCGTTCCTGCCAGCGTGCTCTGGCGAAAGTCCGCCTTCACCAGCTCGGGATTCCCCTGACCCAGGACTCGAGTGTTCCAGCGCCAGACGTAATCGTCGCGCACCAGATCGGCGTGCAGCGCAACGGTCAGGGTGTCGCCCGTCTCCAGCGGCACGGACTTGGAAAGCGGGAAGTAGGCATTGCCGTAGATCAACTCCGGTTCGCCCGGGGCATTGGAGAAACGGATTCCCTCGGCCAGGGTTGCGTCGAACCACACGACCAGGCCGTCCGCAGTTCCCGGACGATCGACGGTCCAGGCGATCTCGGCGCCGATGTCGGGTTCCGTTACGGAGTTGTAGTCGAGCGTCGCCCAGACCTGCGGCGGAAGCAGGATCTGCTCGGGCTTGATGCGGCGCTTGCTCCAGGTGTTGGTGACAACGCGGCGCGCCCGTTCCATGCTCAGCCCGTAGGGGTTTTCGCCCCAAGGTTGCGCATGACGGCGATACGTTTCCGGCGCCTCGGTTACCGCAGCCCACAACGTATCGCGTTGAGGAATCAATCGGCCACCGGGCGCCAGCAGCCGCTCCCGCGCATCGGCAATCGAGGCGATGTGGTGCCGGAACGGGGGCAGCACGCCGCGCAGGTCGGAAATGATCACGTCGGCCTTCTCCGGCAGCACGACCTTGGTGGAAAGCTCCTGCATGAACTGGATGCGGTCGGCAAAGCCGTTGGCCGCCGCGATCTCACGTGCCACCTGAATGGCGTCATCGGGCTCGATCGCGTAGACGCGCCGCGCGCCGAACTGGCACGCCAGCAGCGCGAAGATCCCGGTGCCGGTGCCGATGTCGATGACTACGGAATCCGGCGCGACGGCCTGCCGCAGCGCACGGACGTAGGCCTCCATGCGCGGGCGATCGGCGATCATCTCGCCGTAACCGGAGACGCTATACGCACTCACGCTGTTCAGCTGCGCTTGTCGAGCCGTCCCGATGGGTCAATTCGCGAAAGTCATCGCGAATGACCTCGCAGAGTCCGGACACCTGGCCCACGTCTGCGCTTGGAATCGCCCGTCGTAGCGGCACCGTGGCCATGACTTGCCGGAGCACCCTGAATTCATCGGCGCGGGCGGCTTTGTCCTTGAGGTAAGGGACATACGCGTTGGCGACCAGTTCGATCATCCCGGACTGCGGCGCCACCGCCTCGATCCGGGGTGCATCGCTTCCCTCCGACCGATCACCCAGGAAATAGATTGCGGCCAAGGGCGAAGCATCCGACCGAAATTGAAATCGCATGTCTTCGCCAGCAAGATCGAGAAAACGTTTGTCCCAGTTCGGCGTGAGCAGCGGCAGTGCGTCCGGGGTGCCGAACAGTGCCTCCACCGATTCGGGCCACAGGCGGATGCAGGGGTAGGCCGGCTGCACCATCAACTCGTCACCCTCGCGTGCAAGCGTGACCACGTCCTCCGCCAACACACCGTAACCCAGCTTGGCAAATGCGGCGGCGGTGGTCGACTTTCCGGCGCCGGCCGGACCGACGAGCGCTATGGCCTGCCTCCCGATGTTGATCGCGCTCGCGTGCAGGGCGTGGGTACCCCGCAACAGCAACACGAAACCCAGCACCGGGCCCAGCAGATACGTTGCCGTGTCCTCGACCGTCAGGGGTTCCGGCCAAGTGGCCCAAACGCGCCGTCCGGGACGGTCGACGAGGAATTCGGTACCGTCAGCGTAGTGCAGGTGGAACCAGGCACCGCCGTCGAGCTTGCAGACCGTCAGCGTTGGCTGGCCCTGGGCGTTGGCATTGGCATTGGTACCCGAATACCATTGCTGCGCGCCGCCCCGCATTGCGCCCAGGAAGCCGGGCACCACACCCAGCGCGACATGCAGGTCAATGCGCGTCGCAAATGCAGCGGGGGGCACCCGCGGGATGGGACGATTCGATCGAATCCTCAATCCATAGACAGATGAATCCGGCACGGTCAACGGTCAGCTATTCGACCTCTGTGAATCCCCACAAACCACACGCCGCTCAACTCGTCTTGTCCATATTACCCTTGCCGCCGGAGTCGGCGATCGCACCGTTCTTTCCAACGCTCTGCGTCATCCGGGAAATGTTGCCGTAGATTACCAAGTGCGGAGCGGCGTACGCCTTCCG
>Ga0209254_10005099_pt1 | contig 12072 bp, 7 predicted proteins | sample FrelakmetDIP11DI_FD_187148 | JGI IMG/M metagenome (GOLD analysis project Ga0209254, IMG submission 187148) | Freshwater lake sediment microbial communities from the University of Notre Dame, USA, for methane emissions studies - DIP11 DI (SPAdes)... | ecosystem: Environmental > Aquatic >...
CTCGGCGGCAGTTTCGGCGTACTCGAACAACAGATCCGGGGTGCGGTGGGCAGAAACAATGCGCGCCTCAAAAGGAATTCCAAACTCGTTGAGTTGATGGGCCGCATGCTGCATGATGTCCCAGTCGCTGCGACTGCCCATGACGAGACCGACTTGAACCATAGTGGCGTCTGCCGACGAAAAGCTGGGAGTGTAGCGCGCTTTTTCGTCCAAAGGAAATCGACTTTGACGCTCACCCTCTAATCGCCGGAAATCTCTGGAGACCCACAGCGTGACGACCGAGTTAATAGTCTTCTTTGACGGGGGCTGCCCGCTCTGCAGCCGGGAAATCGCTCACTATCAACGACTGGATAAGAACGAGCGAATCCGGTGGATCGATATCACTCGAGAAGGGGATCTCGCCCGAAGTCACGGCATCGATCCCCGAGAAGCGATGGCACTGTTCCACGTGATCGACGGCGCGGGTCGGACCGTCAAGGGGGCGGCGGGATTCGTAGCCGTATGGCGGGAGCTCCCGGGCTATCGTTGGCTGGCAGGTCTCTGTTCGCGATTTCACCTGTTGCCCGTGATGGAGTGGCTCTATGGCCGCTTCGCACGCTGGCATTTCCAGAAGCGGTGCCGGGTAGGTGCCTGTGGCGCCTGAACCGGGAGTTCGGCACCTGTCATCGTGCTCGGCGATGAAACGTTTCGACAGTCGGACGCTTAGGGCCATATCCCACGCGGCGGCGAAGCTGTGCGCGCCTCGCCGCCTAGAACCTTAGTCTTTGGCAATGCCTGTACAGATACCCCCCGGCGGGTTCCTTGCGGGCGCACGGCACGCTTCCGCTGGGCAAGATACCTGGCCCGCAGAGAAGCCTTGGCAAGCCGGCTCGACGGCGATTTTCAGGGCACCCGAAGGATCTTCCGATGAGCGCAAGTATCGTCTGGTTTCGTCAAGATCTGCGCCTGACCGACAACCCTGCTCTCCAGGAAGCCGCACGTTGCGGTGGCGGCGTGATCCCGCTATTCATCGCGCCGGCGCAGGAAGGTCTGCCTTGGGCTTGCGGCAGTGCCAGCCGCTGGTGGCTGCATCACAGCCTCGCGTCGTTGCGCGCCGGTCTCCAGAAACGAGGTTCGCGCCTCATCATCCGCGAAGGCGGCGCGGATACACTCCTTCAGGTGGCTGAAGAAACTGGCGCAGAACGAATTTTGTGGAACCGGCTGTACGAGCCTGGCCACGTCGAACGCGATCACGCGATCAAAGCCAGGCTGCAGAAAGGCGGCTTGATCGTCCGCTCGTTTAATAGCGCACTCCTTCATGAGCCCTGGGAGATTAAGAACAGCACGCATGAAGCCTATCGGGTCTTCACGCCCTATTGGCGAGCCGTCCAGCGGCTGGGTCTGGCGTCTCCGCCCATCGCAGCACCACCGGAACTTCCGCCGGTATCGAACGACGTCCTCGGTCTTAGCCTCGATGCACTTGAACTCCTGCCCAAGATTCCCTGGGACACCGGGCTGCGTGAAAGCTGGAATCCCGGGGAAAAGGGAGCCCTTGAACAGCTGGAACAGTTTCTCGGCACTGGACTCGCCGGCTACGAAGGCGGCCGAAACCGGCCTGATCGCACCGGGACTTCCCGGCTTTCCCCGCACCTTCACTTCGGTGAAATAGGACCCCGACAGGTCGTCGCTGCGGTCAATGAATGGGTTCATCGGGAACCCACCCCAGGCTTGATCAAGGCGGGCGAAGCCTACCTGCGCGAACTGGTCTGGCGGGAATTCGCCTACCACCTTCTGTTCCACTTTCCGACCACAGCCGAAGACCCGCTCGACCCACGGTTCAGGTGCTTTCCATGGGCCGACGACTATGAGTCGTCGCTGCCGTCCTGGCAGCAAGGCTTGACGGGATATCCTCTGGTCGACGCCGGCATGCGGGAACTGCGGCGCACTGGCTGGATGCACAACCGGGTACGCATGGTAGTCGCGTCGCTGTTGACCAAGAACCAGCGCATTCCCTGGCAGGAAGGCGCACGCTGGTTCTGGGACACACTGGTCGATGCCGATCTGGCAAACAATACGCTTGGTTGGCAATGGAGCGCCGGCTGCGGAGCCGACGCCGCCCCGTATTTCCGCATCTTCAACCCAGTCCTGCAGGGACAGCGCTTCGATCCAGTTGGAGACTACGTCCGCAAATGGATACCCGAGTTGAGCGGCCTGCCCCACAGTTACATCCACCAACCGTGGGCGGCACCGCCGCTGGTGCTGGCTGATGCGAAGGTGGAGCTCGGACGCACCTACCCTTGGCCGATCATCGACCTGAAGCAAAGCCGGGACGAGGCGCTCGCGGCTTTCTCCACACTGAGGCGCTCACCAACCCTGCCCGGAGAAACTTGAGGGATTTGTCAATGCGCCCTGCGGACCTGGTACCCCGCAGGCCAGTTCCGAGCACGTGGGCCTAGTTGGCTACACGGTAATAATGACTCGCAACGCGTCCAGTCTGAGCTGAGCGGAATGGAGAAAATTATGCAATTCCAAACCCTCTTCCTTGAGCCGATCGAGTTCCTCTTGACGCACCGCGGGGTTGATCCGGCGAAGCGCCGCAAGGCGTTTGAGTTCGGCGGTCATGAAGTCCAGCATGCGCGTTTGGCCCTCCGCAGCCAGGCGGGGCAACTGGGTACGGACCGTTTGTTCGGCTCGCTTTAGCAACTCCTGGAGCAATTGTCGATGGGCGCGCATCAGGTTGCGAATGTCATCCGGGGGGAACGAGCCTCTTTGCTCGATGAAGGCGTCCGACTCCAGGGTGAGCTCGTTTCCTTTCCCATCGAGAAGAACCCGGATCAGGGTCGGCGGCAGAAACCGGCCCACCTGCAGATGCGCTGGGGCAGGCGCTTCGAGGAGATAGAAGGTTTCCACGAGCAGTTGACCGGGTGCGAGATCGGGATGTTGGGCAAGACTCAGCGCGGCATTACCATGCTCGCTATTCAGGAGCAAATCCATAGCACTGCGCACTAGCGGGTGCTCCCATGTCAAGAAAAGCATGTCCTCGCGGGCGAGAGCCAAAGATCGATCGGTCGTGACTGTCGCGCCATCCTCCGGCAATTCGGGAAAGTGCGGGATGCGCAGGTGTTCGCTGGGCATCAAGATAAAGCAGTCGTCCGAATGGTCCTCGACGTTGACACCGTAAGCGTCAAACACCCGTTCCAGGTAGCTCCACAGAAAGGAATCGCGATCATACTTCTCGATCCCGACAGTCAATTCTCGTGCTGCTTCGGCGCGGCAAGAATTCAACTCCAACAGCCGGTCGCGACCCCGGTGAAGGTCTTCCAACAGCCCAGCGTTGAGCGCCCGAGTTCGCTGGAGCAGCGCATCCAACTCCTCGGGATCCACTCCCGCCAACGCTTCGCTCAATTCCCGGGAGACCTCCCCGAGCACCATTTGCCCAGCCGGACAGGGGTGGCTGAAGGCGTCCAGACCTTCAGCGTACCATCGATACAGGGTTTCCTGGGCGCTGCCCGCGAAGTATGGGACATGAATCTCGATCGTGGCAGTCTGCCCGATGCGATCCAAGCGACCGATGCGCTGTTCGAGGACATCCGGGTTCAGCGGAAGATCGAACAGAACCAAATGGTGCGCGAACTGGAAGTTACGGCCTTCGCTGCCGATTTCGGAACACACTAGCACTTGGGCGCCCTCCTCTTCTTCCGCGAACCAGGCCGCTGCGCGATCACGGGCAACGATCGTCATGCCTTCGTGAAAAACCGCGGCGCGGGTGCCGCCGAGAACGCGCAGGGCATTTTCGAGATCGGTCGCGGTGTGGGCCTTTGCGCAGATCACGAGGACCTTGGCGGACTGCCGGTCCTTGAGAAAAGCAATCAACCATGCCACCCGGGCGTCGAAGCGCCACCACTCGCCCCGCGACTCGAGGGGGTCGTAGCAGAGACTCTCAGGATAGAGATGGGCCTCGAGTCCGATCCGGTCCTGTTGCAACGCTGTCCGATAGCGATCGCACAGAGGCAGTGGAAAGGCGTGCAACCGGCGTTCCGGAAACCCGCGCACGGTCGCTCGGGTGTTGCGAAACAGCACTCGGCCGGTGCCATGGCGGTCCAGAAGCACCTGAATCAGCGTCCGACGCGCTTCCTCCGTGCTTTGGGGATCGTCCAGTCGTGCGACAAGCTCATCGGCCCGATCATGCGTCAAGAAACCCTGAAGACGACGGAGGGTACGCGCATCGAGGGTCTCTTGATCGAGAAGGTGATTAATCACCTCTGCCAACGACTCGTAGTCGCGCTCCTCCTGTTGAAAACGTTCGAAGTCATGGAAACGATCCGGGTCGAGCAGGCGTAGACGGGCGAAATGGCTCGCTTTGCCCCACTGTTCGGGAGTTGCGGTCAGCAGCAGAAGGCCAGGACTGACCCTCGCTAATCGCTCCACGAACCTATATTCGGGGCTGGACTGTTCGGGCGTGTAGCGCAAGTGATGCGCCTCGTCGACGACGCATAGATCCCAGCCAGCCTCGATTGCGCGGTCTTGGCGCCCCGAATCCTCCATGAGGAACTCCAGGCTGCAGAGAATGAGTTGTTCCTCCAGGTAAGGATTGGGGGCGTCGCTCTGCCAATCGCGCCCTTGGTCGAACAGGCTGAAACGTAGGTTGAAGCGCCGCCGCATTTCGACCAGCCACTGGTGCAGCAAGGATTCGGGAACGATCAGCAGAACTCGTTCCGCGCGGCCGGTTAACAGTTGGTGATGCAGAACCAGCCCCGCCTCGATCGTCTTGCCGAGGCCCACCTCGTCGGCGAGGAGTACGCGCGGCGCGTGGCGACTGGCGACCTCGTGGGCGATATAGAGTTGGTGCGGGATCAAGCTTGTGCGAGGCCCCAGCAACCCGCGGATCGGCGACTGTTCCAGTTCGCCCAATTGGCGGAGAGTGTCGATACGCAGGCGGAACAGCGAAGCTGGGTCGATCTGCCCAGCTAACAATCGCTCCTGTGGTCTGTTGAACTGAAGGAAATGATTGAGTTCGATCTCCTCGAGGCGTCTCTGCTTGTTACGCCGGTCGTCGCCAACGTAGGTAATGATTGCATCGCGCTCTTCGACCGCTGACACTTTGATTTTCCACCCGTCAACACTCTCGACCGTGTCTCCCGGCGCAAAGCGAACTCGCGTCAACGGCGCGTTGTTTCTGGCGTAAGTTCGCCGCTCGCTGCTCGCGATGTATAGGATAGTCACCCGGCTGCTATCAGCATCGAGCACGGTACCGAGGCCCAGCTCGGGTTCTGTATCGCTGATCCAACGCTGTCCGGGAACGAACACTGACAAATGCAGACTCCTTGAGAGGCAGCGACTCAAGCCTGGGAAGAAAGGGGCGCTCATTGTAACAGGACGTGAGCCGAGACAGGCTTCCGCATAATGTCCGCATCAGCTATCGATCCATGTCGCGTATCCAAAGTGGATCTCAGGCGGGGTAAACGTGGCGCGCGGTGCGGCTATGGCACCCTTGGACGCTTTTCGGTATTCCAGCACAGCGGACAAACAAACCCGCAACAAAAAGAGAGGGGCCCTTAGTAGGCCCCTAGCGAGAGTTCGTCGGGTGTTGCGGCTGATTGTTACTTCCTAGGAAGCCCTAGGAAGCTTCAACCATCCCCGGTTACCACAATCTTGCGCGGTTGCACGGCCACCTTCTTCGGTATGGCGATTTCCAGAACGCCATTGCTCGATCGCGCCGAAATACCCTCGGCATCCGCCGTGTCCGGCAAGGAAAAACGCCGGTAGAACGCACCATAGACTCGCTCCACGCGCTTGTATGCTTCTCGCCGCTCCTTCGCTTCCGTACTCCGGTCACCCTTGAGCGTCAGCACTCCATTTTCCATCGTGACGTCGATGTGCTGCGGGTTTACTCCAGGCAAGTCGGCGATCAGCACATACCGATCGGGTTCTTCCTTTATGTCAACAGCGGGCGTCCACTCGGCCGTGGCGGCCGTTTCAGTGCCTTGGCGCGTGACGTCTAGCGAACGTTCCAGCTCGCGCTGCAGTTGGCTCAGCAGGTTGAGAGGGTCATAACGTGAATTGGACATTTTCGTCTCCTGTCGATTGACTTCGTTGTCGTACGCCTTGGATATGTCGACTCCGGATGGCGTTTTCAAGCACCCCACAACACCCCGATGGCTCCTCATTGACAGTTGCTTCAGAGCGCGACGTTCGGAACATAAGAGCATGGATTTGACTGCTGCCCCCAACGCTTTGGATGGGGTAACCGTGGCCCCGCAGACGCGCCACCTCTTGCATCTGCTATCATGTGCGCAAATACACGGGGCTTTGGAAACCTGCTGGCAAGCTTCGAACTCGCGTCGAGCTAGCACTGAGCTTTCTCCCCAGATCGCGCTGCCAACCGGCGGATAACGCTTGCAAAGCCCTCCCCAGATTTCGCATAGCGCCAAGCCTCTCCCCGGATTCGGCTTGCCGCTGTTTCGGCGCAGCCTTACCACTCGCAGAACACAGCGCATTGTGATGTTAGGGATTGGATGGTTCGACGCCCAACGAAACCGAGATTGGAACGAAGGGGCATGGCTGATAAACGACGTGGAATGACAACCCCGCGCAACGCACTCATATCTCAGAGGGACAGCTCAGCCGGGTCAAACTCGGAGAACAGCGACCTTTCTGCTTTCGTCCGGCATCTCGAAAAGCGCTACTCGGCGCTTGTCGCAGCGCACGCTCGAGAGCGCGACGAACCCGAGTTCAGGAATCATCTCTTCTCATTACAGCTTGGTGCCGCACGTCTCGACAAGGACGGATTGAGTCGCCGTCATCCTGATCTCTCTGCACAGATAGCCTTGCTGGGTCCCACGCAAGCGGGGAAGAGCTCGTTGGTGAACTGGCTCCTCGGTCAAAACCTCGCGGAGGTGAGTCCATTGGCAGGCTTTACCGTGCATCCGCATGGCTTTTGTTGGGGCTGCCCCGAGGGGCAGACCAACCACGTTCTCGCCACGTTTTTTCACGAATTTCGCCGCTTTGACCCCGAGAATTTGCCGCGGGATCGCCTGGACGCTTACACGCTGGAGGCGACATCGGCACCGCCGTCGTTCCAGGTTCCGGCAGCTTGTCTGTGGGACACCCCGGATTTCGATTCCGTGGACTCCGAGAGTTACCGCAGCAGCCTACTTCGCATCGTCGGTCTAGCCGACGTGATCGTGCTTGTCCTGAGCAAGGACAAGTACTCCGATCAATCCGTTTGGGACATGGTGGGGCTGCTCCAACCCCTCGGTCACCCGACAGTTATCGTCCTCAACAAGGTCGATGCGGGCGCGCGCGAAGTACTGCTCAGTTCCCTCGAAGAAAAATGGCGCGCCGCACGCTCCGATGCTTTCCCGTTCGTCGTCACGATCCCCTTCCTGGACTTGGAAGAGGCTTCTTGCCCGCCCCCAACGTCCCTCGAGACCCTCACAGGTTGGATCCGACAGGACGTTGCATCCATGGATCACTCGACGCAACGGCATCGCACCAAAGAGTTACTGCAACGTCATTGGACCGCTTGGCTGACTCCGGTCCGCGCAGAGCACGAAGCCCGCAGCCAGTGGCGGGCCGCGGTAGCCGACGCAACCAAGGAGGCTTTGGCGCGTTACCAACGGGAATATCTGGAGCATCCCCACCATTACGAAACCTTTCAGCGGGCATTGGCGCGTTTGCTAACACTCCTCGAGATTCCCGGCGTAGCAGGACTGGTTGCGACAGCCCGGCAGGTGCTGACTTGGCCATTTCGCCAAGTGTCCACGATCGGTCGGCATCTTCGCTCCCCTTCCGCGGAGGATGACCCGAAGAGTGGCGAGCAGTCCATGATCGAACAGATCGCAGAGCACCTGCTGCTGCAGCTGAATCAGATGGCTTTCGCGAAGCGAGACACTGCATCCGCTGCGCAAGACTGGTGGAACGATCTCGCTGTGGTCCTGCGCGCGGCGCTGGAAGAAACGAAGCAGGGCTTCCGAGTCGCCCATGGAGAGTATGCGCGTTCGTTTCAGCCGGAGATCGACCGTACCGCACGCGAACTCTACGAACGCCTCGAAGCGCGCCCTGTGGTCTTGAATAGCCTGCGGGCCACCCGCATCACGACGGATGCTGCAGCGCTGGCACTTGCCCTCCATACCGGCGGCATCGGGATTCAGGATTTTGTCATCGCGCCGGCCACGCTCTCCCTCACCTCCATGCTCACTGAGAGCGCGCTTGGTCGTTACGTGAACCATGCCGCAGAAGAGCTGAAGGTCCGTCAACTGGCTGCCGTCCGCGGGCTTTTCGAGCAGGCGCTTCGGGAGCCATTGGAAGCATTGCCCGATCGACTGGACCTTAGTCGGCGATTCAATATTTCGCCGTCGGTGCTCGCCCAAGCCGAAGCACTCTTGGCCACTTATGCTTGAGCCATCGCAGTTCCGAGACCTCCAGCGGGCGGCCCTCGATTGGGCGAAGCGCGCAGCATCTGGCGGATGGCTTGCTGATCAGGATGTGGAACTGATCGAACACGTCGAGGATCGTTTGCCGGATTCGCTGTTCGAGTCACAAGCATCCCGTCCGTTGGTCGTTGCCTTCTTTGGCGGCACGGGGGTGGGCAAGAGTACCCTGCTCAACCGGCTAGCCGGGCAAGAGATCGCGCACACCGGAGTGGTCCGTCCAACCTCGCGCGAAATCTCCGCGTATCTGCACCAATCAGTACGGCTCAGACCGTTACCGGACAACCTACCCATGGACAAGGTACGCATCATCCAACACACCAATGAGACCTACCGAGACGTGCTGTGGATCGACATGCCCGACTTCGATAGCACCGACCACTCGAACCATGAACTCGCCCTCGAGTGGCTGCCCCATATCGACGTACTGATCTACGTGGTTAGCCCGGAGCGCTACCGAGACGACCGAGGCTGGCGCATTCTCCTGGAAAATGAGCGTGATCACGCCTGGGTTTTCGTAATGAACCAGTGGGACCGCGGCCATCCACTGCAAGTGGAGGACTTCACTAGACTTTTGGCCCAGGGAGGTTTCAGCGATCCGGTCCTTTATCGTACTGATTCGCGGCCCGAACTCGATCATCGGAAAGCCGATGATCTTCCCCAGCTCGAGGGTATGATCCGGGGGCTCGCCGACCGCAGGGTGCTGGAGCAACTGACGCGGCATAACCTGGAGGGCAGGATGCTGGGTCTAGCCGAGGGAATGTCGTCGCTAGTGGAGAGATTGGGTGACGAAGAATCGCTTCAGCGCCTGGAGGAGTCCTGGAATCGACTTTGGGGGGGAACCTCAGCCAACTTGTGGCGTGGTTTGGAATGGCCTATGAGCGAACTCGCATTTCGCTTCGTACAACGCGAAGGCGACCCATTGCGGCGCTCCCTGGACCTCCACAAGAATCCTGGTTCCGAGGACTCGATGGCGCAACAGCAGGGTCAACCAAGAATCCACCTGCTGTGGGACGAATGGACACAGCTCTGCTTTGACGACTCCTTGGATCGCTTGATTCTGGAAGCGGACACCCTGTGCCTTCCGCCCAAACCCTTGAGGGACTCCCTCCGACCGGTACGAACCCAGGCCTCTCGGGTTGTGCTGGACCGGGCACAAACGGCACTGCGACACGCCTTAGCGCACCCCGGCAATGTTTGGCAACGGCTGCTCCTGAAGTTCTCCGGTCTGCTCACAGTCGTCGTGCCGCTCGCGGCGACCGGTTGGGTCTCGTATGAGGTGGTGGCCCGCTATTATCAGAGTCTCCAAACTCAGACGCCGTTCTTGGGGACCGACTTTGCAATCCACAGCGGCTTACTGATCGTCGTAGCCTGGCTGCTGCCTTATGTGCTTCACCGCAAGCTCCGGCCATCGGCGGAAAGGGCGGCTCGCCGTGGCCTAATGAATGGCATCGAGAATGCTCTGGATCAGCTGTCCAAGGATGTGGCGGAACAGGTATCGAGCTTTAAGGATTCCGCCCGAGCCCTGCGTACGGAGGGTTTGAGCATCATCGATCACGCGCGATCGCTGTTGATGCCGGTCGGGGGTTCCTACAAGTCCCCCTTCAGCCGCCTGCTGGCAAATCCGAAAGGCTGAGCAGGTCAATGCCAATTTTCCTCTCATCGGTTCAGGCCTGTAGCGCGAGACGCCATGCGGAAAAGGTCTGCTATGGGCGCCCAAGAAGGGGCACGTCCCTAGACCTCGCTTCCACTGGATCGGAGCTCGGATCACCACCCTCTGAGGCTACCGCTTTGCTGGGTGAGCAGCATGCAGGTCACAGTACAAATGATCAGGGTCGCAGCCGACGCATTCCAACTGCAAGGTGGTATGCGAAATCCCGTACCGTTGGCCGATGACGTCCTTGACTTCCCTGAGAATGGCGGCGCCGCCACTGATCGATACGTCGTCCGTTACAACGTGCGCCGACAACATGCGAAGGTTCTTCGATAGACTCCACACATGCAGATCATGCACGCCGTGCACACCCGGGACCCGCAGAACGTCACGCACCATGACACTCATGTCGATATCTCTTGGAGCGCTCTCCAAGAGGATTTCAACCGTTTCTTTGAGAATCATCCATGCGTTCCACAGGATCAACAGCCCGATCAGGACACTGGCAGCCGGATCCAGCCAATTGAGGCCGGTCAACCAGATACCGACACCAGCCAGCACCGCGCCCAGGGTAGAAAAGACATCGCCCAGCAGGTGAAGGAACGCGGCGTGGAGGTTCAGGTCCTCGTGTCGGCCGTGACTCACGAGCCAAGCCGTGATCAGATTAACCAAGAACGCCGCTGATCCCACCCAGATCAGAATATTGGCCTGCACTTCCGGCGGTGCATAATAGCGGTGGTAAGCTTCGTACATAACGCCGAGAGCGATCAGGGCGAGTGTCGTCGCGTTTACCAGCGCCGCAAGAATGCCGACCCGGTGATAGCCGAAAGTTCTGCGCGAGTTAGCGGGTTGTACGGCGATTCTCAACGCGTACCAACTAAAGCCCAGCGCCATGACATCGGTAAGGTTGTGAGCAGCATCCGTCAGCAGGGCCAGGCTGTGGGCCCGGTATCCGGCCAGCGCCTCGACGAAAACGAAGGCGAGTGTCAAACACATTGACAGCGCCAGCCGAACCTGTGAGGATTTTTCGTGGAAGTGGAATGCGTGTGTATGTCCCGAACCCACGGTGACCCCTCGCCGCTAAATCGCCCTTATCTCTTACCACTATACCAAGTTCTCCGTCGCCAGAAACAACGGAGCGGCGCTTGCTTGAAACGCAGCGAACGAGTTGGTCCAGAATGCAAGGGGACGGCGGAGCAGGTTGGAAATATGGGCTTTCGGGACACTGAATTCTGGCCACAAACCGTCCCCGCGCAGTCCTGCTCGCTCTCACGAAATGACACTAGAGTACAATTTAGACATACGAAACTACCGATCCCGTGTCGGGACGAGATTACAACGATCAGGAGCGTCGCCATGCGGTACCACAGTTATCAGTTTGCCTTCTTGGGAATGCTGGCCCTACTAGCCTCTCCCGCTCACGCCGACAGCTCTCTAAACTACCGGCTGAACAGTGAGGGAACCGTCCAGCCAGTCTTGGTGAGAGAGGGCAAGGTTCTCATTCAAAGCGTAGACAACGGAAATCGCAAAGACCTGCTCTTTGACCGAAGCCGCGGGGAAGCGATTTTGATCGATCACACCAAGCAAACGTTCATCACGGTAAACGATCACTCCATAGAGCGGCTAAGCCGCCAAAGTGAACCCCTTCAGCCGCTGCTCGCCGGACTGGGAGCGCAACTCAGCAAGTTGACGACTGAACAGCGCGCGAAGTGGCAACAAATGCTCGGGGGGGTTGACTTGCAGAAGATAGCCGATGCCGCCAAGAGTGTATCCCCCACGCACCTTACCAAGAACGAGAGCGCGCGGAAAGTGGGCAGCTTTTCCTGCGAACCCGTGACGATCATTCGGGGCAAGAAGAAAGTCGCGGAAGTCTGCCTTTCACCAGCGTCAACCGTGGGCCTTCCTTCTGACGACTACGCCACGCTCCGATCCTTGCTCGATTTTGCACAGCATGTGGCGTCGAAGACTCAGGGGTTCAGCAGCCTGCTGGGTATCTCGATTCCGGTC
>Ga0209254_10005100_pt1 | contig 12072 bp, 8 predicted proteins | sample FrelakmetDIP11DI_FD_187148 | JGI IMG/M metagenome (GOLD analysis project Ga0209254, IMG submission 187148) | Freshwater lake sediment microbial communities from the University of Notre Dame, USA, for methane emissions studies - DIP11 DI (SPAdes)... | ecosystem: Environmental > Aquatic >...
AGTGTGTGAGCTTCTTCGCGAAAGAAAAGGACGGGAGATACACTATTCAATTATTGTGGTTTCGGAAGGAGCGAAACTCTCAGGAAAGCAGGAATTCCTCAGGGATAATAAAATTGATGATTTCGGACATCCCACACTTGGTGGTATCGCAAGTTTTGTTGCAAATGAAATTGAAAAAAGTACCGGTTTTGAAGCGCGATCGCTCGTATTGAGCCATTTACAGCGCGGGGGAACACCATCGGCACATGACCGCCTCATGGCCAGATGGTTTGGTATCGCTGCGGTAGACATGATTCTCAATGAAGATTTCGGACGCATGGTAAGTCTTGTGCGGGGTGAAATTACAAGCGTACCCATGAAAGAAATCATTAATAAGCTCAAGCTGGTGGACGTCGAAAAATATTACGACATCGAAAGGTATAACGGACGCAGATCGATAATGTAACGTGTTTGAGAGCAACATCAGCCATTATTTTGCTACTATGCGTACAACCTTTCTGATTAATTTTTCATAGACGGCGGCTGTCCGGTTGTTTCAAGTACACGCATCCAAATATTCCCTTCAGGATTCACTTTTGATCCTGAAGAAACCGTACGGAATGGGAGGTGCACATATTCATCCTTTATCAGACCGACCAGCATGCTTGTTTTTCCTGCCATACCCGCATGAACTGCATATTGACCAAGGGCTCCGCAGTAGATACTATCGCTGGCATTGGCAGGGACACTGCGAATTGTGTAACTTGGGTCTATATACTTGAGATTAACCTCCATTCCTTTTTTATTAAAATACTCTTCAATGTCCATCTTTAAAAACGTGCCTACATCCAACAGCCTTATATTCCCCGATGCGTCCTTTTCCATGACTTCGTGATCTTTGCGAATGATGTCCTGGCCCGCACCTTCTGCAACAAGTATCAGACAATGCCCACTTTTATGGAGACGTTTATCGAGAGCATTGAGAAAGCCTCTTTCGCCATTCATATCAAAAGGCACTTCCGGTATCAAAACGAAATTGACATCTCCCTGTGCGAGGGCGGCGCCTGCGGCTATATGACCTGACAAACGCCCCATGATCTTTACAAGGCCGATTCCCATGGGGGCGCCTTTTGCTTCAACATGTGCACATTGAATAACTTTAACCGCCTCTGAAATAGCCGTATCAAAGCCAAAGGTTTTTTGAATAAGAGTAAGGTCGTTGTCTATGGTCTTTGGTATTCCTATTATACTGATGTTAAGATTTCTTTTTGTAATTTCTTCAGCGATAAATCTTGCGCATCTCATTGTGCCATCGCCGCCGATGCAAAAAAGTATATCTACATTCATTCGTTTTAGTGTATTTACCATCTCCACAGGTTCCTGCATACCTCGTGAGGAAGAGAGGATGCTTCCTCCAGATGTATGAATATCTTTCACAAGATCGGGCGTCAGATCCATAACCTGATGACCGTATTTTGTTATCAAACCTTGGAATCCATACTTAATTCCAATCGCATTCTTCACTCCATAACGGTAAAAGAGCTCCATGATAATTGCTCTAATCACATCATTAATGCCAGGACAAAGCCCTCCACAGGTTACAATCGCTGCCTTTGTTTGCACTGGAACGAAAAAAACATTTTCCCTCGGACCCGCCACCTCTAAAGAAAGAGGCGCTCCCTCAGGTGTCGTGAAGTCTTTATACTGGTCGAGATAAATGTTATAAAGCACGCGCTTGCTATCAGGCGTGTAATAAGAAACATGTACCGGAGAAGGTATGGTCCTCTCACCAAGATCCTGAATGGTAAAATCATACGTTTCTCTGTTCATACCTTTTTATGCCTCCTGTTCAATTACTGCCCTAGCCGCATTCACACCAGACAGTATTTCTCCCTCGAAACCGAGAGCTGCCATCAACATTCCACCTGTTATGAACACATTACGCATGGGCGTGTTAGAGCATATATTATGTAAACCGAAAAAAGAAGCGGTATCACTACCGTACTTATGGCTCACTAAACCTTGACACTTTTTCGCTAACTCAATAGATTTGTTGACATTAATATAATCAATATTATCCTTAAGGAAAGGCAGCACTATATCGAGGGAATTAAATATTAATGAACTGATATCATCGAATTCTTCATCAGTCAACGTCAGTGGGGATTCTTTCAAAAATACAGTCGCACTAAGCGCTCTTTTTCCGGAAGGAGCTCTTTCTGTTTCGCCACAAAAGCTTGACTCCAGAAAAACGATATTACTGTATAATTTTGCGTTCCCATTGTTGCCCAAAATGACGGAGTATGATGCCATCATTTCGGGTATGCACTTTTCATGAACACCCATGTACAAAGTAAAAGGATAGTACCGCGCGTGAAGTGATTTTAATTTGCGTTTCAGGCGTCCAAACTTTCGGTTATTGAGCAACAGTGATGCGAATTTCTCCCATTTTGTGCTTGTGATCAGATACCTTCCTCTGATCGTCGACATTCTATCATATGAGTCAATATCCACATTAATTTCCCTTTGCATACTCACATTATTTACAGAACAATTATTAATCAAATGACCACCGAATTTTATGAACATCGATCTGAGAGACCGCATGAGTGATTCTTTGCCGTGTGGATGATAATATATTCCTCTGAAGGGAACAGAGAGAGTATGTGCCGTTAAGATATTCGAATGAATCTTGGCGTCCTGAATATAGTTTGAGAAGAGGGCCATTTGCGTTTCGAACACTCTATACAAAGTTGGATTTTTTTTAATCGTGTGAAGAGTTTTTGAAAGCCGCAATTTTTCCTTTATAAGACCCGGGATGTTTTTCAGACATGCAATAAGTTCCTTAAAATTACACGGATAAAAATACGGATTCTTCCTGATCCATTGTTCGAAAAAATCGTCAATTTTAGAAACCGACATATACATTCTTCGAATATTCTCGGTATGACCGGCAAACTCTCTCTGCATCTCCTTCAGAAGTCTTTCCTTATCATGAAAAAAATCGATTCTGTGATTCGGGAGGATAATCTGGAAACACGGATTCAGCAACCTTGGATCTGGGATTTCCTCACATTGCGCCCCGAGGGATGAAAAAAGGCGAGTGCATATCTGTTCTGGACCGAAACCTGTCAAAGGGAAAGGATCGATTGGGAATGTGTAGCCTGATTCCGTATACACATATTGATTATCACCTTCGGATAAAAGAACCGTTTTCCCCCCATGATGGGCCATCAATGTTGCTGCAACTAAGGAGCTTACATCATTACCAATGACTATCGTATCGTACATGTTTTAGACACTTTATTGAGATGTTATTACTCCAGCAACAATGTATGTCAAAGCCGTTAATGTCCTCCGCATCAAGACATCCACCCCCTTAATCCCCCGCCAGCGGGGGACATGCTGAATTAAGTTCATCTGATATGTTTAATTACCGGAGTAATAGTGAACATTAAGATTTTAGATTGCCCGCATCTCATTTCCCAATGCATATCACTGTGGGCGCGTTTAAAAACCGTCAGGGGAGGATTATGAAGTGCTGTTTCAGGGATCCTCTTACTATCTTTTTTCATTGCGTTAAACGAATGATATTGATGGCTGGCTTTCGTCTCTTTTTTCTATAAATCCAATTGAATATGCCTTTTCTCCTAATTTATCAAGTCGTTCAATTATCTCAGGCGTTTCTTTCTCCGGCGCAATTACCATCATCCCTATGCCCATATTAAAGACCCTATACATTTCTTTATCATCTATATTGCCCATTCTCCTGATAAGAGAAAAAACAGGGGGAATTTCCCAGCTTTCTTTAAAAATAACCGCACAGCAGGGATCTGGTACAATTCGCGGAATGTTATCGATAAAGCCACCACCAGTGATGTGCACAATGCCTTTGATGTTAAAATTTTTGATAAGATTCAGGATGGCCTTCACGTATATTTTTGTAGGACGAAGAAGCTCCAACCCTAAAGAATGACCGAGTTCATCAAATTTTTTATTAATATCAAGTTGTTCCTTTTCAAATAGAACCTTTCGGGCCAGGGAAAAGCCATTACTATGAATACCATTCGAAGCAATACCAATAATCGTATCCCTCACGCGGATTTCCGAACCGTCCACTATTTTATCGGCGTCTACCACACCGACACAGAATCCTGCCAGATCGTATTCATCTTCCTTATATAAGGCAGGCATTTCGGCAGTTTCTCCGCCGATAAGTGCACAGCCCGCCTCCCGGCATCCATGCGCAATACCTTCTATAATCTTCACATTCCTGTCTATATTGAGTTTACCGGTTGCTATGTAATCAAGAAAAAAGAGAGGTTCCGCACCTTGCACCACAACATCATTCACGGACATCGCCACGAGGTCGATACCCACAGTGTCATGCTTATCCATCATTTGGGCTATTATTAACTTTGTTCCGACTCCGTCCGTGGATGAAACCAGGACAGGCTTGGTGTATTTGCCCATTTCAAAATGGAAAAGACCTCCAAAACCACCAATGGGGCTCATCACTTCTTTGCGATACGTTGTTTTAATCAGCGGCTTGATTTTTGAAACAAAAAGATTACCCTGGTCGATATCGACACCTGCATCCTTATACGTGAATTTATCAATCATAGTCTTTCCAATACGTCCGTAAGATCGGGATGATCTTTATCGTAATTGCTCTCAATTGTCAATTCTTTCCTTGCGAAAATATCGAATATCTGTTAACTGCATGCAATCCTTGTATCTGAAATTATTATATTAATACTGATCTGAGTAGATTCGGCATATGGAGACATTCAAAGAAATCCTGGAAAAAATAGAAGCGCCGTTGGTGTTTTCGTCAAGGGATTCGTACAGGAATCTGTCCCTCATCAAGGACTTTGAGGTGACGATGAAGGCGTTCTTGAAGCAGCTGAAACATGTCTTGCATACGTCTGCGATGCGGCAGGATGGAGAAGCATATGGAGATATCACTTCGGGAATTGAAAAAGAGATTCTCGGTTTTGACAAACTGTCGTTGGGAGAGAAGAAGGAGCGGCTAGAGAGGGCAATTCTTTTCTTGAATCAGTTAAAGAAGCTTGTATCGGAATGTACCGTCATATCGTCCGACATCCAAAAAGAAGCGCCATTCCACACTCCGAATAATATCGGGCTCAGTTTTGAGAAATTGTCTCTCCCGGTGCGGTTCATCAAGGGGGTGGGGCCAAAAATTTCCGCATTGCTCGAGAAGAAAGGTTTAAAAACAGTCGAAGACTTGCTGTACTTTATACCAAGGAGATACGAAGACAGGCGTGCTGTAAAAGATATTCAATCAGTAAGTTTTGGCGCAAGAGAAACAGTTATTGGTAACGTTGTCCAAATAGATACCAGGTTCTACGGGAGGAGAAGAGTTTACGAGGTTACCATAGACGATGGCAGCGGATTGCTCACGGCGAAGTGGTTTAAGGGGAATCATACATACCTGAAAAGAATCTTCAAAAAAGGAATGCGGGTTATCATGACCGGTGAAGTAAGCAGTTACCTCCTCGGTAAAGATATGATCCACCCGGATTTCGAGATTCTGGATGATGACGATAGCGGGGATAATCTCCTCCACTTCAAGAGGATCGTCCCCGTGTATTCAGAGACGGAGGGTCTTCACCAGAAATATATAAGGAGGATCATGGCCCATGTGGTCGATACGTATTCACACCATATCATAAGCCCCATACCTGAAGAGATATGCACAAAACGCCGTCTTGAGGATATTTCCGACGCACTACGAAGCCTTCACTTTCCCGCAATAAATGATGATGTAGGGGCGTTCAATGATATGCGGTCAGGCGCGCATAGAAGACTTATTTATGATGAATTTTTCTTTCTTCAGTTGGGTATAGCTCTGAAGAGAAAAGGGAATATTCTCGACAAAGGTATCGCATTTAAGACAGGGGGTAAGCTTCTCAATACATTTTGCACGATACTGCCGTTTGCTTTAACCGGTGCTCAGAAGAGAGTAATCAGAGAAATCGAGGCTGATATGGAAAAACCGTGCGGCATGAACCGGCTCCTCCAGGGTGATGTGGGCTGCGGTAAAACGGTAGTTTCTATGGCGGCAATGATCACCGCCTGTGAAAACGGGTATCAGGCGGCCATAATGGCGCCGACCGAGATTCTGGCAGAACAGCACTACAGCCGCATTCACGATTGGGCTGATCAGCTTGGTTTAAAGGTTGTTCTGCTTACCGGCGGCATGAAAAACACAGAGAGAAAGAAGGTATTTGAAAAGATTAAGAAAGGTGAAATTCATATCACCGTCGGCACTCACGCGCTGATACAGGAGGGGGTAATCTTCAGGAACCTCGGTTTTGTTGTCGTTGATGAACAGCACCGTTTTGGCGTGATCCAGAGGGCCGCACTGCGACAGAAAGGGCTAAATCCCGATGTATTGGTTATGACGGCCACTCCCATCCCAAGGACGCTCGCCATGACGGTATATGGAGATTTGGATATTTCCGTCATCGATGAATTTCCGCCCGGAAGAAAAGAGATTCGAACAAAGGTATTTTTTGAAGATCAGCGCGCGAGGGTATACGAAATAATCCGCAAGGAGGCAATCAAAGGAAACCAGGTCTTTATTGTGTATCCGCTGGTTGAGGAATCTGAAAATCTGGATTTGAAAGACGCGACGAGAATGGCGGAACACCTGAGAAATGATATTTTCCCGGATTTCAGGATAGGGCTTATTCATGGCCGGATGAAGGGGAAAGAGAAAGATCAGGTGATGGCGGGTTTTGTAAAGAAAGAGATCGACATCCTCGTTTCCACAACAGTGATTGAGGTGGGGATTGATATTCCCCAGGCATCCCTGATGGTGATAGAACACGCGGAAAGATTCGGCCTGTCTCAATTGCATCAGTTGCGGGGAAGGGTAGGAAGGAGCGATATACCATCATACTGTATCTTAATGTCACAGTACAAACGCACTGAAGATTCAAGAAAGCGGCTGTCCGTCATGGAACAGACGAATGATGGTTTCAAAATCGCCGAAGAGGATTTAGCCATAAGGGGTCCGGGGGAATTTATGGGAACTAGGCAGTCGGGCATCCCTGATTTCAGAATCGCCCATATCCTGAGGGACGTGCATATCTTAAGTGAAGCAAAAGCAGATGCCTTTTCTCTCATTGAGAGAGATCCACTTCTTGAAAAAGAAGAACACGCACCACTGAAAGAGATCCTCCTGCGCAGATGGGACGGCAGGCTCGAACTCGCAAAAACCGGGTAATCAACATCAAAGAAATTATAAACAGATATTTTATCCACTTTCGCAGAAGTAATATTGGATTATAGTACATATAGCAAATACAAAGCGACGCTTCCTGTTATTGAATCTGTTTATTGATAACGGGTAGAAACATTCGATTCCTTGCTGTTTATTTTTTCATCCACGGAAAAAGTGGGCAGCTTCCTGCTATCCTCAAGACATCAATATTCGTTGATAAGCAAGATAACATGTGGTAATAATTTAAGCGCATTTCCTCCATAATATGATATATAGCTTGTAAGGAACTGCAAAACTAATTATCCTAGATGATAGCACCAAAAGATACATGGTTAAGATATTGTATGTCGCCGTCGGAAAACGGAAAAGACAAACCTCAAGCTGCATATTAGGAGAAAACGGTCTAGATAACTAAAAATTATGTATGCACAAAAGATTGATTTGCCAATAAAAGAAATCACGGCTCTTTGCAAGCGGTATAATGTACGGGAACTTGCAGTTTTTGGATCGGCTGTCAAAAACAAACTGCGATCAGATAGCGATATAGATTTACTGGTAGAATTTGAGCCTGATGCGCAGGTGGGCTTCATAACTCTTTCCCGGATGCAGCGGGAGCTTTCGGGCCTTATGCATCGTAAAGTTGACTTGGTCCCTAAAGGTGGTTTGAAACCAATACTGAGGCAGGAAATTCTCTCCGCCGCAAAGGTGCTTTATGCGGCGTGAGGAATTGTATCTTTCCGATATCCTGGAGGCAGCAGATGCAATTGAAAAATTCTTGGCGGACATTGATAAGGATGCTTTTATAAATAGCGACCTAATCAGGAGCGCTGTCCTGCAAAAGCTGACAATTATCGGTGAAGCAACTGCGCGCCTTCCGAAAGCATTCAAAGAACGGAATAAAGACATAGAGTGGGCAGATATAATTGCTTTTCGAAACCTCACAGTACATGCGTACTTTTCTGTCGACTGGTCGATCGTATGGACAACAGCCGCAAAAGACGTCCCTGAATTAAAGAAGAAAATATCTGCCATCGTTTCGAAAACCAGCCAATAAAAATGGACTAAGCTGCAGCAAACTACAGGGTATCTGAGGTCAAATTCGACTCAGATCGAAACAAGCTACGGGGGATTAAACCCTGAGAGATTAAACAAAGTATACAAGAAACACAAATGTTGAAGGGACAAGCAAAAAAGGCATTATCGAAGAAGGTCAAGAAAGGTTTCAGGGGCTACCCGATAGCTACCATTGCTTTATACGGCCCGACCGACAAGAAGGCAACGAAGCTCGTCGTTGGCATCGTGATGCAAGAGAACGGTGACGCCGAGCAGATGAAGAAATGGTACTCTGACGATGACGTCATGAAAGAACCCAATGTCTTCGAAGAAGTGCTCGAGTTCATTCAAACCAATGGCGCAAAGACCGTTGGAATGCTCGATCGAATCGTCGGCTGCCCTCACGAGGAAGGCATCGATTACCCGGAGGGGCATTCCTGTCCTCTGTGTCCGTTTTGGGCAGGGCGCAACCGGTGGTCTGGTAGAATCGAGCACTAACAGAACATAGAGTGCCCAACAATCGACCACATCAGATTTCTGGCCATATGTCACCATCATTGAAGAACCGGCACTATCTATCTATTCCACTCCGATACGGCACAAGGCAAAAACTGATCAACCAATAGACAAGATGGTCCCAAAAGTTGTCATGTATTATTTCAAATACAAATCGTTGGTTTTGATACGCGGGCCAGATCATTGAATCCGGTTTGAAAGCTGCAAAAGTTTGACAGCGTATTTTACCTTGGTGTAGAATCCATCTGTTGCCTCCTGAAGAGTTTTCCATCCGTTTTTCGTTTCATAGTAGCATTCTTGTGTAAATCGTGATAATTAAAGCGCTGTATATGTAACCGATGATTAAAATAAGTGAGTCTATAACCGTGTATGAGGGTACCATGGACTGATTATTGAAGCCCCGTTTCTCTAACAGAGTGCGGGGTTTTGTGTGTATGATGATTGATCGGGGAAAACCGGCCTACTGGACTCACGTAAAATAGGAACTGGAATGGCAGAAAAAGAAGCCACAGCCCGTATCAAGATCAACAAGCTGCTCGAAACGGCAGGCTGGCGCTTTTTTCCGGAAGGGAGCGCACTTGCCAACATCCGCCTTGAACCCAGCGTGACGATCAAGTCATCTGATTTGGAAGCCCTCGGCGAAAACTTCGAGAAGACGAGTAAGGGCTTTATCGACTTTCTCCTTCTCAATGAGAAGGGGTTCCCATTCATCATCCTTGAGGCAAAGTCGGAGGACAAGAACCCACTTGTCGGCAAGGAGCAAGCCCGCAAATATGCCAAATCCCAGAACTGCCGCTTCGTGATCCTCTCCAACGGCAACCTTCACTACTTCTGGGATCTGGAACGTGGTAACCCCTACGTCATCACGTCCTTTCCGACACCCAACTCCGTGATCGGCTACCAGAAAGTTACACCCAATCCCCAGCGCCTCATTGAGGAACAGGTCAACGAAGACTACATCGTCCTCACTCAGCGACCGAACTATAAATCCGAAGCAGCGTGGCGCAACGAGGCCGAGCGTCCCGGATATATAAGGGCCAATAACCTGCGGTTTCTTAGGCCATATCAGTTGAAGGCAATCCACTCCCTGCAACGGGCCGTGAAGGAGGGCAAAGACCGCTTCCTCTTCGAGATGGCGACCGGCACCGGCAAAACTCTTATTGCCGCTGCCGTTGTCAAACTCTTTCTCCGTTCCGGCAATACCCAGCGCGTACTCTTTCTGGTCGATCGTCTCGAACTGGAGGATCAAGCTGGCAGGAAACCAACATCACCCTTGTTATTACTGTCCGCCGATTTCAAGACAGTTGTATACAAGGAGAATCGTGACGACTGGCGGCGCGCGGAGATCGTCGTCACGACTGTCCAATCCTTGCTCTTCAATAACAAGTACCAGAAACTCTTCTCGCCTACCGACTTCGACTTGGTTATCTCCGACGAAGCGCACCGATCCATTGGCGGCAATGCTCGCGCCGTTTTCGACTACTTCATCGGCTACAAACTGGGTTTGACCGCCACACCGCGCGACTATCTAAGGCGCTTTGACGGCACTAACCCTTCGACCCGCGACCCGCGTGAAGCTGAGCGTCGCCTGATGCTGGACACCTACCGCACCTTCGGCTGCGAGAACAGCCAGCCCACCTACCGCTACTCGCTGCTCGACGGCGTGAAGGAAGACTATTTGATCAATCCCACGGTGGTGGATGCCCGCACCGAGATAACTACTGAGCTTCTTTCCGAACAGGGTTTTGTCGTCTCATTCACCGACGAAGCGGGCGAAGATCAACATGAGGCCTACAAGCAACGCGAGTTCGAGAAGCGCTTCTTTGCTGACGCCACCAACAATCTCTTCTGCAAGACCTTTCTGGAAAACGCCCTGCGCGATCCGGTCAGCGGGGAGATTGGAAAGTCCATCATCTTCACGGTCAGCCAGAACCACGCCGCCAACCTAACGCAGATCCTCAACCAGATGGCCGAACGTATGTTCCCCGGCAAGTACCAGTCAGACTTCTCCGTGCAGGTCACTTCGCAGATCCCCGATGCCCAGCAATTCAGCATCAACTTCTCCAACAACAACCTACTCGGTTCGGCCAACTTTCTGCCCGCTTACAAGACCAGCAAGGCCCGTGTTTGCGTGACAGTCGGTATGATGACCACCGGCTACGATTGCACCGACATCCTCAATCTCGGTCTGTTTCGACCGATTTTTTCGCCGACGGACTTCATCCAGATCAAGGGGCGCGGCACCCGCAAGCACAATTTCCTCGAACAACTTTTCGACGAGAGCATCAGGGAAGGCGTGACGCAGCCGCAGAAGAAAGCCTTCAAGCTCTTCGACTTCTTCGCCAACTGCGAATACTTTGAGGAAGAGTTCAACTACGACGAGGTGCTGAAGCTTCCCCGGCCCCAGGGCAAGGGCCGCGCTGACGGCGGGGGCACAGGTCCGGTGGTGGTCGGCGGTGCCTATGAGCACTTGGGAGCGGACATCCTCGCCACGATCAAGGAGGAAACCATCGGCTTAGAGGGGATGAAGATTGACCGTATGTTCTTCGAGAAATTCGAGGACACCGTGCGCGAGAACGAGACTATCGAGAGAGCCATCGAGGCAGGGCAATGGGATCGCGTCATCGACTACGTGAACCGCGAGGTCTTCGACAAACCCGAGGAGTACTACACTCTCGACAAGTTGCGCAAAGCCGCCTCCGTGGATCGGCGCCTGACCCTGCGCGAGATCCTGGAAAAGATCTTCGGCCTCATCCCGCGCTTCAAGTCCAAGGACGAACTGCTGGAAGAGGAGTTCGCCAAGTTTGTTACTGACTACAAGCCCGCAGAGGCCTCGGCCATCCCCGCTATCAAAACCTACTTCAAGGCCTACGTCACCAGTGGCCAGGTGCGCCACATCATCGAGAGCCGCCACTTCACCGACCTGGCCACAAACCCAGTTTTTTCCACCCTAGACTTCCGCGCCGTGCCGAAGAAGTACCGCACGCTTATCCCTGAATACGTCAAGGATTACGTGCCATTGAACCAGTTCGCCGCATAAAGGGGACACCATGCTCGACACCGATACCAAACGCCGCATCGACACCGCCCGCGATATCCTCGTCGGCAAAGTGCCCGACCCCAAAAGCCAGGTCGAGCAGATCACCATTGCCCTCATCTACAAGTTCATGGACGATATGGACGCCGAGAGCGAGGAGTTCGGCGGGAAGCGCAAGTTCTTCGCTGAAGAGTTTGCCCGCTACGGCTGGACCAAGCTCATGCGCGCAGGCCTC
>Ga0209254_10005101_pt1 | contig 12070 bp, 8 predicted proteins | sample FrelakmetDIP11DI_FD_187148 | JGI IMG/M metagenome (GOLD analysis project Ga0209254, IMG submission 187148) | Freshwater lake sediment microbial communities from the University of Notre Dame, USA, for methane emissions studies - DIP11 DI (SPAdes)... | ecosystem: Environmental > Aquatic >...
TTTTCGCCTATCATTGCAGAATCGGGAGCAAATTTCCAGATACCATTCAGATTCTGAAACGCATTCCTCTCAAAATCGGGACGTGGATGTTCCTTCAGAGGAATTTCTGCATGCGGATTTTTTGAGCATGAAAACAATAGGAAAATCAGGGGCAAAAGAGAGTAAATCTTATTCATATTTATTGATATTTAAAATACTTTTCTCTCTACATATTCTCACAGGTTCCTCGCTGCGCTCGGAATGACGGTACCGAGGATAGGATTCCGGTCATTCCGAGTGTCAGTATGGAATTTCAGTGCACATGTTGTTACTATTTGTGGTACTGTCATTCCGAGCGTCAGCGAGGAACCTGCAACTCAAAACTAAGCCATATCCCATTGTTCCCTTAATAGCTTTAATGCTGCAGGTATGGCAACATTCTTATCTCCCTTAGTGCCGCATTCAAAACTCACAAAATGCTTATAACCGATCGTTTTCAGAGCCTTAAATCCTGTAACATAGTTATCCCCTTCATCTTCACCGGGTGTGTTCCTTGTTTTACGGCTTGCAATATGAACATGATTCAGGTATTTCTGTCCTGAGATGAATCCTCCCATATCATCGGTCTCTTCCCAGGTCATATGCCAGAAATCGCCCATACAGGTAACACCTGGGCTATTCACATCGCGGCATATTGCGGCAGCATCGGCAACCAGACGAAGGAACCAGGCTTCCTCCCTGTTAAGAGGTTCAAGTATAATGGTTGTATTGTTTTTAACAGCAAAATCTCCCAGCTCCTTAAGCTGATCAACAAGAATTGCCCTTGCCTCAACGAAAGGAAGTGAAGGCTGCTGGTCATTAAAGCCAGGAACGAGTATCATTCCATATGATCCCAGTGCTCCGGCAGCTGTAAGAATTTCCTTTGAAGACTCAATGCACTTCCTTCTTTCATTTTCATCGCCTGAGATAAGCCAGCCTTTGAATCCGGCACAAATTGCCGATACTTTAACCTTACGGTTCTGAAGCGCTTTCTGAATTTCAACTACCCTTTCCGAAAGACCGCCACCCCATATTTCCAGGCCATAAACTTCGTTTGATTCCATAAAATCGAGTTTCTGGCCAAGAGATTCACCGGGAGCAACACCCTCCTGAAGTCCCAGATTCAAAACAACATCTTTTGTTACTGCCTTATCTGTCCTGGCCGCAGAACCATTACATGATGATAACAGTGTAGTTGAACCGAAAGCAGCAAAAGCGGTTCCGATTCCTGCTTTTTTTATGAAGTCGCGACGGGTGTCAAGTTTATTGCTTTTCATTTATAAAGGTTTTTAGTTTGTTTAGTATTCAGTTCAGAAATGAATAACAGGTTTAGTCTGTCGCTAATTTAATTCTTTTTATGAGTATCTGGAATCATGCATAAAAATTCATTTATTTTGACTTCGGCGAGCTCCACTTCGTTCCGGTTCTTCGTTTACCCCTGCCCCATGGGGAGCGAAGAACCGAGTGATCACAAATTGGGCCAGTGCAAATCATTAATATTCAAATAAAAGATCAATGCAGATCATTTAAAATCAAAGCAAAATATAAGAATTTGAAATTGAATACAAAAAAATAGATAGTTTTGCACAGTTGAAATCTGTTAAGATCGTTAACCATCGACCCAACTTCATTCGTACAGGAAAGTCATTGCAGATACGAGTAAAAACAAATAATAAAAATGATATCCATTAATTATGCATTCTGATTTCCTGTCCAGGTTTTTTATCACGATCCTGATCATAATCTATCATACCGGGACGTGCAAAGCGAATATTCCATTATCAGGCCTGCACAACCAGCGACAGGATACAATCCCGGAAAATCAGGGGCTCTATAACGGACGGGTCTGGAGGAACTTTTACTCTGCCGTGGAGGGAGACCAGTTTCTTTTTTTAAAAGAGTTCCTTCCGGGATCAGTTACAATGAAAGGGAGAACATTCCCGGATATCATGATTATGTACGATATTTTTAAAGATGAAATTCTGACACCTTACAAACCCGTGGGAATACTTCAGCTGAATAAAGAGCTGGCTGACAGTTTTTCAATACTTTTTCTGAATAAGAAATATCATTTCGAAAGGATTCAGGGGAGCAGTATGGAAGAATTGAACGGGTACTGCAATATTATCTATAAAGGAGGAAGTGAACTTCTTGTCAGGTATATTAAAAAAATAGAAAAGCTCGCAGATGGAGGAAGATATGATAAGTTTTACCAGTTAAACAGGATATTCCTTGAAAGAAATGGCAAAATATATCTTATATCCTCTAAACGTGACTTCATAAAAATATTCAGTGATTACAGGAAACAGATAAGGAATTTCATTAACAAGAACAATATAACTGTTTTACGGGGGGACGCGGAAAGCTTCGTACCTCTACTCCAATTTACAGATACTCTGGGAAAACAGGAGTGAATTCATGAGAGCTAAGATATTCATATTGATTTTGATTCTGTCTGCATCCGGGGGCATTGGTGCTCAGGAGAAGAAATGGTCAGCTGCGGACTATAAGGATTCCACATTCAGAGAATTTGCCTTATCAATTCAGTCACTTCTGAATATCAGGATTTTTTACAGGGAGGAATGGGTAAAAGACATTAAACTTGCAGACTACCCTGAAAAATACAGTTTACCGGAATTACTTACAGATCTTTTCCAGGGGACATCTCTTTATTTCTTTACCGATAAACACGGAAATGTGATCCTGACAAAGGACTTTGTAATAAAAGTCACAGAGGGCCAATCGGTTAATAAAGCTGCCTTTATTCCCCCAACCGATTATTCTTTACCCGATAACAACCAGCAGAAAACGGGCAACTCATATGTCGAAATAGGGAATCCTGCTGAGAATTACAGACCAGGGAAAGTGGCACTCTCGGGTTATATAACAAGCAGCGATACAAAAGAGCCTGTGGCCGGAGTAACAGTCTTCAACCAGAAACTCTCTGTTGGGGCCATATCCAATGAATTCGGTTTTTATACAATTTCCCTGCCAAGGGGTATTCATACACTTCAGTTCTCATTTATCGGAATGAAGGAGAAAAATGTAAATCTCAACCTTTTTGGTACGGGGGAGCTTAATGTTGACATGAAAAACACCCTGATACCTTTGAAAGAGACAGTTGTTTCCGCACAGAAAGGGATGATCCTTCAACGTTTTGAGGTTGGCGTTGAAAGGATAAATCTTACATCATTCCGGTTGTCACCTACCTCTCTGGGGGAATCTGATATTGTTAAAAGTGTCCTGCTGATCCCCGGAGTGAAATCGGTCGGAGAAGGTTCTCAGGGATTTAACGTCAGAGGAGGATCAGCTGACCAGAACCTGATTCTTCTATACGGTGCGCCGGTTTACAATGCATCTCATTTCTTTGGGTTCTTTTCTGCTGTAAATCCCGATATTATCAAGGATGTAACGCTTTACAAGGGAGGCATTCCCGGCAGATATGGGGGACGTATCTCATCAGTCCTCGACATTGGAACTGTTGAAGGAAACAATAAAAAGTTTGGCGGAAATGCCGGAATAAGCCCTATAACCACTCGCCTGATGCTACAGGGACCGATTATCAAAGATACATTAAGTTATATCCTGATGGCAAGAACTACCTATTCAGACTGGATCTTTAATCTGTTTGAAGATCCGGCACTGCAGGAGAGCAGGGCCTCTTTCTATGACCTCAACGGGAAGATTACCTATGATCCGGATAAATCGGACAAAATTGAATTTGCCTCATACTTCAGTCATGACACCTTCCAGTTCGAAACAGACTCGCTATATAAATATAACAACAACATATTTTCATTAAAGTGGCGGCATATTTTCAGCAGCAGGTTCTTTTCAGCATTCACCATGAACAACAGTTTCTATAAGTACGATGTTTCAAGTTATGAAAACAAGCCTGAATCCTTTATCCTGTCACATAGTATAAACAGCACAGCCTTCAAGGCAGATTTCAACTGGTTCCGGGGCAGCAGTGAAATTAACTTCGGGCTTGACATGACCCGGTACAGTGTTCTACCTGGCAGCTATGTGCCTGCAACTGACTCATCGCTTGTAACACCTGATTATATTGAAAAAGAAAGGGCCTACGAAGGTGCAGTATATATTGAAGACAAATTCAGACTTACAGATTACCTGTCAGTCAATGCCGGAATAAGGATGTCCTCCTACTTTTCCACAGGTCCTTCGACTGTTTTTGTTTACAATCCGGATTTTTCAAAAAGTCAGTCCTCCATAACCGACACACTTAACTACGGGAAGGGAGAAGTATCAAGCTTTTATGCGGGCCCTGAGATGAGAATCTCCCTGAACTTCAGGACTTCTCCGAAAAATTCTGTGAAGATAAATTATAACAGAACCAGGCAATATATTCACCTCCTTTCCAATACTGCCTCCATCTCACCTACTGACACATGGAAATTATCGGATCACAATATGAAGCCGCAGGTTGGCGATCAGATTGCCCTTGGGTTCTACCAGATCTTTTCAGGAAGTATTGAAGCTTCTGCAGAAATCTATTATAAAAAGATAAAAAACATGACCGACTTTAAAGGAGGAACCGATCTTATTATGAATCACGATATTGAGCAGGATGCGGTTAATGTTGAAGGCAAAGCCTATGGTCTGGAACTATTGCTGAAAAAGACCCAGGGAAAACTTCTTTTCAGCTTGGGCTATACATATTCAAGAACATTCATTAAAAATATCACAGCGCTTAAGGAAGAGATCATTAATGAAGGTAAATGGTTCCCTGCAAATTTTGACAAACCCAACGACCTGGTGATAACTGCCAATTACCTTTTTTCGCGACGGTACAGCCTTTCTGCCAACTACACATGGAGTACAGGCCGTCCAATTACTTACCCTGTCGCAACCTACAATTTATATGATGACCTGCTGATACATTATTCCGACAGGAATAAATACAGGATTCCTGATTATTCCCGGCTCGACATCTCTTTTAATATCGGGGGAAGCTTAAGAGTGCACAAAATTGCCAATCCAAACTGGACCTTCTCAGTCTATAATCTTCTTGGAAGACAAAATGTATATTCAATTTATTTTAAAAAGGAAGGAGATGAGATCAAGGGATACAAGCTTTCAGTTTTTGCAAGAGCTATACCGTCTGTAACATTTAGTTTTGATTTTTAACCTGTGAGAAACTTTATTCAAATATTGGCATTGATCTTCCTTAGCGGGTGCATAACCCAGTTTACACCGGAAACCGAAGAGGAAAAGGAACTGCTTGTTGTTGAAGGCCTTATAACTGACCAGCCTGGTCCTTATTCAATTAAACTCTCAAAATCAATGCCTTTTGGCAAAAAAAGCGAGGCAAGCCCTCTGAGCAGATGCCTTGTAAGAATATCGGATAATGAGGAAAACATTTACTGGCTGACAGAGACTGATCCGGGGACATATCTTAGCGATCCGGTTGCGTTCAGGGGTTATGCAGGAAGATCCTATAAACTGTATATTGATGTGAGTAACGGAGACCGGACACTTCACTATGAATCGAATCCCATGGAGATGACACCGGTACCTCCGGTAGACAGTGTCTATTACGAGAAAACTGTAATAAAGGAAGACTTTGAGAATTTTGGCGGAATTGATGGCTGTCAGATATATCTCGACACTCATGATCCTGATAACAAATGCAAATACTTCAGGTGGGATTTCGATGAGACCTGGGTTTTAAGATTGCTGTGGCCTGTTAAAAACATTAAATGCTACGTATCAGACACTTCAAAAGTAATTAACATTAAAAGTACGGCGGCCTTCAGCGAATCGAGAATTTTCCGGCAGCCTGTAGCATTCATTTCAAATACTACCGACAGGCTGTCAAGGGAATACAGTATTTCGGTTAATCAGTACTCGCTTAGCGAGGATGAATACGTTTACTGGGAAAAGATACAGAACCTGTCCGATCAGACCGGAGGACTTTATGATATTATTCCTTCATCGGTTCCAAGCAACATTTTTTGTATTGAAAATCCTGATGAGAAGGTACTTGGTTATTTCAGTGTTTCGGCTAAATCCTTTAAAAGAGCCTTTATAAAAGATGATTTTGCCGGTCTCCTAAACCAGTATCCCGATTGTCCGTCGGACACTGTATACGGGGATGTTGAAATCTGGGGACTGGACGTAAGTGTATGGGTGCTTGCCGATTATCCGCCAGGCTCATGGGGCTTCGGAAGTCCGAGAATAAGAATACTTACGGAGAAAAGAGGCTGCGCCGATTGCACAACCAGGGGGACCACACAGAAACCGCCTTACTGGATCGGGGATTAGTTATAAAATGAAGGAAAAACATTAATGAATAAAAGTCTTAAACCGGTTCTCCTTCTGGCAGTTCAGTTACTGTTTAACGCTTATTCCTATGGCCAGCAACAGGAAACAATGATTGATTATCTCTCTGAGAAGTTCGGGAGTTATGTTGCATCTGTACCATGGGAAGAGCTCTTTATCCATTCCGACAGGGAGGAATATATTTCTGGTGAGGATTTATGGTTTAACGCCTACCTGCTCGACAAACAGAGCTTTAAGCCTTCGTCAGGAAGCAAAATCGTATATTTTGAGTTGCTGAATTACGAAAACAGGCCGCTAATACAAAAAAGAATCCTGTTAAATAATGGCTTCGGTCCCGGACATGTGCAACTTCCCGACACTCTAAGCTCAGGTATATACACAATCAGAGCATACACAAACTGGATGAAAAATTTCCTTCCCCATAATTGCTTTATCAAGGAAATAACCATCTATAATGCTATAAATAACAGCAGATTCAAGGGGAAATCAACAACAAGGGAAACAGATAAAGATGAGGAAGAAATCGCTATACAAAGCGTTAATTCCGGCTCCTTAATCAGCCTTAAAACTGAAAAGAGTATATCAGGCGATTTGGAAATAACTGTTTCAGCTGATGAGAAATATATTACCAGGAAGGGTAATATATTCAATATTATTATTCAGGCTCATGGAAACATTAAATATGTGAATTCGCAGAAGCTTAACGGGAACATCTCAAAATTGGTTGTTCCCGCAAAGAAGCTGACAGGAGGAATCAGTCAGATTACTGTTTTTGATTCAAAAGGATACCCGGTTTGCGAAAAATACGTTTACCTGCCTGAAGAAAAGGAGAAGGAGATCAGGATTAAATCTCCTGACAGCTGCCGGTCAAGGGAGAAAATCAGAATAGAACTTGAAATACCTGATGGACTTATTGAAAACCGGATTTCCGGAAACTTCAGCATTTCAGTTGTGCCAATGTCTCCTAAATCACTCATGACGGCTGAGATGAAGGAGTGTATGATCTTTGGCTCAGAGTTTGGATCAACTAAGCTCAGCAGATCCTTTTCAGGAAGATCAAATGAGTTAATTCCTGTGGAATCTGATTCCCTGTTGAGAAATATCAGAAGCAGATGGATCGACTGGGAACAAATTATCTCCGCGACCAAACCACAATTCAGATACAAAGCTGAAAAAGAGGATCATTTTCTTCCTGGTAAAATAATATCTGACGTCAATACCTCTCCTGATCAGACTGAATCAGTTTTATTGTGCATACCCGGTAGGGAAGCAGAATTTCAATATACAAAAACTGATAAAGGAGGGAATTTTACATTCAGTATAAAAATTGATGATGTTTATAAGGATCTCATTATCATGCCTGATATAATTGGTGAAAAGAAAAAAGTCATCCTGGAGTCCCCTTTTTCCGGTAGCTATCTTAAAACGGAAATGAGAGTTTATTCACCCCAGGAATTTCCTTCGCTGCATTTGAAAGAAATGGGAGTTAATTATCAGGTAAGGAAGATATATGGAGATACAGCATATGGGAAACCTCTGAACCGGAAATTCTCACAATCAAACCCTGTCAGATTCTACGGGAAACCTGACATAGAACTGAAGATGGAAGATTATGTCATCCTGCCCAGGATGGAGGAGGTCTTTTTTGAGTTGATCCCAAGGGTTTCGCTGAGGAAAAGAAATTCAGTCTATACAATTTTCATTGCTGACCGGATAAATGAAAACCGGTACGAGCTAACGCCTGCTCTTTTTCTGGATGGTGTTAAGATCAATGAAGCCTCCATTATAGCTGAACTAGATCCGCTGACAGTTGATAGGATCGATGTGATCAAAGAGAAATATGTAACAGGAACATATTTTTTCCCTGGGATTGTGAATGTTATTACCAAAGCTGCTGATTTCAGCGCAATCCCTTTGCCCGATTATATGGTAAGAGTCCCATACAGGGCAGTTGATCCCGTTGAGGAATTTGTCGCACCTGATTATTCATCGATTGAAAACAGGAACAAACCAAATCCTGATTTCAGGAATACCCTGTACTGGAATCCGGCCTTAAACCCTGATAAAGATGGTAAAATTGCTGCAGAGTTCTGGACATCAGATTTTTCCTCCGGTTATGAGATCATAATACAGGGAGTTACTTCAGATGGGAGGATAATCTCTTGTAAAAAATCATTCAGAATTGAATAGCTCATCATAGTAATCATTTAAAAGCTGATATCTTCATGAAACTGAAACATCTGATTCCCCTCTTCTGCCTGGTAACTGCCTCATGTTTGAACCTGTCAAGGAATGAAACACTGGAGAAAATGAATATTGTTGTGGATGGTAAGAACAGGGAGTATATTATCTATATTCCGGGAGGACTCAAGCCAGTATCTCCTTTGGTGGTTGCTATTCATGGTTACACAGACAATGACACCGCCTTTATGAATTACACCGGACTTAACCAGGTTGCAGCAATAAATGGGTTTGCAGTCTGTTATCCCCAGGGAATGACCGACAGCAGCGGGAAAACATTCTGGCAGGTTGGTTATTCATTTCACAAAAATGAAGATGTGGACGATGTCAGATTTATTTCCGCACTTACTGAACGTCTGCAGAAAAAGTACGGCTTTGATCCTGGAAGAACTTTTGTCACAGGTATGTCGAACGGGGGCGATATGTGTATTCTGCTTGCCTGCAGAAAACCTGATCTGTTTAAGGCTGCAGCTCCGGTTTCAGGTTGTATGATGAAAGTAAATTACGACTCATGCAAATCCACAGTTCCTATACCCGTATTTATGATAAATGGCACTAGTGACAAAATCACCTGGTGGGACGGAGATCCTGATGATATGCAACACTACGGACCATATTTACCAGCTTTAACCACCTTCGATTTCTTTGTAAGGAAAAACCATTGTTCAGTATTAACCACCGATACCATTCCCGATATCAATATGGCTGACAGCAGTTTTATCATTTCAAAAAAGTACACCGGAGGGATAAATGGAAATCAGGTATGGCTTTACATGGTTGTAAACGGAGGTCATGACTGGATAGGTAAAGGCGGTAATATGGATCTGAGTGCAAGCGAAGAGATATGGAAGTTTTTTAAGAAAATAACAGAATGACAAAAACACTCCGCACTTTTGCAGGAATGATTAAACTGTTCACCCTGAAGGCATCACCTTCAGAATAGTATTCGCGGTGCAGATACCCTGTAAAAGCCAGTGGGTTTTCTGCTTTGTTTTTAAACAATTACTTTACCAGTTGAAACTTAATATAGTCGTAGTTCATCTGACCTGTTTCAACTGTATGAATTGTGATTGTCTGTAATCCTTCTTTAAGATCAATCTTTGCAATATCATCAATATAATTCCAGTGATGCCACTGACGCCATGGGACACTATCCGCTTCAACAAAAGTTGTAGTTATTGCTATCGGGCCTGTTGCGCTTAAATCATTAACCGAAATGGCTATTTTACCGTTCTGATTGGAAGTGAACATCAGGCCAAGCTTATAAGTTCCTGCATTTGTAACCTTTACTGTGTATTTTGTCCACTCGCCCGGTGCTGTCCAACCCACATATAATTGATCTTTTTCAGGTTCTGTGAAATTATATGCATTGTTGTCGACAGCCGGATCCCTGAACTTGGTAAATGAAATATCAACTGCTTCATTAATTCGGAATTCGTTCAGATAGGAGCCATCAGCAGGATTAAGTCTGCCGCTGCCCGAGTTTATTGTATCACTATCGTGAAAGGCAACTCCTTCACCGCCAAAATCGTAGTATTCGCATTGCAATTTCCCGGGAATTGATTGAGGACCGTCTTTGTACACAACATCTGAATAAGGTTTCCCTTTATAATCGCCGAGGGAACTTACCTGGCAGGATAAAAGAGCGGCAAGGCATAACACACTAATTGAAATAGTCCTGATTATTTTCTTCATAGTTGAAAGAATTTTACTGTTCCACAAGAGATTAATTATAACGTAACTGATCAGTACCTAAAGTGAACCAGAGTTTTGATTGTCTAAAGTTAAAAACAAGGTGTTATTAATATATTGTTTACAAATAAAAGCAATGATAGAAATATTTCCGGAATTTGATCAGTATGGCATCTAATTTGATTCATAATTGTGCGGATAATTACACCATGCAATCTAAATTAATGTCAAAAATGAATTACCCTTCCCGATTAAGAAGATAAACAGGTAGATTGTGAGGAAAAATCCATTTGTGTAAATCAGGCAATAAATACTTTTTTTTATGAAAGTCGTATATTTTTTAGTGATGCTGTTTCCCTTCATAGGGATCACAAGCTGTGAAGATAAGGATCCGGATAATTTATCAGAACCTGTGGGCTGGTTTATGGCCGGAAGCAGGCCTCAGAATTATAAGATTGGTGTCGACAACCTGAACTCACAAAAAGGTCAGAGAAGCGGATTCATAGAATCTGTTGCCGACACCTCCTCCGGTTTCGGAACCATGATGCAGTACTGCAGCGAAAGGAAATTCAAAGGGGCAAGAGTTAGAATGACCGGATATCTCCAATCTGTCGGATCAGATTCAACAATAACCACAATGTGGATCAGAGTTGATGATTTTGTGAAGCGTGTTACTGCGGATTTTGATAATATGTACAACAGACCAAATACCGGTATTTATAGCTGGACAAAATGTGAAATTGTCTTTGATGTTCCTGATGCAACCAGCGTGATTTATTACGGATTTATACTTGATGGCGTCGGGAAAGTGTGGATTGATAATATATCATTTGAAACAGTAAGCAGTTCAACTTTTAAGACTGCCTATTATCTGGATTTACCTTTCCCTGATGAATACCAGATTCCTCCCGACCTTCCTGAGGAGCCTGTCAATCTTAGTTTTGAGGAATAGCCTCTTTGTCATTATATGCTCAATATTCTATCTCTAAAGAGATTGGGATTTATTGTTTTCCCGGAAATCGAAAATAGTAACTGACAATCAGAAAATTTCAGCATAAAACTGGATTAATACTGACATATTTTCCGGGAAATTTATCTGGTTTGATTGTTGTACCATGAAAAGACATGGAACAAACTATAAATTTCACTAATCTGACAGCTTCAGGTGACAGTCATTTACTTGACGCATATTCATCAACAGTAACAGGAGTGGTTAAAAAAACCGCCCAGGCTGTGGTTCATATCAAGATAACCAAGAAAATTCAGGACCCAACAACAAAAAAGGTAATTGAACAAACCGGTTCCGGTTCGGGATTCGTGATCTCAAGTGACGGCTATATTGTTACAAACAGCCATGTAATTGAAGGCACAAATTCAGTAAGTGTAATATTTGCCGACGGATCGGAGCTTGTGGCGACGGTTAAGGGTACAGATCCCTCCACCGATATCGCAGTAATTAAGGTTTTTGACGGGGAATTGAGTACTTTGCAGCTTGCCGATTCAGGACTACTTGAACCCGGACAAATTGCCATAGCAATCGGCAATCCGTTGGGTTTGCAGCACACTGTAACCACAGGAGTCGTCAGCGCCACCGGACGCTCCCTCAGGGCAATCAATGGAAGATTAATTGACGATATCATTCAGACTGATGCTGCATTGAATCCGGGCAACAGCGGAGGACCTCTGTTAAATTCTGAAGGGAAAGTTATAGGTGTAAACACAGCTGTAATTTCGGCTGCCCAGGGATTGTGCTTTGCAGTTTCCTCAAATCTGGCAGCCTATGTCGTTGGGCAATTAATATTGTTTGGCAGGGTAA
>Ga0209254_10005102_pt1 | contig 12067 bp, 10 predicted proteins | sample FrelakmetDIP11DI_FD_187148 | JGI IMG/M metagenome (GOLD analysis project Ga0209254, IMG submission 187148) | Freshwater lake sediment microbial communities from the University of Notre Dame, USA, for methane emissions studies - DIP11 DI (SPAdes)... | ecosystem: Environmental > Aquatic >...
GATTGCCGAGGCTGCTATGAAGATACTGAAAACCCACGCGCTGCCCATCCTTTTCAACTGCCCAGGCTTGATATTGTTTGTGCTCACGGTGATCCACAAGCTGCCGGTATCGTGACGGATAATAGAACCGAATAGCCGAGCCGCGCACGTGTAAATCTACGGCTGAGACCAATGTCTGTTCGGTGGCGGCAAAAGCTGATTGCTCTCCCTCCCGCACGGGCCTGACAGCAACCCTATTCCCGAGGAGGTATTCTGCGGATTGGCTGAGCGGCAAAGGCGTCTCATAGAATGTGAAGGTGTCAAAGACTTCAAAACCAAATTTTTCGCAAAGTTTAGCCGAGGGCAGGTTCGTGGTGAGTACTTCCGCAGTGGCGAACGGGTATCCCAAAGATTGGGCACGCTGGAAGGTTTCTTCTACCAAGGCGCCTCCAATGCCACAGCGGCGGTATTGCGGATCGACCATTAAAGTATTCATATTAACGCGATCGCGGCCAGTCAACATCACAAAACCAGCCACATTCCCGTCAACTTCAGCCACGATCATTTCCAGCCGGTAGCGAAAAAGCCTGGTCAGAACGCGCATGCGCATGCTTGTCAGACTTCGCAGCCGGTACGCTCCTGCCTCAGGTGTGCCGCCATCCTGTAATTTTGGATCCGAGAATGCCAGATGATTGAGCCTACACAAGGCTTCGCGGTCGTTGTTACGAAAATTACGCAATAGAATTTTTGGCATAAAGCAGCTTTGAGTGTGTCAGATTTACTTTCCCTGTATCGTGCCCTAGGCTTTTACTCACCAAATCCGAATAGCGCACTCTGAACGCGCCGAGTGACGTACGCGCCTTGCTCAAGTGTCATGTAAGTGCCGCGCATGCCACCAGCCTGCTTACGATATTCTTTAGCGTGATCTTCTGACCAGAAGAAGACGGAATTCCTTCTTTTCTTCCCGAAGTCGCCCTTGCACGAAGGGCAGCGCTAGCGTGTCAATTGCTCAGGCGGCAGGGTGGATTGTTGCACCTGTCGTTGCCAGATACCCTCCGGAACCGGCAGGAGATAGCGCCATATCCCTAATAAAACATTATTCTTCATGATAAGCGCCCGGCTTAGACCTCCAGCTCACCTTTCAGATAGGTCACAGCATGCCCGCCAATCTTCACCCGCTCGCCAACCAGGGAGCAGAATAGCTCTCCGCCACGTGCGGAGAGCTGCCTGGCAGTCAGTTTTGTTTTACCAAGCCGCTTAGCCCAATAGGGGATCAATGTACAATGCGATGAGCCAGTTACCGGATCCTCGGGGATGCCAGCGCGCGGGGCAAAGAAGCGAGATACAAAATCTACGCTATCACCGGGAGCAGTCACGATGATCCCCAGACTATCGAGCAAGGTCAATTGTTCCTGGTTGGGTTGAATTGCCAGAATATGTGCCTGGCTAGGGAAGACTGCCATGAAATCACGCGCCAGATAGACTTCCAGTGGTTGTTTCCCCAACCCCTTGACCAGTGCTTCAGGGGTAGCGCGCTTCTCTCCTGGACGGCTGGGGAAATCCAGCGTCAGGATCTCTCCCTGACGCTCGACCAGCAATGTACCGCTCTTGGATTCGAAGCGAATCACATCGCCGGTGTAACCCAGGAAACGAGTCAAAACAAAACCGGAGGCCAGCGTGGCATGCCCGCAAAGATCAACCTCGATGGCAGGTGTGAACCAGCGCAGTTCAAAATGATCTCCTGCAGGTACAAAGAAGGCTGTCTCGGACAGGTTGTTCTCGGCAGCGATCTTTTGTAAAGTCACGTCCGGCAGCCAGGTCTCCAATGGGCAAACGCCAGCAGGGTTTCCCGCAAAAGAAGAGCTGGTAAAGGCATTGATGTGGTAGTAGGGTATTTTCATCGGAAGCACGTATAAAGTATTCTTACTCAGGCAGATGAGATCGGATCATCATTGAGTATACTCCTCATAGGGGCAAGATACAATCTCGTTAAATCCACACGAGCCTTGCGACAGTGTGGTCATTCAGAATATTGCCTGTATTGAGCGTCGTTTTCGGTTCTATCAGCACAACCTGAGCTTCTTCTTTGGCAACAGGGCAATGTTCGACACCTCTCGGAATGATAGCCAGTTCTCCTGGTTCCAGGTCAATTTCTCCATCCCTGAGAAAGATGCGTAAATGACCCTGAATTACCAGGAACAGCTCATCTTCTGCGATGTGCTGATGCCAAACAAATTCCCCTTTTAATTTTACGATCTTGATATAGGTATCATTCAGCTCGCCTACGATCTTGGGTTGCCAATAATCATCGAAAAGAGTAAATTTCTGGATCAGGTTGATTTTGTCCATCAGTTTGAACCTTCTGGTAACCAATCTGGACGATTTTGCCCGTAGTTTAGAAAACCAAGTACCTATATAAACGCCATTGGTGCTCAACCAGAAAACTGTTGTCGCACTGGTTGAGCTGAGACAGGCTATTCTGATCAATTTCGTGAATTTGGATGTTCATCTTCAAGGATTTACTGATACGATCCGGTCGGCAGAGACAGTGCCCTCGGGCGCGTAGTCTATTCTGAGGCTGTATTGTACCTTTCCATTTAGAATCTCCACATTGAGGCAATCTTGGAAACCGCCCTGGAAGGAGAGGTTGGAGGCAATGGCCTGCCCATCGCGTAACAGCTGGCTATTCACTTGACCCGGCGCTGTGAATGACCAGTTCAGGTTCACACATCCGCCTTGATCGATTTTGTTGGGTTGAACGGTGAAGGTCTGGATTACCGGGATTGGCGGTGTGGTCGGGACAGGACCGGTCACATTAACAGAAACGGAAGATTGGGTTATTCCTGAGGTCAGAGAGGTCAGCTGCAAGCGGTATTGTTGTGTGCCAGTGCTTGCCGGGCAATCTTGCTGTGAATCTGAAGGGAAGAGCCTATTATCAATGAGTGTATTGTTGCGGAACAACTCTGTGGCGGTCAAATTTGATCCGCTGAAGGACCAGGTCAGGTTGATACATTGACCTAACGAAATCTGGTTATCATCAACAACGAAAGAATTGATTGTAGGTGGATTGAGTGGAGTTGGGACAGGTGTATTCGTTGACTGCGGGAGGGGAAGCACCGAGACGAACTGCGATGCTACCGCTGAGCCGGCTGATTGAGTGTCAATCTGCAAGCGATACTCCACTATCCCAGAGGCAGCGGGACAATTCGGGGCCGAACCGGTATTAGGTAAATCCTGGAACAACAACTGGTTGTTGGTGAAAATTCGAGAAAAGGTTATATTTGAGCCAGTGAACTGCCAGCTCAATGAAACACATTGGCCGGTAAAGATTTGGTTCCGGTCAACTGTGAAGCGAGAAATGGTTGGCGCTTGAAGAGCTGTCGTTGGTGGAGGTTGGCCGACCACATCGAAGCCAATCCACAACTGATTACCAAAATATTGACCTGCTGGGTTGCGCAAATTCCAGAGGCTCTGGTAGCGGCCCGGTTGTTGAGGCGTTACAATCAAAGCATAGATGTCGTACAACTGACCGGGAAAAACCTGACCCTGGATCGCGACCGGGTTCCCGCCGATTGCGACGTTGGGTGGGTTGCTGCCAACATAAACCAAAGTATAGTTGCTATCCCAGATGCAGGTGCCGATGTTTTGAATACGCCAGCCTTTTTTAAGGGGGACCCCTGTTTGGACGATAGGAGGGCTGGTCATATTGAAATCGGGGAGATTCAAGTCCTGGATGAATTTCATCCCGTCCACGCAACCTGTCGGCGTAACGGGTTGAGGTGAGGGCTCACTGGTTGGCAAGGGTTCAGAGATAGTAAGGTTAAGGTATTTATCTGCCAGTAAATTCAGCGTGCCATCGTCCTGCATATCTGTGAGAACCTGGTTTATATTTGCCTGGAGAGTGGGGGCATTGTGCGGAATTGCTATGGCAAAGCGTTGAGGATCCAAACCCCGGATGACTACTTTGACAGGTTTCGAGGTGGCAAACAGATCCGCGGGTTGGGCGTCCAGCATCACCAGATCGATTTCCGGGTTGGGCGAGATTAGCGCTTCGATAGCATTCTCTGAAGTCATGTAAGTGATGAGAGATTCGCGCGGCATCAGGCCGGGGGTGATCAGATTTGTTTTTATCCATTCCTCAAATGCAGTTGCCTTCTGTGCGCCCACCCGGTAGTTTGCCAGATCCGCGCTTTGAGTAATCTGGATCGACGAATCCTGCCGCGCGAGTACGGCGTCTTCTCCGTAGAAATAGACATTGGTGAAATCGATCAGTTGATCACGGGTAGGGGTGATCGAGATGGCGGCGATAGCAATATCGATTTGGCCATGGAACAGGGAGTTCACCAGAACATCGAAAGCCATGTTTCGAATATCCAGGGGCAGGTTTAAGCGTTTGCCCACCTCCTGGATCAAAGCCAGATCATAACCCTGAATGGCAAAGTTCTGGTCGACATAAGCAAACGGGGGGTAGTCGGCCGATATCCCTACGACGATCTTCTGGTTTTGGTTAATTCGGTCCCAGATCAGATCAACCTGGTGGGCGGTCTGTTTGGGAGTTGGGATGGGTTGGTTTCTATATAGGATAAATCCGAAAAAGACAAAGAAAAGTATGATTGCGAAGGCACAAGCTATCAGGAGGATCGCTGAGATAGCCACGATGAAAATCGTTCGGTTGCCGCCTGGTTGAGTTTTCATCTTAGTCCTCCTTAAGATATTGTTGTATCACCTGCCATTTTTGTAATTTCTCTTCGTATGAAGTACCTGCGTTGGCAGGGCTGGTGGAGGGAAGTGGGAATAATTTGAGACGTTTACGAATGATGGGATTAAGAAGTGGTTGTACCAGACGGCGGAATGCCATCCAGGCTTTTCCGCCGTTAAATCCAAGCGCTTGGATAGACGGGTAGCCATCCAACAAACCGGGCAAATCGTTAGCGACTTCGCTTTCGATTATGATGTTTCCATCCAGGCTGCCCGCGCGGTCACATGCCTGCAAAACATCCCATAAAGCAATGCCAGTTTCTCGTAAAGCGGCAAGCCGTTCTGAATAAGGGAGATCAAGTTCGGCAATACACAATGACCCCATAATGGGCCAGAATAAATTTCTAGGGTGGGCGTAATACCGATGCATTTCAAGCGAGAGGCGTCCGGGCATTGAGCCAAGGAGCAATACCTTCGGCATTGAGCCAATAACCGGGGGAAAACTATGGACGCGCATATAAAATCGATTATAGCATCCTTCGTTATTTGCGGAATTCTCAATAAAATAACAAGCTTAAAAAAGGTTTCCAGGCATTACCAACCAACCTGGAAACCATTGCAATATATTGATGTTGAACAACGTATTTTATAAAAAACGCTGCCGATAATTCTCTACAAACAGCCGGTTATTCAGACGTAGTCTCGGTCATTTCTTTCTTCGGTACGATGTGTCCCACAATCATAAAGGATAACAAAGAGATAAGTAGGACAAGAAATCCAATTGTGTAAAATGACTGTACGAAGGGCTGAAACATCATTATTACACCCAGAACAATGCCCCCCATGCAAGTATAAAAAAATGGGTTAAAGCGCTTCTCCGAAACATAACCGCTGTAATAGCGAGAGAAGGTCACGATCAGAGCGATATAAGTCAGCAAGATGGCGACAAAGACAAACAGGAACGGGATCCCGGTAATCAAAACAGTGACTGGCGTCACTTTCGCGGGCGGTTCGGAGGTTAAAGGCAGCGCGACAAACCCTATGATCAACAGGACTAAGGCAACAGCCAGCAGTTTGTAAGGGGGACGAAAACGTTTGTTCACGATCATTTCTCCGGTTCTACTCGTTCCATGTATTTTTCCAGGCAAGTTTGTTGATCCGTCCAGTCGTAGTTTGGGAGGGGTGTTGGCAAGCAAACACCCCTCCCAAAAAAACACTAATAATTGAGATCAACCTGTTTTTTGGAAGCCGCCGATTGAAGAATAGCATCGCAGATAACAGCTGCCCTATACCCGTCCTCGAAAGTTGCACCATAAGGCGCTACGTCTTTGTTGTTGACGATGCAATCCAGCAAGTGGGTGATTTCATGCACGAAGGTATGCTCCCAGCCGATGATGTGCCCGTGAGGCCACCAATTGCTGATCCAAGGGTGGTAGCCTTCTGTCACCAACACATTGTGAAAACCCTGAGTCTCTTTCGGTTTCTCATCAACCCAGAAGACTTCCAGCTCATTGAAACGCTCTAAGTTGAATTGGATCGAGCCTTTCTCGCCGTTAATCTCCAGGCAGTTGTAATTCTTCCGCCCGGCTGCGAAACGGGTAGATTCGATCGTGCCAATAGCGCCGTTTTCGAATTCGACGATCGAGACGAAAGCATCGTCCACGTCCACTTTGCCCATGCCCTTGCCATCCGGCAATGGTCTTTCTGGGATAAAAGTGCGGGTCAAGGCGCTGACGCTCTTCATTTCACCGACCAGGAAACGACCCAGGTCAATGATATGTGCACCCAGATCTCCCAAAGCACCGCTGCCAGCCACCGCCTTTTGTAGACGCCAGATCAGCGGAGTGTTGTAATGGGGCATGATCCACTCTTGTAAATAGACGGCGCGATAGTGATATATGCGACCTAATGCGCCGCTGTGGATCAGCTCGTACGCCTGGCGGATTGCCGGCACAAAGCGATAGTTGAAGGCGACCATGTTCTTGACGCCAGCTTTTGTCACGGCATCCAACGCTCCCTTGGCTTCCTCAGCAGTTCGAGCCAGGGGTTTTTCACTCAACACATGTTTGCCGGCTTTGGCTGCTACGATACATGGTTCAGCATGCGTATCGTTCGGACCGCAGTTGTCGAATAGCTGGAATTTATCGCCGTGCTGGTCCAGGAATTCACGCCAGTTATCGCAAGCGATCTCATAGCCGTAGCGCCTGGCGGCTTCCTCGACAGCTTCTATGCCCAGACCGCAAATGCCGACCAGACGCGGGACTGCGGGAGGCGGGTACATCATATAAGGAATTTTCTTATAGGCGTTTGTATGTGCCTTGCCCATGAAGGCATATCCCAGCATGCCAACGCCGATCTCGGGTACTTTGCCTGCGGCTTTCGGACGTGCCTGTTCGGTAAAAGATTGTTCACCCATGTTGACCTCCAATCAAAACTAACCCTTTGAAGCGAAAGCTGCGTCGAAGGCTACATTCGAGGGGGTTAAATCCAGGCGCCGAACCATTGCAAGAGCTTCTGGCGCGCCCTGTTCACGGTTCATATTGTTATCTTCCCACTCGACTGACAGCGGTCCCTGATAACCAACGGTATTCAGGGCGCGGAAAATTCGTTCGAATGGCACGCCGCCTCGACCAGGAGAGACGAAATCCCAACCACGGTGGGGATCGCCGAAACTCAGATGAGAGGAGAGGATACCGTTGCGTCCGTTCAGATTGCGGACTGATTCCTTGACATGCACGTGATAGATCCGGTCCCCGAATTCGTGTACAAACTCGGTGGGGTCCATCATCTGCCAGTACAGGTGGCTGGGATCGAAGTTGATACCAAAAGCGGCCCGGTGACCGATTGCATCCAAAGTGGCTTTGGTGGTCCAGAAATCATAGGCAATCTCAGAAGGATGCACCTCCAAGGCATATTTGACTCCGACTTCATCGAATACATCCAGGATTGGGTTCCAGCGGTCTGCAAAGTCCTTATAACCAGCTTCAATCATCCCAGGGCCGATTGGCGGAAAGCCTGCCAGCAGGTGCCAGATCTTTGAGCCGGTAAATCCGTTCACTACTTTCACACCTAGCTTGGCGGCGGCTCTGGCTGTGTTCTTGATCTCTTCAGCAGCGCGCTGGCGGACACCTTCGGGTTTGCCATCTCCCCAAATGCGTCCCGACAATATCCCTTTATGGCGTTCGTCGATCGGGTCATCACATACGCATTGTCCCACCAGATGAGTGCTGATGGCAAAGCATTTCAAACCGTACTTGTTGAGAACATCCCAACGGCTCTTGACATAACCAGAGTCTGAAAGAGCTTTGTCGGGTTCAAAATGATCGCCCCAACAAGCAATCTCCACGCCATCATAGCCGAAGGATTTTGCCTTGGCGCAAAAAGCATCGAAGGGCAAGTCGGCCCATTGCCCGCTGAATAGTGTTACTGGTCGAGCCATAATTCTGCCTCCATTTCAGTGTAGAAGTTTTGTTTCATTAGAATAAAATATCGAGACTCGCTTGAGTATACCGATCAATGGGATTGTACACCCAGAGGGTCTATTTTCCAAATATTATTTATAATCCGGCAGGCAGATTATCTGACCGCCGCGCATAGCTGATTCGTGCGCCAGGATACCCACCGATGTCCAGTTGGCTGACTGGAAAACGTTCGGGAAAGGATCCCGGTCTTCCAGGATGCTCATCACGAATTCGTTTGCCAGGTGGGGGTGAGATCCGCCATGCCCGCTACCCTGGATGAATGACAGGTGTGCATTCTCTGCCATATCGTAAACGCATTTGGTGGTGAACTGTTGGATGGCTGCCGGCAGCCGGTGAGCATAGTCCGGGACCGGTACATGCTTGGCTTCTTCACCACCCAGGTGTACGACAGGCTCTTCATTGGACATCAGCTGCCATTCGAAACTCATCTTGGAGCCGTAGCAATCGAACGACTCGATGTACTGGCGGGCGGTGTTAAACAGGGAGCGAGTGACCTCAGCGCAAATGTCGGAATCTTTTAGTTTGATGTGGCAACTTTCGATGGCGTAGGGTGCGCCGTACTTGGTGATCAGCTCGGCCTGGATATGACCAGAGCCAAAGCAGGAAACATATTCAGCCTGTTTGCCGGCCAATGCCAGGCAAGGGCTGACCACATGGGTGGCGTAATGCATGGGTGGCAGACCTTCCCAATAGCCGGGCCAACCCAGCATGTCTTGCTGGTGGGCGGCGCGCAGAAACTGGATGCGTCCCAACTTACCGGTGTCGCGCAACTCTTTGACGTACAGGTACTCGCGCGAGTAGATCACCGTCTCCGCCATCATATATTTCTTGCCGGAAGATTTGACCGCTTCAATGATCTGCCAGCATTCCTCGACCGAAGTTGCCATCGGGACAGTGCTAGAAACATGCTTCCCAGCTTTCAGCGCTGCCACACTCATCCGAGCGTGCTCATGAATGGGGGTGTTGATATGGACCGCGTCGATTTTTGGATCTTCGATCATTTTGTAGAAGTCGGAATAGCGCTTCTCTATCTTGAATGCATCAGCGACTGCTTTGAGTTTGCTCTCGGAACGCTGGCATACCGCATACAGGTTGGCATTCGGATGGTTCTGGAAGATTGGGATGAACTCAGCTCCAAAACCCAGACCCGCAATCGCTATATTTACTTTTTGGCTGGACATTTCTCCTCCATCGGATGCAAGTATGGTGACTCGAAGGTTTACGCGAGCAATGCCCGCAGGAATTTAAGACCGTTCTGTGCCAATGCGTCCTGGCTTGGCGCGAGAGGTCGCCAGATCGCTGCAGCACGTGCGATACTCTTGTTGGTCGATGTAAAGGATTCTATAACCAGTGTGCCATCGTAATGGATGTCTTTCAGAGCTTTGGCGACATCCTCCCACGGCACATGCCCGGAGCCTGGGGCGCCACGATCGTTCTCATTGGAGTGGATATGCACCAGGCGCTTGCCAGCCAGACGGATTGCATCGCCAAGCTTCTGCTCTTCGATATTCATATGGAAAGTGTCGAACATCACTTTGCAGTTGGGATGGTCTACGCGGTCAACCAACTCGATCACCTGGGAAGCCAGATTGATAAAACTGCTTTCGAAACGGTTGAGCGGTTCGACGCATATCGTCACACCCTTGGCCATAGCGTATTCAGCAACCTGACGAAGATGGCGGACCAAAACTTGCATATCGGCATTGCGCTCTTCGGGGGTCTGTTGCCAAACACGCCCGACAGCGCTATAGAATGGTCCGCCTACCTTGTTCGCACCCAACGCGACCGCGGCATCGATGCAGTTCTTTAAATAGAAAATTGCATTCTGCTGGATGCCTGGATCGGGGTGAATGAAATCGCGGTCTGCTGATATAGCTCCGCAGACACTGACGCCCAGGTTGTGCTTTTTAATCAAACGTGCGGCTTTCTGGTAGTCGAGCGTGTCGGTCTGTTCAAGCGGTAGCTCGATCCAATCAAAGCCTAATTCCGCAATATGAGGCACCAGCCACTCCAGATCTTTATCTGTTAGTGGAGATACCCAGACCCAAGTGTTTACTCCGAATCTCATCATTCTCTCCAGTTATTTTGCTAGCTCACCGAAACGAGCAAAGATCGCCAGTGCAGGATCGATGGGCACATTGGCGTGCTTCACGTCCTTGGGGATGCTGATTATAGGCGTTGAACGCGGCTTCTTTCCGGCAAACTGCGGCAGCCATTGGCTCTCGGCTTTCAGCATTTCTGTTGCCATGTCGCGGATCTCTTTCAATGTGAGCTTGGCACCCGTTAGTGGGTCCAGCGCGCAAGCCTGGACAACTTTCTCCGGATCGCCGCTCAAGCCGGCTTCAACAGCCAGGCGTTGTACATTGATGTTGGTCAGGTTCAATGCGGCGCATTGCGAAGGTAGGTCGCCTACAAAGGTCTTATGGATGCCAGTGCGGTCAACGTAAAGCGGGTATTCTGCACAGCAATCATTGGGCAAATTGGTGACCATGCCGTCGTTGATCACGTTGCCGTTCAATTTGAAGGTTTTCCCGGTCTTGAGTGCTTCGATAATGTATGAACCATATTCGATACTGCGCTTGGGCAGATTGGTTGCTTCGTCTCTTAATATTTGCTGTCCCTCATACTTACCAGCAACATATTTGCACCAATTAAGGTATGCCCCGGTCTCGCCGCCGAAAGCCGGTTCGTCACAATATAAATCGAGCGCCTTCTGATTCTTGCGGAAATAGGGCAGGTATTCTGACAAATGACCTGTAGATTCGGTCATGAAGTAGCCAAAATGGCGGAAGACTTCGCCGCGCACTTTCTCGTTTACATAATACTCGGGCAACTCAAACCGCTCACGCAGAAGAGGATACATATCCTTGCCATTGTGCATGATTTTCAAGAACCAGGCCATGTGGTTTATACCCGCGGCCAAGTAATCGATCTGATCCTTTGGTACATCCACATATCCCGAGATCAGGTCAAGCGTCGTTTGGACGCCGTGGCACAGCCCGACGAATGGCACTTTGGTTTGTCCAATTGCCCAGCAGATCATTGCCATTGGATTGACATAGTTCAGTAAATATGCATTCGGACAGACTGCTTCCATATCATGGCAAATATCCATCACCGCAGGGATGGAACGTAAGGCGCGGAATATACCGCCTGGACCAAGCGTATCGCCAATGCACTGGTCAACGCCATATTTATAGGGGATGGTGTAGTCGACTTCAAAACCCTGTACGCCGCCCACCTGGAAGGTGGCAATAACATAGTCGGCATCCCGTAATGCTTCGCGGCGGTCGGTTGTCTTCCAGGCTTTGGCTTTTAGACCATTTGCCTTGATCACACGGTTGGCAAATTCTTCTACCTGGGAAGTTCGCCCAGTGGTAGGCGCCATGAGAGCAAATTCCGTATCCTGCAGACCTGGCGTTGCCAGGATATCCAGCATCAGAGTCTTGCAAAAGACAATGCTGCCTGCGCCGATGATCGCTACTTTAGCCATAGAATTCTTCTCCTATACCTAGTTTATCCGCACCCCATCCAAACTGAAATAGTGGGCGCGTTCTATATTCAGGTTGAAATGAACTATGTCTCCCAACTTGAGATTGGAGATGCCAGGCTGGCTGCAGATCAAAGTCTGCTCGCCAGACTTGATGTGGGTAATTGTCAGTGTTCCGAGCGGTTCGGCCAGGATTACTTCGCCGCCGAAATGACCAGTTTCGGCATTTTCCAGCTGGATGTCTTCTGCGCGGATACCGAATTGGAAACTGGTCGGTAAAACGCTTTCGAGGGTTTCTGGCACAATCATCCGCACGGTTGAGCCAACCAAATGGAAGGAACCATCTTCGCGCTCAGCTTGAACCAACGTAATGCGAGGTGTGCCGATTAATTGCGCCACGAAGGTGGTAGCTGGACGG
>Ga0209254_10005103_pt1 | contig 12066 bp, 9 predicted proteins | sample FrelakmetDIP11DI_FD_187148 | JGI IMG/M metagenome (GOLD analysis project Ga0209254, IMG submission 187148) | Freshwater lake sediment microbial communities from the University of Notre Dame, USA, for methane emissions studies - DIP11 DI (SPAdes)... | ecosystem: Environmental > Aquatic >...
CAGGGTGGTGGTCTGGGCCCTGGAGACCATCGGGAACCCGAGAGCCGCCGTGCCTGCCGTCGCTGCCGCCGCGCTGGAAAGGAACTTCCGGCGAGTCGGCGCGGAGTCCTTCTTGAGAACGTCCATCACTATCTCCTTGGTCGTGCCGGCGCCCGAATGGAGCCGGCCATTCTTCGTATCTTCAAATCTGCGACTGCCCGTCGGGCCTTCGCATCTCCGATGGCTGCTTCCCGGGGAAATCCGGGCCGCAGCGGGCCATTCTATTGAAAGCGCCATCCGCGGGAAACCACCGACTTTCCCGCGTCGTCCGGCGTCGCCCGAATCGGACGTTCAGAAGAAGCCCAGTCCCACGGAAAAGAGCTTCTCGACGCGCGGAATGATCCGCTTGTTCTCGACAAACACGATCAGGTGATCCTCGGCCTGGACCACGACGTCGTGATGGGCCATCAGGACCTGCGCCTTGTCGCCGGCGCCGCGGACGACGGCCCCGATCGTCGCGCCGCGCGGCATCTCGATCTGCTCGATCGGCTTGCCGATGATGCGCGAGGTCTTCTCGTCGCCGTGCACGATGAGTTCGAGGGCCTCGGCGGCGCCGCGGCGCAGGCTGTGAGCCGCGACCACGTCGCCTCGCCGCACGAACCGGAGCAGCGCCGACAGTGTTGCGTACGAAGGCGACACGGCAATGTCGATCTGGCCCCCCTGCATCAGGTCGCCGTAGCTCTTGCGGTTGATCAGCGCGATGGTCCGCCGCGCGCCAAGGCGCTTCGCAAGCAGCGAACTCATGATGTTGTTCTCGTCGTCGTTGGTCAGCGCGATGAACACGTCGGCGTCCTGCACCCCTTCCTGGGTCAGCAGGTCTTCGTCGGTGGCGTCGCCATGCAGGACAAGCACATCCGAGGACAACTGCTGCGCCAGCAACTCGGCGCGCCGCTTGTTGGCCTCGATGATCTTGACGTTGAACCGTTCCGGGGTGGCCATTCCCTCGCCGGTGTCGAGCGCGCGCGCGAGCCGCAGGCCGATGTTTCCGCCGCCGGCCAGGATCACGCGGCTGACCGGCTTGTCCATCCTGCGGAGCTCGCTCAGCACCATTCGTATGCTGTCGGAGGGCGCGAGGAAGAACACCTCGTCCCCGGGCTGCACGAAGGTGTCGCCATCGACCCGGACGCTGGCCTCGTTGCGGAAGATGGCGACGATCCTCGCGTCGACCTTCGGGATGTGGCGACGCAGGTCCTTGATCGGGTGCGACACCAGCGGACCGCCGGCAAACGCCCGCACGGCGATCAGGCTCGCGCCGCCCTCGGCGAACTCGAGCACCTGCAGGGCCTCCGGAAACTCGATCAGCTTCAGCAGGTAGTCGGTGACCGTCTGCTCCGGGAAGATCACGTGTGAAGCCCGGAAGCCCCCCTCGCCGATCAGCGTCGGATGCTGCTGCAACTCGACGTTGCGCACGCGCGCGATGCGGGTCGGGATGTTGTAGAGATCGGCGGCGATCTTGCACGCCACGAGGTTGATCTCGTCGCCGGCCGTGACGGCGATCAGCATGTCGGCATCGTCCGCGCCCGCCTGCAGCAGCGTCGACGGCAACGCGGCGTTGCCGACCAGCCCGCGCAGGTCGAAGCGGTCCTGCAGCTCCGCGACGCGATTGGCGTCGGTGTCGATGACGGTGATGTCGTTCGCCTCGGAGACCAGTGCCTCCGCTACCGACGATCCGACGCGGCCGGCCCCGACGATGATGATCTTCATGGATGGGTCGTGGACGACGCCGGCGAGGCTGATCTAATCCTCGTAATCGTCCCGCTGCACGTACACCCGCGGCTCGTTGGCCGCGTCGCGCGCCTCCACGACCGGCGGCGGCTCCAGCGGTTCTTCGACGCGCTCGCCGCGCCGATTGCCCCGCGCGAGTTCGATGCCGAGCTGCTTGAGCTTGCGGTACAGGTGCGTTCGCTCGAGCCCGGCACGGTCGGCCACGCGCGTCATGCTGAAGCCTTCCCGGGCAAGGTGGTACTCGAAGTAGACCCGCTCGAACTGGTCGCGCGCATCACGCAACGGTTGATCGAGCGGGACGCCGTTGTGCCGGGCCGGCTCGGGTTCGGCAGCAGCCGCCGCGTCCCGGGCGGGAGCAGACGCGGTCTCCGCCTGCGGCTCGGCATGGGCCGGCTGCGCGGCGGGAGCCTGCAGCGGCCGAAGGTTTCGCATCACGCGCGCGCGTTCGAGCCCGCTGCGGACCGCGGACAGCAGCCGCGCCATGGCGATGGGCTTCTCGAGGAACTCGAGGGCGCCAAAGCGTGTGGCCTCCACCGCGGTGTCGATCGTCGCGTGCCCCGACATCATGATCACCGGCATCGTCAACTGGCCTTGCGACGCCCACTCCTTGAGCAGCGTCACGCCGTCGGTGTCCGGCATCCAGATGTCGAGCAGCACGAGGTCGAGCGCTTCACGCTGCCGCGCCGTCCGCGCGGCGGAGGCGTTCTCGGCCGTGATCACCACATGGCCCTCGTCGGACAGGATCTCGGAGAGAAGCTCCCGGATGCCGATCTCGTCGTCGACCACGAGGATGTTAGCCATGGATGCGAATGCCGCGGGAATGCGCGGGCGCCTGCACTGCGGACAACGAAGCGGACACGGGAGAAGACAACGGCACACCAGACGGCAGGTTGAACACGGGTGAAGCTTACGCCGCGTGACGCGACGCTGCCTCGCTATTGGCGGCGAGCCTGCGGAAGACGATCGTCACGACCGCTCCGCCCGCATGCCCAACGCCGCCTCCGACGTTCCGGTTGACGGCCTCGATGCGGGCGCCGTGCTCGTCGACGATCTTCTTCACCATCGCGAGTCCAAGCCCGGTACCACTGGGCTTCGTCGTGACGTACGGCTCGAACGCACGCCTGAGTATATTCGCGGCAAAGCCCGGTCCGTTGTCCTCCACGGACATCCGTACCGCGCGCGCGCGGGTGCTGCCCTCGTCGATCTCGACGAGCTCGGTCCGGACGACGATGCGCGGATCCGGACGCCCCGCCAGCGCATCCTGAGCGTTGGCGATCAGGTTGTGGATCACCTGCCGCAACTGGGTCGCGTCACCGTCGATCGTGGGGAGCTCCGGCGCCAGCTGGAGATGCAGCGATCCGGCGCCGGCCTCGGCGCCATACAGGGTTCCGACCTCGGCGATCAGCTCGTTGAGGTCGAGAGGCGACAGCCGGGCCGGTGGCACGCGCGCATAGTCGCGAAAGTCGTCCACCATGTGCTTCATGGCGGTCACCTGGTTGACGATGGTCGAGGCTCCGCGCCTGAGCACTTCCGAGTCCTGCGCGGACAGCTTGTCCGCGAGCTTCATCTGCAGTCGCTCGGCGGCGAGCTGGATCGGCGTGAGGGGATTCTTGATCTCGTGCGCCAGGCGGCGAGCGACCTCGCCCCAGGCGACAGCGCGCTGCGCCGAGATCACCTGCGTGACGTCGTCGAACACCACGACGTAGCCGAGGCCGTCGTCGAGCGGCAGGCGCGATCCGCGCGCGAGCAGCATCAGCGGTTCGACGCCGCCGACCTCTCCGCCCGCGGCAGCCGGCCGCTTGACCTCGATCTGCTGCTGCCACGAATCCTTCGGCGACGCGGCCAGCGCGTGGTCCGCGAATGCCGCCTCGAACGCGATCGCGAGCGTGGGATCGACTTCCGCGAGCGGCCGGCCGGCACGCTGCAGCAAGGTGTGGCCAAGGATGCGCGCGGCACCGTGGTTGGCCGTCACCAGGCGGAAATCATTGTTGAGCACGACCACCCCGGCCGACAGGTTGGCGAGCACGCGCTCGAGGTAGGTCTTCGCGTTCACCAGCTCCCGCTGCTTGTGCTCCACCTGGTCGCGCGCTTCGGTGAGCTGGCGGGTCATCGCATTGAAGGACTGGGTGAGGAGGTTCAGCTCGTCGTTGCCGGGGAACTCGCGGACCGGCCGGAAGTTCCCTTCGGCAACCGCCTTCGTGCCCTCGGCGAGCTGCAGCAGCGGGGCGGTCATCGAACTCGCCAGCAGAACACTCGACGCGATCGCCGCGAACACCGAAAGCAGCAGCGTCAGGGTGAGCGTCAGCCCGTAGATCGTGCGCAGGCCGCTTCGCGCCAGCGCCAGTTCCTGGTATTCGCGGTACCCGCTCTGGAGGGCTTCTGCGTTCGCGGCCAGCGTCGCGGGAACCGCCTGCACCAGTTGCAGGTACCGAACCTCGCTGGGAGGCAGCACCGATCCCAGGCCGCCGACGCGTGGAGCGCCTTGATCGCGCACCTCGCCGAGCCCCGCGCTGCCGCCCGGCTCGAAGGAACGCAGCCCCGTGCGAGGGGGCGCGGACGAAGCCGGTGATGGCAGCGGCACCGGCACGATGACTCGCGCGCGCAGGCCCTGCCGGGCATCGATGGCGCCCGCCTCGCCTTCGATGGCGGCGAACAGGCGTTGCGTGCGGGCCTGCCGCAGCTGCGCCGCGGACGGAATCTCGGGAACCAGTTCCGACACATCGCCGCCGCTGGCCCCGATCAGCTGTCCGCTTCCCGTCACCAGCAGCGCCTCCTGGACGCCGCCCTGCTCGCGCAGCCGGTTCAGCTCGGACACGTGGGCGGACTCGGGCAGGTCCGAGAGCTCGAGCGCCCACGCCCGCGCCTTGCGGGTGACGTCGTCCTTGATGTTGTCGAGGACCGCGCGTCCGAGCGTCAGGCCCGAGTCGAGGGCCCGGTCGACCCGGACATCGAACCAGGACTCGATCGACCGTCCGAGGAACTGCGTCGACACGACATAGATCAGGACGCCGGGCAGCACTCCCATCAGCGCGAACGCGATGGAGAACCGCATCATCATCCGTGCGCCGAACCGCCCCTGGCGCAGCCGCTTCACCAGCCGACGCACGAGCAGCAGCACGAGGATGAAGAGCAGCCCTGCGATCACGCCGTTGACAGCCAGCAGGACCGGGTAGTTGCGTTCGAAGAACGCGGTGTTCCCGCTTGCCGACGCAAGCAGGAAGAGCAGCACGCCCGACAGCGAAACGGCGAACAGCAGGCCGTAGCGCAATGCCCTAGGCATCGGCGTCCATCCTCAGGCCCGCGCAGGCGCCGGGCGCAGCGAACCAACGATGGGAAGACATCGGCAACGGGCGCTCAGAACAGCAGGTCGGCCGGCACCTGGACTTCGCGCCAGTCGGACGCCAGGCTCCACTCGCGGCTGGTGATCGCGTTGACCTGAAAGGGCTTGGGCAACTGCGAGACGTCGAGCCGCATCCGGACCTGGGCTCCGTAGTCATCGCGCGGCGACAGTTGCGCCCGGTCCATCACTTTCCAGTTGCGCACGCTCTTCACGAGCGCGAGCGCTTCGTCGAGCGATTCGAACGGCTGCGACAGGCCGCCGCGCGCCAGCCGGTATTGCCGGGTCAGCGGGCTGTAAGACAACCGGTAAACGAGCTTCTGCGACGCGACCATCCGATCGAACCAGTACCAGCGCTTCCGGACCAGCTCGAACTCGATGTTGAAGTACAGCGCGATGCCCTTCTGTACGGCCTCCTCGAGCGCCTGCGGCAGTTCGAACTCGAAGGTCGCATTGAGGACGATGGCGCGGCTCGCGCCGTCGTCCTGGTGCTCCAGTGCGGCCGCCATGACCCCGATGCGCTCGTCGGCCGCCCCCGTCGGCGGCGCGAGCAGGAGCATCAGCGCTGCCAGCCACGGCAGGATTGCTCTTAGCGCCAGGTTGGAGGTCATCGGGTCTTTTGGAGCAAGGCGTAGAAGAAGCCGTCGTGCAAAGTCGGCAGCGCCGAGACGCCGTCCCATGCAGGCGCCACTGCCGAAGTCGGCACAAGCTGCACGCACCACGCGCCGGCCGGCAGGGGCACCTCACGCGCCTCCGAATGCTCGGCCGTGAAGCGCGCAATCTGCTCAGGCCCCTCTTCCGGGAACAGCGAGCAGACGACGTAAAGCAATCTACCACCCACCTCCAGCAGCGGCCACAAGGCGCGCAGCAATCGCGCCTGCAGCGTTGCCAAATGTGCAACATCGGACGGGCGCCGCAACCATGGGATGTCCGGATGGCGGCGGACGGTGCCCGACGCGGTGCACGGTGCGTCCAGCAGGACTCGGTCGAACGGCCTGCCGTCCCACCATCGGGACGGCTCCGCGGCATCGCCGATCAGCACCTCGGCGACCGTCCGCGTGCGATCCAGGTTCTCGCGTATGCGCGCCGCCCGCGCACCGTCGACGTCGAGCGCAACCACACTGACGCCGTCGCCTTCCGCGATGTGCGCGGTCTTGCCCCCGGGCGCGGCGCAGGCGTCCAGCACGCGCTGGCCCGGTTCGACACCGAGCCACGGAGCGGCGAGCTGCGCCCCGGCGTCCTGCACCGAGACTTCGCCCTCCGCGAAACCGGGCAAGTCCGCCACCGGGCGCGGTGAGTGAATCCACACGGCCCGTTCACCGACTCGCGTCGCGGCCATGGAAGCCCCCGCGCAGCGCCGCAGGTAATCGTCCACATCCACGCGCGCCGCGACGCGCAGCACCAGCGGCGGCGCTTCGGATTGGGCGGCCAGGATCGCTTCCCACCGCTCGGGAAAGGTGGCGCGCACGCGCGCGAGCCACCACGGCGGCACGTTGAAGCGCAGCTCGGCCGACCGGTCGCGCGCCGCCATGAGTTCGTCGCGGCGTCGGATGAAGTTGCGCAGCAGCGCATTCACGAATCCGGCCGCCGGCGCGATGGATGGCACGCGTCGCGCGGCGCTGACCGCCTGGTCGACGATCGTGTATTCGGCGTGGCGCTCGCGCATCAGTTGTCCGAGCGACACGGCGAGCAGCGCCGCCAGCGGCGGCGACGGCGGCCGGCCCGCCAGCGTGCCGATCGCGTGCTCGGCGAACGCGAGATGACGAACCGCGGTGTAGCTGACGTCGAGCACGGCAGGCCGCATTTCCGGACGCCCGCTCACCGCCAGCGCGATCGCGCGGTCGAGCGACTGCCCGGCGCGGAAGCGCTGCCAGGCGTGGGCCGCGGCCGCGAGGACTTCGGCGAGTGGCGCCGCAGTGGTCATTCCGCAGGCGGTGACTGGCAACGCTCGCCGGCGCGCAACGGAAACCCCGCGAGGAACTCGCGCGCGCCGAGGCGCTTGCCGCCCGGCCGCTGCAACTCCGTGACGCGCAGGGCACCGTCGCCGCATGCGATCGTCACGCCTGCGGCCTCCGCATCGATCACCGTGCCCGGCACCGCGGTGCTCCGCGCCGAGACCGCCGCGGCACGCCACACCTTGATCGGCGTGCCCTGCAGCAAGGTGGAGGCCCCGGGATACGGGTCGAACGCGCGCACCCGACGGGCAAGAGCGCGGTTCGGCTGCGTCCAGTCGAGCCAGGCTTCAGCCTTGTCGATCTTCGGCGCGTACGTGGCTCCATCGGGCTGCGGCGTCGCCACCAGCTCGCTCACGCGCGACAGCGCCTCGACGATCAATCGCGCGCCCAGCCCGGCCAGCGTGTCCGTCAAGGCGCCGGACGTCGCTTCAGGCGAAATCGGCACTGCCCCGGCAAGCAGCATCGGGCCCGTATCGAGCCCGGCGTCCATCTGCATGATGGTGATGCCGGTCGACTCATCGCCGGCCTCGATGGCACGGGCGATCGGAGCCGCACCGCGCCACCGCGGCAGCAGCGAGGCGTGGATGTTGATGGCGGTCAGCCGCGGCGACCAGCCCGGCCGCAGTCCCGCGGGAATGTCGAGGACGTCCTGCGGCAGGATCAGTCCATACGCGGCGACCACCAGGACGTCCGGAGCAGCGTCGCGCAGCCGCTGCCTCGCGGCGGCCGCCTCGTCTCCCTTGCGCAGCGAAGCGGGCGTGTCGACGGGAATTCCGTGCGCCTGCGCCAGTTGCTTGACCGCGCCGGCAGTCAGCTTCATGCCCCGGCCCGCCGGCCGGTCGGGCTGCGACAGCACGAGCGGAATCGTCCAGCCGCGGCCTGGCGCGGCGTCGATGAGGGCGGCCAGGGCCGCGGCGGCAAACGACGGCGTCCCCGCGAACACGATGCGCATGCCGCCATTCTAGGGATACCGCCTCGCAGCACCGGATCGCGGGCGACCTTCGTGACCCGGCTACCATCCGGTCAAAGTGGTTTGCATCACTGGACAAGGGGGGACGCAGCTTGAAGCCGCTGTCGGGGCTCGACGCACTTTTCCTGCATCTGGAAACACCCGCCACGCCCATGCACGTCGGCGCGGTGCACCTGCTGCAGCTTCCGAAGGGCCATCGCGGCGACTTCGTGGACGACGTGAAGCGCCACGTCGCGCGGAGGTTGCCGCTGTCGCCGGTGTTCACGCGCCAGCTCGCGGAGATGCCGCTCAACTTCGCCAATCCCGTCTGGGTGCGCGCCGACGAAGTGGACCTCGATCGCCACATCCACCGGATCCGACTGCCCAGCCCCGGCACCCAGCGGCAACTTGAAGCCGCCGTTGCCCGTCTGCACGCCAAATGCATGCCGCGCGACCGGCCGCTGTGGGCATTTCACATCATCGAGGGGCTGCAGTCGGGCGATCTTGCGCTCTACACCAAGGTCCATCACGCGACGCTCGACGGCGCCGCCGGCGTGGCGTTCGCGCAGGCGCTGCTCGACCTCACACCGAAGCCGCGCAAGGTCGCCTCCGCGCCTCGGCGCAGCGGGGAACACCCCAGCCTCGCCGACCTCGTCGGCACGGCCGTGCGCACGACCGGCGTCCAGGGCGTCAAGGTCATCAAGCAGCTGCCCCAGCTCGCGACCGCCCTCGCCAGGCTGCTGAAAGGCGGCGGCGCCGGTTTCGGCCGCAATCTGGCATTCGGTCCGCGCACGAGTTTCAACGGCCAGATCGACGCGCCGCGCAGCTTCGCCACGGCCTCGCTGCCGCTCGACCGCGTGAAGCAGGTCGCGACGGCGCACGGCGCAACCATCAACGAAGTCGTGCTGACCGTGATCGGCGGCGCGCTGCGCCGCTACCTCGACGTTCATGGCGGCGTGCCGCGCAAGTCCTTGATCGCCGCGGTGCCGGTGTCGTTGCGCGAGGCCGGCAACACCGAGGCCACCACGCTCGCGACGATGACTCTCGCCTCACTCGCAACCGACATCGAGGATCCCGCGGCGCGCCTGGTCGAAGTGCGGGCCGCCTCCGCAGCAGCGAAGGCGGTGATGAAGCAGTTGCGCGGCGCGGTTCCGACCGACTTTCCGTCCCTCGGCCTGCCGTGGCTGCTGTCGGCTGCCGCGGGCCTCTACGGCCGGCTCGGCTTGGCCAACCGCATCCCGCCGATCGCGAACCTCGTGGTCTCCAACGTGCCCGGGCCACCGATGCCGTTCTACCTGGCCGGCGCGCGCCTGAAGACCTACTGGCCGGTGTCGATCGTCGAACACGGACTCGGACTCAACATCACCCTGCAGAGCTATGCAGGGTCGCTGGACTTCGGGCTCATCGCAGCCCGCTCCGCGCTACCCGACCTGCACCGCGTGGCTCGGGGCCTGCTCGAGGCCTTCGCCGAACTGGAAGCAGCGCCACCGCCGGCATTGCCACCCGAAGCGAAAGCGCCAGCTCCGACGTGAATGTCCTCGCCAACGGGCTGACGCTCCATGTCGAGGAGTTCGGCGACCCGGCTGCTCCGCCGGTGCTGCTGATCATGGGCCTGGCGATGCCGGCCGCCGCGTGGCCCGACGAGTTCATCGAGCGCCTCGTAGAGCACGGCCTGCGCGTGATCCGCTTCGACAACCGCGATGCCGGCGGCTCCAGCCGCGCGCGCGGACCGCGCCGGTACGGCGCGCAGGTCGCGATCGTGCGTGCGCTGATGCGCCTCCGGGTCCACGCGCCGTACACGCTGGACGACATGGCGAAGGACGCCGCGGGAGTCCTCGATGCGCTCGACATCGAGCGCGCGCACGTCGTCGGCGCTTCGATGGGCGGGATGATCGCGCAGGTGCTTGCGGCCCGCTACCCGGAGCGAGTCGCCACGCTCACGTCGATCATGGCCTCGTCAGGCAACCCGAGCCCGCGCGTGGCGCTCGGCAGCCGTCGAGCGCTCCGCGTGCTGCTGCGCCCACCCACCGGACTCGACACGACCGAAGGAATCACCGAGCACCTGATGCACGTGTTCGGCGTTATCGGCAGCCCCGGATTCCGCAGCGAGCGTCCCGCGCTGCGCGCGCAGCTCCAGAAGGTCGCGCTGCGCGGCTACGACCGCGCGGGCTCCGAGCGGCAGTTGCTTGCCGTCCTCGCCTCGGGCGACCGCCGGTCGCTGCTCGCGCGCATCACCGCGCCGACCCTGGTGATCCACGGCGCGGACGATCCGCTGGTGCCGGTCGCGGCCGGCATCGACACCGCACGGAACATCCCCGGAGCGCAGCTGAAGGTCGTCCCGGGGATGGGCCACGACTTCGCACCCGCGCTGCAGCCGGCCATCGCGGACTGGGTCGCCGCCCACATCCGGCGCTCGCCGATCCTCCACGAAGCCGACGGCGCCACCGTGTCGGCGCCGGTTGCCGCCGCCGCTACATCTGCCTGAAGAGGTGCACGTACTGCCGCGCGACCGGCAGCTCGCGCGCGCAGTCATGCAACCGGACGTACAGCTTTCCGGTCAGGTCGCGCCGCGTGCCCGCCACGGCGTTCATGTTGACGATCACCGACCGGTGAATCTGCGCGAAATCGTCGGCGTCGAGCTGCTCCGCCAGCTCGGACAGCGGAACCCGGATGAGCCACTCTCCGATGTCGCGGCCGTCCCGGGCGAACACGCAGGTGTACTTGTCGTCCGCCTGCACGTAGAGCACGTCGCCGACCGCGATCTGATGCGTGACCTCGCCGTCGACCGTCCGCTTGCTCGCGCGAATCCAGCGCAGCGATCCGCCCCTGCGCGGCGCGAGATGCTGCGCCAGCTGTGCCAGCAAGGGCGCGAGGTCCGTTGTTGGCGATTGGGCCTGCTTCAGTTTCGCAACCGTGCGTGCGAGCCGCTCCTCGGTCACGGGCTTCAGCAGGTAGTCGATCGCGTCCCGCTCGAAGGCATCCACGGCGTACTGGTCATAGGCGGTAACGAACACGACCCGCGTGATGCCGCGCGACTGCGCGGCCACTTCGAGGCCGGTGGCGCCAGGCATGCGGATGTCGAGGAAGGCGATCTCGGGTCGATGCTCGGCGATCGCCGCCAGGGCCGCCGGGCCGCTGTCCGCGATGGCTGCAACGTGGAGTTCCGGCCACAGGCGCGCGAGCTGGTCGTGCAGGTATTGCGCGAGGTGCGGCTCGTCGTCGGCGATGATCGCTTTCATGGAGTCTCGAGCGGAAGCGTAAGGCGCACGCAGGTGCCTGGCGCGCGATCGGAAATGACGACGCGGGCGCGCTCCCCGTAGGCGGCACCGAGCCGCTCCCGCAGGTTGGCGAGGCCGACGCCGACGCCCTCGCGGTCGTCGAAGCCGAGGCCGTCGTCCTCGACGTCGACCTGCAGTGTCCCGTCGACCGCACGTGCGCGAACCGACACCGTGCCGCCTGCCAACTTCGGCTCCAGCCCGTGCTTGATGGCGTTCTCCACCAGCGGCTGCAGCGACAAGGGGGGCACGGTCGCTTCGGCCAGCTCCCCGGGCACATCGACGACGTACCGGAGCCGCTCGCCCATCCGTATGCCGAGGATGTCGAGGTAGGCGCCCACCAGGGCGCACTCCTGCCCGAGGGTGGTCCGCTCGCTCCGGCTCGCCGCCAGCGACGCCCGCAGCAGGTCGATCAGCCGCTCGAGCATCCGGCGCGCCTTGTCCGGCGCGCCTTCGATCAGGCTCACGACATTGGCGAGCGTGTTGAACAGGAAGTGCGGTTCGATCTGCGCCTGCAGCGAGCGCAGCTGCGCGTCGAGGGCGAGCCGCTCGAGTTCCGCGCTGCGGCTGCGTTCGCGTTCACGCGCAGCCTCGGCTGCGGCGAGGCGCGCCTTGTTGGCCATGTAGCGGTACCAGAACGTCGACACGATGATCGACACGAGGATGATCGCGATGGCGACGCGCGGCGCGCCCTGGATGATGCGCGCCACCTGCACCCCGAGCAGGCTCAGCCCGATCCAGTAGCCGATCAGGCACCCGAGGATCGGGATGCCGGCGAAGAACAGC
>Ga0209254_10005104_pt1 | contig 12066 bp, 12 predicted proteins | sample FrelakmetDIP11DI_FD_187148 | JGI IMG/M metagenome (GOLD analysis project Ga0209254, IMG submission 187148) | Freshwater lake sediment microbial communities from the University of Notre Dame, USA, for methane emissions studies - DIP11 DI (SPAdes)... | ecosystem: Environmental > Aquatic >...
TGAGATTCCGCGTCAGTTGGCGCAGTTGCGCCCGCCCGAACGTGCCGGGCCGACCCATGCCCGCGACTGCGACCAGGCGGCTTCGGCAGTTGGCATCGGCCCAGGGGAAAAACTTGACGTCCCCGAGCGCGGCGCTCAGCGCACCGCGGCGGATGAGCGACGTGAGCACCATGCGATGGGGCGGAGTGGCTGGACCGGAAATGCATTTGTCGAGCGCCCAGAGTGCGTTGACCGGCGGAACGCCGTCGTAGCTCCCGACGGCGTACACATCGGCGCTGACCTGCGTGATGTCGCCCCAAATGACCTGAATGTCGAGCGGTGGCGCTGCCTTTAACGGCGCGACCGAGGCGGACTGGATGCTGTCCGGTTGCGGCGCCCCATGTAGCAAGCGCACCGAGCCGAGATCATCCTCCAACATCAGAGAGGCGAGGCGGCTCGCGTCTTCCGGACTGATCTCCAGTTCCGCCGTCTTTCCCCGCTTCTTTTGCCGGGTGAGGATCGCGTCAAACTCCGCGGGAAGCTTCCGTAGCTGCTCCGCCTTCTTGAATGCAGAGGAGGGTAGTGCACGCACCTGCGGGATCTGGCGGGAGAGTTTGTCGGTGGTTCCGGTTGCGAGGAGATCATGCAGCCCTTCCTGGACGGCCGTGTTCTTCTGCAGGTCGCCATGCTTTGCTTTCACCCAGTACGTGGGCACCCCCGGCAACGGTCCCAATTCGTGCGGTACGCGGCCATCGCCGTTAAGTGTTTCCTGATAGACGAACACGCCGGGTTCATCAACCTTGATCCGGTACGGCGTCGGCTCGCCGTAGCCCGCGACGTAGACCATCCGTGAGGGGTCAACCACGGATTCCAGGTTCTCCTGGAATTCGCGCCCACGATCAAGCAATACTTGCAAGACGGGGGATTCTCCCCAGCTACCTGCCTTGAAAAGCTTGATCCGGTCATCGCCCGGTGCTCCCTTGGGCGACGGTAGCATTTGGTAGCTGCCGATGAAGGTGTTGACGATGTCGAGCACCTGCGGCATCGCGTGCTGGCGGTCCAACTTGTCCAGCAGCCGCACGTACTTGTCGCCGCCTGTCAGCGCGAGAGGGATCGAGAACGAGCCCTTGTTCGGCGTGCCCAGCATGATGAGCCGGCCCCCCCGGCCTTTGTTTTCCGGATCCCGCATGGACTTCCAGGTTTCGGGAAACAGTTGGATGAAGCGGCGGGCAACCAGTCCGCCCATTGAATGTGCCACCAGGTGACATGGCCCGCCTAGCGCCCACGTGTCGATCTTGTCGTTCAGCTGCGTCGCCGCCACATCGATATCCAACCGCCAGTCATAGGAGAAGGGAACGACATCCCAAGCCGCAGCGAGGTCCACGACGAGCGACAGGTATTCGAACATGATCCCGCCCAGCGATACCTGGATGTGGCTGTCGAAAGGTGAGCCGTCTGGCTTGAGCTTCAGGTGGTCGATGCGGCCGCGGAATATGTGATAGGGATTCACCCAGATCAGGCGCTCGTTGCCGGTTGTGTCGGTCGACTTGAGCATCGAGCCCATAATGCCGTGCAGGATGATGACGCGCCCCTTGGAAGCGTGTCTTACCCGTCGGGCCTGTTTGTAGAGACGTTCGACAGCATCCTTTCCTAGCCGCGCTTCCAGCGTTGCTCGCTGCTCGGGGTTGAGCGCCATGATCGCGTTACGGATTGCCTCGGAACTGCCGGTCGCAAGCGCATTTTCGAGCGGTTCCAACTTATTGAGGTAATTGTCGTCCGACATGTTGGTTCTCCCTGTCGTTGATCAATCATGTCTTGCGTCTCACCGGTACACAGGGCCGTCGCGAGCGGCGGCCGAGGTTGCAGGGCGAAGAGCGGCACGTCTGCCCCTCTAACGGTGCACCATTTCGGTTCGGTAACGGCTAATCTTCAGCGTGCTGGACCAGTAATCGGCGGGCAGACCAGCCTTGCGTTTCAAATGCCGGAGGAAATCGTGCTGGTCGGGCAGGCTTTCCCAGACCGAGGGCAGGAAGGTCCCACGCCTCGAGCCCTCCTCCAAGATCAAGCCATCCACCCCCGGCCGCAGTTGCGCGACCAAGTCCGCCTCGGAGAGGAAGGTCATGGGGTCCGCGGGCGTGAGCAGGGAGAGGTGGATGTCCAAGCCATCCACCTCCGGGGGCATCACCGGAGGAAAGCGAGGATCCCGAAACGCCGCGGCATAGGCATTTTCCGCCACATCAGCCGCCAGCGGGCGTATCGGCTCGAGGCAACCGATGCAGCCGCGCAGGGAGCCCTTGTTTTCCAGCGTCACGAAAGTTGCGCGCTTGACGGTCAATTCCGCAGGGAGTTCGTTCAACTCGACCGGAATGGGCTTGCCGTTCTGTATGCCAAAGCGGATGGAATCCCGCGCCAGATCGAGCAGGAATTTCCGCTGTTCCGGATTCAGGGCGCACCTGTTTTCATTCACTTATATACGCTCCGTATCCGACGACGCGGTCCTTGGAGCCGGCCGTATCGCCGGAATTACGCAGATCGATGGTCTTTAACTGGAGGCCGCGTTTGCGCGCGGCGAGCAGCAGGCCGCTCACCGGCAGCCGTCCGCAGGCATCTTCATAACCGATATCTTCGGGACGCAGGGCTTCGATGGCTTCTGATGTGGCCTGGTCCATCCGCCTGGCTGTGGCGTAATCGTGGTAATGGCTGAGGTCGGAGCTGACGACGACGGCGGTTTCATCCCCGTCCCACAACAAATCGAGGACCTCCGCTACCTCCGCCGGGTCCGCATCTCCCACGACGATCGGCACGAGGGAAAAACTGTCCAGGACTTCCTGCAGGAAGGGCAGATGCACTTCCAGGCTGTGCTCGAGCGCATGGGCTTGGTCTACGATGTGCACGAAGGGAAGGTGGACAATGGTCTCGATCGCCGCACGGTCCAGCGGCACCTCTCCGAGCGGCGTGGCGAAGGCTTCCGCGCTGCTGACTGCGAGGCCGTGAAAGGCGACGCGATGCGAGGGACCCAGCAGCACGACCCGACGGATGAGGTGGCGTCCCTGTTGCAGGCGCTTGTAGGCGGTGGCGGCGATGGGGCCGGAATAGATGTAACCGGCATGGGGGGCGATGATGGCTTTGGGCAGGCTTCCGTCGGTTTTCGCCTCCCCAAGAAAACCCTGAACCATCGCATGAAGCTGGCGCCGATCGGCAGGATAGAAGGCGCCGGCGACCGCAGCTGGGCGTGTGGACTGCATAGTAACCTCCCCTTTCGGATAAGAGATGCGGCTTGACACGTGTCATAATGCTACAGAATCCCTACCGTGTAAGGTCTCTGTCAAGAGCTCATTGAGCAGGCGGTGTGTTATGGACACGATTATTGATCGTTCGGAGGGTTTTCCCACGCGGTTTTGGCGCAAACTGGACGATGGCCGTGTCGAGTGCACGGTGTGCCCCCGGTTTTGCAAGCTGCACGAAGGCCAGAGGGGCTTGTGCTTCGTGCGGGGCAATGTTGGTGGCGAGGTCGCTTTGCTTTCCTATGGGCGATCCAGCGGCTTTTGCATCGATCCCATCGAAAAGAAACCTCTCAATCATTTTCTGCCGGGCACCCCGGTTTTTTCCTTTGGAACCGCGGGTTGCAACCTGGCGTGCAAGTTCTGCCAGAACTGGGACATCAGCAAGTCGAGGGAGATGGATTCCCTGATGGACAGGGCCAGCCCCAAGGACATCGCCAAGGCCGCGAAGGAGCTGAACTGCCGCAGCGTCGCCTATACCTACAACGATCCCGTTATCTTTCACGAGTATACGATAGATACGGCACAGGCTTGCCGGGAAGTCGGCATCAAGTCTGTGGCGGTTTCCGCGGGCTACCAGTGTGCCGAGCCGCGCGCCGAATTCTATCGCTTCATGGACGCCGCCAACATCGATCTCAAGGCGTTCACCGAGGAGTTTTACCATCGCCTCTGCGGCGGTCATTTGCAACCCGTTCTCGAGAGTTTGGAATACATCAAGCATGAAACGGCTGTCTGGCTGGAAATCACGACCCTGCTGATACCCGGCGAGAACGACTCGGAGCAGGAGCTGGAGGCATTGACCCAATGGGTGGTGGGAAAATTGGGGCCGGATGTGCCCTTGCATTTCTCCGCCTTCCATCCCGACTGGAAAATGCTGAACAAGACAGCGACACCTCCTGCCACCCTGATCGAGGCGCGTCGGATTGCCATGAAAAACGGCGTTCGCTACGCCTATGTCGGTAACGTGCATGACAAGGCGGGGGACAGCACCTACTGCCATCAGTGCGGACAGTTGCTGATCGGTCGCGACTGGTACGAGCTTTCCGAGTGGAACCTGACGCCGCAAGGGACGTGCAATCGTTGCGGCACGCGCTGCGCCGGGGTTTTCGAGGCCGCACCGGGCGACTGGGGTGCCAGGCGGATGCCGGTCAACATGGCGCGGAGGGTGTAAGGTCGCAGCGGTAGGTCGGGTAACGGCGAAGCCATTGCCCGACATCGATGCTTCCATCGCCGGCCTCCGCGCGATGTGTCGAAGCGATGATGCAGCATTTTCTATAAATAACGGAGAGAGATCGACTTGAACGCATTGAAGCTTCTCTGGGAAAGCCTTTTCGGTCCACGCCCCCTCACACTTTTCCCGGTCGCGCTGGTCGTTTTGTGTGCCATCGGGTTGTGGACGTCCTACTACACGATCCCGGCGGAATCGGAGGGTGTCGTGCTCCGGTTCGGGGAATACATTTTGAAGGTTCCGCCGGGGCTGCATTTCAAACTGCCTTTCGGGATCGACAACGTCATCACCGTACCGACGCAGCGGCAGTTGAAGCTGGAGTTCGGCTTCGAGACGCTGGCCCACACCAATCCCGATCAAACCGGACTCGATCCCGAGAAGGAACGTTCGATGGTCACCGGTGACCTGAATTCGGCGCTGGTGGAGTGGATCGTCCAGTATCGCATCACCGAGCCCGAGACTTACCTGTTCGCGGTGCGCGAGCCGGGGTTAACTTTGCGTGATCTCTCAGAGTCGGTAATGAGGGCGGTGGTCGGAGATCGCACCGTCGACGAAATCATCACCATCGGGCGGCAGGAGATCGAAGACACTGTCCTGAGTCGCCTGCGTGAATTGGCCCAACGCTATCACCTCGGCGTCATGATTAACCAAGTTCAGCTGAAGAATGTCAATCCGCCGGAACCGGTGCAGCCTTCGTTCAACGAAGTAAATCGGGCCCAGCAGGATCGCGAGAATTCCATTAACCTCGCCAACGGCGAATACAACAAGGCGGTGCCTCGCGCGCGCGGGGAGGCCGATCAGAAGATACGCGCAGCCGAAGGCTACCGATTCAAACGGATTAACGAGGCTGAAGGCGACGCCGCAGCGTTCACGGCGGTGCTGGAGCAATATGTGAAAGCCCCGGAAATCACCCGCACGCGAATTTATCTCGAAACACTGGGGGAAGTTCTTCCTCAGGCAAAGCAGGAAATCATCATCGACGATTCGGTGCAGCAGATACTTCCGATGCTGCCCTTGCCGTCGCGATCTGGGGAGGCACCCAAATGAGATCGCTTGGAACAAGTATCATCCGAGCGTTGCTGGTGGCCGGCGTGCTCTTGTTTCTGTCGGCGTTCACCGTGGACCAGACCGAGCAGGTGATCATCACCCAGTTCGGAAGGCCGGTTCGCGAGCCCATTACCACCCCGGGGCTGCACTTCAAGCTGCCGCTGGTCCAACAGGTTACCCGCTTCGACAAGCGCTATCTGGCCTGGGACGGACCGATGGTCGAGATGTCCACCAAGGACAAGACCTATGTGCAAGTCGACACCTTCGCCCGCTGGCGTATCACCGATCCAATGCGGTACTACCTGCGGCTTCGGGACGAGAGAAGCGCTCAGTCGCGACTGGAGGATATATTGGGCAGCGAAACCCGCACCGCCATCGCAAAGCATGAATTGATCGAAGTGGTGCGCACCGATAAGGGCCGGCAGCCATTGAAGGATGAAAGCCTAGCCGGCGCATCATCGTTCCTCGGCACGCTCGGCGTGCTGCGACCGATCCAGTATGGGCGCTTGGAGATCGAAAAGGGGGTTTTCGCTGCCGCCGCCCCAAAGCTCGAGGAGTTTGGCATCGAGCTCCTCGACGTCCGGTTCAAACGAATCAATTACAATCCCGAGGTCTTGGAGCGCATCTATCAGCGCATGATCAGCGAGCGGCTCCAGATCGCACAACGATTCCGGTCCGAAGGGGAGGGCGAAGCCGCGCGCATTTCTGGAAACAGGGAGCGCGACATCAACGAAATCGAGTCCGAGGCTTACCAGCGGATTCAGGCCATCCGAGGCGAAGCGGACGCGAAGGCGACCGAGATCTATGCCCGGGCGTACACGCAACGAGCCGAAGCGTCCGAATTCTATCGTTTCCTGAAGAGCATGGAGACCTACCATAAGATCATCGGCCCCGAAGCCACCGTCGTTCTGTCAACCGGAAGCGATCTCTTCGCGTTGCTCAAGCGCCTGGAGCCGAAGGGCCGCCAGTGAAGCGAAGGCGACGGTCATGCAGGATCCCGTGACCCCACTACCCGGCACTTTGTGGGCAATCATTCGTTTCGATGCAACGCAGGAAAGTGGCGGACATCAGAAGAGCCAGGAAAGCCGTGCAAGGCTGTGCTTGGATGCGGAAGCGGTCATCCACTATACTATCGCGCCACCATCGACGCGTTCTGTCCACACCCGGTTGGACCGATGCAGCTTCTACCTCCCTACGCCGATCCCCTCCGCTTCCGCACTGGTCCATGAATCCGTACCTCGCCGATTTGCAGCCTTACCCGTTCGAGAAGCTGGCGCAGCTGAAGGATGACATCGTCCCACCCGCCCATCTGCCGCACATTGGTTTGTCGATCGGAGAACCGCGGCACCCGACGCCGCCGTTGGTCAGCGAGGCATTGATCGCCCATTTGCATGGTTTGACGACTTATCCGGCTACCAAAGGGCTTGCGATACTGCGACAAGCCATCGCGGCGTGGTTGTGCCGGCGATTTTCACTGCCTGCAGAGAGCATCGATCCGGAATGCCATGTCCTGCCGGTCAACGGGACGCGCGAGGCCTTATTTTCATTCGCGCAATGCGTCGTGGATCCAAGCGCCGCCCCCCTGGTCTTGATGCCGAACCCGTTCTATCAGATCTACGAGGGCGCCGCTTTGTTGGCGGGCGCGAAGCCCTATTTTCTGAATATTCGCCGGGAACTTGGCTTTCTGCCGGACTTCGACGCAGTGCCGGAAGCGATCTGGCGCCAGTGTCAACTGCTGTATATCTGCTCCCCGGGTAATCCCACGGGTGCGGTTATCGGCCTTGAGCGGCTGCAGCGACTCATCGAACAGGCTGACCGACACAGTTTCATCATCGCCTCCGACGAGTGCTACTCCGAGCTGTATCGGGATGAGTCCGCGCCGCCCCCAGGGCTGCTCGAAGCGGCTTACCGGATGGGCAACGCGGACTTCAGGCGGTGCGTCGTGTTTCACAGTCTGTCGAAGCGCTCCAACGCTCCGGGGCTCCGTTCGGGATTCGTCGCCGGCGATGCGGAGGTGTTAAAAAACTTCGCGCTCTACCGGACGTATCATGGCTGCGCCATGTCGGTTCCGGTTCAGCATGCGAGCATCGCGGCGTGGAATGATGAGTCCCATGTGAGGGAAAACCGTGAGAGCTACCGAAGGAAGTTTTCCGCGGTTCACCCCCTTCTGAGCGAGATGATGGACGTGGACATGCCGGCCGGAGGCTTTTATCTTTGGCCGCGGACGCCGGTCGACGATACGGCATTCGCCCGCGGGCTTTTCGCCGCGAGCAATGTGACGGTGCTCCCTGGTAGTTACCTGTCGCGTGAGAGCGGTGGGCTCAATCCCGGTACACACCGCGTGCGGATGGCCCTCGTCGCGCCGCTGGCGGAATGCGTCGAGGCGGCCCATCGGATCAGAGAATTTCTTCCAACCTTGCAATAACAAACCACTATGTCACTGGAAAACGTCATCCAACAAGCGTTTGAGAAGCGCACGGAGATCAGCCCCGAGTCGGTTAGCTCCGAGGTGCGAAGAGCCGTCGATGAGGCGTTGCGCCTGCTCGATACCGGCGAACTCCGGGTGGCGGAGAAGCAGGACAAGGGCTGGGTCGTCAATCAATGGTTGAAGAAGGCCGTGCTCTTGTCCTTCCGCATTGCCGACAACCGCGTGATGGATGGCGGAGAGACTCGCTACTTCGACAAGGTGGAACCGAAGTTCGGGAGCTACTCGCCAGAGGAATTCCGTCGGCTCGGAGCGCGGGTGGTGCCTCCCGCAGAGGTGCGTCGCGGGGCTTATATTGCTCCCAATGTGGTGCTGATGCCGTCGTTCGTCAACATCGGTGCCTATGTCGATTCAGGGACGATGGTGGATACCTGGGCAACCGTGGGCTCTTGTGCGCAGATCGGTAAGAACGTGCATTTGTCCGGTGGTGTCGGGATCGGTGGGGTCCTCGAGCCGTTGCAGGCGGCTCCCACGATCATCGAGGACGATTGTTTTATCGGTGCGCGCTCGGAGGTCGTGGAAGGCGTGATCGTCGAGCAGGGTTCGGTGATCTCGATGGGCGTCTACATCGGGCAAAGCACGAAGATCTACAACCGCATGACCGGCGAGGTGACCTACGGCCGCGTGCCGGCGGGATCGGTGGTGGTGTCAGGCAACCTGCCCGCGAAGGATGGCAGCCACAGCCTGTATTGTGCTGTAATCATCAAACAAGTCGATGAGAAGACGCGGGGAAAAGTCGGCATCAACGAACTGTTGCGCGATTAGCCACCGTCCGCACGGTAGAAAAAAACGACGTGGGGTTCACGTGACGGTTGTGACCGGCAAAGACCCAAGAGCAAACCAAGAACCAAGGGAAAAGCAATGAAGAAGACGATCATTCTGTCCGTGGCGTTGTTTTCTTGCACCAGCGTATTCGCCGCCACCGACCACTATTTGCTGCGGGACGGCGGCCACACGCAGCATCTCAAGATCACGAAGATCGGCGATGACATTCGAGCCTCGATGGATGTGGATTTCGAGCCGACGGCGCCGGAGGCTGAGAAGGGACTGAAGCCTTGTTCCGCGCAGGTGGAGGGCGAGGCGAAGGCGGTCGCCGAGAACGAACTGGTCCTCAAGAAGCAGATCCCGGAAGAGAGTCGCTACTGCTCGGTGCAAATCCAGTTGAGCGGTGACGAAGCACGGACCAAGCAATCGCAGGATTGCAAGTATTTTCTCGCGAACTTTTGCAAGTTTGATTCAGAAGGCAAGGCGCTGCTCAAGATGAAGTAGCAGTTCGGATCCCCGCCGGCTTAGCCTTGATACGCAGCGGGATGCGCGTCTGGAAGCTGCGCCCCGTTCCTTCGGATTATCTTTCCCGAGGGCGATTCGCTAACATAAGCAAGGCAGACATTTCACGAGGTTCTCGTCATGGGTATCGGTATTTGGGAGCTCGTTCTCCTGTTCTTGATCGTGTTGTTGGTCTTCGGTACGAAGCGGTTGCGCAATATCGGTGGCGATCTCGGTGGAGCCATCAAGAGCTTTCGCAGCGCCATGAGTGAAAGTGAGGAGAAGCCGGAAGCGGGCCGAACCATAGACGGTGAGGTGGTCTCGGACAAGAAGGACCAGGCTTAAGCCTTCATCATCCATGTTTGATGTCGGCTTTTGGGAAATGGTGTTGGTGGGCATCGTCGCACTGCTCGTGTTCGGCCCGGAGCGCTTGCCGCGGGTAGCCCGCGAAACGGCGCTCTGGATGCGCAAGGCGAGGTCCATGGTGGCGTCGGTCAAACACGACATCGACCGCGAACTGCAGCTTCAGGAGCTGCAGGAGTCGCTGAAGGAGCAGAAAAAGGCCATAGCCGCCATCCGTTTGGATGATCCCGTGGTGAAAGCGAGCGACCATGTGAAGAGTGATGAGCGCTGCGTCGATACAAGGAGTGGAGCGGACGACGATAGAGAAGGGTAGACCTCGTGGAGCCTGAGGATTCCACTCAGACTTTCGTCGCCCACCTGGTCGAGCTGCGGGATCGCTTGATCCGCAGCATCGTCGTGGTGTTTGTGATCTTTCTCGGCCTGGCGTATTTCGCCAACCAGATCTACGCGTTTCTGGCTGGACCATTGCTCAAGCACATGCCGGCCGGTACGCAGATGATCGCCATCGAGGTGGCGTCGCCCTTTCTGACCCCCTTCAAACTGACGTTGGTCGTCGCGCTCTTCGCCGCGATGCCCTATGTTCTTTATCAGGCCTGGGCCTTCATCGCGCCCGGGCTCTACCAACATGAGCGGCGGCTCGTTCTACCGCTATTGCTTGCCAGTATCGTGTTGTTTTATGGCGGCGTTGCGTTTGCCTATTTCATCGTCTTTCCTTTGCTGTTCGGGTTTCTCTCCATGGCCGCCCCCCCGGGCGTCACGATGATGACGGACATTTCGCATTACCTCGATTTCGTCCTGACCCTATTCTTCGCCTTCGGTGTCGCGTTCGAAGTTCCCATCGCCACGATATTGTTGGTTTGGAGTGGTGTCGTGACGCGTGAGGGCCTCAACGAAAAGCGACCCTACATCATCGTGCTCGCTTTCGTGATCGGTATGGTGTTGACACCGCCCGATGTCGTGTCGCAGACACTGCTTGCGGTACCGATTTGGTTCTTGTTCGAGGCGGGACTCTTTTTCTCCCGGTTCTTTGTGCGGGACGGCAAGAAGGACGCGGAGCCGGCACTCGGCGATTGAGCCTAGCGCAAGCTCCTTTCCGAAAATTGCCACGTTCTTGTGCAACGACAGGTCTCGCCTTAACGCGGATCGCCGTGGGGTGGCTGTGCGCCATTCATCGGTAGCGGGCGCCATGCGCGCGGCTGTTCGCGAGCAAGCTTGTCTGAGCCTGCTCCAGGTGCGCGAGTAGGCGCGGTGTTCGCCCGCCGCCCCGCGCTTGGTCGGCGCGGCCATCCGAACGATCGAAGCTACAGCATGATTCTCCTCTTCACCGATTTCGGTTCCGAAGGTCCTTACTTGGGCTGTGTAGAAGCAGTGCTCAGGCAGACCGCGCCGGGGATCGACGTCGTCAATCTCGTGAGCGATGCCCCAGTTGGCGATCCAGAATCGAGCAGCTACCTGTTGGCGGCTTTAGTGAGCTACCTTCCAAGCGGGTGTGTGGTGCTGGCGGTGGTCGATCCGGATGTCGGCGGGGAGCGGAAGGCGATGGTCCTCGAGGCGGACGGGCGATGGTTCGTGGGGCCCGACAACGGTTTGCTCAATACCGTAGCTCTGCGGGCCAGGGAGCGCGGTTGGAGTGAGATCGAATGGCGTCCGGGAACGCTGTCCGCTTCGTTTCATGGTCGAGATCTGTTCGCGCCGATTGCTGCACGCATCGCCAAGCGCGATTTCCGGTGGGAGAGGCGTGCGACGCCGGAAAAAGACTTGAGCCATTGGCCCGCCGACGTGGATCGAATTGTCTACTTCGATGCCTACGGGAACGCTTTTACCGGGCGGCGTTACGCTTTGCACCTGGCCGGGAAGACCCTATTCGTAAATGGTTATGCGTTACCGGAGGCTTTGACCTTCTGTTCTGTTCCCGCAGGGCAGCCGTTTTGGTATCGCAATTCCCTTGACGTGGTTGAGGTTGCCGTCAACCGCGATTCGGCGCGCCGTGCCCTTGGGCTGGAAGTCGGCATGCCGATCCGGTTCGCGGAATGAGACGGCGCGACTGGCCCACGAAGTCGAACGGCGGCCGTGGTGGAGTAAGGCGGCGTTGTCGCAGATGCTTGCCCCGCGCATCGGCAAACGCATCTTCCCCGCCTAGTGGACGCTGCCAAGGTACGACTTTCGTGCCGGTTGTCCAACCCCAGTGGCGATACTGTCCCGCAGGATGGCACATGGTGAGGCGCGACCAGGTTCGCCGCTTCGCAACCAACGGAACTTTTCAGAGCAGCCGCGAAGCCGCTTTTCCATGGGTAGAGAACCTGCGTCGCCACTAAAGTAAGGGGCATAGGCCGTATTGACTTTTGCCGCGGAATCCTTCACCTTACTCAGCCAAGACGGGCTCCGCTAGGGAATTTTTTTGCGATGGAACCGGGATG
>Ga0209254_10005105_pt1 | contig 12060 bp, 7 predicted proteins | sample FrelakmetDIP11DI_FD_187148 | JGI IMG/M metagenome (GOLD analysis project Ga0209254, IMG submission 187148) | Freshwater lake sediment microbial communities from the University of Notre Dame, USA, for methane emissions studies - DIP11 DI (SPAdes)... | ecosystem: Environmental > Aquatic >...
ACCTCGCCCCACCCCTTCACGCCGTCGTCCGCCGTGACGCGCACGAACAGTGCAGGCCGATTGCTCATCGCGCCGAATGCGTTCGCGAGCGGTCGCTCGATGGGGGCGCGCAACACCCAGCGGTCGATCTTTGCGATACTGGTCATGGGCGATGAACCGGGCTAGTACGACGACTTGCAAGTGACGCAACTTGCTGGCATGGGCACAACGATTCGTCGTCCCCCCGAAGGCGGGGACCCAGTGACTTGAACGACGCTGGATTCCCGCCTTCGCGGGAATGACGCCGGGATTGAATGCACGTTGCGAATTTCATGAGTCCGTTAACTGGGTTGCCGCTCGAAGGGAAGGCGAGGGGCCTGCGCATGGTACCGAACCGCACGTCGACGACGACTGGAACAGGAGACAGCATGCTGATCAAGTTCGCGCATCGGGCTGCGCATCTGCTGGGTGTGGCCGCGCTCGCCGTGGCGGCAGGCGCTTCGGCGCAGGCGTTCCCTTCGAAGCCGATCCGCTTGATCGTCCCTTTCCCGCCGGGCGGCGCCGTCGACTTCTATGCTCGCGTCGTCCAGCAGCCGCTGTCCGAGGCGCTCGGGCAGACGGTCGTGATCGAGAACAAGGCCGGCGCGTCGGGGATGGTCGGCGCGGAGTTCGTCGCGAAATCGCCTCCGGACGGTCACACGCTGCTGCTCGGCAACATCGCCTCGCTCGCGATCAACGTGGGCATCTACGCGAAGATGCCCTACGACCCGCTGAAGGACCTGACGCCGGTCGTGCGCACGGTCGATGTCAACTACGTGCTGGTCACGCATCCTTCGGTGCCGGTGAAGTCGGTGAACGAGCTCGTCGCGCACGCGAAGGCGAACCCCGGCAAGCTCGCGTACGGCAGCGCCGGCAGCGGCAGCCTGCCGCACCTCGCGACCGAGCTCTTCAAGGCGCGCACGGGGACCGACCTGGCGCACGTGCCCTACAAGGGCGGCGGACCGATGGTGACCGACCTCCTCGGCGGCACGATCCAGGTGGTCATCGGCGACCAGGCGAACCTGATGCCGCACGTCGCGACGGGCAAGCTCGTCGCGCTCGCGGTCGCGAGCCCGAAGCGCTCGCCGAACGCGCCCGCCCTGCCGACGATCGGCGAGAGCCTCGCCGGCTTCGAGGCCACGGCGTGGCAAGGCGTCGTCGGCCCGGCGGGGATGCCCGCCGATGCCGTGCGCAAGCTCAACGAGGCGTTCAACAAGGTGATGGCCATGCCCGAGGTGAGGGCCAAGCTCGCCGGCGGCGGGCTCGACGTGGTCGGCGGCACGCCCGACGAGTTCGCACGGTTCATCGCCAGCGAAGTCGCCAAGTGGACGAAGATCGCGAAGGACGTGGGCGCGAAGGCCGACTGAAGCCCCCGCGGGCGCTGCCCTGCGCGAGCTTGCCGGGATTCGCCTTCGCGTGCGGGACATCCTCGTCCACCTCGATGAGCCGATCACGCCACCCACCGTAGCGCCGACCCGTGGCCCGCCGCGCCTGCGGCCGTCATGTGCAACCCGCGCGCACCTCGGCCGGCCCGGGCCACCCGCGCAACGCGCAAAGACACCCCCACGGCGACGTACAACCACTCCCTGTGCCCGTCGGCTCGCCCGCGTCAACCCGTGATAGCCTGATCCGCTGAAACTTGCTGCGATTGAATTGCCTATCCTTGGTCATTCGGCGCCGGCCCTTGAAAGGAGCTGCCGCGTGCACGACGCATCCGTGGTCAGGGCCTTGCTCTTCACCGACATCGAGGGGAGCACCGGCCTGTGGGCGAAGGAGCCGGATCGGATGCGGGACGCGCTGGCACGCCACGATGCGTTGTTGCGCACAGCGGTGGAGTCCAACCTCGGCACGATACTGAAATCGACAGGGGATGGCATCTTTGCCGCCTTCGACGATCCGCTCAACGGACTGCAAGCAACACTGGCGATCCAGCGGGCGTTGGCCGATCCTGCAGCAACCTCCGGCATACCCATCAGGGTTCGCTGTGCGGTGCACGTCGGTGCCGTCGAGCACCGTGATGGCGACTACTTCGGCACGGCAGTCAACCAGGCAGCGCGCATCATGGGTGCAGCGCACGGCGGGCAGGTGCTGCTTTCGCAAAGCGCGGCCGAACTTCTTAAGGATCGCGAACCGACAGGGGTCACGCTCAGCGACCTTGGGTTGATCCGGCTGCGTGGTTTGGCCGCGCCAGCCCGCGCCTATCAGGTGGTGCACCAAGATCTGCGGCGGGAATTCCCCCCCCTGCGCTCGCTCGAGGCAATCCCGCACAACCTGCCCCAGCAGGTGACTTCATTCATCGGTCGCGAGCGGGAACTTGCCCAGGCTCGCGCGCTGCTCGGGGGCGCGCGCCTGTTGACCATCGTCGGACCGGGCGGCATCGGCAAGACCCGCCTGTCGCTGCAGATCGCCGCCGACGTCCTCGATTCCTATCCGGACGGCGCCTGGCTGGTCGAACTCGCGTTGATCGTCGACGTTACGCTGGTGCCGACCGCGGTGGCGCAGGTGCTCGGCCTGCAGGAGGCCGCGGGCACGTCCGTTGTCGAGACCGTGTGTCAGCATCTCGCTTCACGCCGGTTGCTTGTCGTTCTCGACAATTGCGAGCATCTGGTGGGCGCCTGCGCCATGCTGGTCGACGCGATGCTGCACGCTGCACCCCATGTCCGCATGCTCGTGAGCAGCCGCGAGCCGCTCAATGTTTCCGGCGAACAGACCTACCCGTTGCCGCCGCTTGCACTGCCGGGCCCCGAGTCGCGTGCCGAGGACGTGGCGCGTTCCGACGCCGGCCGACTCTTCGTCGAGCGAGCCCGGCTCCGACAGCCGGAGTTTGCGTTGAGCGAGGGCAACGTGCACTTGGTCGCGCAGATCTGTGCCCGACTGGACGGCATACCGCTTGCGCTGGAGCTGGCCGCGGCCCGCGTAGGTGTGCTTAGCGTGGCGACGATCTGCGGACGCCTCGACGACCGTTTTCGTCTGCTGACTGGAGGAGCCCGCAGCGCGCTTCCACGCCAGCAAACGCTGCGGGCGTTGATCGATTGGAGCTACGACCTCCTCGGTGCCGGCGAGAAGATGCTGTTTGCCCGGCTTTCGGTGTTCGTCGGCGGCTGGACATTGCCGGCTGCAGAAGCCGTGTGTGCAGATCAGGATCTTGCACAAGACGACGTGCTTGAGCTCCTGGTCAGCCTGACCCAGAAGTCCCTCGTGGTGCCGGACGGCGACGGGGCGCGCTATCGCATGCTGGAAACCATCCGCGAGTACGCGCGGGATCGCCTCGACAAGCTGGACCTGCGTCATGCCGTCCGCATGCGCCACCTCGGCTGCTTCCTGAAGCTTGCCGAAACGGCGGAGCCGTACCTGGAGGGCGGGCAAGAGCAGCCGGGCTGGATGGCGCGACTCGATGTCGAGCACGACAACCTGCGCGCGGCGCTCGAGTTCAGTATCGACGAGACTGACGACGACGAGACCGGCTTGCGCCTTTGCGGGGCGCTCTATCGGTTCTGGGCGCACCGCGGCCACGCGCGCGAGGGTCGTCGGTGGTGCCTTGCCGCACTGGCCCACGCCGCCAGCCAGTCCAGTACCTCCGCGTACCTGAAGGCGCTGCACGCATCCGGCACGCTTGCCTGGCGACTCGGCGACATCACCGTGGCCAGATCCCAGCTGGAGGCCGCGCTGGCACTTAGCCGTGAACTTGGGGACCGCACGGGAGAAGGCCGCGTGCTTAGCAACCTGGGCGGTGTAGCGATCCACCAGGCCGACGACGTCAGTGCCCAGGCCTTTCTCGAGCAGGCAGTGGCAATTCACCAGGCCACAGGCAACCGCGGCATGGAAGCTCGCGTGCTCAACAACCTCGCCGCACTCGCCGTGACGCGTGGACGATTCCTCGAGGCCCAGTCAGCGGCGGAACGCTCCCTCGAGCTCAGCCGCGCGCTCGACAATCCGATGGAGGAAGCGACGTCGTTGAGTCACCTTGGTTTCCTGGCGCAGCACAACGGTGAGTTTGCGCAAGCACGGATGCTGCACGAGCGGGCGCTGGCGACGGCACGAGAGTTCGGTGTCCGCGAATTCGAACTGGAATTGGTGCGACACCTGGGCGAGATCGCCCTCGCTCAGGGCGACCTCGCACTGGCCCGCACGCACTTCCACAGCGCTCTCGCAACCAGCAAGGAGATCGGCAATCAGCACGAAGTCGTGCTTTGCCTCGAAGCCGTGGCGGCACTGATGACACGGCAGGCGTCGCACGAGAAAGCGGCCCATTTGTGCGGCGCCGCCGACGCCTTGCGCCACGCCATCGCCACGCCACGAACGCACGATACGCGGGAGCAATACGACGCGATCATCGCGACATGCCGTGAGGCGCTGGGAGAAGGTGCGGCAGCGGCCGCCGTTGCGGCAGGGGCGGCGTTGCCGTCCGAACAGGCGATCGCGGACGTGTTTGCATGGATCAGCAACCCGGTCGGCTGAGTTGCCCATCCTTCAAGGCATCGAGGACCACGGCTACGGGCTCGTCGCCTGCCTCAGGGTGCCGGGCGGATTCCCGGTGCAGCTCTACGAGCCGCACTCCCGCAAGCAGTCAGCGTGCCGCGTGCAACCGAATCAGCGGCGCGCCGCAGACGGCAACGCGCGTGCGGGCACCGGGACCGACTCGGCCCGCCCTGCCGGAGCCGCGCCGCAGTCGGAACCCTTCAGGGCCTTCACGAGGACATCGGCGTCCTTCGTGCGCCCCTGGCGGCGCGCAACCTCGATCGCGCCGCAGGCCGGCACGCGGCCCGACGGATCGAGCGACAGCGCGCGATCGAATGCGTTGCGCGCGTCCGGCAGCCTGCCGAGTGCGAGATATGCAGTGCCTGCCTGCGCGAGCGCGTCCGCGTCGCGCGCGTCGAGCGCAAGCAGCTTCTCGAGCTGGACCAGCGCATCCGCCGGCCGGTCAAGTTCGATGTAGACGTCTGCGAGGCGCCGCAAGTGCGCCGGGTTGGCGCCGTCGAGCACGACGGCCTGTTTCGCAGCCTCGAACGACTCGTCGATCTGGCCGAGCTTCGCGTAGCCGGCGCTGAGCGCCGCCCAACCGGCGGCGTTCCCCGGCTCCTTGCGCGTCCACTCGGCAGCGTGCAGGACAAGCACGTTCCAGTTGCCGGCGTTGCGCAGGTCCTCGACCTTTGCAGCGAAGTCCGTGCTCGAGGGCGACGCCACCATGGCGACGGGAGCGGGCGCCGGCGCCCTTGGCGCGGCGTTGGTCTTCACGGGCACCGCTGCGACGTGCGGCGCGTCTCGCCCGGGCCAAGTCCACGCCGTCACGACGAGCGCCACGACGGCGACGCACGCGCAAGCGAGCAGCAAGACGCGGCGCCGCGGCTCGAGCAAGGACCACGCGGCTGCCCCGGCCGATACGGACTCGCTTCCGGGATTCGGGGATTCCGGTGGCGGCGACGGGGGACGCGCGGAAGCCCGGCGCTGCTGCGCGAGCTTGAGCATCGTCGCCCGCGCCCGCAGATACGGCGCGACGGCAGCGGCCTCGTCGCCGTTGGCCAGCGACACCGCGCGTTCCCACAAAGCGGGGTTGACCACACCACGCGAATGCTCGCGCGCCGCCACCGCGAAATGAGGATCGATGTGCCCTGCTGCGACCTCCGGCAAGCCGACGTCGATCGCGTCATTTGCGCAATCCACCGGCGCGCGGGTGACGTTGGTCGGCACATAGTCGACGAGTTCGAGCTGTGGCGAAGCGGCGCGCTTGTTCTCCGGGTCCATGCGCTTTGGGCACGCATTCTTCGTGCCCGGAAATCGACGCGTCGTCCCGTGGGCTACAGATTGTCGACGGCGCACTCGGGCGGCCGCGCTAGTTGACCGACTCACACATTTCGAAACGTGCATTCATTCTCGGCGTCATTCCCGCGAAGGCGGGAATCCAGCGTCGTCGAGAGACACTGGGTCCCCGCCTTCGCGGGGACGGCAATGGGTTGTGCCCATGCCAGCACGTTTCGTCAATTGCAGGTCGCTGTACTAGGATAGGTTCGGCGCCAGGCGCCTGCGGGCGGCATCGAGCGTCAGCCCCGCGCGCCGCGCGAAGTCGGCGAGCTGGTCGTCGCCGATCTTCCCCACCGCGAAGTAGCGCGCCTGCGGGTGCGCGAGGTAGAAACCCGACACCGACGACGCGGGCAGCATCGCGTAGCTCTCCGTAACCGACAGGCCCAGCGCCTGCGCGCCGAGCAGGTCGAACAGCGGCGCTTTCACCGCGTGGTCGGGGCAGGCCGGATAACCGGGTGCGGGGCGGATGCCGCGGTACTCCTCGCGCACCAGCGCGTCGGCGTCGAGCGATTCGTCGCGCGCGTAACCCCACAGCTCGCGGCGCACCTTGCGGTGCAGCCACTCCGTGAACGCCTCGGCAAGGCGGTCGGCGAGCGCCTTCAGCATGAGCGAGGAGTAGTCGTCCTTCGCCCGCTCGAACTCGGCGAGCTTGCGCTCGATGCCCAGCCCCGCGGTCACGGCGAACGCGCCGACCCAGTCCGCCGGCCCGTCGTCAGGCGCGACGAAATCGGCGAGCGCGTAGTGGGGCTTGCCGTCGGGACGCGCGCCCTGCTGGCGCAGGCCGTGCCACACCAGCGCGGGCGTCGCGCGCACGTCGTCCTGCCAGAGCACGACGTCCTCGTCGCGCGAACTCGCGGGCCAGAAGCCGACCACGCCGTTCGCGGCGAGCCAGCGCTCCTCCACGATGCGCTTCAGCATCGCCTTGCCGTCCGCCAGCACGGCGCGCGCGTGCTCGCCCACGATGGGATCGTCGAGGATCGCGGGATACGGCCCCGACAGCTCCCAAGTCTGGAAGAACGGCGCCCAGTCGATCAACTCGGCGACTTGCGCCAGATCGACGTTGCGAAATTCGCGGCGACCGGTGAACGACGGCCGCCGCGGCGCGTACGCCGTCCAGTCGGCGCGAAAGGCGTTCGCGCGCGCGGCCTCGAGCGACACCAGCGCCGGGCCCTTCTTCCGCGCGTGCTGCTCGCGGATGCGCTCGTAGTCCGTCGCCACCTCCGCGACGAACGGCGCGCGGGCGTCGCGCGAGGTGAGCTGCGTGGTGACGGCGACCGCGCGCGACGCGTCGGGCACGTAGACCGTGGGGCCGGCGTAGTGCGGCGCGATCTTCACCGCGGTGTGCACGCGCGAGGTCGTCGCACCGCCGATCAGCAGCGGCAGCGTCATGCCCTCGCGCTGCATCTCGCCGGCGACGTGCGCCATCTCCTCGAGCGAGGGCGTGATGAGGCCGGAGAGCCCGATCGCGTCCGCGTTGTGCTCGCGCGCCGCGGCGAGGATCTTCTGCGCCGGCACCATGACGCCGAGGTCGACGACGTCGAAGTTGTTGCACTGGAGGACGACGCCGACGATGTTCTTGCCGATGTCGTGCACGTCGCCCTTGACCGTCGCCATCACGATCGTGCCCTTGGAGCGCGCGGCGTCGCCGGCTGCCTTCTTCTCTGCCTCGATGTAGGGGATGAGGTGCGCCACCGCCTGCTTCATGACGCGTGCGCTCTTGACCACCTGCGGCAGGAACATCTTCCCGGCGCCGAACAGGTCGCCGACGACGTTCATGCCGGCCATCAGGGGCCCCTCGATCACCTCGATGGGCCTTCCGCCGCGCGCGGCCACGGCGACACGCGCCTCCTCTGCGTCCTCGACTACGTACGTCGCGACGCCCCGGACCAGCGCGTGCTCGAGGCGCTTCTCCACGGGCCCTTCGCGCCACGCGAGATCTTCCTCGGACTTCTTGCCGACCGCCTTGTAGCCCTCGGCGAATGTCACCAGGCGCTCGGTGGCGTCGGGCCGGCGGTTCAGCACCGCGTCCTCGACGCGCTCCCGCAGTTCCGGGTCCAGCTCGTCGTAGACGCCGAGCTGCCCGGCGTTGACGATGCCCATCGTGAGCCCCGCGCGGATCGCGTGGTAGAGGAACACCGTGTGGATCGCCTCGCGCACCGGCTCGTTGCCGCGGAAGCTGAACGAAACGTTGGAGATGCCGCCGGAAACCTTCGCATGCGGCAGGTTGGCGCGGATCCAGCGGGTTGCATCGATGAAGTCGACAGCGTAGTTGGCGTGCTCGTCGATGCCGGTGGCGATCGCGAACACGTTGGGGTCGACGACGACGTCCTCGGGCGGGAAGCCCATGCCGACGAGGAGGTCGTAGCTGCGCTTCGCGATCCTCGTCTTGCGCGCGAGCGTGTCGGCCTGGCCCTTCTCGTCGAAGCACATGACGACGACCGCCGCGCCGTAGCGCATCGCCGCCCTCGCCTGGCGCAGGAACGCCTCCTCGCCCTCCTTGAGCGAGATCGAGTTGACGACGGGTTTGCCCTGCACGCACTTGAGCCCCGCCTCGATCACCTCCCACTTCGACGAGTCGATCATCGTCGGCACGCGGGCGATGTCCGGCTCGACGGCGATGAGATTCAGGAAGCGAACCATCGCCGCCTTCGAATCGAGCATCGCCTCGTCCATGTTGACGTCGATGATCTGCGCGCCGCTTTGCACCTGCTGACGCGCCACGTCGACCGCCGCGGCGTAGTCGCCGGCGAGGATCAGCCGGGCGAAGGCCTTGCTTCCGGTGACGTTCGTGCGCTCGCCGACGTTGACGAACAGCGAGTCGTCGCCGATGGCCAGCGGCTCGAGGCCGGCGAGGAGCAGCGGGCGCGACACTATGCCGCCTCGGCCTCGGCGCGCACCCGCCGCGGCGCGACACCGCGAACGGCCTCCGCGATCGCGCGGATGTGCTCCGGCGTCGTGCCGCAGCAGCCGCCGATCAGGTTGACGTAGCCGCTGCGCGCGAACTCCGCGGCGAAGCGCGCGGTTTCCTGGGGCGTCTCGTCGTAGCCGGTCTCCGACATCGGGTTCGGCAGGCCGGCGTTCGGGTAGCAGCTCACGTACGTGTCGGCGATGCGCGAAATCTCTTCGAGGTAGGGGCGCATCAGCGCCGCACCCAGCGCGCAGTTGAGTCCAACCGCGAGCGGCTTCGCGTGGCGCACGGAGTGCCAGAACGCGGTCGGCGTCTGCCCCGACAGCGTGCGGCCCGACGCGTCGGTGATCGTTCCCGACACGATGACCGGCAGCCGGCCGCCGCGCGAGTCGAACGCCTCCTCGATGGCGAACAACGCGGCCTTCGCGTTCAGCGTGTCGAACACGGTTTCGACGAGCAGGATGTCCGCGCCGCCGTCGATCAGCCCTTCCGCGGCCTCGCGGTAGGTCTCCTTCAGCTCGTCGAACGACGTGTTGCGCGCCCCCGGGTCGTTGACGTCCGGCGAGATCGACGCCGTGCGATTCGTCGGCCCGAGCGCGCCGGCGACGAAGCGCGGCTGGCCCGGCGTGCGCGCCGTCCAGCGGTCGGCAGCCGCACGCGCGATCGCCGCCGCCGCGCGGTTCATCTCGCGCACGCGGTCGGAGAGCGCGTAGTCGGCCTGCGCGATCGACGTCGCGGTGAACGTGTTCGTGGAGATGACGTCCGCGCCCGCGGCAAGGTAGGCGTCGTGGATCGCGGCGATCGCCTCCGGCTTGGTCAGCGACAGGAGGTCGTTGTCGCCCTTGACGTCGTGCGTGTGGTGCGCGAGCCCGCACGCGGCCGGGCCGCGGAAGTCGGCCTCGCTCAAGCGTAGCTGCTGGACCATCGTCCCCATCGCGCCGTCGAGCACGAGGATGCGCTCGTTCATCAGGTGCTGCAGTTCCGCGGTGCGGTCGCGTTGCATGGGGATTCCTCCCGGCACAAAAAAACCCGATCAGCCGGCGGCGGAGCGGGTTGCCTCGTGCCGCTTTAGCTGCATTTGTAGAGCGCCCGCAAGCTGCGCGGCAACGGTGAAGCCGCGAATCAAATCGGCGCTGTGGCGCAAGTGTAGTGCAGTGCCCCGATGCGCTGCGCGGCATGCTTGACAGCGCCCGCCGGCATGCGGAACTCTTGCCCGATGCTCGATCCCGACATCTCGCGACTGCTGGCAACGGTCTTCGCCGCACCGCCGCCGATGCCGCCCGACGTCGCCGGCCTGCGCGCCGCCGCCGAGAGCGCGCCGAGGGTGCTCGGCGGCGAGCCGGAGCCTGTCGAAGACGTGCGCGGCACTTCGATTCCCGGTGGCAGGAGCGGCAGCTTGCCGCTGCGCGTCTATCGCCCCTGCGTCGACGGAGCCGCGCCGGCGCTGCTGTTCGCGCACGGCGGCGGCTGGGTCACCGGCTCGCTGGACTCGCACGATCGCGTGTGCCGTCAGCTGGCCAACCGCTTGCGCGCGCTCGTCGTCGCGGTGGACTACGCCTGCGCGCCCGAGCACCGCTATCCGGCCGCGCTCGACGACGTTCACGTCGCGTGGTCGTGGCTCGAGCGGGAGGCCGCGGCCCTGGGCGCCGACCCGCGCCGGCTCGTCGTGGCCGGCGACAGCTCGGGCGGCAACCTCGCCGCCGCGCTGGCGCTGCGCCTGCGTCGCCGCGGTTCGCCGCAGCCGGCCGCGCAGTTGCTGCTCTATCCCACCGTCGACCGGCGCGCGGGAGCGCCGTCGTACGAGCGCTACGCCCAGGGCCACAACCTGACCGCGGCGATGATGCGCTGGTACTGGCAAGCCTACGATCCCGACGGGCGCTTCGACGATCCGGAGCTCTCGCCGCTCGCCGCGAGCGACGTCGCGGGCCTCGCGCCAGCGGTGGTCGCGGTCGCCGCGGCCGATGTGCTGCGCGACGAAGGCGTGGCCTACGCCGAGCGCCTTCGCGCGGGCGGCGTGCCCGTGAGGCTGGTCGCCTGCGACGGCATGATCCACGGCTTCCTGCGCTGGACGGGTGCGGTGCCGGCTGCACGCGCGCACGTCGACGCGATCTGCGCGGCACTGCGCGGCCTGCTCGACGACACGTCGCAGTTATGAGGTTCGAACGCAGGCGTCTATGGCATGCGCGCCCGACGTGCTAAGTTTCCCGGTTCGCATCCCTTGAAGACCCCCCCATGAAGCACCTCAAACCCCACGAAGCGCAGAAACTGCTGCAGGAACACCCGCAGGCCGTGTTCGTCGACTGCCGCAGCGAGATGGAGTACCTGTTCGTCGGCCATCCGGTCGGCGCGCAGCATGTCGCGTGGAACGACGGGCCGGACTGGGAGATCAATCCTCACTTCGTCGGCCAGGTCAAGAAGATCGCCAGCATGCACCGCCCCGTCGTCCTGATCTGCCGCAGCGGCCACCGCTCAATCGATGCGGGGCTGGCGCTGGAAGAGGCCGGTTTCAAGGAGGTCTACAACGTGCTCGAGGGCTTCGAGGGGCCGCTCGACGACACCCACCACCGCGGCACGCTAGGCGGATGGCGCAAGGAAGGGTTGCCTTGGGAGCAACTCTAGTCGACGCAAAAGGCGTTCGTCAGTCCTGTGTCCAACGCAAGGTTCCGTTGCGCCTTTTGCGTCGAGTGGTGAAACAGGCGGACGCCTAGAGGCGCCGGCCTCATTGGACGGTTTCGTGCGATGTACGAGCTGAGCGTCGGCCGGCAAGCGTCGACTCGCAAAGGCCGTCGATCCCCACGCAAACGACGCGCGGGGCCCCTCGCCGGCTGCTCGCGCCGCGGCCCTGCGGCGCCCGCCGGAAAAGGCTCGCAATCCCGAGCGCAGTGCGGCGGCAGCTACCCACGCTACCGCCTGGTGTTGCGAGCCAATGGCTGCATACGGTGAACTCTGCCAGGCGTTCTACGACGCCGACAAGGGCTTCGCCGGCAGGAAGGAAGTCGCGTGGTACGCGCGACGCCTGCCGCGAGACGCGGGGCCGGTGCTCGAAGCGATGTGCGGCTCGGGGCGCCTGCTCTTGCCACTGCTTCGGGAAGGCTTCCACGTTCACGGCGCCGATGACTCCGCGGCGATGCTCGCGTCGTGCGAGGCGCGGCTCGCCGCGCAGGGACTCGCGGCGCCGCTCTTCCGGCAGGACGTCGCGGCGCTGAACCTGCCTTTCCGCTACGGCGCGGCGTTCGTCGCGGCCGGATCGCTGCAACTCATCGTCGACGCGGGCGCGATGCGCCGCGCGCTCGAGCGCATCCGCGCGCACCTCGTTCCGCCCGGACTGCTGCTGC
>Ga0209254_10005106_pt1 | contig 12058 bp, 8 predicted proteins | sample FrelakmetDIP11DI_FD_187148 | JGI IMG/M metagenome (GOLD analysis project Ga0209254, IMG submission 187148) | Freshwater lake sediment microbial communities from the University of Notre Dame, USA, for methane emissions studies - DIP11 DI (SPAdes)... | ecosystem: Environmental > Aquatic >...
ACCAGGACCCCCTTCTGCGCCAGGCGTTGCACCGAGGCTGCCAGGGATAGAGTGACAGTAGCAGGCAGGCCCTCTGGGATTGCTGCCACAATGATCCCCAATGCGAGCAAGAAGGCTTCATTGATGCCAAGATTGACGTCCACAATTCCCACCGTGAAAACGATCGCCCCCAACCCCAAAGCGATCAATGATATGGTACGTGTCAGACGTAACATCTCCTGCTGGAGACGGCTGGGTTCTTCGCGCACAGCCTGGGTAAGACGGACAATGCGCCCAAACTGGGTAAGCATCCCCGTGGCATACACAATCGCTCGACCTGTACCCGAGACTACCGATGTGCCGGTAAAGACCAGGTTTGGGCGCTCCACCTCACTTATCCCTTCGATAAAGGAGGCATCGGCTGTTTTTCGCGCAGGTACAGCCTCTCCAGTTAGCACGGCATTGTTTATCCGCAGACCATATTCCTCGACCACGCGCGCATCGGCAGGGATATTATCCCCCTCTGCCAAAACAAGCAAGTCACCTGCCACCAGGTCGCTAACAGCCACTTTGACCTCCACACTATCGCGGATCACCCGGGCATAGCTCGGCATCAGGTGCTGGAGTGCGGCAGTAGCCTCCTCTGCGCGGTGTTCCCGCCAGTAGGAGAATGCTCCATTCACTAGCACCACGATCCAGATGATGATTCCCAGGGTGGGTTCACGCAGCCAAATTGCGATTGCTCCAGCCAGCCACAATAGGAGCGCCATGGGGTGGGTGATAAAACCCAGGAATTTTCGCCAGGCGGGTACATGCGGCGGCTCAGAAAGCTGGTTGCTGCCATAAAGCGATCGGCGGGCATTCACATCGGAGCTGGCCAAGCCATGAGGTGAAGTTTCTAGGGCAGTAAATGCATCAGAGACGGGCAGGGAGTAAATGGGTTCAGAAATCATAAAAAATCGCTATGCGTTTTGAGCGCATAGCGATTGTATCATACCGGGTGATTAAGCTTTTTGGGCATGCATTTCCTACCTCACGGCAAATGACCCTTCGGTGCGGGGGCGGTCTCTTTGGGTTTTCCTCCCAGGCGTGGTTCTTCAGGTTTTTCCAGATACTGCGCCAGGAATGATGGAGCTTCTGGATGGTCGCTATGTACGGCATGGTCATAGTCACCAGCGGGGATGGGCGGTTCATAGCGGAACGGTCGATGCACTCCAAGCAATTCAAAGAAACGGGTGATGGACACGAGTATGGTATACCGATATTCTTGCATCTTTAAAGATTGCCATTCGACGATGGAGCCCATTGAACCCTCCACCCGGGCTTTTTCGCGCACGATGCGATGAATTTGCTTCGGATCACGCTTACCGAAAGGTGAAATGAGTAAGGTATTCGCGGCCACTACCAACACGCTGAATGTGATTAATACCACCCAACCGCCTTCGGTCCATTTCCCTACAATTTGACCAACAAACACAACCGCTGCCAGGATAGCCGCAAAACCTGCTGCCATCGAACCCCATTTTCGTGCTTTTCCGGTATAGGTTGCTAAGACGTGTTTTCGGATCGCCAATCCCATGACCATGATGGGCATGAACACCCCCACACCATAATATGGAACCGCCAGGGTAGTCCGTCCACGGACTAAAAACTGGATAATTACTGCAACGATAAATCCAGCCGTTACAGAACGAGTGAAAGTACCTTGTGTATTGCGATAAACAACTACTTCTGGAATCTCGCCAATCGCCACATCACGCCAGGCAGTAGCCTGTAGGTCTTGGAAAGCAGTCATTGAGGCAGCCGCCAGGAGAGCAACAGCCAGGATTTGGTAAACCCAGAATAGGAGCTGACCGCCGGGTAATTGGTTAAAACCAATGAAAGCCAGATTTCCGACCAGCGTGCGACCTAAGGTGCCATCAAAAACATTGAAGCGAATGGCAAAACTTGCCAGCATCAGGGTTGTCAGACCACCATAGAACAGGAAAGAAGTCTGGACAAAGCGCCCGATTCCCGATTTACCACTGTAGAAACCCCACAGCTTTTTGAATCGTGGCAGACGTTTCTTGCCCCAACGGACAATACCAGCATCCTCATCCTTGACAAACTGGATTCCATTTGACATAGCCTCCAGACCACTGAGAGCTACCAGCCCTTTCATCGAAGCGGTCAGCATATGATAAGCGGCCTGCCCCAAAGTAACTGGCTGAGGTTGTTCGGTTACAGGAACTGCCGGTACACCGTGTAAGTGAGCTAGCAGTAACCCACCAAATAGAGCAACGGTCAGAAAGATGAAAATGCTTAATAATATAAATACTACCCGCGATGACTCACCCCGACCACGGATGGTCAACCACCAGGTGATGGTAGCCAGGGAAGCACCTATGGCAAAGTGCCAGACCCAATTGGCATCATACTTACCCAGGATGGACAGTAATTGATCAACCCCCGATAGGCTCGAGACGACAATAGTAAAGACATAATCCTGGATGAGCACTACCGCTACGATCAGGCTCAGAGCTGGGGTAAGGTAACGCATGGAGGCCGTATAGGAACCCCCGCCTTCATTGAATATTCCAAGAGAATACATGTAAAGGGCACCAAATACGGCATTTGCCAGAGCTATGATAGTCACAGCAAGATAGCCATATTGCTGCAAGCCATACGGGTGTAATGCACTCATCATCTCCCCGGTTGCATAGAAAAACGATGTGAAGTAATCCACTCCGAAAAGCGCCACAGCTGCCAACAGACCTATTTGCCCGGCGCCATGTACGTGGGCATCTTCAGCTCGCTCGCGGGGCGATATCCTATAAGAAAGGTAACCGATGATGAGTAGAAGTGAAATGGAAATCAACATTTGTATAATACCTATCTGATGAAAGCAATTTCAAAATCATGTAACTCAGCCAGCAAGTGTTTACGCGTGGCAAAGCTTAAATGTGAGTTTTCAGCAACTTTGCTTTGTTGCTCGCGGGCTGCCAGCACGGCAAAAGCAGGTACGAACATGATCCGCCCAGCTGGTATAACGATAAAAATATGATTTTCTATTTGCAACTTTTGGTCATCGAAGTAAGGCAAGCTCAGCCTCAGCCCTCGATCCAATTTGTGCTCAGCCACCCTGCATTGGATTGCTTGGATGATCTCCTGCGATTGGTAACAAGCCAATGCCCGGCCCTGGTTGGCCAGCTGCCCAAGCATGCCATAACGCTTTTCCTGGAAGTTTTCATCTGCAATCATAAAGGGAGCAATCACGAAAGCTGAATGCAAAATGGATAAATATTTCTGCATGGAGGCGATGTATGCTTCTGCTTCACCCAACGAGCCAAGTAGTAATTTACCCTTACCGTCAAAAGCAACCCACTGTGGAAGGTAGAAACGACGCGCAGCCTCTACGTAGGGTACCAATAGCTCTCCACGTTCCTTCTCTACCTGATTTACATTATTTTGCATATCAGTATTGGAATTGATTGCAGAATCCAGATCAAAATCCTGCTCGACAGGTTGGTTGGGGATATCATCACCTTCCACACTGGCATAAATGACCGATCTTCCTGCCGGCAGCATGTTATAAACCATATGTATAGCGATTGCGTAGCGTATAAGCATTGCACTGACCGACACTGCTTGATTCGTCGACTGCTCCAATTCTGACAGGCGTTGGTAAAGAGCTGCGCGTAGATTTGGGTGAGTCAATCGGCCCAACCCTCCACCCACAATTTGCTCACGGTAACCAGTTGGAACAATTTCATTCTCCACACAACCCTCTGACATCGGTGTGCATGCCACAGTATCAGGAAGAGCAAAGTGAGCTTGCGATAAACTATTTATAACTGCCTCAGCCAACGAAGCAGCTTGAATGCCCAGATATTGCTGTACCAACACGGGTTGTGCCTGGTACAGTCTCTGATATGCCAGGTATTCTTGCCGCAACCGGCTGATTGAGTTGTCGGCAATTCCTGGAGAGGATAGTTTTAACAAAAGGGACTGCTCTATCATAGTTATCTCCTGGCGATTAAGTCCAAGTTTATTTTTGCCACCCTTCCATTGTACAGACTCAAAATAAAATGTAGACAAAAATTTGGAGCAAAGGTGTTAAAAAATAATAAAGACCTTCAAATTGAAGGTCTCTATTCCGCCTGAGTGAGTACTATTTTATAGTTTTGGTAGTTCGTCGTCCCCTGGAGCCGTCTCCTTAGGTTTGCCCCCCAGACGAGGCTCCTGCGAGTGATCTTTCAGATATTGTTCCAGGAGGGATGGCGTATCGGGATGTTCAGAGTGAATTGCCTCATCATAGTCTCCCGCCGGTGCCGGTGGTTCAAAGCGCGCCGGTCTGCGCACACCGAACAATTCAGCAAAGCGAGAAATTCCAATGAGCAGGCGGTAGCGATATTCCTGTGTGCGTAACGATTGCCACTCCACAATATTACCCATTGGTCCCTCAATACGTGATTTATCACGAATAATGCGATGGATCTGTCGTGGGTCGCGGTAACCCGCTGGTGAGAGTAAAATCGCATGCGCAATCAAAACAAGCACACCGAGGGATATCAGGACCACCCAGCCACCCTCGGCCCATTTGCCCACAATTTGACCGATAAACACAAAACCTGCCAATCCAGCAGCTATCGTCGCTCCCAGGCTGCCCCAGGTGCGGGCGCGACCAGTGTAGGTCTTCAAGATGTGCTGGCGGATAGCCAGCCCCATTGCCATAATGGGCAAGAATACACCTACTCCATAAAACGGGATAGCCTGACTAACGTTTCCGCGCACCAGGAACTGGATCAATATGGCTGCCAACAAGGCCGCAGTGACCGGGCGCGTAAAAGTCCCTTTCGGATTGCGATAAACCACGATTTCGGGAATCTCCCCGATGGCTACGTTGCGCCATGCCATGGCTTGTAAATCTTGATAGGCTGTCATTGAGGCAGCTGCCAATAAAATCACCGCCAGGATTTGATAAGCCCAAAATAAAATCGTTCCGCCCGGAAACTCTCCAAACCCAATGAAAGACAGGTTCCCTACCAGGCTGCGACCATTGGTTCCATTAAAAACGTTGAAGCGGATCGAGAAATAAGTTAGCAGTAATGTAGTAAATCCCCCATAAAACAAGAACGAAGTCTGGACAAAACGTCCGATTCCCGATTTACCACTATAGAATTCCCATAGCCCTTTCAACTTTGGCAGACGGCGTTTTCCCCATTTTACAATCCCAGCATCATCATTAATGACAAATTGGATGCCATTGGACATGGCTTCCAAACCGCTTAACGCTACCAGCCCTTTCATCGAGGCAGTCAGCATGTGATAAAGCGCTTGCCTTAGCGTCACCGTTTGGACGGGTTCAACAGCCGGGGAGGCCACCTCCATAGGATTGGCAGTTAAAAGACCAATTGTCATCGTGACCGTGAGAAAAATAAAAACACTCAACATCATGAAACCAATCTGAGCCGATTCCCCCCGCCCGCGGATAGTCAGCCACCAGGTGACACCCGCCAGACTGGCACCAATCAGGAAGTGCCAGAACCAAGGGATCCCGGTCGCATCGCGCAGGGATAACAATTGATCCACCCCGGATAGGGTGGATACCACAATGGTGAAGACATAATCCTGTATGAGCACGACTGCTACAATTAAGCTTAGCGAAGGTCCCAGGTAGCGCATGGCAGCCGTAAATGACCCCCCTCCCTCGTTAAACACACCCAGGGAATACATATATAACGCCCCAAACACAAAATTTGCCAGCGCAATGATCGCGACTGAAATATACGCATACTTCTGCAAGCCGTAAGGGTGAAGGGCAGCCATCATCTCACCTGTGGCGTAGAAAAAGGAAGTGAAGTAATCCATGCCAAAGAGCGCAACCGCTGCCAACAGTCCCACCTGCCCTGCACCGTGAATGTGGGCGTCTGCTTCTCGCTCACGCGGGGCAATTCGATAAGAAAGAAAAACTATAATCGCTAAGAGAATGATTGAAAACAACATAATGATTACCGATTTATAGAGAATATCGCGATGCGAACCATGATTACTTAATGAATGCTTTTTCTAAGGTGGCGAGTTCTGCCAGTAGATGCTTGCGAGTAGACTGGCTCAGGCGCGTATCTTGCGCAATCTTTGCCTCCTGCTCGCGGGCCGCTCGCACCACAAAAGCTGGCACAAACATGATCCGCCCAGCGGGGATTACCTCGAAGCTATAGTTTTCCATCGTCAGGGTCTGGTCATTAAAATAAGGCAGACTCAGGCTCAACCCTCGGTTTAGGTCATGGGAGCTCGCCCGCCGTTGGATCGTCCGGATGATCTCCTCCACCTGGTAGCGTGCCAGGGATCGTCCCTGGTTCACCAGCTGCCCCAAAATCCCATAACGCTTGCGCTGGTATTCATCGTCCGCCACCATGTAGGGTGCCATGCCCACCGCGGTATGCAAGACCGACAAATAACGCTGCATCGAGGCGATATCTGCTTCAGCCTCATTCACACCCCCAACCAATAAATGCCCGTCATCATCAAATGCCACCCATTGCGGCAGGTAGAACCGTCGGGCTGCTTCCACATAAGGCACCAGCAGCTCTCCCCGCCCTGCTTCCCCTCGCTCCTCTTCCAGGACGATCGCATCCGTCGCTGCCGTGATCGCGGATTCAGGCTCCAATTCACCTGCCACAGGGATGGAGGGGATTTCCTCACCTTCGGCTGCCGTGTACTGCACGGTTCTCCCCGAAGGTAGCATGTTATGCACAAAATGCTCCACCACTGCGTGTCGTAGAAGACCTGCACTGACCGAGACTGCCCGATTTGAGGATTGTTCCAGCTCCCCCAGGCGTAATCGCAGCGCAGTCCGCAGGTCAGTGCGTGTCAGGCGATCCATCAAACCACCCGTCATCTGTTCGCGTGACTCACCTGGCAAATTTGCGGTTTTGGTTTCCCCATCCTGATTTTGTAACACCACCCGATCGGGCAGGGTGAAACGCACCTGTGGTAGACCCTGGATGACCGCCTCAGCCACGGATGACGCTTGCGTCTCCAAGAAACGTTGCACCAGAGGGGGTTGCATCTGGAACAGTTCCTGGTAGCTTATATATTCCTGACGTAACTGGCTCACCGCACTATCCGCTAAACCAGGATACGGGTCTGATAATTTCTTGGATTGAGTTTTATCTGCCATACCTTCTCCAAAACTTGCTAATTGTACTCTACTCCATATTTGATGTATATCTTCCAATCAAAATTGGTTTACTCAGATAAGATAAAACGATAACCGATGCCTGGTTCATTACGAATCATAACCGGATGATCAGGGTCATCTTCCAGTTTCTTGCGCAGCTGGCGTATGTATACCCTCAGATATTCCACCCGGTCAGCATCCGCTGGTTCCCAAACGTGCGACAAGATGGATTGGTTGGTCAGGACCCGACCCGCATTCGCTGCCAGATAAGCTAACAGCTTGAACTCGGTGGCAGTCAGCTTGACCTCCTCCCCAGCGCGTGTAACGATGTGCAGTGCCAGGTCAATTACCACTTGCCCTGCCGTGATGATCTGGCTTTTCTGGCTACCCAGGGTTTGAGCTGAATGCCGTAATGCAACCCGAATACGAGCCAACAGCTCTTCGATGCCGAATGGTTTGGTCAGGTAATCGTCAGCTCCCATATCCAGAGCAATGACTTTATCTCGCTCACTCTCACGCACTGATAGGATGATGATGGGCACCTGGGTCCATTCGCGCAAGCGTGTGCATACCTCCACGCCATCCATATCAGGTAGGCTGAGGTCAAGGATGATCAGATCAGGAGGCTGAGCAGCTGCCAGCGCTAAACCCTCCTCGCCTCGACTGGCGACCGATACGCGAAATTGGTTGGCGGTCAGGATGGTACGCAAGGCGCGTAATATCTGAACTTCATCATCGATTACCAGGATGTGAGGTTGGTTGCTCATTCGTCGATCACCTCTTGCCCGGCCTCAAGCGGAAAACCCTCCACACTGAGAGGTAGGGTGAAATTAAAGGCAAAACCTTGGGTTAGGTTTTCTGCCCAGATACGCCCCCCATGCGCCTCGATAATTCCCTTGCAGATGCTCAATCCAAGTCCAGCACCGGTAACACGGTCAGAGGCAGTCACCCGGTAGAATTTGTCAAAGATGCGCTCCAAATGCTCTGTTAGAACAGGAGGACCCTGGTTCTTAACTGTCACCTGAAGCAGGTCTCCTTTCACGGGTCGAGCTTGAATTCCAATGGTGGTGCCTTCGGCTGAATATTTGGTACTATTACTGATCAGATTGATAAACACTTGCTCAATTAGGAAATAATCGATGGGTACAAGCGGGAGATCAGCTGAGACATTTATTTCCAGATTATGTTTCTCGGTTTGTTGGCGCATCCGCTCGATCGCGCTGGAAACAACATCAGCCAATAGGTTCCAGCTCCGTTGTGGTTTCAAGGCTCCCGCCTCAATACGCGACATACTGAGTAAATTGCCCACCAGCTGGTTCAGGTGATCGGTCTCCTCTTCCACAACAGCCAGCAAGTCTGCCTTTGCTTCTGGGTCCCATTCCACGGTCTCGCTGCGCAAGCTGGTGACGGCTGCTTTGATCGTGGCCAGGGGTGATCTCAGCTCGTGTGATACGGATGATAACAGAGATGATTTAAAACGGTCGCTTTCCTCCAGTAGACGGGCGCGGGAGGCAGCCTGAGACAGGCGTACGCGTTCCAAAGCCGATACACCCTGGCTAGCAAAAGTGTTCAGCATTCGTTCTTCCGTCTTCGTAAGTTCTGGTGGCTCCCTCCAAATCTTTATCTCACCCAGGAAGCCTCGCGCGGATTGCAACGGAGTGATAAAAAAGGGATTCTCTCCCGTTTGTTGGCTTGACTGCGAGCGATCCTCCAACCTGACATGATGCGGTGCCATATTCCCCTGAGTCTCCACCAAGACGTCCACTTGGCTGGCATGAAAGGTGATCAGAGTTTGTTCTGCAAGCGCAGATACGATTTCTCGCTCATCCTGTAAACCCGTCAGATGCATGGTTAGATCGTACAGGTGGGTGGCTTCATGCTCGCGGGTAGTTGTCTCCACCAGGCTTTTACTTACCCTGCCCACCAATTGTCCGATGGTAATTGAGATACCTAAAAAGACGATCAGCACCAATAAATCCTGCGTGCGGTGTACAAGCAATGTGTAGTATGGCGGAATAAAATAATAATTCAATGCCAGGAAGGAAGCCACTGCCGCCAGTGCCCCAGGGCCAAGTCCCCATACCAGCGAGCTCAACACAACCGGTAACAGGTAAAGCAGCGAAAGGACGGTATGGTCCTGCCCTCCTTCAGAACGGAATGGGAGGAAAATCAGGGTAAACAAACCGGTCACCAGTATAGCTAGCACATATGCCAGACCACGGAATTTCTTAAACCTGCGGAAAGGATTCACACCTATCATCATCCTAATTATAACTTCAGGGTGGAAATCTTACCCCTAAATTCCACATAAGGAAAAATGATAACCCTTATGCCTGGTCAGGCAAGCTTTTATACCAGACGGCTGCAACGGATAAGGGTATAATCCGATGGATGACAGACTTCCACTTCTACCACCTCGTTGAAGTACGTTATGGTGACCTTGACCCACAGGGTCATGTCAACAATGCCAAATTCCTGACCTATATGGAACAAGGGCGTGTTTTTTACCTCAAACAGCTTAAGCTATGGGAAGGTGGTTCCTTCCTGGACCTTGGGGTCATCCTGGCGGATGTACAAATAACTTTTCGCAAAGCGATCCAATTCGGTGATCCCATCCGGGTGGGTGTGCGTATCACTCAGATCGGCAAAAAGAGTATGACCTCCGAATATCGTATTGAGGATGCACGGGACGCAAGTGAATTCGCCAGCGGGTCGAGTGTGCTGGTAGCCTATGATTACCATAACCGGCGTTCCGTTCCCATCCCTGAAGAGTGGCGTAAGGCAATCCTGCAGTTCGAGGAAATAACAGAAATAGTATAAACAGGATATTCTCAGTTTTTCATCCTTGTGGGGCAAAATGGGATGCTTACACTGCCCTACTTCGGATGACATCCCAACTCATGGAGCACCTGCATGGCACTTCCGATGATCGATTCCGAATACCTATTGAACTTCCTCGTTGGGCTGTTGAATACACCCAGCCCGACCGGTCTTGCCGAGCCGGCAATTGCTTTCACCGAGCAGGCTTTGGCATCCTTCCCCGGGCTGGTGCTCAAGCGTACCCGTAAGGGCGCTCTGGTAGCCACCTGGCAAGGGGAAAAGACCACTGCCCCACGGGCGCTCACCGCCCATGCCGATACATTGGGAGCAATGGTCAAGGAAATAAAACCAAACGGTCGCCTTAGGATGACCAAGATTGGCGGCTTTGCCTGGAATACGGTAGAAGGAGAGGGCTGCAGGGTCTTTGCCAGCCATGGGGAGCCGGTACGCGGCTCAATCCTGTTTGAAATGGCTTCCGGTCATGTCTATGGCGCTAAAGTGAATGAGACCAAACGTGAGGATGATAATATGGAGGTACGCCTGGATGCCCGCACCAGCTCCCAGGCAGAGACCGAAGCGTTGGGTATCCGAGTGGGTGATTTCATTGCCTTCGACCCACGCGTGGAGCTCACCAACGGATTTGTGCGCTCGCGCCACCTGGATGATAAAGCTTGTGTGGCATGCCTGGTTGCAGCTGTCAAGACGCTATACGATGCTGGTTTAAAACCTGCCCAGACGACCTATCTTCACCTCAGCAATTATGAGGAGGTGGGTCATGGTGCTGCCGCAGGCATCCCCGCTGAGGTTACCGAGCTGATCAGCGTGGACATGGCAGCAGTGGGCGAAGGTCAGACCTCCGATGAGTTTCACACCACCCTGTGCGTAAAGGATTCTGGAGGACCCTACCATCATGAGATGAGCCAAAAACTACGCCGACTGGCAGACGAGCACGCTATCCCGTATAAGGTGGATATCTACCCTTACTATGGCTCGGATGGCGAGGCGTACTGGCGCGCAGGCGGAGATGTCGCTCTGGCACTCATTGGACCAGGCGTGGACGCCTCCCATAATTACGAGCGCACCCACCTCGATGCCCTGCTGGCAACGACACAATGGTTGGTGGCATATTTGTTGAGTTGAGTGCTGGTTCGTTAATCCGTTATCTCATCCGCTTACAGGCATAATCATGTCACTATCTACCTCTTCTATCCTTTTCGATGCAACTCTTCCTCCCACGGATTTATCCGCTATCCCTGGCTTGGCTCGCGCTGCAGAGAGTATGGGCTTCAACGCCTTATGGTCGACCGAAACGATGCACGACCCCTTCCTGCCTGGACCGCTGATCGCTGAGCATACCCACAAACTATGTTTTGGGACGGCAGTCGCTATCGCCTTTGCCCGCAGCCCGGCAACACTGGCATACACTGCCTGGGATTTAGCCCATGCTTCCGGAGGGCGGTTCATCCTAGGGTTGGGCACTCAGGTGAAAGCACATATTGTGCGCCGTTTCGGTATGCCCTGGCCAGAATCGGTGGTGGGCCAATTGCGTGAGCAAATCGAAGCGATACGCGCCTTTTGGAACACCTGGCAAACCAACCAGCCCTTCAACTACCGCAGCGAGCACTATAAGCTTAATCTGATGTCGCCCTTCTTCAACCCGGGTCCAATCAAATATCCCGATATTCCCATCTACATCGCCGGGGTCAATCCTGGCCTGGCCAGGTTAGCCGGCGAGAAGGCGCAGGGATTTCACGCCCATCCTTTTCATACCCCACGCTACCTGCGGGAGGTGATCCTGCCTGCCATCGAACAAGGAGCAGCCCAAGCTGGTCGTTCTCGGTCAGAGATCAAGATCTCAACATCCGCATTTGTGATCACTTCATCGCAGGAAGAAACATTTGTGCGGGCACAGATCGCCTTCTATGCCTCCACACCCTCCTACCGTGCGGTGATGGAGCTACACGGGTGGGAAGACACTGCCAGTCAACTTTCAGACCTGGCATCAAGAGGGGCATGGGCTGATATGGCTGGGTTGATCAATGATGAAATGCTCCATGAGTATGCCGTCATCGCTTCTCCTGCCGATCTGCCATCTGC
>Ga0209254_10005107_pt1 | contig 12057 bp, 12 predicted proteins | sample FrelakmetDIP11DI_FD_187148 | JGI IMG/M metagenome (GOLD analysis project Ga0209254, IMG submission 187148) | Freshwater lake sediment microbial communities from the University of Notre Dame, USA, for methane emissions studies - DIP11 DI (SPAdes)... | ecosystem: Environmental > Aquatic >...
TATACGAATACCAAAAAGATCCTTCCTTCGTCAGGATGACAGGAGAGAGGTCGACTAATAGGTACTATTCCAAATGGCTGATATTCTCCCAATCTTACATCCTGATCACGCATATGCTGGAGAAGGATCTATTTTCGTAATCCTTTAAACTTTCGCCTTAAATATTATTTTACACCAAGTGGGTAACTTTATGTAATGAATATTTCAATAGCACAACATATTAGTATCAATAAAATTGCTGATTAAATTCATATTTATGGGTATTTATATCCAAAATCGGGCATCAGAAATATTTCTAACCTATATCATTCTGGCTGCTGACAACCATCATTCTACACCCCGCCTTTTCTTTCTAATATAGCGTACTTTTCGAAATAGCCAAATCGCTTTCCCATGTATCCGTTTATAATAAGTTTGTTCATCATTCCGATTGTCGTCAGCGGCTTACTGTTGATATTACCTAAATCAATATCGAGGATACTTATTATTACCACTTCGTTTATCCTGTCTGGTATTTCTCTATACCTCTTCATTACAATAAATGATCCTTTCAGGTTTGCTGTCCCTCAATATCTAAATAAAGCAGTGGCGATGGCAGATATTATATTGCTACTCTATTTTGGACTGATGGCTATTCTCAGGAAAAGCTGGCTGGTAGGATTGCTGACAATCCTGCAGGTGGCTGCTTTTGCATATATACATTCTACAATACCCGGGGAAGAAGGTATGCAATTCATGGTGGATAAGCTAAGCGTTTTCATGTTCCTTTTGATAAATGTTATCAGCAGCATCATTGCCATTTATTCAATCCGTTATATTGATGAAGAAGACTGCAGTGTTTTCCGTAAAAAGTATTTTCTCTCTATATTATTCTGGTTCATTGCTGTTATGAACCTGGTTGTATCATCTGATAACCTCGAATACTTCTTCCTGTTTTTTGAGCTGACCACTTTAGCTTCATTCCTGTTTATAGGATTCAGAAAAGACGAAACCTCCGTCAAAAATGCAATTACAGCGTTATGGATGAATCAGATCGGCGGGCTGGCCATTTTATCGGCTATTTTTACCATCTCATATAATGGCTTTGGCGAAGCAACATTCTCAAATTTACTGGCACATGCATCTGCGCCTGGCATACTTCTGCCTCTCGCCTTTTTATGTGTCGCAGCATTAATCAAAGGAGCCCAGATGCCTTTCAGCAAATGGTTATTGGGAGCGATGGTGGCCCCAACTCCGGTTAGTGCTTTGCTGCATTCTTCCACAATGGTGAAAATTGCGCCTTTCATAATATTGAGACTATCACCTGCCCTGAAAGATACGCCGGTAGCATCTGTCATTATCGGGCTGACCGGCTTTGTATTCGTCACCGCTGCCATTGCTGCTTTATCCCAGGACTATTTCAAGCGGATCCTGGCATATTCTACCATATCGCTGCTCGCGCTTATGATAATGATGGGCGCAGTTGGTACTCCCATTAGTATTATGGTCGCCTTAATACTGATCTTTTTCCATGGCATCTCAAAATGTATGTTATTCTTAAATGCGGGTGTCCTCGAAAAAGTATTTCACTTAAAACATGCATCCGATATGGATAAAATAGGCGACGCCGGCCCTTTTACTTCATTTATTGTTATCATCGGTTTTATGTCTTTACTGCTTCCGCCTTTTGGCGCATTCATTGGAAAATGGTTCAGCATTGAAACCCTGGGCAGCTTTGCCTTACAGCAAAAACTATTAGGCGCAATGGTCATTGTAGCAATTGCCGGCGGCGGGGCCATTTTATCCTTGTTATATTTTAAGGTACTCGGAATTTTAATTGCCCGGAACGGAAGCAGGGATACAATCAAGTTTGAAAAAATCAATCCATTTTATTCCGGCACCATTTATATCCTTTTGGGACTGGTATTAACAAGTATATTGAGTTTCCCCTTTTTACTTGCAAATTATTTTGTGCCGGTAGCTTCGCAAACCCTTGGATCAATTATTGAGGTAAGAACGGAAGGCTGGAATCTTCATATTGGTACACTTTCACTATCATTTGTTCCTTTACTGATAGCATTTGTATTATTCCCGTTAACCATCATTGTGGCCATGTTCATCCAATTCAAAAATGTAGACAGGGCTAAAGAATATATGTGCGGAGAAAAGATTGATTACTCTTTTTCATCATTCTATTTTACTGTAGACAGAGCCATACCCTATTTTTCTGTGATTGGCATATTGTTTTTTGTAGCCCTGATTGCAGTGGCCTTATTATAAAGTAATATAAATGATGTGTAAAAAATGGCCTCAAAATGATTTATTATGAATGACTTATTGATACCGGTTTTATTGATCCTGTTAGCGCCTATTATCGGTGGATTCATTTATGGTTTTGAAAGAATCATTAAAGCCCGTATGCAAAGAAGATTGGGTCCGCCACTTTTGCAGCCTTTTTTCGACTTTTTTAAACTGGCGGATAAGCGAAAAATGATTGTTCACTCAACGCATGCATTTCTGGGCATCATGCATTTTGTTTCTTTATGGTTTGCCCTTGCAATATTATTACTGGGCGGAGATCTGATCCTGGTTATTTTCCTGCATCTTTTATCAACCTCATTATTAATTCTGGCCGGTTACAGTACGCGTTCTATTTTCAGTCACCTCGGCGCCAACAGAACTGCTATCAGTATTCTTTGTTATGAACCTGTACTGATCCTGATTGCCGTTTCCGTTTTCATGATTACCGGCAGTTTTGATGTGGCTTCTATCTTTAAATATCAAGAAGCTCTACTGTTTAAAATGCCGCTTGCATTTATCGCCTTATTACTGGTATTGCCCATTAAACTGAAAAAATCGCCTTTCGATGTGGCCGAAGCACACCAGGAACTGACTGGCGGTGTTGAAATCGAATTCTCAGGAATTTTTTATGAAGCCATTTACACCGCCAAATGGATCGACTATATGTTTTGCTATACGCTTGTTTATCTATTTGGCGCGAATAATCCATTATTAGGAATTGGCCTGGTGTTCTTTGTTTTCTTCTATATTAACGCGCTGGATAATTCTACTGCAAGGGTGAATTATAAACAAATGTTGCGGTTCTCATTACTTGTGGCTTTGCCGATTGCTTTCATTAATTTATTATTAACCATTTTACAATCGTCATAATGAAATTAAATTTTTTCAGAAAAAAATCGCCCTGGATACTTCATTACAATGCCGGCGGATGCAATGGTTGTGATATAGAAATTCTCGCCTGCCTATCGCCTAAATATGACATTGAACGATTTGGGATGATCAATACGGGTAATCCCAAACAATCGGATATTCTGCTGGTGACCGGCCCTGTTACCAAACGTTCAAGGGAAAGACTGGTAGAAATATATGCGCAAATGCCCGAACCCAAAGTGGTTGTCAGCTGCGGTGCCTGCGCCTGTACGGGGGGTGTCTTCAGAGGCATGTACAATTGTGAAGGGGGAATCGACCAGTATATACCTGTGGATGTATATGTTTGCGGATGCGGAACCCGCCCGGAACAAATTATTGATGGGGTAATACAAGCCCTTGCCATCCTGGAGAAAAAATCAAAAGAACTGGAACAATCCGTCAGGTTAAAAAAGGAACCGGTAAAAGAAGGCAATCAGCTAAACAGAAGAAATATTGCAGGAGAAATAATAAAAATCGCATAGTCAATGAAGCGAATAGAAACATCCATAGATCAGGTAAAAAATGATATCAGGAATTTTTATAAACCTGATTTACATCATTTCATGGTAATAAATGCGGTAGACCTTGGAGAAAAAATTGAAATCCAGTGGTTTTTTTGCGATTACGCATATCCGGGAGAAATAACTGCTTTCTGCACCCAGATACAACCGGAAACAGTGATCCCGTCAATCAGGGATATCGTAGAGTCCGCCTGGGTAGCGGAGGCTGAACTGGTGGATTTGATGAATATAAATATTGAAAATACAGCTAAAGGATTTGTATTAGAACCTGATTTTGAAAGCGGTCCATTAAGAAAGAAAAAATAACCATGGGAAAACAATACGAAATACCGATGGGTGCACAGCATGTTTCACTGCTGGAGCCACTGCATTTTAAATTCACAACGGAAAATGAAAAGATTGTTGATACAACAGCGAATGTCTATTATGTGCATCGTGGCATAGAGCAGGCCTGTTGTTCAAAATTCAAATTCCGGCAGGTAAGCTTCGTCGTGGGCCGTGTATGTGGCTTATGCTCCATCTCACATTCGACCGCCTATTCACAGGTTGCTGAAAAGTTAGTTAAAATTGAAATTCCGCGGCGGGCAAAATACCTCAGAATGCTGGTGATTGAACTTGACAGAATTCATTCTCATCTCTTATGCTTAAGTCATGTGGCTGAAAATTCAGGTTTTGAAGCACTGTTTATGAAAACCATGCAATACCGTGAATTTTCAATGGAAATGCTCGAAGCCATCTGCGGCAACCGAATCCAGTACGATTTTTCTATTGTGGGTGGTGTTTCGCGCGATTTAAAACCGCAGGTTGGGCAGATGGTCCTTGACCGGTTAAAAAATTTTAAACCACAACTGGAAGAACTCCTTGACATCTATCAAAACAACTGGACATTATCCTTAAAAAATAAAGGTGCCGGTGCCATTACCAGGGAAGATGCATTAAGGCTTAATGTTGTCGGGCCATTTGCCAGGGCGGCGGGATTAGACATTGATGTACGCAATGAAACGGAGGACCTTCTTCCATGGAAGGAAGTGGGATTCGAAATCGTAACAGAAAAAGCCGGCGACGTTCATGCCCGTAATATAGTTCGGCTGAATGAATTATTCGTCTCCATGCGCATGATTGAAAATATCATTAACGGACTGCCCGAATCTGATCTGATCACAGAAACTAAAGCGTTTCCAGATGGCGAAGCAGTGGTACGGCTTGAGGCTCCGCGTGGAGAATTATTTTATTATGCAAAGGGGAATAAAACCCAAATCCTGGAAAGACTAAAAATTAAAGCTCCCACATTTTCCAATGTGTCTGCCATGGTAGAAGCCTTTAAAGGAAATGAATATGGAAGTACACCAGCCATTATTGCGTCGTATGACCCATGCCTGTCGTGCACATCAAGATAACAGGTATAGAGAATCATACAGAAAAAAACATATAAGATGAAAACATTCTTTAAAGCACTGGGAAATCTGTTTAAAAAGCCCATAACTACTAAATACCCGTTTGAACAAACCTATATTCCGGATGATTACAGGGGAATGATAGGCTTTGATGAAAATTTATGTATCTGGTGCCGGCGCTGTGAAATGGTTTGCCCGCCCGGAGCCATTGTATTTTCCCAGGATATGGAAGGGAAGCAAACATATCATTTCAACCGTGCCGTTTGTATTTACTGTACAGAATGTGTGCGGGCCTGCCCCAAAGAAGGAGCCATATTTCAAACTGCGGAACCCGCAAAATGTGCGCTTAAAGAAGAAAATATTAATAACGGATGGAATGCCTTATTTGATGAGGCATTAAAAAGCCGGGCAGATTATGCGGCGGAGAAAAAAAGGCTTGCCGCCGAAAAAGCTGCTGCCGATAAAGCGGCGGGTGGAAAAAAGGACCAGGAAATAAAATAGATCCCCGTAAAATAAATGGCTGAATAAAAAAGAATAGTACAACAACATGCATGAGTTGTCCATAGCACAATCCATTTTAACCATTGCTAAAAAAGCAGTGCCTCAAAATTGTAATGCATCAGTAAGCAGCGTGGGGCTTCAAATTGGAGAATTAAGCAGTATTGAAATTGAGTCACTCGAGTTTGCCTTTTCAATTATAAAGGCGGATACAATTTTAAATAATGCTGAATTAAATATAGAAATAGTAAAAGGGGAAGCAGAATGCAATGAATGTAAAACGGTTTTCCCCACCTGTACTTACGCAAGCTGCTGCCCGAACTGTCATAGCTTCTCGAAGAAAATTATGAAAGGCAGGGAAATGAAGGTTCTCAATATTGTTGTTGATGAATAAACGTAAATTCTGTCTGGGGCAATATAGAAAAAATTCAGCCTCAGAATTTCTTCATCCTGATGTTTGAGTATGTTTAAGTTGTTAGTCCAGGATTCCTTTGAAGATTCAATAGATCAATCAAGTGTTTTTTAGTTCATGTATCAAAAGAATGGCCCGCATTACTGCAGGCCATTCCTGTTTAAACAGGGATTCAATCTAATTAATCACGATCTCTTTCTTTGGCGCTTCTTTACCAACGATTAGCGGCAGACTCACCTGCAAAACACCATCGGTGTATTTGGCTGCGATGTTTGTCGTATCAATGGTTTCATTCAGCGTAAATGAACGCCTGAATCCACCACGGCTGTATTCCCTCAATACCCATTCCGGGCGTGGGAATCCTTCTGGCGGGGTGTAAGAAACGATGAGTTCATTTCCCTGGATATCCAGGTGGAAATGTTCTTTGATTCGACCGGGAGCAAACACCAGCAATTCATAACTGTTGTCTGTTTTGTAAATGTTTACTGCGGCCCTTTGCATGGATCGGATAAACAGGTTCCTGTTTCCGTTTGTGTTGCCTTTTGCGGCACATGACTGATTGTAGTTCATGTTTGTACAATTTAAATGAAAAAATAACTATCAATTATTAATCTATAAAAATGATGCCTATATACAAAATCTGCAATTATGACAGGCAAATACATCAACCGCAGAGAAACAAGGACGCGGAGAAAATGCCGCGGAATCTCCGATGGAAACCGGTCTGACGGTCCCCCGTCTGACCGACGGCTGTTAGCAAGCATCATAAAAAAATAGTCAGAAAACAACATCGGTCAGACCCGAGACCGGTTACGGTGGGATCCCGGTCTGACGCTTTCCAGTCTGACCAACGGCTGTTTTCCAGCGTATCTTCTTCAAGCTCTCCTAACTGATATTACTTACCTATCCAGTATAGGCAACTTCATTTCCGCAACATTTAAACCAGATGTAACAACTTTCAAACTTTTCCGATTAATCAATCTTGCAGGAACAGCAATTTCCGTTACGATAGTCTCCCCCGGTGCCAGGGTAAAATAATTATCCTGCCAGAATGATGGCCGGATCTCAGTTTCGCCCGACAACAAGGCAGGGTGAATAAAGAAGGCAATTTTATCAGAAGGATTCGTAAATTTTATTTTCCACGACACAGATTCACTATTTTGATGTGACCCCAAAATTGATGCTGTTATTTTTGCAGGAGGCATTTCCTGCAACGAACGATAATTGTGCGTTGCTTCAAGCCAATAGGTATTTTGTGAAATAAGTTTGCCAGACGCATCTTTCAACCTGAGTAAAATAAGTTTTACACCAGTACCGCTTCTAAGTACCGAAGCCAAAGAGAATGATTTCTGAGCCTCCGGCGCGCCAATATTCAACTGCTGCTCCTGGCGATGAATTCTTTTTCCATCCACCAAATAAACTTCGGCTTCAATTTTCAAATCCTTTTGGACATGATAGGTGCGATTAATAACCGCTACCACGCTATCGTCCAGGTTCAACTGAACATGCACTGGTTCGCAGGCTTTTTGCATGTAATAATATCCGGCATTGGGTTCCAGGTACCAATCATATATCTGCCACACAACACTCGGAAATGCTGCGTTGAGTTTCCATAGCATTACTCCTCCGGTTTCATTTAATTTATGACCTACAGCTTCAAAAATTCCGCGGTAAGCATCCGCATTTATCAACTGCATCTTATCGGAAAAATCTTTTAAACTGGTTGGTGTTCCATATCTATCTACCATGGCCTTATAGTAGAGATCGTATTTTCCATTGCCGCTGCAGGCATCATGATAACCCCAGGTATTGTTTAAAGGATAAGGCAGTTTGGGATCAGGTTCAAGATTTGGGATATTCAATTTCAAAGTTGAGTAAGGAGGCTGCGAAGGCAGGCCGGTTTCATCTTTGAATAACCAGTCCTTACCGCCATTCACCAGCTGATAATATTTTGCAGCATCCAACCAGGTGTAAGAACCACCACTGTAGACGCCGGTTGGTTTATCATCGGGCCAGGAGCCTTTCCATCCGGCAGGCAATTTGGCAAAGCCTGATGAAGAAGGAATAAATGGCCGCGTACCATCAATCGTTGCAATGCTTTCACGCATGGCATCATACAATTCTTTTCGGGCGTGACCCTCGTTTCCTCCGGTCCATACTAACAGACTAGGATGATTGCGAATCCGGAATATTGTACTGCGCATATTGCGAATGAAAACATTTCCCTCCAAAGGCCAGTCGGGTGATCCTTTAAACTCTCCCTGCGTATCTCCGGTTACCCAGAAGTCGTGCCAAACCATTTGCCCATAACGATCGGCGAGTTCAAAGAAAACATCAGGCGGTGCGATACCACCTCCCCAGATGCGCACCAGGTTAACATTTGCGTTGCGGCAGAGTTTAAGTTCGTCATCATATCTTGTACTATCAGCATTGAGCAGCATATCCGGCACAAAAGCGCCACCAACCAGGTGAACTCTTCTTCCATTTACAAAAAAATCGCGGCGTGCCCAGCCATTGACCATTTCCACTGTTGATCCAACAGTGCGGATCCCGAAAACAAAACTGGTATCATCCGATACCTGGTCGCCGGATGAAAATTGAATCCTGACACGATATAAATTCGGTTTTCCATATCCGTTAGGCCACCAGAGTTGGGGGCTCCTGATGTTAAGTAGTGCTTCAGTATCACTATTTAGTTCAATCTTTTCGCTACTGTTTGCATTGATCGCCAATGCACGCGTTAATGTGAAAGGCTTTCCTGAAAAATTTTCAGGTAAAATAGTGATGGTCAGTTTTCCTTTGAAATTTTTATCACTATGATTATTCAGTCCAAGCGTCAATTTAATTTTTGCTTCAGTCGTATCAGGCAATTTTGGAAGAGATGTTACTATAAATGGTTGCTCAATTACTACATGTCCGGAAGTCCGTAAATAAACCGGCTGCCAAATTCCCATATTCCGGTCGTGTACTTCAGGAATCCAGTCCCAGCCGACAGAACACAGCATCGTAACATTTTTACCAATATCACCTGTAGGTCCGCCATTCTCGTAGAAATCACCTAAAGCTTCCAGTTGAGGCTTAGCAGGATAACCCGGAAAATCAAGCGGATAAATTTTAACTGCGAGTATATTTTTCTCTCCCGCCTTAATTGTTTTCGATGCATCCAGGCTGTATTCTGCAAACATCCCTGCCATTTGGGAAGAATCTGCCAGCAGCTTTCCATTGAGCCAAACTTCCGCGCGGTAATTGATCCCTTTAAAGATGAGCTGGAAATATTTTCCCTTATCCGTTGCCGGCACATTGAATTCGGTACGATACCAATAAGGTTTTTTCCAGGGATTGGTTTCTCCGGGAATATGGCTGTAACGGCCGAGGTTATATTGAACATTAAAAGAATCAGATGCATCAGGTATCCGCATATTATTCATATCCTGGTAGGGATCCGGATAAACACCATTCGCTACCAGTCCGGTTAATACGGTTGAGGGAACGGTAACAGGGTACCAGGGTGCAGTTACACGATAAGCAGTTGTTGAAATCTCTGATCCGGGGGCTTTAATAATAAAAGCCGACTGCAACGAGAATTTTTTAAGTTGTTCCTGCTTTACGTTCTGGGCAAGAAGGAAATTATCGGTCAAAAGCAATAGCAGGGAAAACAGGCAGGCCTGTAAAAAATACTTTTTCATTGCCGTTATTTTAATCTGTGTAGCGAATGATAAATTCTCCAGGGATCCGGGAAAATGTGCACGCAAGGTAAATCCGGGAAGGTCGGAAATTTATGACCCTCATCAGGACGGTGCATATTCCTTTATCTGAAATCATGATTATGATCATTCATGAATATAATTGCAGTAGCTACGAGTCAATCTCTCTGAAGTAACCCTGAACCTGGGCTGTTCTATAAGATTTGCACAGTCACATTTTCAGGTTGAAGTATCTCATTTGATATTCCGATCAGATCCCTCCTTCGTCGGGATGACAGGAGAGCAGTTTAAAAATAGTTACTACGTTAAAAGAGGAGCTATACATTAACCACCAACCTGTCATCCCGACGAAGGAGGGATCTTCTCCCGCTTTTCTTCCGGTCATGGGATGGTTGAATGAATATGTATTACCCTTTCAAAGAAACAGCTATTTTTCAACCACTCTCCTATCATCCAGATCCGGCATGAGTGGGTGAATGATCATTTATTAATAATTAGCAAAAAAGAAATGAATATTTGTGATATCATAAGGAATAATATCTTTATGGAATGATGAAATGCCACCTGATTCATGGCTTATGCGGAATCATTTAAAAGTTAATAACCATGTCACCCATTTTTGAACCAGGAATCCGCATCGCTAATTTGCAGGATGTGGCCCCTATCCGCCAGGTACTAAACAGTGCCTATAGAGGCGAAGCATCCAAGCAGGGATGGACCACTGAAGCCCACCTAATTGCCGGAGAAACCAGGGCCAACGAGAGCATGCTCACTGAAATACTGTTGATGCCCGGCAGTGTAATGATTGTCCTGGAAAATGAACAGGCGGAAATCGTTGGTACTATGAATCTTCAGCATCATGGCGATAAGTTGTACCTGGGTATGTTAAGCATTTCCCCCGAACTACAAGGAAAAGGAAGTGGTAAGAAATTACTAAAAGCAGCCAAAGAATATGCCCGGTATCAGCAAATGAAATCGATTTATATGACCGTCATTACAGAACGCACAGAACTGATAGACTGGTACAAACGCCATGGCTATGTGGATACCGGCGAAAGAAAACCCTTCCAGGAAGATCCATTAACGGGAAAGCATATGCGTAAACTGGAATTTATGGTTCTGGAAAAGATACTCTGATGATATTCATTTAAAAAAAACACTGTATTCCTTTCACGTTTTTCTAATTTTAAATATGGACGAGGCTAATACTGGTCATGGAATGCTGGATATTGCCTCACAAACTGGTGATGCCCTTTGGCTGCTTACTTTTTTATATAGCCACTTGAGAAAATCTGTAAACAAAGCCCAATAATTTGTTTTTACCAGCCAATGTCAAAACACCACAAAATCAAATCCCCATCACTCCAGTAATAATAAGCGATTCCCTTTAAAAACATGTATATTAGCGCTCAATTCAAATAAAGTATTTGGGAGCCACTTGCTATGCCAATACAGAAGGACTATACCATCTTCCAGCAATTCATTGATAAATACATTGACCAGGGATTTAAGGATATCAACAGAGAAGATCCTTTCATGGTTGAGATGGAGTCAACGTTACGCGCCAGGAAACAATTCTTTTATATCGGAGACCTGATTCATATCAGGGTCATCTTCACCAGCCAGGGGAGCAAGGATATGATCGGTATTGATCCCGAAACCCTGGAGCCAGGTAGCCTGTATATGGCAACCCACCCTTCGGATTTACATCGAATGAACCTCGCCAGGCTCAGGCTTTTCAAAACAGGAACGGAATTGCTTGAACAAAAAAATGGCCCGGTTTTTTATTCCATTCCATTTTACCTTATTGGAAAAGACGGTAAACCGATTCATGTTTTGTTCCAGGGATATATTTTCTATACAAAAGTTCCTCACGAGACCGTATTTGTGCTCTTTGTACATACCGATATTTCAGGCCTTGAAATTCCCAAACACGTATATCACCACTACATTGGAAATGATGCTTCGGTATTCCGCGTTCCCGACAAATCCCTGTTAGACACCGGATTGACTTTTTCTCATAGGGAATTTGAGATCCTTCAACTTTTAGCTGCAGGTTTGGACTCCGAAAAAATTGCTGAAAAACTATTTTTAAGTACAAATACCGTGAATACCCATCGCAGGAATTTACTTAAGAAGACAAATAAATCTTTTACCCACGAACTTGTGATTGAGTTAATGGAAAAAGGGATTCTTTGAATGCATATCAATCCTGGGTGCAGATGTATCAATTTAATAAGTCTGGAAGTTCGAATTGAAACTATTACCATGAGTGCAGATGGATCCTTTTGTGCAACTAAAATCATTTAAACAGATTTCTTATTAGATCCCTCCTTCGT
>Ga0209254_10005108_pt1 | contig 12057 bp, 4 predicted proteins | sample FrelakmetDIP11DI_FD_187148 | JGI IMG/M metagenome (GOLD analysis project Ga0209254, IMG submission 187148) | Freshwater lake sediment microbial communities from the University of Notre Dame, USA, for methane emissions studies - DIP11 DI (SPAdes)... | ecosystem: Environmental > Aquatic >...
CGCCGGGCCGGATGAAGCGCGCGAAGTGGCCGAGGTACCAGTACGAGCTCTGCCGATGGACGGCATCGTCGCCGGCATGCGCCAGCAGCGGCGCGCTGCAGAAGTTGCCGACGTGATTGGGACCGCCCTGCTCGTCGAGCAGTAGGTTCCAGTCGATCCAGCCCACCGTCCAGCGATTGAGGTCGTTGATGATCGAGCGACCGTAGCGTTCGCCCAGCGCCCATGAACCGTGGTGCGGGCCGCCTTCCTGGCAGCCTTCGGTGAACAGCAACTGCTTGTCGGGCCAGGCGTCGTGCACCTGCTGAACGTGGTCGAAGTGGTCTTCGCCGTACCAGTGGAAGCCCGTGCCCCACACATATTTCGCTGCTTCGGGGTCGCTGTAGACGGCCTGGGCGCGCTCGACCATCAGGTCGCGGTTGTGGTCCCAGATGACGATCTTCACGTGCCCCAGGCCGGCGGCGTGCAGCGCCGGGCCGAGGTGGTCGCGCACGAAGTCGCGCTCCTCTTCGGCGCTGTAGATGCAAGAGTCCCAGCGCTGCACGGCCAGGGGTTCGTTCTGCACCGAGACGCCCCAGACCGGCACGCCCTCGGCGGCGTAGGCCTGGATGAAGCGCACGTAGCACTGCGCCCAGGCGTCGCGGCATTCGGCGCGCAGGTGGCCGCCGTGATTCATCTGGCCGCTGGTCTTCATCCAGGCCGGCGGGCTCCACGGCGAGGCCAGCAGCTGGATGGGTCGGCCGGCTGTGCGCAGCGCCGCCTGGATGAAGGGCAGCAGCGCCTGGCGGTCGCGCTCGATGTTGAAGCTCTTCAGCGCCAGGTCGCCTGGGGTCTCGACATGCGCATAGTTGCCCAGCGCGAAGTCGCAACTGCCCATGTGCACGCGGCAAAGCATATAGCCGTGGCCGTGTTCGGGCGAGAAGCAGTCGCGCAGCACCTGCTGCTGTCGCGCCGGACTCAGCTGTTGCCAGGTCACGGCCGCCGCCTCGGTGAAGGCGCCACCGAAGCCCAGGTGCGTCTGGAAGCGGTGCTGCGTGTCCACCAGCAGCCGTGGCAGCGTGCTGTCGTGCGGGCAGCGGCGCAGCGGCGGTTGCTCGGCCAAGCGCGCACCACCGTCGCGGGCGGTGAGGACGCAGCGCACGGTCAATCCGGTCACGGCGGCGGCCAGCTTTCGGCTCAGGTGATGACGGTGGGCTGCGTGCGCCCGGTCGTGGCGGCGATGCCGGCCAGTTGCTCGGCGGTGGCGATCAAGCCCGCGAGCGCCTGCTGCGCGTCGATGCCATGGCGTTGCACGTCGGCCTCGAAGCGCTCCAGGTAGACGCGCAGCGTGGCGCCTTCGGTGCCGGTGCCCGAGAGGCGAAAGACGATGCGCGAGCCGTTGTCGAAGCCGATGCGCAAGCCCTGCCCCGTGGTGACCGAACCGTCCACCGGATCGGTGTAGGCGAAATCGTCGGCCAGCGTCACGGTGCCCGGGACGAACTTCTGCCCGGGCAGGCGCGGCAAGGCATCGCGCAGGCCTGCCATCAGCGCATTCGCTGCCGCCGCGTCCACGCCCTCGTAGTCGTGGCGCGAATAGACATGGCGGCCGAAGCGCCGCCAGTGGTCGCGCACGATGGCTTGCACCGATTCGCCGCGCACGGCCAGCACGTTCAGCCAGAACAGCACCGCCCACAGGCCGTCCTTCTCGCGCACGTGGTCGCTGCCGGTGCCGGCGCTTTCCTCGCCGCAGATCGTGATGCGTCCCGCATCCAGCAGGTTGCCGAAGAATTTCCAACCGGTGGGCGTTTCGAAGCACGGAATGCCCAGCGCCGCGGCCACCGCGTCGACGGCGGCGCTGGTAGGCATCGAGCGCGCGACGCCCTTGAGGCCGGCGGCATAGCCTGGTGCGAGCCGTGCGTTGGCCGCCAGCACCGCCAGGCTGTCGCTGGGCGTGACGATGAAGCGGCGGCCGACGATCATGTTGCGATCACCGTCGCCGTCGCTGGCGGCGCCGAAATCCGGTGCATCGTCGGCGAACATCGCGGCCACCAGTTCGGCGGCATAGGTGGGGTTGGGGTCGGGGTGGCCGCCACCGAAGTCCGGCAACGGCGTACCGTTCACGACGCTGGCCGCGGGTGCGCCCAGCCGCTTGATGAACACCTCGTGGGCGTAGGGCCCGGTCACGGCGTGCATGGCGTCGAAGCGCATGCGGAATGCGCCCGAGCCCAGCAACCGCCGGATGGCGCCGAAGTCGAACAGCGTCTCCATCAGGTCGGCGTACGTGGCCACGGGGTCGATGACCTCGACCGCCATGCCACCCACCTGCGTGGTGCCGAGCGTGCCCAGGTCCACGTCGGGCGATTCGACGCTGAGGTAGCGGTCTATGGTCTGCGTGCGCCGGTAGACGGCCTCGGTCAACGCCTCGGGCGCCGGGCCGCCATTGCCGGCGTTGTATTTGATGCCGAAGTCTCCCTCGGGCCCGCCGGGGTTGTGGCTGGCCGACAGGATGATGCCGCCGTAGGCCTTGCGGCTGCGGATCACGGCGCTGGCGGCGGGCGTGGACAGGATGCCGCCCTGCCCCACCAGCACGCGGCCGAAACCGTTGGCCGCGGCCAGGCGCAGCACGGTCTGGATGGCGTTGTCGTTGAAATACCGGCCGTCGCCGCCGACCACGAGCGTGGCGCCTTCGTGGTGCTCGAGCACGTCGAACAGCGACTGCACGAAATTTTCCAGGTAGCCCGGCTGGCGGAACACCTGCACGGACTTGCGCAGCCCGGACGTGCCGGGGCGCTGCCCGGCGAAAGGGGTGGTGGTGACGATCATGGGCGGGGAACTCCTACGGCTGGCCTGGGTGACGTGACAGACCGCAGCGTAACCGCTCGAAGGACCGCCGCCTGCCGGAAAAGCAGGCGGCGGGTTCTCGACATGGCCTTCAGTGCAACTTCAGCGCCACATCACCTGGACCAGTAGACCCCGTCCATGAGGATCTCGGGCGGGCTGGCATTCGGTACATTGCCGGTGAATTCGTACCGGTCGGCCAGGATGAAGCGGCTCAGCACCAGGCGCAGGTCGATCTTGGGATTGGCGGCCACGAAGTCCTGCAGCGGAATCGACACCGCACACCATTCACCGGTGTTGCAGTAGCCGTAGCGGCCGTTCTCGATCTGCACGTAGGCCTCCACCGGGCCTTCCGCCTCGGTCTCGGAAGAGATGCCGATCTCCAGCTTGCCGGCATAGGTGGTCTTGAGGCTGAACTTCAGCCTGCCACCGGCAAAGTTCGACAGGTTGGCCGTGACGTTGTCGCGCGACTGGTACAGCATGCCCCAGCCCCAGACTTCAGGCCGTGGGTCGATCTCGTAGCTCTCCACACCGTCGCCCGGCGCGGGGTCGGCCACCGGTTGCCAGAAGGTCTTCACGAACGGATCCCACACCAGGCCGGTGGGCACGTAATCCGAAGCCGTGGTCGTTTCCGTGTAGACGAGGTAGCGGTTCTGCGTGACAGCCGGGTTGATAACGGGCGGAATGAAAAAGACCGCGTCGCCGGCAGTATAGATACCGTCGTCGTCGGACGGATCCACCGGTTCCCACATCGAACGGTCGGGGAACAGGCCCTGCACCACGAACCGCGCCTGGCGCTCCACATTGAACAGGCCCCAGCCGTCGTCGCCCTGCTTCCAGGGTTCGTCGAAGGCCTCGAAATAAACGATGTTCCGCGGCCCGGTGCCGCCCGCGGCCTTCCAGGCCTGCAGCCGGTCGTAATACATCTTCTGGTTGACCGGGTGCGTGCGCATGGGGTGGAAGGAGGTGGGTGCCTTCCAGCCGGTTTCGCCGATGATGATGGGCATGGCGGTGAAGCCCCGGCGGTCGAGATTGGTGCGCACGGCGTCGTACTCGAACCTGGCGCGCTCCAATGCCGCGTCCATCATGGCCACGGCGCGCCGGTTTTCCGGCACGCCGAGTTGCTGCCAGTCCCAAAGGTCCGGGTTGAAGACGGTGTCGAGCAGCGGGTAGGTGTGCATGGCCACGAAGTCGACGACTTCGAGCACGGGCTGCGGGTCTTGCTGGAAGATTTCGCTCTTGGCGAAGAAGGCCCAGTTGTCGTCGGTCGTCACGGGCTGCTTGATGGCGGCGCGCACACGCACGATGTAGTTGCGCATGGCGTTGGCGGCTATGGGATTGAACGACCAGTAGATCATGGTCTCGTTGCCCACGCTCACGGCCGACACGATGTCGGGGTATTGATTGGCCAAACTGATGCCGCGCGCGATCTCGGCATTGCTGAGCGCGCCATCGCCGCTCTGCACATAGATGCCGAGCATCACCTTGATGTCGAGCTGGTGCTCGCGGATCACCTGCAGCGTCTGCCGCGCCACCTTGTCGGAGCTGTCGAACAGGCGGATGAGTCCGAAGCCCCCGGTCACCAGCAGGTCCAGGTCTTCCTTGATCATGGCCGGCGTGATGACCTCGGTCTCGCGTCCGGCGCTGTCGGCGGCCGTGCGGAAGGGCGAATACGCCACCGCCTTGCGCGCAAAGAAGTCCGCCGGCAGCGGCCGGATCTCGGGCGCCGGGATGACACCGCCGCCACCGCAGGCCAGCAGCAGCGCCGCAAGGACGATGGCCAGTGCAGCGCGCAGCAGCGTGAAGGAACGGGTGAGCGGCGAGCCAGTGGAGGTTTGCTTCATGGCCATGGCCTCAGAACGTGAACTGCCCGCCAACGCCGACATAGTTGCCGGACTTGGTGATGCGTGAATCGATATTGGTGAAAGACGCGTTGCCCGGGCTCGACATCGGCGACAGGCCTTTGCGCCCGTAGGTCACCAGGCCGCCGAAGGCGTAGACCTCGAAGCCGTTGCCGAAGTTGTAGTTCAGTCCTGGCGAAAGGACGAGCAGGCTGTTGCTCTGCCCCCGTTCGCTGGGGTTATCGGTCTCGGCCTGCCCCAGGTAGACCAGGCCGGCCGAGGCCACCCATTGGCCGAAGCGGTAGCGCGCCCCCATCATCAGGTCCAGCGAGCGCGCGGCATAGCCCGGGTTGTCGACGTCGCAGCGTGACGGTACTTCGTTCTTGCAGCCCCAGTCGACATTGAACATCTCGTTCCACTGGTCGTTCTGGTCGGGTGGGACCATGGGCTTGGTGATGACGGCATAGGCGCCGCTCCAGCGGTTGGCGCGCACGCCGCCGGAAATCTCCCATTGCAGGTCGATCTGGTAACGCGCCATGATCATGGCGATGCTCTGGCCCGAAGAGCCGAGCTTGCCGTCGTCGGCAGGAAACGGCGTCAGACCGGTGAACGGGCCATGGCCCCAGGCCGACGGCGTGCCGTTGCGCGTGTCCTGGTACATCGCGTCGACGACGAGGTCGCCCCTGTGATACTGGGCGTAGAACTCCCAGAAGCGCGGCTTGTTCTTTTCCCAGCCCGACTTGCCGTCGTCGTAGGTGGCTTCGAGCACGAGGTCGCCATCGTAGACGTCGAGCGCACGCGTCGTGACGCGCAAGGCGCCGGTCAACAGGCCGTAGCCGGCGCCGCTGGAGGCCCAGACGTCGGACACGTTCAGATTGGTGCCGTAGGGGTAGTCGGCCACGCTCCAGGCGCGCGTGGTCATGGCGCCGATGCGCACGCTGCCGAAGTCGGAGTGGCTGAGCGCGATGTTCTTGTCGTACCAGAAGCCCTCGATATCCTCCTTGCCGTCGCGCCAGCGCTGGCTGAGCAGGCCTTCGATCTTGAAGCCGCCGGGCAGGTCGAACTTGAGCCCCAGGTAGGGGTGGAACAGCGTCAGGGTCACGTTGTCGGCCCCGTATTCACGGCCATAGACCAGCGCGTCGGCCCATTGGCGCTGCTTGTTCTCGAACGGTTCGAGCGCACACTCCTCGCAGTAGTCGCTCACGCGCACGATCTCGGCCTTGGCGAACCCGGTCAGGCTGAAGGGACCGTACTCCAGCGCCTGCGCACCGCCGCTGCACAGCAGCCCGGCGGCCAGGCAGATGCCGCTCAGTGCGGGCCGGTGCGGCCGTTGGGCCGCGTGCGGCCTCGCTGCAAGGTCGGTGTGGCGCGTGGCCCGGGCCGGAGGATCGTTGTGCATGGTGAAGGTGCCCGTCGAAATCTGCATGGCTTGGCCGGATGGCATGGATGACCACACTGAATGAATGTGAAAGCGCTTTCAGCAGGATAGGCCACCGCTACCGGCTCAGTCAACCCTGGCGAACGGGTGTTTTCCCGCGGTGGCGTGCCCGGCGGCAGGCCAACCGCGGGTAAACCTCCGGATTGTGCGCTGAAAGCGCTTTCACTAAGATGGACGGCTGCGCAACCCGAAGGTCGAACGAGATGAGCCGTATCCACCGCATGCTCCTGCTTCTGCTGGCCGCGGCGTTCGCATGGCCGGGCGCCCTGGCCCAGCCGGTGAAGGCAGGCGCGGCGACCTACTTCCTGGCGCCCAAGGGCAACGAAGCCCGGCCGCCGCAGGCGCCCATGCGCAGCGAAGCGATGCTGAAGACGGCGGCGCAGACCAACCAGTGGTATTCCACGTTGCTCTTCAATGCCCAGCCCGAACCCATCTACGCGCACCCGCTGACCGTCCGCCCCACCGCTGCCGGCTTCGAAGTGGCGCTGCCGGTCAAGGATGTGATCCCCTCCGAGCGGCGCGACGTGGAGATCCACTACGCGCACAAGAACCCCATCGTCGTCTCGCCGGTCGCTTTCCAGCCCGGTCCCGCCAAACTGGCCCGCGCCAGCGACTGGGCCATCGACATCTCCATGGCGAGCGGCAGCGACGACATGCGCATCACCGTCGCGCATGGCAGCCCTTACGCCAGTTTCCAGCTCAGCCGCGGCGACGTGCGTCTGAAGCTCCCCGCCGCCGGCCAGCGCATCGAAAGCGGCGCCGACCCCCGCGCGTTGGTGCTGCAGGTCGGCGCGCAGCGCTTTGCCGCCTTCGGCCCCACGGGCGTGGCCTGGGAGCGGGTATCCGACACCGAATGGCTGGGCCGGCTGCCGGCCGGCAAGGGCTATTTCGCCGTCACCGCCCTGCCCGACAGCGAGCCCGCCACGCTGGAACTTCTGGCACGCCACGCCTACGCCTTCATCCAGGATACCCGGGCCGAATGGCGTTTCGATCCGGCGCAGAGCAAGGTCGAGACGGCCTTCAAGGTGCAGGCCCGGGTCATGGAAGGCGCCGACAACGGCCCGCTGCTCGGCCTGTATCCACACCAGTGGCACGACAACCCCACGGTGGCGAACAAGCTGGGCCCGGCCTACGACAGCCTGCGCGGCAAGATCCGGCTGCTGCCCGCCGCCGAGTTCAAGACCGAGCGCACCTATCCGGGCTTCTTGCCGCACTGGCCCGGCGTGGGCGAAAGCCCGCGCGCCAAGGAATTGGCCGACCTGCTGAAGACCGACGTGCGCCAGCGCCGTGCGCTGATGCCCGACAAGGAAAACCGCGACAACTGGCGCACCAGCGCCTACTGGCAGGGCAAGAGCCTGACACGCCTCACCCAGCTGGCGGCGGTGGCCGAGCAGCAGGGCGACCTGGCCGCCCGCGACCGCTTGCTGGAGATGGTGAAGGAGCGCATGGAATTCTGGTTCTCGGGCGAAGGCGCCCGCAACTATTTCCACTACGACAAGGGGCTGGGCACCATGGTGACCTACCCCGACGAGTTCTTTGCCGTCGAGCAGATGAACGACCACCACTTCCACTACGGCTACTGGATCCGCGCCGCCGCCGAGATCGCGCTGCGCGACCCGGCCTGGGCCACCAAGGAACGCTGGGGCGCCATGGTCGACCTGCTCGTGAAGGACATCGCCAACAGCCAGCGCGGCGGCAGCGACTTCCCCTTCCTGCGCAACTTCGACGTCTACGAGGGCCACTCCTGGGCTTCGGGCGTGGGTCTGGGCGCCTGGGGCAACAACCAGGAAAGCTCCTCCGAGGCCATCAACGCCTGGGCCGGCCTCATCCTGTGGGGCGAAGTGACAGGCGACCGCGCGCTGCGCGACCTGGGGGTGTGGCTGTACACCAGCGAGATCCAGGCCATCGAGCATTACTGGTTCGACCTGCACGGCCTGGTCTTCGCGCCCGAATACAAGGCCAAGAGCGCCGAGGTCAGCATGCTCTTCGGCGGCAAATATGCGCACAACACCTGGTGGACCGACGAGCCGCGGCAGATCAAGGGCATCAACCTGCTGCCCATGACCGCAGCGTCGACCTACATGGGGCGCGACAAGGCCTTCATCCAGCGCAGTCTGGGCACGCTGCCCGCGGAGACCGAACTGTGGCTGTCACGCGCCGGCAAGGGCTACGGCCCCGGGGAGCGCCAGGTGCCCAAGGACATCTGGCAGGACATCTTCGCCAAGTACCTGGCCCTGGCCGACCCGGCGGCGGGGCTGGCGCAATGGGACCGCTGGGGCAGCGTGGAAAGCGGCGACACGCGGTCGCACACGCTGCACTGGCTGCTGGCCCTGAACGAGATGGGCCCGCCCGACCTCACGGTGACGGCCGATACCGCGCTGTATTCGGTCTTCAAGCGCGCCGACGGCAAGAGGACCTATCTCGCCTACAACGCCGGCAAGGCGCCGATCAGCGTGCGCTTCAGCGACGGCAAGGTGCTGGATGTGGCGCCGGGCACGCTGGGCCGCGCGCAGTGAGCGGGTGTCGCGCCGCCGGGCGCCGCGTCTCAGGGAAAGCGACAGGTCCGCAACGCTTGCCAGCCCGGCCGCGTGCGTCTATGCTTTCGTGAAAGCGCTTTCACGATTCTTTGGCTCCCGGGAACAACAGCCCGAGGCACTGTTCCCAGCCTGCAGGCATCTCACAGGACACGACACCATGAAGACCCTCGCCCGCCTGATCCAGCATGCGTTCCTTGCGCTGGCCATGGTATTGCTGGTGGCCGCCTGTGGCGGCGGCGACGCCACGCCGCCACCGGAGACGGAGCCGCCCACCGTCAACGTGGCCACCAACGTGATGGGCACGGCCTCGGGCGACGTCATCTTCATCTTCACCTTCAGCGAAGACGTGGGCGGCAGTTTCACGGCCAGCGACGTGACGGTGACCGGCGGCACGGCGGGCGCGTTCAGCCAGATCGGCAGGGTGCAGTACACGCTGGTCGTGACACCGCCCGCCAACGCCTCCGGCAGCATCACGGTCAGTGTGGCGGCGGGCTCGTTTGCCGACCTGAACGGCAACGTCAACGAAAATGGCGTCACGGCGACCCAGTCCTTCAACACCCTGGCGCCGGCGGTCAGCATCGCCAGCAGCGCCGCAGGCACCACGGCCACCGGCGCCGTGACCTTCACCTTCAGCTTCAGCAAGGACGTCGGCACCAGCTTCACCACCGACGACGTGACCGTGACCGGCGGCACCAAGGGCACCTTCACCATGAGCACCGGCACCAGCGCCACGCTCGTGGTCGTGCCGCCGGCGAATGCCACGGGCACCATCGAGGTCAGCGTGCCCGCCATGAGCTTCACCGACAGTGCCGGCATTGCCAACGTGAACCCGGCTTCGGCCCAGCAGGCGTTCGACACCACGGGCGCGGTCGTGCCGCCGCCCGTGGGCCAGGGCACGCTGCTGCTGTCGTTCGACGAAGATCCCCCGGCCTTCACCGACATGGGCGCCTTCGGCGGTGCGCTGCCCACGGTCGAAGCCGGCCCGGCCGGTGGCAGCGGCAAGGCGCTGAAGATCCTCAAGCCGGCCAGTCCCGACACCTGGGGAGGCGTCTACTTCACCACTGCCCGCATTCCCTTCACGGCCGATCGCAAGAAGCTCACGGCACGCGTCAACGCCACCGTGGCCAATGCGGTGATCATGCTCAAGGTGGAAGTGCCGGGAGGCGCCAGCGTCGAAGTCGCCGGTACCGCCACGGGCGCGGCCAATACCTGGAGCACCGTGACCTGGGACTTCAGCGCGGCCAACCCCGCCCTGTCTTACACCGTCATGGCCATCACGCCCGACGTGAACCGCATTACCGACGGCCAGGCCTACTTCATCGACGAGATCACGCTGGCACCGGCAGCAACGACGCCTCCGCCCAGCACTGGAGGCACGCTGCTGCTGTCGTTCGACGAAGATCCCCCGGCCTTCAGCGACATGGGCGCCTACGGCGGCGCGCTGCCCTCGGTCGAGGCCGGCCCGGCCGGCGGAACCGGCAAAGCGCTGAAGATCCTCAAGCCGGCCGGCCCCGACACCTGGGGTGGCGTCTACTTCACCACCGCCCGCATTCCGTTCACGGCTGATCGCAAGAAGCTCACTGCGCGCGTCAACGCCACCCGTGCCGGCGCGGTGATCATGCTCAAGGTGGAAGTGCCCGGTGGCGCCAGCGTCGAGGTGCCAGGCACCGCCACGGGCGCGGCCAATACCTGGAGCACCGTGACCTGGGACTTCAGCGCGGCGAACCCGGCCCTGTCGTATACGGTCATGGCCATCACGCCCGACGTGAACCGTGTCACCGACGGCCAGGCCTACTTCATCGACGAGATCACGCTCGCACCGGCAGCAACGACACCGCCGCCTTCCGGTGAAGGCACCAAGCTGCTGTCGTTCGACGAGGATCCCCCTGCCTTCTCCAACATGGGCGCCTACGGCGGCGCGCAGCCCACGGTCGAGGCCGGCCCGGCCGGCGGCAACGGCAAGGCGCTGAAGATCTTCAAGCCGGCGAGCCCTGACACCTGGGGTGGCACCTTCTTCACCGTGGCGCGCGTGCCCTTCACCGCCGATCGCAAGAAGATCACGGCGCGCGTGAATGCCACCCGTGCCGGCGCCGTCATCCGCATGAAGATGGAAGTGCCGGGCGGCGCTTCGGTCGAGGTCCCTGGCACTGCCACCGGCGCGGCCAATACCTGGGGCACGGTCACCTGGGACTTCAGCGCCGCCGACCTGGCCCAGTCGTACACGATCATGGCCATCACGCCGGACGCCGACCGCGTCACCGACGGCCAGTCGTATTTCATCGACGACATCACCCTGGCTCCAGCCGAGGCCGTGGTGCCCCCGCCGCCCACCGGCAGCGTGTTCATCTCGTTCGACGAAGACCCGCCGGCATTCTCCGAGATGGGCGCTTACGGCGGCGCGCTGCCCACTGTCGAGGCCGGCCCCGCGGGCGGCAGCGGCAAGGCGCTGAAGATCCTCAAGCCAGTGAGCCCCGACACCTGGGGTGGCGTCTACTTCACCACGGCACCGATCCCGTTCACGGCCACGGCCAGGAAGATCACGGCCAGGGTGTATTCGACGCGCGCCGGTGCCGTCATCAGCTTCAAGGTCGAGGTGCCGGGCGGGTCCAGCGTCGAGGTGCTGGGAACACCCACGGGAGCGGCCAATACCTGGGGCACCGTGACCTGGGACTTCGGTGCCATCGACCCCAGCCTGCCGTACAAGATCATGGCCATCACACCCGACGCGACGCGGGTCACCGACGGCCAGGTCTATTTCATCGACGACATCACGGTCGTCGAGAGCGGCGGTGGCGGCGGTACCACTCCTCCCACGCCTCCAGGCGGAGACATGGGCTCAGGCGGCCCGCAGACACTGACCATCGCGACCGGCGATGTCAAGACCGGCGATGGCGGTAACACCATGTTTGTTGCGGGCGAAGGGCTGTTGGCGGTGAACTACGTGGGCAGCGCCGAGGCAACTCCGCCATTCAACTTGGCGGGATGGCCGAACGCAAAGACGGCGAACTTCGGCAACATCACCGGGATTTCTGGTGGCAACATTGGCTACTTCCAGGACGACGTGAACTTGAGCAACTCCAGCCAGAAGGTCGATGAGGGTGGCTGGGTTTCCGGCACCGCTCTGGCGCCAGACGGGGTGCCCAACTTCTTCCGTTACTTCGTCTTGAAAGGACCCGTTTCCAATGACGCTTACATGGGCCTGTACCTGAACGCGCCAAACAATGGCACCGTCAATGTCGGCAGCTTCAGCAAGATCAAGATCAAGGTGTGGGGCCCAGCGGCAATGTTCGAGCGGGACAACTTCAACCCGGTCCTCCAAGTGACGTTGACGGGTCCCAAGGTGGCCGGCTGCACAACGGGCTCGGGCGGCTCAGAAATCACGCAGAACCTCACCGCGAACCTGAAGAACGGCGCAGGCGGCTTCTAC
>Ga0209254_10005109_pt1 | contig 12057 bp, 12 predicted proteins | sample FrelakmetDIP11DI_FD_187148 | JGI IMG/M metagenome (GOLD analysis project Ga0209254, IMG submission 187148) | Freshwater lake sediment microbial communities from the University of Notre Dame, USA, for methane emissions studies - DIP11 DI (SPAdes)... | ecosystem: Environmental > Aquatic >...
ATGAACGTGCGATTGATCCTGTCAATGCATTGGATCAGGCCTTCCTACAAACTGGGACAACCACCTGTGCAGCTATTGTGGCTGCCAACCATAGACAGTCCCCTGACGCCCATGCCAATCTCTACCTTGCAGCGTGGTGTAGAGGCTGCCATGCCGGTCATCCAGGATGGCTACCGGATTCTGGTGCATTGCCGGGCTGGTGTGCATCGCAGCGTGGCGATGGCCTGCTGTGTGTTGATCGGCATGGGGCAAACTGCAGACCAGGCGATGGAACTGGTGGAGCAGAAACGCTCGGTCGCCGATCCACGCACCTGGTATATTCAGCGCAGGATTTACAAATTCGAGCAGCATTGGAACGAGAGAACCTGAGAAAAGGTCAGGCATGAAAACAGCCAGAGAATTCTTACTTGCCGCTGCTCTCCAGAGTCAATCGGTGAAATAGCCCCATTTGGACCGCAAAACCCAGCCCAGGATCGCCAACGGTAAGACCATATAAAAGACCGACCAGATCCCGACTGAGAGCAGGCCGACCACCAGCGCCAGGACCGTGGAAGCGGCGTAGACGTACAGCGCCCATTTCTTCCAATACCAGATCCCCACGACTGCAACCACATTCATAAAGAAATGAATTGCCATCAATGTGAGGATCCACGGCCGGTCCAAGTAAGCTGTATTCGTGCGGTAATAGTAATAGAAGAAACCCGCTACAATGCCATGCAGCCCCATGATCACCAGTAATATCGTCAGAACAGTCCCACGAACCTTTGGTTTTTGCTTAACTACTTTGCCCCGTTTCGCTTTGGTTACCTGCGTTGTTTTTTTCGCTTTGGCCATGATGTTGCTCCTGAAGGAGTATTGAAGATAGATACCTAGAATTCACGTATTATAATCTGTGCCCGCTGATGGGGAAAGAAGGAATAGACGGTTCTTTAATTGATGGAGCAAGGTACATGATCGAAATCCTTCAACAATCTTCCGAAATCTGCTTGGCTATGTATTTCAGTGACGAAGTCACCGGCTTGGAAATCCAGCAGTTCACGAATGCACTCGGGAAGCGCCTGAAAACTGGCGACTAGGTCAACCGGGTAGTTGAGTTTGCTGGCTTTGAGTTTTACGATGCTTTCGAAGCAGCCAAACAGGATTTCAAGTTCGGCTTAGGCGACTATAAAAACATCCGCCGGGCCGCGTTTGTAGGCGATCATAAATGGATCGAATGGTTCACGCGCTTTATCGGGCCGTTTACTCGAACAGAGGAGAAGCATTTGCCTGAAGGTCAGATTGAAGCGGCATTCAACTGGGCTTGTGCCTGATCGCAAACATGACGGTTCGATCGCTGTCTGTACTATACTTGAATTAGAAACCGATTATTTTCAAAAAAGGAGATCGAAGAATGGCATTTAATTTACGCAACCGCAACTTTCTTAAGGAGCTCGACTTCACCCCGGAGGAGCTGAAGTTCTTGCTCAAATTGTCCGCTGATCTTAAGGCAGCCAAATACGGCGGTTACGAGCAGCCGAGGCTGAAGGGCAAGAACATCGCCCTGATCTTCGAAAAGTCCTCTACCCGCACGCGCTGCGCCTTTGAAGTGGCCGCCTACGACCAGGGCGCCAACGTCACCTACCTGGGTCCAACCGGTTCACAGATCGGTCACAAAGAGTCGATGAAAGACACCGCCCGGGTGCTGGGGCGCATGTACGACGGCATCGAGTACCGCGGCTTCGGGCAGGAGCTGGTGGAAATCCTGGGCCAGTACGCCGGCGTGCCGGTGTGGAACGGCCTAACCGACCAGTTCCATCCCACCCAGACACTGTGCGACATCCTGACCATGATGGAGCACAGCGACAAGCATCTCAATGAGATCGCTTACTGCTACCTGGGCGATGCGCGTAACAACATGGGCAACTCACTGATGGTGATCGGCTGCAAGCTGGGCATGGATGTGCGCCTGTGCGCTCCTATGGCGCTATGGCCAGAGGAAAGCTTGGTGAAGACCTGCAAGCAGATCGCCAAAGAGACCGGCGCTCGCCTGACCCTGACCGAGAGCGTGGCAGAAGGCGTTAAGGGCGTGGACTACCTGTACACGGATGTGTGGGTCTCGATGGGCGAGGCCAAGGAAGTTTGGGATGAGCGTGTAAAGCTGCTCAAGCCTTACCAGATTAACATGGACGTGGTCAAAAGGACCGGCAACCCCAATGTCAAGTTCATGCACTGCTTGCCGGCTTTCCATAACCGCGAGACCAAGGTCGGCGAAGATATCTACCAGAAAACCGGCCTGGAGAGCCTGGAAGTGACTGAAGAGGTGTTCGAATCCGAACGCTCGATCGTCTTCGCCCAGGCTGAGAACCGCATGCACACCATCAAGGCGATCATGGTCGCCACGCTAGGAGACTAAGTTTCACATCACTAAGTGATATGCACGGTGTGGGTAAATCCCACGCTGTACACCAACAACAATAAAAATCTACTGAGTACATCGGGAGCAGTACCATGCTTGAAAATATCGACTCCTTTCTCAATGCCCAGCAGGCGCCATTGAAAGCGGCGTTGATCGAATTGGTGCGCATTCCCAGCGTGTGCGAGGAAGGAGGGGGTGGATACCCATTTGGCGAGGCCATCGATCAGGCCTTGCGCAAAGCCCTGCACATCGCTGGAGAGCTCGGTTTTAGAACCCGCTACGGGGAGGGGGGTTACTATGGCATTGCCGAGATCGGCGCGGGGACAGAAATGCTCGGCATCCTGGGGCATCTGGACGTGGTGCCTCCCGGCAAACTGGATGATTGGGACACGAGGCCGTTTGACCCGGTTGAAAAGGATGGCATGCTCTACGGTCGCGGCACTCAGGACGACAAAGGCCCAATGCTGGCTGCCCTGTTTGCGGTAAAAGCCTTGATGGATGCCGGCGTCAGGTTCAACAAGCGCATCCGCTTCATCTTCGGCACCGATGAAGAAACCCTGTGGCGCTGTATCAACCGCTATAAAGAAAAAGAAGAGCTGCCGAAAATGGGTTTCTCACCCGATTCGAGGTTCCCGCTTACTTATGCAGAAAAAGGGCTGCTCCAGCTCCATTTGGAAGGTGGCAACGAGAGCGGGGTAAGACTCGCCGGTGGATCGGCCTTCAACGCGGTGCCTGATATGGCTTTATATGAGGGTGAGCGGCAGGATGATCTGGCGGACAAGCTCGACCAGTTGGGTTTCGAATACAGGTGGAATGAGGACGGCATCGAAGTTAATGGCAGAGCCGCCCATGCGATGGTGCCCGAGGAAGGCATCAACGCCATCGCCCGCCTGTGCATTGCGCTGCACGCCATCGGTATCGAGTCCAAAGCCATCAGTTTTATCGTCCAGGAAATCGGGGAGGATCCCAACGCCACACGCATCTTTGGCAAGTGCGCCGACGAGCCCTCCGGCAAGCTTAAGCTCAACATCGGCAAGATCGATCTCGGCAAGGTGGAACAGATCTCGATCGATTCCCGCCTGCCGGTGACTGTGCCCAAAGAAGGGATCGTAGCCAGGCTGAGCGCAGCCGCGGCGAATTATGGGCTGGAGTACAAAGAATTCGATTGGCTGGAGCCCATCTACTTGCCCCTGGATCATTTCATGATCGAGACGTTGATGAAAGTCTACCGGCGGCACAGCGGCGATACCGTTACGGAACCCAGCGCTTCGGGCGGCGCCACTTACGCGCGCGCTATCAACAATTGCGTGGCTTTCGGCGCCCTATTTCAGGATGAACTCCTGACAGAACACCAACCCAATGAGCGGGCGATGCTTAAGAATCTGTATAAAGCCATGGAGATCTACGCGCACGCTGTATTTGCGTTGACTCGATAATCTGGAGATGGAAAGAAGGAACAACCAAATGGCAGAGTATGCGATCGAACCTGGAACAGCGGAAAACTAAGCAAATTGAAAGCCGAGAAAGGTTGGATCTTCAAGCAAGATGGCAATAAGTGACGGCGGGTTGTGCCTTCACCATTACCCAAGCGCATCTCACACCTCAAGGTTGGGTTATATAAACCAAGCCAAAATTATGCTATCTGCAATTTTATGGGGCGGGCTTGCAGCCACCTCACTGCTCATCGGATATCTACTTGCCCGGCGTGGTTTATCAAACCGCACGATCGGCATGATCATGGGGATCGGGGCTGGGTCGCTACTCAGCGCCATCGCCTATGAGCTGATCCCCGAATCCAAGCTGGATGGGGCGGGCATGGCAGTCACTTTCTGCCTTGGGGCAATTGCCTTCTTCGGAGCAGATTGGATCATTGACCACCGGGGCGGTGCGGATCGCAAGGATATCGCCGGGGATCAGGCAGGCGGCTCAGGCGCGGCCATTTTTGTGGGTACGTTGCTGGATAACGTGCCTGAGTCGCTCATCCTGGGGATGAGCGTGGCGCTCGGAGGCGCGATCAATCTTGCCTTCTTGGCAGCGGTGTTTGTCTCAAACCTGCCAGAAGGTGTGGCCGGATCGATCAATCTCGAAACCTCAGGCCATTCGCGGCGTACTATCTTCTGGATGTGGACCGCGCTGGTGATCATATCGGCTGCAGCTGCGGGATTAGGTTATGCGATGATCCACTGGCTGCCGGGCGTGGATGGAAGGTTAGCCCAGGCCTTCGCCGCCGGAGCCATGCTGACCATGCTGGCGGATGCCATGATGCCAGAGGCCTTTGAGCACGGCGGCAACCTGGTAGGTCTTTTTACGGTAATGGGATTCCTGGCAGCGGCGGTGTTATCCTTCCTACAATAAAAAGAGCAGAGCAGGCTGCATAAGAAAACTAAAGAACGAACTACATGATTACAGGACGACCAGACTATTCGACCAAAAAGGAGATCGAAATGGCGAAGGACAAGAACAAGAAAAAAGATAAGAAAGGCAAGCAGAAGCAGGACTTAGAGATGAAGCCTGATGCGGAGATCAAAGAGGGTAAGGGCGTTGAAGAAACAAAACCCAAGATAAGCCGCAAAGAGTTCGATAAGGAGATGGAAAAGCTGCAGGTGGAGCTGGTCAAGATGCAAGAATGGGTCAAGGTCAGCGGAGCCAAAATCTGCGTGCTCTTTGAAGGCCGCGACACCGCCGGCAAGGGAGGCGTGATCAAACGCATCACCGAGCGGGTCAGCCCGCGCGTCTTCCGCGTGGTAGCTTTGGGGACGCCCACCGACCGAGAGAAATCCCAGATGTACTTCCAGCGTTATATGCCGCACCTGCCAGCCGCCGGGGAAGTGGTGCTCTTCGACCGCAGCTGGTATAACCGGGCCGGGGTCGAGCGGGTGATGGGCTTTGCCACTCCAGAACAGGTGGACACTTTTCTCAAGTTTACACCTTTAGTCGAGAATGCCATCATCGGTTCCGGCGTCATCCTGATCAAGTACTGGTTAGAAGTCGACATGGAGGAGCAGGCCAAGCGGTTCCAGGAGCGCAATGTAGATTATCGTAAGATCTGGAAGCTCAGCCCAATGGATCTGCAAGCGCAAGCCCGCTGGTACGATTACTCCCGAGCACGCGACGCCATGTTTGTGGCAACCGATACTCCAGAATGCCCCTGGTATGTGGTGCCTTCGAATGACCAGCGCCGGGCGCGCTTGAACTGCATCACCCATTTCCTGAGCTTGATCCCCTACGAGCAGGTACCGCGCGAGCCGATCAAGTTCCCCAAACGCCAGGCGAAGGGTAATTATAAGGAACCCGATTATCCCTATCGCTATGTCCCTGAGAAATATTAGAGAAAAAGGGAAATGCTATGGCAGATACACCCGCAAACCAACCTAAATGGTACACCCTGACGTCCGAAGCAGTCGCCAAAGAACTTAATGTCGATCCAGCCAAGGGCTTGAGCGCCAGCGAGGCGCAGCAGCGGCTGGGGAAGTACGGTCCAAACCAGCTAACCGGCAAGCAGAAGGAGTCAGGCTGGCAGGCCTTCTTGCGCCAGTACCAGGATTTCATGCAGATTCTCCTGTTAGGCGCGGCAATTGTCAATCAGATCGTCACCGGGGAATGGGGGACTACCCTGGTGCTGCTCATCCTGACTGTCTTTAATGCTGTCCTGGGACTCAACCAGGAATCGAAGGCCGAGGCCAGCCTGGCCGCACTCGAAAAGATGATGAAAAACATCGCTCGTGTGCGCCGCGATGGCCAGGCGATCGAGATCGAAGCCGAGCAGCTGGTGCCAGGCGACATCGTGCTGATGGAGGCGGGCAACCGCGTCCCGGCGGATGGCCGCCTGTTTGTCGCAGCCAATGTCGAGATCGAGGAGGCCGCCCTGACCGGCGAGAGCGTCGCCTCGCCCAAAGACACCGAAACCATCGCCGTAAGCGCAGCGGCGCCGGATGCTGCCCTGGGCGACCGTCACTGCATGGCGTACATGAATACTGCAGTCACGCGTGGGCGCGCTGAGATGATCGTCACCACCACCGGCATGGGCACCGAGATGGGTCACATCGCTGACCTGCTAAACAAAACTGAGGCCGAAAAGACCCCGCTTCAGAAGCAGCTCGACCGGCTGACTATGCTGATCGCTGGGATAGCTGGGATCACCTTCATCTTGATGTTCATCCTGGGTATTCGGCAGGGGCAGGAGTTCGCGGTCATCTTTACGGCAGGCATCGCCCTGGCCATCTCGGCCATCCCGACCGGTATGCCAGCCGTGGTGACCACTATGTATTCGATGGGCACGCGTGTGCTGGCCAGCCAGAACGCCATCGTCAAGCGCTTACCCTCAGTGGAGACGCTGGGCTCAGTCTCGGCGATCTGCTCTGACAAAACCGGTACACTGACCCTCAACAAGATGACGGCGCGCGAGTTTTCCATCCCGGGCCGCAATCACTACACGGTGTCCGGTGAAGGCTACAGTACGCAGGGACAACTGCTCCATGATGGAGGAGAAAAGATAGATTTAGATGAAGTGATGCTACCGATGGCGCTGTGCGCGGACGCCCGTTTGGACGGCGAGAGCCTGATCGGCGACCCAACCGAGGGCGCGCTGATCGTGCTGGCCGAGAAAGGCGGTGTCAGTGTCGAAGGCGCTCGCCAGCGATATCCGCGCGTAGCCGAAGTGCCTTTTGACTCGGATTACAAGTTCATGGGTACTTTCCACAATATGACCGATCATCAAGGTAAACCGGTGGTGCGCTGCTTTGTCAAAGGCGCACCGGATGTACTGATCGCCCGCAGCAGCTCGTACTGGATGCCAGGCGGCGAGGTACTGCCGGTTACGGAAGAAAACCGCCAGTTGGCGCTCGAAGCCAACGAGCGCATAGCGGCGGCCGGCGAGCGGGTCATGGTGGTGGCACGCCGAGACTTCGACCCGCAGACCTTCGATCCCAAGGGCAACTTGATCGACCTGGTGAAGGACCTCACCATCCTGGCTATGGTCGGCATCGTCGATCCGCCGCGTACCGAGGCCAAGGAAGCCATCGCCAAGTGCCACAGCGCCGGCATCCAGGTGCGCATGATCACCGGCGACCACGCGGTCACTGCCGCCGCCATCGGGCATGAGCTGGGCATCGAGGGCAAAGCCCTGACCGGCGCCCAGTTCGCCGCCATGAGCGATGAAGAGCTGACCAGGGATTTGGACAATATCGGCGTGGTGGCTCGCGTCGCCCCAGAAGACAAGATCCGCCTGGTCAATTTACTGCAGCGCAAGCAGAACATTGTCGCCATGACCGGGGACGGCGTCAACGATGCGCCTGCCTTGAAGAAGGCCGACATCGGCGTGGCCATGGGCATCACCGGCACCGAGGTCTCGAAGGGGGCAGCGGTGATGATCCTGACCGACGATAACTTTGCCACCATCGTCAAAGCGGTGGAGTACGGGCGGGCGATCTACGACAACCTGGCCAAGTACATTCGCTTCCAGATGGGCATGCTGTCGGCCTTCATTATCAGCTATCTGGGTGCCTCCCTGTTCGGTATCCTCGGCGGTGTGCCCTTTGCTACGCTGGTAGTGCTCTGGATCAACTTTCTCGTCCAGGTGCCCATCGCCATGGCCCTGGGTTTCGACAAACCCTCCCCTGGTCTGATGGAGCGCAAGCCGCGCCCGCTGAGCCAGCCGGTGCTGTCTCGCTCCCAGTGGATCCGCCTGATCTTCATGGGGCTCCTGGTGGCAATTGGCACGCTGGCCATCGAGAGGGCCTACGAGTCAGTCAGCCCACAGGTGGCAGCCACCATGGGGTTCGCGGTCTTTTCACTGTTCAATATCGCCTTTGGCCTCAGCGCTCGTTCTGAATTTGGCACCTTCTTCAACCGGGACAACCTGAGTGACCGGCGCCAGTTGGGCCTGTATGGGTTAGCACTGCTGCTGACATTCCTCGCCACGGAGCTGGGTTTCTTGCAGCGCATCCTGGGCACGGTCTCACTGTTCGGGGAGTACAAGTGGATGATCTGCATTGCCGCCGCCCTGGCGCTCATTCTGGTTGACGAGGTGATCAAGTTCTTCTTACGCCGCAGGCATACCCCGGCGACCGGGGTAAGCCAACCTGCCATGGCAACTTCCGGAGATTAACCGCCGGACATACCGTGTCGCTTGAACGGTAACAGGATTTTGTGCGAGTGATTGGCCGAATTGCAGCTGAGTTTCAGGGTTTGCATTCGGCCTATCACTCCAATGAGAAACGGTATAACAAACTACAAAAGAATTCTATCCCGGAGGTGATATGGCGCAAGCCAGAACTCTACATGCAACCAGTGAAGCCCGTTTCAACCGCTTCCTGGCCCTCGTTTATCTGGTGATGGCAGTCGGGATGGCTATCACGGCCTGGGTCGCCCAATCGGTGAGCAATAATCCGGATTTAATGAGGCGCATACTTTATAACCCATGGTTCGCTTTTGGACTGTTTTTACTCCAGATCGTCATCGTCGTTTGGCTGAGCGCAGCCGTGATGCGTATGTCGTCCGGAGTGGCGCTGCTTTTATTCCTGTTTTACTCGGCTCTTACCGGCCTGGCGCTCTCTTCGATCTTCATCTACTACAGCCAGAGCTATATCGCCTATACCTTCTGGGTGGCTGCCGGGATGTTTTTATTCAGCAGCATCGTCGGGTTTTTTATCAAAGGTGATCTGAGCGGGGTGGGCAGGTTCTTGATGCTGGCTTTATTGGGCTGGTTGTTTGGATGGATCTTCGTGCTGTTCTTCCCGCAGTCGCCGGGGCTGAATCAAGTGATGAATTTTAGCGGCATCCTGCTCTTTGCAGGTTTAACTGTCTGGGACACAAATCGTCTGAAACAGCTCTCGACCCAACTGGAAGGCAAACAGGGAATGGGCGGGTTGGTTATCATCGGGGCGCTGGCGCTCTACCTGGACTTTATCAACCTGTTCTTGCTACTGCTGCGCACCTCCAGGAGATAGCTTGTCAGTGAGAGATAAAAATCATAAGATTGCTGTACGTCTAAGATGGAGATGGCATACACATGGATGCTAAGCTGGCTTCTTACGGTTACGAGTTCGAACCTTCGAAGTACTCACCCGCCCTGGGATATTCAGGATTGAGGCTGCTCATCTCTGGCCGGCCGGTCCAACGCTTTTTCGATGTAAAGACGCTTCATATTCCCACCTTTGACGGCCGTTTTTACCATCAAACCCAGGTGACCCGCCATGAGCTGGAGCCAAAAGAGATGTTCCAGATGTGCATCGGCCAGTTGAGCCTCGAGTCATATCAGGGGGAAAGTTTGCGGGCTTTCTCCTTTGGTGGACAGCTACAGGCCGCAGTCAAGCAGGATGATCTACTTTGCGATTTGACCTCCACTGCGCCGATCTTTAAGCTGCAAGATGACCCCGGGATGGTCAGTTATGTTATCGCCGAAGAGATCATGGAGTTGCTGGCTGAAAAACAAACCGGATTAGCTCGTCATGAGGATGAATTGTATTCCCGGCTGGCAAAGTTCGAACCTTACCAGTTGTTCCTGGCCTGTATTGTATCCCTGGAGAAGCGCGCTGAAAGCTATCCGGTGAACCTGCGGCGAGAGAATTACCACAAATTGGTATCGGCGTTACACAGAGCCATCAACGTCGTCAAGGAAACCGACGGCTGGGACGGGCGCTCGCCAAGTATAGAGGACCTGCTTTCCGGAGGTGTAACGTTAACATAAAAACATATTTCTGAACCTGTAATTTGTTCGTAGGAATTCAAAAGAAAACCTTATTTGATATTCTGAGGAGAATCCAATGTGCTGTTTCTTTCTGTCCCTGATGTTTTTAGGACCCCGCTTCGCTTTTCTGATCTGGTGGCTGATCGCTCCAGTCAGAGTGACCGCAGCGTTCAATCAATTCAATTTCCCTTGGCTGGTGGGCATCGCAGGTTTAATCTTTATACCCTGGACCACATTGATGTATACGATAATCTTCCCACTGAATAGCTGGGATTGGTTATGGATTGGATTCGCCATTGCAGCAGACATATTCACCTATACCAGCGGTGTTTACAAGCGCAAGGCGATCCCGTATTACCCTGAAACCGCTCCGTGAGCGTGACTTATAATAAGGGTAAGCTTGGTAATTAAGCAACCATTGCAGCTTTAGAGGTGTTTGATAGTGGTTTGCACTATCAAACACCTAAATTCATCTAACATGAAATCAAATTCCCAATTATCTTCCGCGCTCATTTTCCTGGTTGGCCTGGCCAGCCTGGGTATAGCGATTGCATTTTTTTATAATGCAGCTTCGCTATTAAATGCCTTTTTTATCGCTTTGATCATCGTCTTCACGGTTTCACCGGTCATGTCTGGTCTCAGAAGAAGGGGAGCCCCGACCTGGGTGGCATATATTGTGACCGTATTGGTCTTGCTGGTTGTTTTGTTGGTTTTTATCCTGATTGTAGTTGGCGCGGGAAAGCAGTTTCTTAATGCCCTGCCAGAATATTTAACCGATTCCGAGAGCTCCCAGGCTTCGCTGCAATCGATGTTTGATACATGGGGGGCCGAAAATGTTGGCCTCGATTCCAGCGCAATGGCTGAGCTGTTCAATCCCGCGAAGATATTGGATTACACCGGCAAATTTATCTCGGGCTTGTTGGACACTTTCTCGAGTGCGATTTTGATCGGATTACTCATTTTGTTTATGCTGGTAGATGCAATCGCGGTGCCCTCCAAAATGGCTTCTTATCTCGACGCAGAAAATCCAGTTGTCTTGCGCCTGAGACGCTTTACAGTTTTGGTGAGGCGCTATATCGGCATCACAACCATCGTGGGGTTAGTTACCGGTACCCTGGATACGATTCTTTTTTCGTTGGTTGGAGTCGAGTTTGCTATATTATGGGGCATTGTTGCATTCGTATTCAGTTTTGTGCCCACAATCGGTTTCTGGATTGCCTTGATACCTCCGGTGACGATGGCATATTTGCAGTTTGGTTTGCCAGCGGCCCTGCTTGTATTCTTCGGAATCGTCCTCATTAACGGGTTTGCTGAAAACATCGTAAAACCAAGGTATATGGGGATCGGACTGGATTTATCTTTCTTTACGGTGTTCTTCTCTGTCGTTATCTGGTCAGCGATCCTGGGCTCCATGGGGGCCATCCTGGCGATCCCATTGACCCTGGCCTTCAAGGTCTTAATCCTCGAAGGGGATGAGGGCAGCCGGTGGTTTTTCGACCTGATCAGCGACAAAAAGAGAACCGAGACATCGAAAGATTCGAATAGTGACGATTAGTCCAATACAATCCGATTCCAATACTTCAGGTTTAAACAGCTTGCGCAACGACTCCAGGTTGGAATACCGGCAAGCCGTTTGCCACTCACTGCCTGTTCCAGACGATTGCATCTCACAACTATGATGGTATTTTGCTGGAGGAAACCTGGCTCTCAGTCAAACATATGCCAGATTTCCTTGCGGATTACTTACACATTAATAGATTTAAACAATTGACCCTACACCGCCAGATGTAGGGTTTTGCCATCTTCTAACACCATATATGGTGATCCCGCTGGGACTCGAACCCAGAACCAGGCGATTAAGAGTCGTCTGCTCTGCCAAATTGAGCTACGGGACCAGGCTTATCTCACCGATTGGGTCAGCGAGCACGGGAATTATACCGCATGTGCCAATAGGGTCAAGGGAGAGGAGAAGCAG
>Ga0209254_10005110_pt1 | contig 12055 bp, 8 predicted proteins | sample FrelakmetDIP11DI_FD_187148 | JGI IMG/M metagenome (GOLD analysis project Ga0209254, IMG submission 187148) | Freshwater lake sediment microbial communities from the University of Notre Dame, USA, for methane emissions studies - DIP11 DI (SPAdes)... | ecosystem: Environmental > Aquatic >...
TTTCAGGGGCAGACCGACGGGCCGTGGTGCCTGCCGCAGGGCCTTCTCGGCCCGGTCGTGACGACGCTCACGCGCGAGGGATGGCACGTCGAGGCCGAGGGGCGCGTCTACCGCCGGCCGGGGACGATGAGCCTGCGCGTCTCGTCCGGGATCGACTGGTTCGACCTCGAGGCGGAGGTGGACTTCGAGGGGCAGCGCGTGGCCCTGCCGAGGCTCCTCCAGGCCCTCCGCCGCGGCGAGGCGGGCGTCGTCCTCGACGACGGCTCGCTTGGCATGCTCCCCGAGGAGTGGCTGCGCCGCCACGCGGCCCTCGCGCGCTTCGGCGAGGCCGAGGGCGACGCCCTCCGCTTCCGCCGCAGCCAGGTGGGCCTCCTCGACGCTCTGCTCGCCTCCCAGCCCGAGGTCGAGACGGACGCCGCGTTCGAGAAGGCGCGGGAGGCGCTCCGGCGCTTCGAGGGGATCCGTCCCCTCGAAGCCCCTCGCGGCTTCACCGGCCGCCTGCGGGACTACCAGGCGCTCGGCCTCGGCTGGATGGCCTTCCTCCGCGACTTCGGCTTCGGGGGATGCCTGGCCGACGACATGGGCCTGGGCAAGACCGTGCAGGTCCTGGCGCTCCTCGAGGCGCGCCGGCGTGAGACGAAGAAGCCCTCGCTCGTGGTCGTTCCCCGCTCGCTCGTCTTCAACTGGAAGGAGGAGGCAGCCCGCTTCGCCCCGCGGTTGCGGGTGCGCGATCACACCGGCCTCGACCGCGCGCGGGAGGCGGGGGCATTCGACGGCTGCGACGTGGTCCTCACCACCTACGGCACGCTGCGGCGCGACGCGGCCCTCCTGAAGGACGTCGCCTTCGACTACGTGATCCTCGACGAGGCGCAGGCGATCAAGAACAAGGGAACCGAGTCGGCGAAGGCGGCGCGGCTCCTGGGGGCCGACCATCGCCTGGCCCTGTCGGGCACCCCCGTCGAGAACCACCTCGGCGAGCTGCAGAGCCTCTTCGAGTTCCTGAACCCCGGCCTCCTCGGCCGCGTGCCCCTGGCCCGGGGAGGCGCCGAGCTCGACGAGGACGGCCGTGTCGCCCTCGCACGAGGGATCGCGCCCTTCATCCTTCGACGCACCAAGGGACAGGTGGCGAAGGACCTCCCGCCGAAGACGGAGCAGACGCTGTGGTGCGACCTCGAGCCCGAGCAGAAGGCCCTGTGCGACGAGCTGCGCGACCACTACCGCAAAGCGCTCCTCGACCGCGTCGAGCGCCAGGGCCTCGCGCGCTCGAAGATGCACGTGCTCGAGGCGCTCCTGCGGATGCGCCAGGCCGCCTGCCACCCGGGCCTCGTCGACCCGCGGCATTCGGAGGGCCCGAGCGCGAAGCTCGACGCCCTCGTGCCGCGCCTCGTCGAGATCGTCGAGGAAGGGCACAAGGCGCTCGTCTTCTCGCAGTTCACGAGCTTCCTCGCCCTGCTGAAGCCGCGGCTGGACGCGGTCGGCCTCGTCTACGAGTACCTCGACGGCAAGACGCGCGATCGTGCCGCGCGCGTGAAGCGCTTCGAGGCGGACGCGGGCTGCGGCGTCTTCCTGATCAGCCTCAAGGCGGGAGGGCTCGGCCTCAACCTCACCGCCGCCGAGTACGTCTTTCTCCTCGACCCCTGGTGGAACCCGGCGGTGGAGGCGCAGGCGGTGGACCGGACGCACCGCATCGGCCAGGCGCGTCCCGTCTTCGCTTACCGCCTCGTCGCGCGCGGCACGGTAGAAGAGAAGGTGCTGGTCCTGCAGGAGAAGAAGCGCGCGCTCGCCGACGCGATCGTGCGCGCCGACGAGGGCGTCCTGCGCGGCCTGCGCCGCGAGGACCTGGAGCTGCTGCTGTCGTAGCGCTCAGGCCTCCGCCCCTCGACGGAACTCCCGGGGGGTGAGGCCCGTCCACCGCTTGAACGAGCGATGGAAGGCGCTCGACTCCGAGTAGCCGAGCAGGAAGGCGATCTCGCCGGGGCTCACCCCGGGGTCGCGCAGGTGCCGCTCGGCGAGCTCGCGGCGCACGCCGTCCAGCACCGCGCGGAACGACGTACCCTCGGCCGCCAGGCGGCGGTCGAGGGTCCGGGCGCTCGTTTCCAGCTCGGCGGCGACGCGCGCGGCCGTGACCTCGCCCGAGGGCAGGTCGTCCTCCACGCGGGCGCGGACGGCCGCGGCGAACGGGCGCTCCACCGCGGTCGCCGGCTCCAGGCGGCGCAGGCGCTGCCCCAGCACCCTCACCAGGCCCGGGTCGGGGCGGGTGGTGCGGAGGCCCATCGTGTCCCGGTCGAAGACGAGGGCGGCCTCGGGGCACTCGTAGACGACCGGCCCGCCGAACGCGCGCTCGATCCCAAGGACGCGTTCGGGCGCCGGGTAGGGCACGCGCGTCTCGAGGGGAACGATGTCGCCCCGGCCGGTTGCGTCCCGCGCGATGCGCAGCCAGCCGAAGAGGAAGTAGTTGGCCTGTTGCCGGAGGAGAGGGCCGGGCTGCCCGAGGGTGAAGACGACGCTCACGCGCGCGCCGTCGTCGACGAGGGCCACCTCGAGATCGTCCCGGACCACGCGGCGGTAGCGCACGAGCTGCTCGAACGCGCGACCCAGCGTGGGGCTCGCGCGGAACGCGTACTCGAGGAGGTCGAAGGCGCCGGCCGGTTGGGCGCCGGCGACCAGCAGGCCGAGGTCGGGCTCTCCCGTGAGCACGACGGCGGTCTCCCAGGCACGACGGGTCGCCGCGGCGTCGATCCGAAGGTCGGGGTCGTCGAGCTCCCGGGCGTCGAGACCCGCGGCCCGGCACACGGCCGCGACGTCCGCTCCGCGCTGCTCGAGCACCTTCAGCAGGCTCCGCAGGCCCCACGCCGCGCTCGACGGCCCGCGTCCCGGAGACGAAGGTGAGGTCTCGATCCGGCTCATGTGCAACGGTTTATGCGGCGTGGCGGGAAATGTCAAACGCCTGGCGCAAGGGGTCAGGGGCGACGAGCCTCAGACATCGTCTGGGGTGGTAGGGCGCGATGGGCGCGTCCGATCCAGAAGGGGGCCGGGAATGTTCGCGGTACGGTATAGCCTGCACGAGACCGACTCGGAGTGGACGATCTACGAGGGGGACGTGCCGCTCCTCACCCCGATGGGGCACCCTGTGGCGACCCGGCACCCCCGGCTCGCGGAGCGAATGCTGGCGGACGTGCGCGCAGCGAACGACCACGACGACCCCACGCCGTACTCGCTCCAGGTCTGGTACCTGGACTTCGGGCGGCAGCTGCCCGTGGATCACCTGCGCGCCCTGGTCCTCTCCGTCCTCGATCCGCGCTGGGACGTGGGCTCCAACCCGCCCGCGGACCCACGCCTGGCGGAGGGCCTGCGGCGGGCCTACCAGGGCCAGGGCGCCAAGGGGCTCGACGACCCGCTCCGGGCGCAGGTCGGCCGGCTCTCGCGGCGCGCGCTCCTGACGGTGGCGGTCTTCAGCGCCCGGGTCCAGAGCGCGCGGCTCGGGCTCATGACCGTCGATGCCGGGACCGACCTCGAGCGCCTCGCCCTCGGCACGTGCCGCTACGTCGCGGAGCGCCGCGTCGGGCGCGGCCTCCAGGGCGACCCGCGCTACCTCGGGCCCGCCCTCGCGCGGCGCGAGGGCTTCTGCCGCGACCACTGCCTCACGCGCATTGCCGGCCACCCGGAAGACGACGTGGCCCTCGGCCACCCGCGATCCGCCCGCAACTGCGCGGCGCGGGGTCTCCTCGAAGGCGTCCGGCTCTTCGCCTCGTTCCCCGACGAATAGGCGCCGGGGCGGTTCTGCGCAGGCGCTCGTCCGCGCCCGCGGTCAGGGTCGTAGAATGGCCACGCGGTGGTCCTGGCCACCGTTCACCGAGGAGGCCCTCCATGCGTGCTCAGCTGTTCGTCGCCCTGCTGCTCCTGGCCACCCCCGCCTCGCCCGCCTCGCAGGCACCGGTCCCCTCGCCGCCCAACCCCTTCTTCCAGGAGTGGAAGACGCCCTTCGGCGTGCCCCCGTTTGACCAGATCGAGACCGAGCACTTCCTGCCCGCGATCGACGAGGGGATCGCGCAGCACAACCGCGAGGTGCAGGCGATCGCGAAGAGCCCGGCGTCGCCCACCTTCGCCAACACGATCGAGGCGCTCGACGCCTCGGGCCGGCTCCTCGACAAGGCGGGGAGCGTCTTCTCGAACCTGACCTCAGCCGACACGAGCGACGCCCTGCAGGCGATCCAGAAGAAGGTGGCGCCGATGATGGCGGCACACCGCGACGACATCCGGCTCGATCCGGCTCTCTTCCTGCGGGTCAAGGCCGTGTGGGACACCCGGGCCGCGCTGAAGCTCGATCCGGACCAGGGCAAGCTCCTCGAGGACACCTGGAAGGACTTCGTGCGCGGCGGCGCGCTCCTTCCGAAGGAAGGCCAGGAGCGGCTGCGGGCGATCAACGGCGAGCTCGCCACTTTGTCGGTGAAGTTCGGAGACAACCTGCTCAAGGAGACGAACGCGTACCGGCTGGTGGTCGAGAAGAAGGAGGACCTGGCCGGCCTCTCCGACCGCGTGGTCGCGGGCGGCGCCGAGGCGGCGAAGAAGGCGGGCCTCGAGGGGAAGTGGCTGTTCACGCTCCAGGCGCCCAGCCTGTGGCCCTTCCTCCAGGGCGCGGAGAATCGCGAGCTGCGGCGGCAGATCTTCACCGCGTACACGACCCGCGGCGACCACGGCGACGCGACCGACAACAAGGCGACCCTCGCCCGGATCGCCGCCCTGCGGGCGGAGCGCGCGCAGATCCTCGGGTACAAGACCCACGCCGACTTCGTCCTCGACGAGAACATGGCGAAGACGCCGGCGCGCGTGTACGAGTTCCTCGACCGGTTGTGGACGCCGGCGAAGGCGGTGGCGGCGCGGGAAGCCGCGGACCTGCAGGCGTCGATCCGGGCCGACGGGAAGGACTTCGCCCTCGAGCCTTGGGACTGGTCGCACTACACGGAGAAGGTGCGCCAGGCGCGCTTCGACCTCGACGAGCAAGCGCTGCGCCCCTACTTCGCGCTCGACCGCGTGCGCGAGGGCGCCTTCTGGGTCGCGAGCCGCCTCTACGGCATCACCTTCACGGAGCGGCGGGACCTGCCCGTCTACAACCCCGAGGTGAAGGCGTTCGAGGTCAAGGACGCCGACGGCTCCCACCTCGCCGTCTTCTACGTCGACTACCACCCGCGCCCGGGCAAGCGGGGGGGCGCCTGGTCGAGTCGCTACCGCGGCACGTGGGTCGAAGGCGGCGCCTGGGTCCGCCCCGTCGTCGTCAACGTCTGCAACTTCTCCCGCCCCGCGGGCGACGCGCCGGCGCTCCTCTCGATCGAGGAGGTGGAGACGCTCTTCCACGAGCTCGGGCACGGCCTCGCCTCGATCCTGTCGAAGGTGCGCTACCGCGGCCTCGCCTCGCCGCCGCGGGACTTCGTCGAGCTGCCCTCGCAGATCATGGAGAACTGGGCCACCGAGCCGGAGGTCCTCCAGCACTACGCCCGGCACTGGAAGACGGGCGAGGTGATCCCGGCCGAGCTCGTGGAGAAGATCAAGAAGAGCCGCCAGTTCAACCAGGGCTTCGCCACCGTCGAGTACCTCGCGGCGTCGCTCCTCGACATGGACTGGCACACGGTCACCGAGCCGAAGGAGAAGGACGCGACCGCGTTCGAGGGTGCGACGCTCGAGCGGATCGGGATGCCGCCCCAGATCGTGCCGCGCTACCGCAGCCCCTACTTCCAGCACATCTTCGCGGGCGGCTACTCGGCCGGCTACTACAGCTACATCTGGGCCGAGGTCCTCGACGCCGACGCCTTCCAGGTCTTCGCGGAGAAGGGCCTGTTCGACCCCGCCACCGCGCGCTCTTTCCGCGCGAACGTCCTCGAGCGGGGCGGCAGCGAGGACGCGATGACGCTCTACGTGCGCTTCCGTGGCCGGGAGCCGTCGGTCGAGCCGCTCCTCGCCAAGCGCGGGCTGAAGTGAGGGGCGACCGGTGAGAGCCTTCCCCCGCCTGTCGCCCGCGCTCAACTGGAAGGGCGCGACCGCGCCCACGCCGCTCACGCCCAACGAGCAGTACACGCACGTCTCGCTCTGGTCGCTCGTCGCCGCTCCGCTCATGTTCAGCGGCGACGTGACCCGCCTCGACCCGTTCACGCTCTCGCTGCTCACCAACGACGAGGTGATCGACGTGGACCAGGACCCGCTCGATGTGGCGTCAGAAGCAGGCGGGCGTATTCGACGGGCGATTCGCGGCGCCCGTCGGCCGGCACGGGGTCGTGCTGGTGACGCTGACGTCGGCACGTTGAGGAGGCCGTCACCCGATTCCTCTTGCTCCGGCAGAGGGCTCTGGTATCCTGCCGCCGGTTCCCTCTGCTCACGGACCACGCGAGGCACGAACTATGTCGGGAGTCCGGGAAAGCGGACACATCTTCGTTCCCATCGGACTCTTCGGCGTCATCGCGTTCGTGATCGCGGCGGACCTGGCGAGCGACTATCACGCCGGTCACGGGCCCCTCCATTTCGGCCTCGAGATCCTTGCCGGAGGCCTTGCGCTTCTCGGTGTGGGTCTCTTCGCCCGCCACGCGTGGTCGGTCCACACCTCCGCAGACGACCTCCGGCACGACCTCCGTGCCATGGAGGTCGAGGCGCAGCAATGGCGCGTGGAGGCCCGGCAGGCCCTCGAAGGCCTCGGCGCCGCGATCGAGAGGGAGTTCGTGAAGTGGGGCCTCACGGAGGCCGAGCGCGACGTGGCCCTCCTGCTCCTGAAAGGCCTCAGCCACAAGGAGATCTCCGCCGAACGGCACACCAGCGAGGGCACCGTCCGGCAGCAGGCCCTCGGAATCTACCGCAAGGCCGGTCTCAGCGGCCGCTCGAATCTCGCGGCCTTCTTCCTGGAGGGGCTGTCACTCCCTCGGCGCTCCGGGTAGACCCCACCCAGTCGGGGAGATCCTCGGCCCGCACGGTCGGCCCCGTGGCCATGAGGCTGGCGTGGCTCAACGCCTGCCCGAGCTCGTCCAGGTTGCCGGGAAAGGGGTGCCGCCGCAGGCGCTCGACGGCTCCCGGCGACAGCGTGCGGCCCGGGCCTTCCGCTTTCCGAAGCAGCTGTGTCGCGATCTCAGTCAGCTCGCCGGCGTAGTTGCGCAGCGGGGGGAGCCGGAGCGTGTTCAGGGCCAGTCGGGCGAGGAGGTCCGCTCGCAAGAGGCCCGCGGCGGCCCGCTCAGCCAGATCCCGGTCGGTGCCGAGGATCAGACGCCGGCGGCCCGCGTGCCGCGTCAGCCACTCCCACAGCACGTCCTGAGCCTCCCGGTCGAGGGCGTGAAGGTCACCCAGGTAGAGCGTGCCGCCCGCCCCGCTCGACAGGAGGCCCCGGAGGCCCTCGGCGGTGAGCTCGCAGCCGCTGCGCTCCTCGAAGGGACCGTGGCTTCGGCTCAGCCCGTGTATGGCCCGCGCCACGGACGCCTTGCCCGTTCCCGCCTCGCCGAAGAGCAGGACCGCAGACCGTGCGCGCGCGAGGCGCGGGAGATGGGCCCTCACCGCGGCCACCGCGATGGGGGCCTTACCGGTCACCGTTTGCCCGAGACCGTCCTTCGCCTCCAGCGGCTCCAGCGTGGCCAGGCACGCCACCACCTTCCCGTCCCCGTCAACGAGTGGGCGGAGCAGTGCCCGCTCGCGGCGCGTGCGCCGTCCCGCGACGTGGGAGTGGACGGCCACCACGGGAGCGCCCGTGCCCACACAGAGATCGAGAGGACAGCGGTGGCCCTTCGACGACGCACACCGCCGCCGTCGCCCGTGGAGCAGCTCGTAGCAGTGGGCATCGACCGTGCCGCCTGGCCTCGGGACGCGAGCCCGAAACGCCGCGTTCACCGCCCGGACGCGGCGCCCGAGATCCACGAGCAGGGCCGGACCGGGCAGGGACTCGAGCAGGGCGGACAGTGTGGCCGCCTCGCTCGCTCGATCTGTGGCCATCTCACGCTCCTGATGGCCAGAGTAACTGCAAGCACCGTACCACGCGGGGGCGCTCTCAGCCGAGATCGTGCGTTTTTCGGTAGAACGTTCGCTCGGTCAGCCCCAGGCAGCGCGCCAGCTCGCGGCGGTCCCCCTTGAAGGTGGCGAGCGCCCATCGCAGGTAGCGTCGCTCGGCCTCGGCCAGGGTGACGATATTGCTCGGCCTCGCCTGCGCCGCCCCTCCGCCCGCCGCGGCCAGCACCTCGTCCGGCAGGTGCTCGGGCAACACGGTTCCCGCCCCGGCGAGCAGGCAGCTGCGCCCGATGACGTTCTGCAGCTCGCGCACGTTTCCGGGGAATGGGTAGGCGTCGAGGGCTGCCAGCGTGTCCGGGTGGAAGCGCGAGAGGTCCCCGCCGCCGAGGCGCCGCAGCGAGCTTTCGACGAGCAGCGAGAGGTCCTCCCGCCGCTCCCGCAGTGGGGGCAGCCGGATCGGGAAGGCGCTGAGCCGATGGAAGAGATCCCGTCGGAACGTCCCTTCCTCGACCATGCGGCCGAGGTCCCGGTGGGTGGCGCAGATCAGCCGGAAGTCGCTCCGCCGCGGCTCGGTGCTCCCGACGCGCCGGAAGGTGTGGGTCTCGATGAGTCGCAGGAGCTTGACCTGCAGCGGCAGGGGGATGTCGCCCACCTCGTCGAGGAAGAGGGTGCCGCCGTCGCAGGTCTCCACGAGGCCGGTCTTGCGCTGGCTTGCCCCGGTGAACGCCCCCTTTTCGTGGCCGAAGAGCTCGCTCTCGAACAGCGACTCGGTGATCCCGCTGCAGTCGAGGGGCACGAACCGGCCGGTCGCACGGCCGCTCATCGCGTGGATGGCCTGCGCCAGGCGCTCCTTGCCCGTGCCCGACTCGCCGAGGAGCAGCACGGGGACCTCCGTCGCCGCCACCCGCGTGGCGAGCTCCAGCATCCGGTTGAACGCGGGCGAACGCCCCACGAAGCCCTCGTCGCTCGGGCGCGCCGTGGCGATCCGTATCGGCTGGATGATCTCGAGGAAGGAGGCGACCGCACCGGAGGCGTCGGGGATCGGGTGCGTCACGACCTCCTCGTGCTGCTCTCCCGCCGGAGTGAAGTGCACGTGAAGGGCCCGACCCGGCTCGCCGCTCTCGCGGCACCTCGCGATCGGGCAGGTCTCCCCCGCCTCGTCGCAGGGGGCCGAGAAGCGGTGCGACACCTCGTAGCAGTGGCGGCCGACCACGTCGGCTCCATCCGAGAACTGCTCGCGGTAGGCGCGGTTCGCGGCGGTGATCCGGTAGTCAGTGCCGATGACCACCGCGGGCCCGGGCAGGCAGTCCAGGACCTGCGGGAGAGGAATCTTCAGCGGATCGCCCCGCGCGCCCATGGACACCCCCGACGCGGCCGAGGACTTCCCGACACGGCCGCACGGACAACAACTGACACGGCTGACACGAACGGCTGGCTCATTATGCCACTGGTGGCAGTTGTCCAACGAGTGTCTGTCGTGACCTGCGTCACCCGCCCGCTGTCGAACACCTGTGAGACGACACGCGACAACTCTCTCTCGTGCTTCACTTTGACCGGCCGAATGAGGCTGGCGGCGACGCGCCGCAGGCAGCCGGCCCATGGCACGCGCCTTGCCGTCGACGGTGCCGAGTCTGGACGCTGAGTCCCGACGACATTTTCAACGTCAGAGCAGGGAGGGAGTGATGAAGAAGACGACGGCGTGTCTCGTTCTGATTCTGGCGGCTCTGGTGGCTGCCCCGCTCGCGGCCCAACACAGCGGTGAGGGGGGCGGTGAGAGCGGCGGCGGCTGTGGCGACGTCTTCGGAGACCTCATCCACGTCAAGCGGGACGCCGTCACCGGCCAGCCGATCCTGGCGCAGCGATGGATCGAGATGCCGAAGAAGATCGAGGGGTACGGCTGGGGCTACTGCCCGATCGCACTCGACAAGAATGGACAGGAGATCCCGTTCGTTGCACTGAGCTGCGATCCTGTCGACCCGACGGGAACGGCAGTGGTCCCGGTCGATTACTTCGGGCGCCTCAGCGGGGGCCGCACCAAGGAACGCAACAGCCGGATGCACTTCAACGAGGTGATCTCCAACATCAAGATGGCCGGCGGCGTGAGGCTGGATGAAACCGGCCGGCTCCAGCTGGGTTACACCTGCACGAGCAACACCCAGTGTGCCGAGTGGGGCGTGATCGACTCTCCCATGGAGAACATGGCGCTCTACACGCGGCTCATGAAGTACGGGCACTTCCAGACCGATCCGGAAGAAGTGGACACATGGGCCCACGGGGACCCGGCCGCCGGCACCCAGTACCACCCCGCGCTCGACTCGCTGGACAGGGCCAAGTTCCAGCCCTCCGTCCAGCACCTGCTATCCGCCGACGGCTCGACCTTCTCTCCCGACTCGCTCACGGCCGAGGACTTCGTGAGCGCCGGTGCGGCCCTCGGCGGAGCCGCGAACAAGACCGGCAAGATCACCGTGGACCTCGTCCAGTACATGAACCGTATCCTGAAGATCACGAAGATGACCGAGGCCTCGGAGGCGACCCTGGACTCGCTGCCGGCCCTCGTACTCGACTGCTGGGCCGCCGGCCGTGCGGATCCGCCTCAGCCGGACGAGGACGACACTCCGGTGGACCCGACCTACGACGGCTGCACCACGAACGCCGCGGACTCGGTGGAGACGACCAACTACAATCTCTTCCCCGACGTCCAGGAGCGGTTTGTCGACTTCTCCGCGGCCACCTATGGCCGCGTTGCGACGTGGGGCACCCGCACGGCTGCCCTGATCCGGCCGGTGATTCCGGCCCTGCCGCTCGCCTTTTACGTGGACAGGAGAGTGCCGGTCATCGGCTGGCTCAACTTCATCAACCCGAACCTGGGAACCGGCGGCAACATCGACGGTTTCGTGAAGGCCTCGAGCGACACCCTGCGGGGGATCGAGTTCGTCCACAACTACGCGATCCCGGACAATCTGGGCTGGAACTTCAGGACCCGTTAGGGTCGCGCGCATCGGCCGGCATCTGTCCGACGAGGCCGGGGGCGCCGAGCCCTCGGCCTCGTCTTGTCTCTCCCCCACATCGGTTCGATGAGGCCAGCCGGGCTTGCCATCCTGCATCTGCTCGATGGCGGCAACCTGGCCCCCTCCGTACATTCGGGGCAACGCTGTCGATTCGGTTCGTAAGCGGCCCTCGTCGCGCTCACGTCCGCAGGGCGCGAGTCCCTCCCTCGGCGAGGGCCGTCATTGAGCGAAGTGGACGATTCCGCGGTATCGGCCCCGGAGCGTCTGGCGCGGGAGCAGGCTGACAGCCTTTGCCCTTGCGCGCTGAGGGAGGGAAGCCATGAGGAGCAAGACCAGGACAATGGCGGGATTCATCACCGTCGCGCTCGTGCTCTGTGCCGGTGGGCTCGCGTCGGCGCAGGGCAAGGGCGGGGGCGGCAACGCCGGTACGGCCGCCGGGGCTCTCTACGGAGACCTCTACGTCATCGAGCGGGACGGGGCGGGCGTGCCGATTACGCGAGGCGTAACGTACCTGGACACGACCGCCGAACCACCCGCGCAGGTCACAGTCCAGTGCGTGCAGCCTCTGGCGGCAACGTGCTCGAAGCTGAGGCTCTGGGGAGAGATGGGCATACTCTTCGACCCCGAGGTGAATGACCCCTGCGCCGTCTATACCGACGACGTGGGCCTGATCCAGGAGGTGAAGTTCGGACGTGAGAGCGTGTCCCGCGCGCCGGCCACGGTCCTCGACAAGTCGTACGCCGAGGCACTGAAGATGATCAACTCGGCGGCCCAGGCCGCCGAGTGCGACAACAGCGCCGTCAAGCTCGACCCGGCGGGCCGGCTCACGCTGTGCCTGGCCAGCGAGACGGACCCTGGCACGTACGCCTGGAAGACGATCGACGCGCCCCTCGAGAACCTTGGCCTTTACCGCGCGGTCATGACCAACGGCTGCTTCGGCAAGATCACCGAGGAGAAGGTTGGCGAGGAGGGCGCGCGCGTGGTCGTGACGACGGCCCTCGACCCGACCGGAATGTGGTACCTCGACGTCGCCGGCCTCGACAACCTCGTCTGCAACTACGCGAACGGAACGAAGCCCC
>Ga0209254_10005111_pt1 | contig 12055 bp, 7 predicted proteins | sample FrelakmetDIP11DI_FD_187148 | JGI IMG/M metagenome (GOLD analysis project Ga0209254, IMG submission 187148) | Freshwater lake sediment microbial communities from the University of Notre Dame, USA, for methane emissions studies - DIP11 DI (SPAdes)... | ecosystem: Environmental > Aquatic >...
CGCAAGCTGCTGCAGATCGTGCTGATCGGCCAGCCCGAGTTGCGCATGCTGCTGGCCCGGCCGGAGATGCAGCAGCTCGCGCAGCGCGTCATCGCCCGCTACCACCTCGACGCACTCGGCGAGGCGGAGACGGCGAAGTACGTCGGCCACCGGCTGTCGATCGCCGGCCTGAACGGCCCGGTGCCGTTCGACCGCGGCGCGATGCGGCGCATCTACCGGCATTCGCGAGGCGTGCCCCGGCGCATCAACCTGCTCTGCGATCGCGCGCTGCTCGGCGCCTACGCCAGGGGCAGCGCCCGCGTCGACGCGGGAACCGTCGACGCCGCGGCGAAGGAGGTCTTCGACCCGCCGAAGCCGGCCGCGAGGGAACGCACGGGGCTGCAGCGGGCGGCATTGATCGGACTCGGGCTGCTGGCCGGCGCCGGCCTCGTTGGCGCCGCGGTGCTGGCGCTCGATCTCAGCGGGCGCAGCACGACGAAGGTCGATGCCGCGACGGTGGCTGACGTTGCCCCCGCCGCGCAGGCCGCGGCGCCGCAGGCGGCGAGCCCGGTTCCGGCGCCGTCCGCCGACGTGGCGCCGGCCCCGGTCGAAGCGACACCGGCACTCAAGGACGTGCCGCCGGGGGCGCCGCCGTTCGATCTGGCGGCAGGCTTCGAGGCGCTGGTCGGCGCCGAGAACGAGGCGTGGCGCGAGCTGGCGGGCGTCTGGAAGATCGACGTCGGCAACGCAGATCCGTGCCTGGCTGCACGCAAGTACCAGGTGCAATGCTTCCGCACTGCCAGGAGCACGCTGGCATTGATCCGGCAACTGGACCGCCCCGGCATTCTCGCCCTGCGCGACGCCTACAACCGCGCCGCCTATGTGATGCTCGGCGGGCTGTCGGGCGACGCTGCCATCGTGCTCATCGACGGCGCGGCGCGCTCGGTGCCGCTGCTCGCGCTGGCCGACTACTGGCGGGGCGAGTTCGCGACGTTCTGGCGCGCGCCACCGGATTACGCCGGCGTCATCGTCGACCGCCGTTCGGGGCCGACGGCCAACTGGCTCGCGTTGCAGCTGGCCGCCGCCCGCGGCGACTCACGGCCGATCGGCGCGCAGTTCGACGACGCGGCGCTCAAGGGATGGATCCATACCTTCCAGCTGACGCAGGGGTTGCCGTCGGATGGCGTGGCCGGCCCCGTCACGCTGATGCAGTTGAACCGCGCGGTCGGCATCGACGAGCCGCGCCTGCAGGCGGAGAACTAGTACCTTGTCTCTGATCCTCGACGCCCTTCGCCGGGCCGACTCCGAGCGCGAACGCGAGCGCGGCGCGGTGCCCGGGCTGCACACGCAGCAGGTCGCAGTCGCGCCGGAGGTGCGGCCGCACGCGGGCGTGCCGCCTTGGCTGCGGATCGTGATCGTCGCGGCGCTGGCGCTGCTGGTTGCGCTGGCCGCCCGGTTCATGGCGCGCGGCGGCATGCCGCAGCAGATCGCCGCGCCGGCAGTGGCGCAGCCTCCAGTGGCGTCCGCGCCCGCGGTGCCGCCTGCGGCTGCGACCACATCACCGCCGGCCAACGTTGCCGCTGCGACGCCGCCCGCCGCGGTGGCTGCCGCATCCCCGTCGCCGCCGGCGAGTGCCGCCGAAGCGCAACCGGTGGCCGAACCCGCGCCCTGGCCCTCGCCGGACGGCAGCCGCAAGGCGCCGACGGCCGAGGTCGCGTCGGCAGCCGCCGCGCGCGCGCCAGACGCGAAGACGTTGCGGCCCGCCAATGCGGCGGCGGTCGAAGCGCCCGTCATGCCGCGCGAAGGACTGCCGGAGAACATCCGCGCGCAGTTGCCGCCGTTGGCCGTCGGCGGATCGATCTACTCGGCGAACGCGCCCGACCGCTCGGTCATCATCGACGGCCGCATCCTGCGTGAAAATGATCGCCTCACCGCCGACCTGACGCTGGAGCAGATCCGGCCCAAGTCCGCCGTGCTCCTCTTCAGGGGCTACCGCTTCGAGATCGGCTTCTAGCGTCGGCGGCACCTGTGCCGCGGTGGTACAACTGCGCCTCGAATCCACCGCCTGCCCGCACCAATGAGCCTGGACACCGCCCGTGGCGTGTACGTGATCGCGCCGACGCCGTTTCATGACGACGGCCGCGTCGACGACGCGTCGATCGACCGCATGACCGACTTCTTCCGCGCCGCCGGCGCCACCGGCATCACCGTGCTCGGGCAGATGGGCGAGGCGCCGAAGCTCGACGCCGCCGAGGCACTGGCGATCGCCGCGCGCGTGATCCGCCGCGCCGGCACGCCGGTGGTCGTCGGCGTCACCGCGCCGGGCTTTGCCGCCATGCGTGCGTTGTCGCGCGACGCGATGGACGCCGGCGCGGCCGGCGTGATGATCGCGCCGCCGAACACGCTGCGCACCGACGAGCAGATCGTCGGCTACTACCGGCAGGCCGCGGAAGCGATCGGCGCCGACGTGCCGTTCGTGATCCAGGACTATCCGCTGACCTTCTCGGTGCAGATGACGCCGGCGGTGATCCGCCGCATCGTGCAGGACAACCCGTCGTGCGTGATGCTCAAGCACGAGGACTGGCCGGGGCTGGACAAGATCTCGGCGCTGCGCGGCTTCGAGCGCGACGGCTCGATGCGGCACATCTCGATCCTCTGCGGCAACGGCGGCCTGTTCCTCGACTTCGAGATGGAGCGTGGCGCTGATGGCGCGATGACCGGCTATTGTTTTCCCGACATGCTGGCCGACGTGGTGCGGCTGTCGGCGCAAGGCAAGCGCGATGCGGCGCACGACCTGTTCGACGCGCACCTGCCGCTGATCCGCTACGAGCAGCAGCAGGGCGTTGGGCTGGCGGTGCGCAAGTACGTGCTGATGAAGCGCGGCGTGATCGCCTCGGAGGCGCAGCGCAAGCCGGGCGCAAAGCTCGCGCCGGCTGCGCGCGCCGAGGTCGACTACCTGCTTTCGCGCGTGGCCCGCACCGATGCGCGCGCACGTCTGGCCTGACTTAATCGATCGAACCAGGAAACCGCAAGGACGCCATGCCCACCGAATCCCTGCCCTTGGACCCGAAGATCATTGAGCAACTCGCCGGCGTGTCGACCGCCACGCTGACCACCGTGCTGCTGAAGAAGGGCCTGCGCAACGTCTGGCTGCGCGGCACGCGGCCGCTGCGTCCCGATCAGCCAAGCATCGTCGGCCGCGCCTTCACGCTGCGCTTCGTGCCGGCGCGCGAGGACCTGGCTACGCCGGAGTCGTGGTCGTCGCCGATCTCCACCCGCGCGGCGATCGAGGCGATGCCCGACGGCTGCGTGGCGGTGGTCGATGCGATGGGTGTCACTGATGCCGGCATCTTCGGCGACATCCTCTGTTCGCGCATGCGCAAGCGGGGTGTGGCGGCCCTGGTGACCGACGGCGTGGTGCGCGATGTCGCCGGCGTGCTGGGAACCGGCCTGCCGGTGTGGTGCCAGGGGGTGGCCGCGCCGCCGTCGGTGGCCGGGCTGACCTTCGTCAACTGGCAGGAGCCGATCGGCTGCGGCGGAGTGGCGGTGTTCCCGAACGACGTGATCGTCGTCGACGCCGACGGCGCGGTGCTCGTCCCGGCCGCGCTGCTCGACCAGGTCGTCGCTGCGTCAGCGGAGCAGGAACGGCTCGAGGGTTGGATCATGCGCGAAATCGAGGCAGGCGCCGCACTGCCCGGCCTGTATCCGCCGAATGCCGAGAACCGCGCCCGTTATGAGGCGGCGATGAAGGCGGCAGATCGCTGACTTGCTGCATCGGCCGGGCCGTGCGTGGGCCGCGGGCGGATGCCAGGAGGCCGACCTCAGGAGGCCTATCTCAGGAGGCGCCGGCGACCCGCTTCCTGGGCGTCAGGGGCATCTCGGCGATGAGCGGAACCATGGCTGCCTCGCGTTCCCGTTCCTTGACGAAGGAGGGAATCTGCTCGGGCGGCAGCGCGGCACTGAAGACGAAGCCCTGCGCGCGGGCGCAGGAGTAGCGACGCAGGAAGTCCGCCTGCTGCACGGTCTCGACCCCCTCCGCGACGACGATCTTGCCCAGGGCGTTCGCCATCTCGATGATCGCGCTGGCGATGATCGCTGCCTGCGGGCTGTCGACCACGTCGACGATGAAGGTGCGGTCGAGTTTGAGGGTGTTCGCCGGCAGCTGCTTGACGTAGGCGAACGACGAGTAGCCGGTGCCGAAGTCGTCGACGGCAATCTCGACGCCGCGCTCGCGCAGCCGCTCGAGGGTGGCCACCGCGTCCGGGCCGGCGTCGAAAAGCAGCGACTCGGTGACCTCGAGTTCCAGGTAGTTCGGCGGGGTGGTCGAGCTGTTGAGTGCGCCTTCGACGGTCGCCGCGAACGACGTATTGCGCAGCTGCAGCGCGGAGACGTTGACCGACACCCGCGGGATCACGGTGCCGGCGTCGACCCAGCGGCGATGCTGCTGGCAGGCTTCGCGCAGCACCCAGGTGCCGATGGCCTCGATCAGGCCGCTTTCCTCGGCATGGTCGATGAAGAACTCGGGGATCAGCAGGCCGCGGTGCGGGTGCTGCCAGCGCAGCAGCGCCTCCACCGCGCAGACCTCGCCGGTGGCGAGATCGATCTGCGGCTGGTAATGGAGGCGGAACTCGTCGCGCTTGAGCGCCTCGCGCAGTTCGCGGTCGATGGTGACGCGGGCCGACGCGTCGGCGTTCATCCGTTCCTCGAAGTACGCGTGCCGGCCGCGGCCGCGGTCCTTGGCGAGATACAGCGCGGTGTCGGCCTTCTTCAGCAGGTCGGCGCTGCTCTGGCCGTCCTTCGGGAAGATCGAGATGCCGATGCTGGCGCCGGCGTAGATCTCGTGGCCATCGATCTCGAACGGTTCGTTCAGCGCCTTGATCAGCGTGCGCGCCACGGTGCCGGCGTCGCGGGCGTCCTTCAGCTTGGTCAGCACGACCGTGAATTCGTCGCCGCCGAGCCGGGCGACGATGTCGATGTCGCGCACGGCGCGGCGGATGCGCGCCGCGGCGTGGCGCAGCAGCACATCGCCGGCGGCGTGACCGAGCGTGTCGTTGGTGCGCTTGAAGCGGTCCAGATCGATGTACAGCACGGCCAGCACGGAGTTGTCGTTGCGCGCATGGGTCACCTGCTGCGCCAGCATGTCCATCAGGTAGTGGCGATTGGGCAGGCCGGTCAGGCTGTCGAAGTGCGCCTGGTCGTGCAACTGCTTGTCGCGCGCGACCGAGGACAGCGCGACGGCCAGCCGGTCGATCACGCCAGCCAGCGCCAGCGCCTGCTCGCTGGACAGCGCCGTCTTCTCATTGTGGCCGAGGACCACCACGCCCCAGACCTTGCCGGCGCGGGCGATCGGCAGCAGGTATAGGTACTTGGCGCCGTGCTCGTGCAGCATCGCCCGGTAGGGGCCCGGCAGCCGGATCGAATGCGACCACTTGCGCAGGCTGGCATCGGCGCCCGACAGATCGAGCGCGCGCGGCAGTTCGTCGCGCAGGGTGGTGCCGTCGTCGGCACGCAGGTACACCTTGGTGCAGCCCGGCGAGTCCGCCTCGAGCAGGCCGAGGCTGACGACCTTGATGCGCGAGATCTCGTGAATGCAGTTCAGCGCGATGTCGGCCACCTGGCGGATGTCGACGGTGGTCAGGATCGTCCGGTCGATCTCGGCGAAGGCGGAAAGCGTGCGGAAGTGAAGGCCGAGCTGGGCGGTCATCGAGTTGAACGATTCCGCCATCTGCCCGAACTCGTCGCCATCGGTCACCGGTACCGGCGAGCCGAAGTCGCGCGCCGCGACCCGCCTCATGCCATCCAGCACCGAGTGCATCGGCACCAGGATACGACGGACCTCGAAAAGGCTCACCAGCAGCACCAGCAGCACCGACAGGACGGCAATCGGCAGGAAGGTGGTGCGGAAAGTCGCGGTCGGATCCAGCAGCAGCGCTTCCTGCCTGGCCGCCGCAATGACGATTTCCGACCCGACGAGATGCGTGCTCGCGTCGAGGATGGCGGCGCCGGCGCGCATGGCCACTCCGTCCAGGGTGAACTGCGCCAGGCGGTCGGTCTGCACCGGCTCGGCCGCCAGCCTCAGCAGCGCCTCATCCGGCATCGGTTGCGAGCAGAACAACCGCACGCCGGCAGCGGCAAGTACGCAGAAGCTGGTCTGCTGCGGGTCGGCTGCGCTATCCGACCAGAGGAACGCCGGCGAAATTGCGACGGCGATGAGGCCGATCTGTTCCGCCCCATTCGGTGCGTAGACGAGGCCCTGCGCCCCGGCCTTGTCCGAGCGCCAGGTCAGCAGTGCCGAGCGGTGATCCCGGGGCGCGCGGCTTTCGGAGAATCTCGCGAGTTCGGCCAGCGGTGGTGGCTGTCCGCCCTGCGCCAGCGGTCGGCCCCTGTGGTCGAGGATGACGAAGCCATCCAGTTCGTGGCCGACCCGTGCCGACAGGCTGGCGACCGGCGCGGTGCCGGTGGCAGCCACGCTGACGAGCGACTCGACCCAGCGCAGTCGGTCGAGAACCGCCGCGCCGTAGACGCGCGCCGATTGCACCAGGTCGTTGTCGTGCTGCTGCCGCATCGCGTCAGAAACCTGTGAGAACGACAAGCCGGCCATCAGGGCGACCGGAGCCAGCGCCGTCACCACGAGCATTGCCAGCAACCGGCGGCCGACGCCGCTGCTCAGGTGCCGCGGCAGCCAGCGCAGTGCGCCCCTCCTGTCGGACGAGGAAGTCATTGCGCCCACGCCGGACGCGTCAACGCCGCTGCTGTCCGGTGGCGTGGCGACTTGCGTCGGGTGGGGGCCACTCGCCTCGTCGCCCACCGGGACGCTGACTGCGACCGACACCTTGGCGGCGCAGCCCGTTTCCAATGGGCCGAGTGCAGAACTCAGCGGGGGTGAGCCGGAAGCGCGCGTGTCGAAGGCCATGAGCAACGGGTCGGGAGTCGCAGCCGAGGATCCTGTCCGCGGGTCAAGCCGCGGAAACTGGGAAGAAGCCCGTCACAGCCGATCCACTGGCCCCGCGCTCCGTCGGCACATGCGATGCATCCTATACCGCGTAGGCGGTATCAACGGATTTTTGACCCTGCCGGCGATCCGGGTCGCCATGCCGTCAATCAGGCCGAAGAGCACCTGTGGGCTAGTGCACAGGCAGTGCAAATGTGAGCGCACACTGTCTTTAAGAAAATTGCATTTGTTGCAGTTGACTAGGAGTTCGGCGCGCCTTGCCGGTTGTCAGTGCTGCTCCGGCAGCTGTCGCATCAAAGTGCACGGCTGGGCGTCGGGAAAGACGTCGCATAGCGTGATCTATCCCCCAATCACGTCATGCCGCTCGCCGACACCGACGCGGAAGACGGCACCGGAAGCGGGATCGACTTCGATCCGGATCCACTCCGTCCACGGGTAGCCGAATGCCTGCACGCGACGCAAGTTCGGCGCCGAAGGTGAACCGCCGGCCAGCGGTCGGTCGACGAGGAAGATGTGGCCGTCGCCGTGCAGCAGCAGAACCGGTCGGCCGAACTGAGCCGTCAGCCGGCCCAGCGCGTCGATGATTGCCTCGAAACCCGCGCGCCGCTCGTCACCGGGCGGCAGATCGAATCCGGGATTGGCGTGCATCAGGACGACCATGGCGATCGCCTCGCCCGCGCTGGCCTGGGCGAAGGCGGCGCCAAGCCAGGCGAGGTTGGCCGCCTCGCGCTGCCTGAACGCCGCCATCTGCTCGTCGCGGAGCGCGGCGCTCTCAGCCGGCGTCGGCGCTGTCCATGGCTCGAGGCCGTTGTTGCTGCCGGTCACATGCAGCGTGACGAACATCACCCGGCCGTAGGTGAACTGCGCGTTCTCGGGAGCCCCGGCCTGTGACTGCAATGCCAGTGGCAGATGGCCGAACGAACGGCCGGGGGCCGGATAGGCGAGGCGGCGCAGCGCATCCAGTCGTTCGAGCGGGTGGTGGCTGCCGGCGCCCGCGCGATGACAGTCGGTCCAGTCGTTGTCGCCCGGCGTGTAGACGAGCGCGGTTCGCACAACCTGGAACTGCGCCAGCCGCCGGCGCAGCAGTTGGTCGCTGCACGGCTCGGCGCTTCCCTTCAGGTCACCCGCGTGCAGCACGAAACGAATCGATGGGTCGTCGTTGATCTGCTGCAGCATCTGCTCGAAGCGGTCCTCGGCGCCGGAGCTGTATGGCGTGTCGCCGATCAGCGCGAATGCGAAGACCTCACCGGTCGGTGCCGACGTGCGCTGAGCGCAGGCAGCGAGCAGCACCAGGGTCGCAGCGAGGATTCCGCGGAGCATCTGAGTGGAAGTCATCCGGGTGCGCACGAAAGCAGAGGCAACTCGCATCGCTGCGCCCTGCCTACAATGGCCGCGCGCTGCCAAAGCGCGCCGGAGCCTCAACATGCACCGCGACTCGCACATCCTGCACCGTCAACTGCGCGGCCAGTATCCGCTGGCGGCCCGTGCGGAGGGCTGCTTCATCGAGGACGCCGAAGGCCGGCGCTATCTGGACGCCTCCGGTGGCGCGGCCGTTTCGTGCCTGGGCCATGGTCACCCGGACGTGCTGGCCGCCATGCACGCGCAGCTCGACCGCATTGCCTACGCGCATACCAGTTTCTTCTCGACGCCGGTGGCGGAGGAACTCGCCGACGTGCTGGTGGCCGACGCGCCGGCCGGCATCTCGCACGTGTACCTGGTCTCCGGCGGCTCCGAGGCGATGGAGGCAGCGCTGAAGCTGGCACGCCAGTACTTCGTCGAGATCGGCCAGCCGCAACGTTCCAGGTTCATCGCCCGCCGCAACAGCTACCACGGCAACACGCTCGGCGCGCTGGCCGTCGGCGGCAACGCCTGGCGGCGGCAGCAGTTCGCGCCGTTGCTGATCGACGTCGAGCACGTTGCACCGACCTACGCCTACCGCGACCGTCGGGCCGACGAGACCGATGCGCATTACTGCGCGCGGCTCATCGCCGAGATCGAGCAGGCGATCGACCGTGTCGGCGGCGACAAGGTGATCGCCTTCGTCGCCGAGACCGTCGGTGGCGCCACCAGTGGTTGCCTGACCGCGCCGCCCGGTTACTACAAGGCGGTGCGCGAACTGTGTGACCGGCACGGCATCCTGCTGATCCTCGACGAGGTGATGTGCGGCATGGGCCGCACCGGCACCTTGCACGCCTGCGAACAGGAGGGCGTGGCGCCGGACCTGATGGCCATCGCCAAGGGGCTGGGCGGCGGCTACCAGCCGGTCGGCGCGGTACTGGTGGCGGGGCGCGTGATCGATGCCATCGCGCAGGGCTCCGGCTTCTTCCAGCACGGCCACACCTACATCGGCCACCCGATGGCCTGCGCGGCGGCGCTGGCGGTGCAACGCGTGTTCAAGCGCGACCGCCTGGTCGAGCGTTGCGCGCAGCAGGGCGAGAAGCTCGCCGCGCGCCTGCAGTCGGCGTTCGGCGCTCACCCGCACGTCGGAGAGATCCGCGGCCGCGGGCTCTTCCGCGCGCTCGAACTGGTGGCCGATCGCGGCACCAAGGCGCCGTTCGATCCGGCGCGCCGGGTGGCCGCGCGTGTACGCGCCGAGGGCATGGCAGCGGGGCTCTTGTGCTATCCGATGGCCGGCACGATCGACGGCAAGCGCGGCGACCACGTGCTGCTGGCGCCGCCCTTCATCGTCGACGACGCCGAACTCGACCTGCTCGTCGAGCGACTGCAGCGGGCCATCGACGCAGCCACTCGCGCGGCTCCCTAGTCTGGAGTAGCGTTCGCTCTTCAAAGGAATGGATGGGGTCGGCCGCCGTGGCGAAGCCCCGCATGTCGAGTCATTTTCCCGCAGCTCGATCGCCGCTGTCGCGGTCGGCTTCAGTCAACCCAAGGAGATCACGATGCGTCTGACGCTTTCCCTTTGCGCCGCGGCACTGGCCGTGGGCTTTGCCGCTGCCGTGCCGCAACCGGCCGCCGCGCAGCAGAAGTTCATCACCATCGGCACCGGCGGCGTCACCGGCGTCTATTACCCGGCCGGCGGCGCGATCTGCCGCCTCGTCAACCGCGACCGCGCCAAACATGGCCTGCGCTGCTCGGTCGAGTCGACCGGCGGCTCGGTGGCCAACGTCAACCTGCTGAAGTCGGGCGAGATCGAGTTCGGCGTCGCGCAGTCGGACGTGCAGTTCAATGCCACCAAGGGCATGGCGCAGTTCCAGAAGGACGGCGCGATGGGCGACCTGCGCGCGGTGTTCGCGCTGCATCCGGAGCCGTTCACCGTCGTCGCCCGCAAGGAAGCGAACATCACCAAGTTCGAGGACTTCAAGGGCAAGCGCTTCAACGTCGGCAACCCGGGCTCGGGCACGCTGGCGTCGATGAACGAACTGCTGGCGGCGATGGGCTGGAAGATGAGCGACTTCGGGCTGGCCTCCGAGCTTCGTCCCGACGAGCACGGCCCGGCGCTGTGCGACGGCAAGATCGACGGCTTCTTCTATGCCGTCGGCCACCCGTCGGCGAACATCCAGGACCCGACGACCATCTGCGGCGCCAGGCTCGTGTCATTGTCGGGGCCGGCGGTCGACAGGCTGGTCAAGGAGAAGCCGTACTACGCGATCGCGACGATCCCCGGCGGCATGTATCCGAACAACCCGAACCCGACCACGACCTACGGCGTGCAGGCCACGGTGGTCAGCTCGGCCAAGGTGCCGGCCGACGTCGTCTATGCGGTGACCAAGGCGGTGTTCGACAACTTCGACGAGTTCAAAAAGCTGCACCCGGCGCTGGCCAACTTGAAGCCGGAAGACATGGTGAGAAACGGCCTGTCGGCGCCGCTGCACGACGGTGCTGCCCGCTTCTACAAGGAGAAGGGCTGGATCCAGTAGCCGGCTGCCGCTGATGCTGGCGTAGAGTTCGACGGGCGGCCTCGGCCGCCCGTTGCATTTCCAGGGAGCGGTCGTGGACAAGAAGAAGCTGGAAGAACTGGAAGAGGAGCTCGGTCCCACCGCCGAGATGGAGCTCGGCGAAACCGACGTCCAGCAGCTCGTCAAGGACGCCGACTTCGGCGGCCGCTCGACCGTCGGCTTCGCCGGCAAGGTGATGCTCGGCCTCGGCCTGCTCTGGGTCCTGTTCCAGCTCTGGTACGCCTCGCCGCTGCCGTTCGCGCTGCGCTTCGCCGTCTTCAACGACACCGAGGCACGCTCGATCCACCTGGCGCTGGGCCTGTTCCTCGCATTCATGGCCTTCCCGGCATTCAAGCGCTCGCCGCGCGATCACGTGCCGGCTTTCGACTGGCTGCTGGCCGCCGCCGGTGCGGTCTCGGCGCTGTACCTGATCATCTTCTACAAGGAGCTCGCCCTGCGGCCCGGCAATCCGACGCAGCTTGACGTCATCGTCGGTGTCGTCGGCATCCTTGTGTTGCTCGAGGCGACGCGCCGCGCGGTCGGCCTGCCGATGGCGGTGCTGGCGGTGCTGTTCCTCACCTACATCTTCGCCGGCCCCTACCTGCCGGACGTCATCGCGCACAAGGGCGCCTCGGTGCCGCGGGTCGTTTCGCACATGTGGATGGTGACCGAGGGCGTGTTCGGCATCGCCCTCGGCGTGTCGGTCAGTTTCATCTTCGTGTTCGTGCTGTTCGGCACGCTTCTCGACCGCGCCGGCGGCGGCAACTACATGATGCAGGTGAGCTTCGCGCTGCTCGGCCACCTGCGCGGCGGACCGGCCAAGGTGGCCGTCGTCTCCTCGGCGCTGAATGGGCTTATCTCCGGGTCGTCGGTCAGCAACGTGGTCTCGGGCGGCATCTTCACGATTCCGCTGATGAAGCGGGCGGGCTACGGCGGCGTGAAGGCGGCGGCGATCGAGACCTCGTCGTCGGTGAACGGCCAGATCATGCCGCCGGTGATGGGCGCGGCGGCGTTCCTGATGGTCGAGTACGTCGGCATTCCGTACTCGGACATCGTCAAGCACGCCTTCATCCCGGCAGTGATCAGCTACATCGCGCTGTTCTACATCGTGCACCTCGAGGCGCTGAAGCTTGGCTTGAAGCCCACGGCGCGCGAGCGCGACCGCACGATGGGCAACCGGCTTTCGTCCTGGGGCCTCGGCCTGTCGGGCACGATCATCGTGATGGCGCTG
>Ga0209254_10005112_pt1 | contig 12053 bp, 6 predicted proteins | sample FrelakmetDIP11DI_FD_187148 | JGI IMG/M metagenome (GOLD analysis project Ga0209254, IMG submission 187148) | Freshwater lake sediment microbial communities from the University of Notre Dame, USA, for methane emissions studies - DIP11 DI (SPAdes)... | ecosystem: Environmental > Aquatic >...
CGGCCGGGACCGACACTGCCGCCGCGATCGCTCGCGGGGACGCGGCGCACGCAGCGTTCGACCTGGAAGGGGCGCGGCGCGAGTACGAGGGCGCCCTGGCGGTCGAACCGGCCGACGTCGCGGCCCGCGCGCGGCTCGCGCACGTGACGAACGACCTGGGCGAGAGCGCGCGGGCGCGGTCGACCGAGGCCCGGCGACGGGGCGACGAGGCGGGCGCGGATGGGTCCGATGCCGAGGCGCGAGCGCTCTTCGAGCAGGCCCTGGCCCTGGCGGAGGGCCTGCAGCGGGACGCCCCCGGCCGGCCCGAGGGCCACTACGCCCTGGCCGCGACCCTTGGCAACCTCACGCCCTTCCTCTCCGGACCCGAGAAGGTCCGTGCCGCGCGCCAGATCGACCAGGCGGCGAAGCGGGCGACCGAGCTCGACCCCTGCCTCGCGCCCGCCTACGCCGTCCTCGCCATCACCTACCGCGAGCTGTCGTCCCTCGGCGGCTTCGTGCGCGGCGTGGCGCGGGCGGCGCTCGGCGGCCTGCCGAAGGGCACGCTCGAGGACTCCGAGTGGCTGCTGCGCGCGGCCGCCGCGCTCGATCCCGAAGACCCCTTCAACCACTACCAGCTCGCCCTGACCCTGGAGAAGCAGGGACGGGCCGCCGAGGCGGCGGCCGAGCTCGAGCGGGCCCTCGCTCTCCCCGACCGGGAACCCCGGGACCGGCGCAACCGTGCGGACGCCTCTCTCCGAATGCGCCGGCTCCCGGAGTAGCGGGTCGCCCCCGGAGATCCGCCTCGGGCGCCGGGGAGGTAGACTCGCCGCGGAGGTGACGAGTGCGCGCTTTCCTCTGCCTGGCCCTTCTGATGCTCGCTTCGGCGTCGACCGCCTTCGCTGAAGACCCCGCCCTCGACCAGACGGTCCGCCGCTTCCTGGAGAAGAACCGCGGCGAGTGGCGCGACATGAACGTACCGTGGGTGGACGGGCAGATCCTGCGCGACCTCGTCGTGAAGAACCGCTTCCGGCGCGCCCTGGAGATCGGCACCTCCACCGGGCACTCGTCGGTCTGGATCGCGTGGGGTCTCAGCCAGACCGGCGGGAAGCTCACCACCATCGAGATCGACCCCTCGCGCCACGCCGAGGCGCTCGGCAACTTCGAGGAGGCGGGCGTGGCCGCGCTCGTGGACGCGCGGCTCGCCGACGCGCACGAGCTCGTCAAGCAGCTCCCCGGGCCCTTCGACTTCGTCTTCTCCGACGCCGACAAGGGCTGGTACCTGCAGTACTTCAAGGACGTCGACCCAAAGCTCGAGGTGGGCGGCTGCTTCACCGCCCACAACGTGCTGCGCAGCGGCGGCGGCGCCGCCGCCGAGTTTCTCGACCACGTGAAGAAGCTCCCGAACTACCGCACGACCGTCGAAACCGGCAGCGGCGAAGGCATCTCGGTCAGCTGCAAGACCAGCCGCTGAGGAGCGATGGCCGGCCTCGGGTCGCGTGAGCTAGAATCCCCGACCAGCATTCCTTCGGGCGGGCCTGCGGAGAATCGGGCGCCATGGCGAGCGGCTTGGATCTGGACGCCTACCTGACACGCCGTCCTCGCGGCCGCCTCGCGAGGGGGCCCATCCGCGCGAGGACGAGCCTGGCCACCCTGACCGCGCTCGGCGCGGTCGCTCTATTCGGCTCGGTCGCGTCGGGGCGCGGAGGGGCGACGCCCGCGCCCGACGTCGCCTCTCTCCCCGACTTCGTCCGCGACGTGCAGCCCATCCTGGCCACGTCTTGCGTGCGTTGCCACGGCCCGGCCGTCCGCAAGGGCCTGCTGCGCCTCCACACGCGGAAGGACCTGCTCGAGGGAGGGGAGTCGGGCGAGGTGGTCGTGCCGGGCGACCCCGCGTCGAGCCTGCTCTACCAGAAGCTCCTCAGCCAGAAGCCGGAGGCACGCATGCCGCAGGAGGCAGACGCCCTGCCGCCCGGCGAGATCGAGACCATCCGCCGCTGGGTCCAGGCCGGCGCGCCGTGGCCGGAAGGCGTGACCGTGTCCGAGGCCGCGGCGCCGCGCGCCCCGGTAGCCGTCGCGCGTCCCGTCGCGAAGCCCCGGGACCCGAATCGTCTGAGCTACAACCGGGACGTGCGGCCGATCCTCGCGGGGAGCTGCTTCGTCTGCCACGGACCGGACCAGAACCGCCGCGAGGCGGGGCTTCGCCTCGACCGCGAGGATGCGGCAAAGGCGGCGCTCGCCTCCGGCGATGCCGCCGTGGTCGCCGGCGCTCCCGAGAGGAGCGCGCTCCTCGCCCGCGTCCTCGACCCCGACGAGTCGCGCCGCATGCCTCTCGCGAAGAGCGGGAGACCGCGGCTCGATCCGCGGCAGGTGGCCGTGCTGCGCCGTTGGATCGAGGAAGGGGCCGCGTGGGAACCGCACTGGGCCTACGTCCCCCCCTCGCGCCCGGAGCCTCCGGCGACCCGCGACGGGCAGTGGCGGCGCGGCCCCGTGGACGCGTTCGTGCTCTCGGGCCTCGAGGCTGCGGGCCTCCGCCCTTCGCCCGAGGCCAGGCGGGCCGAGCTGCTGCGCCGCCTGAGCTTCGACCTCACCGGCCTCCCGCCCACGCCGGAGGAGGCCCGGGCCTTCGAGGCCGACCGGCGTCCCGACGCGTACGAGCGCCAGGTGGACAGGCTGCTGGCGTCGCCGCGCTACGGCGAGCGGATGGCCGTCTTCTGGCTGGACCTCGTGCGCTACGCCGACAGCGTCGGCTACCACAGCGACAACGCGCGGCCGATGTGGCGGTACCGCGACTGGGTCGTCTCCGCCTTCAACCGCAACCTGCCCTTCGACCGGTTCACCGCCGAACAGCTGGCCGGCGACCTTCATCCCGACGCCTCCTTCGAGCAGAGGATCGCCTCGGGCTACAACCGACTGCTGCAGACGACCGAGGAGGGCGGCGCGCAGCCGAAGGAGTACCGCGCCATCTACCTGGCTGACCGCGTGCGCAACGTTTCGAGCGCGTGGATGGGCGCAACGGTGGGCTGCGCGCAGTGCCACGACCACAAGTTCGACCCCTACCTGGCCCGCGACTTCTACTCCCTGGGGGCCTTCTTCGCGGACGTGAAGGAGGAGCCCGTGGGGCGGAGGAGGCCCGAGTTCCTTCCGGACGCCGCACAGAAGGTCGGTCTCGAGGCCCTCGACGCGAAGATCGCCCGGCTGCGCGAGGCCCTCGAGGGCGCCATGCCCCCGCCCGGGTGGGAGGCGGGGCTCGCCGGGCGCCGGCTGACTTCCTTCACCACCCTTGAGCCCGTGGCCGCGGCCTCCGAGCGCGGCACGCGCACCATGATCCAGGGCAACGACTTCTCGATCATCGCCTCCACCGCGCACGGGCCGAAGCCCCCGCGCGACACCTACACCGTCCGCTTCAAGACGGAGCTGGCCGGGATCACGTCGCTCCGCCTCGAGGCCGTGACGTTCGAGGAGCTGCCCGGGGGCGGGCCGGGGCGCGACCCGCACGGCGGGTTCGTGGTCTCGGAGATGGAGGTCAAGGACGCGCGCGGGCGCTCGATCCCGCTGCGCAACGCCAGCGCTTCGACGGTGGACGGCAGCGGCTTCTCCGCCGCGGCCGCGATCGACGGACGGACGGCCGAGGGAGGCTGGGCGCTCGCGGCCGCCGACGGCGAGGGCCACCGGCTCGTCGTCGAGCTGGGCGAGCCCCTGGGCACCGGAGAGGAGACGACGTTCGGTCTCGTCCTCCACCAGAACGCGGGCGACCTCCGTATGCTTGGCCGCTTCCGGCTCGCCGGGACGACGGAGCCTCTCCCCATCCGCACCGAGCCCGGCCCGGAGCCCGGCCGCGACGCCGTGGCCGCCGCCGGCGCGGCTCCGGGCGCGCGCACGAAGGAGCAGGCGGACGCGATCGCGGCGTTCTACCGCCGCGCCGCGTCCGAGCTCGCCGAGGATCGCGCGCGGCTGCGCGCCGCGAACCTCGAGAAGCAGTCGTTCCTCGCCGCCGTGGCCTCCTCCTACGTCACCACGACGCAGGAGCCCGACGTGGTGCGGGTCCTCCCCCGGGGGAACTGGCTCGACGAGTCGGGCGAGGCGGTCGCTCCCGCGGTGCCCCAGTTCCTGCCCCCGCTCGATGCGAACGGCCGGCGCGCGACCCGGCTCGATCTCGCCGGCTGGCTGACGTCGCGGGAGAACCCCCTCACCGGCCGCGTGCTCGCGAACCGCCTCTGGAAGCTCTGTTTCGGCCACGGGCTCTCCCGGACGCTCGAGGACACGGGGGCGCAAGGCGAGTGGCCGACCCACCCGGAGCTGCTCGACTGGCTCGCGGTCGAGCTCGTCGAGAGCGGCTGGGACGTCAAGCACCTCCTGCGGACGCTCGCGACCTCCGCCGCCTATCGCCAGGCCTCGACCCCGACGCCCGCCCTCCTCGAGCGCGACCCGGATAACCGGCTCTACGCCCGCCAGACGCGCCACAGGCTCGACGCCGAGATGGTGCGCGACAACGCGCTCGCGGTGAGCGGGCTCCTCTCGCCGAGAGCGGGCGGGCCCAGCACCCACCCCTACCAGCCCGCGGGCTACTGGGCCTACCTGAATTTTCCCCCACGCGAGTGGGACGACTCGTCGGGTGAGGACCAGTACCGGCGGAGCCTCTACACCTGGTGGCAGCGGACATTCCCCCAGCCAAGCCTCGTGGCCTTCGACATGCCGAGCCGCGAGGAGTGCACCGGCGATCGCGTCCGCTCGAACGTGCCTCAGCAGGCCCTGGCGCTCCTCAACGACCCGACCTACGTCGAGGCGGCGCGCGTCTTCGCGGAACGCATCCTGCGCGACGGGGGTCCGAGCGTCGGCTCGCGGCTGCGCTTCGCCTACGCCCGCGCGCTGCAACGCGCTCCGAGCGAGGCGGAGCAGCGAGTCCTCACGGACCTGCTGCGCCGGGGGCAGGCGGAGTTCGGACGTGACCCGGCGGCCGCCCGGAGGCTCGTGGCGACCGGCCAGGCCCCGGCGGCAAAGGACCTCGGCCCGGCAGACCTCGCGGCCTGGACGCAGGTTGCCCGCGCGATCCTGAACCTGCCCGAGCTCATCACCCGCTCGTGAGGGAGGAAACGGTGGAGATCCTGACCGACGACCTCCGGGCGCTCGGCGACCGGGTGAGCCGCCGCGCTTTCCTGGGCCGGGCGAGGACGGGACTCGGCGCCCTGGCTCTCGCCTCCCTCCTCGACCCGAAGCGGCTCTTCGGCTCGGCCGGCACGCCCGACGCCTGGCCGGGCGTCGTGACGCCCCGGCACTTCCCCCCGAAGGCGAAGCGCGTCATCCACCTCTACCAGGCCGGCGGGCCCTCGCACCTCGAGCTCTTCGACTGGAAACCCAGGCTCGCCGCCCTGCACGGCGAGCCGATGCCCGAGTCGTTCACGAAGGGCCAGCCGATCGCCCAGCTCCAGGGCCAGGCGCTCAAGTGCTTCGGGCCCCAGCATCCCTTCACCCGCTACGGCGCGTCCGGCCAGGAGATGACGACGCTCCTGCCCGAGATCGGCTCAGTCGCCGACAGTATCTGCATCGTGCGCTCGCTGCAGACCGAGCAGATCAACCACGACCCCGCCCACACCTTCATGAACACCGGCGTGCAGATCTCAGGACGGCCCGCGGCGGGCTCGTGGGTCTGGTACGGCATCGGCTCCGAGGCGGCCGACCTCCCCGGCTTCGTCGTCCTCACCTCCCAGGGCCGGGGCGGCCAGATGCAGCCAATCGCCGCCCGCCAGTGGCACAGTGGCTTTCTCCCCAGCCGCTTCCAGGGCGTGCACTTCCGCTCGAAGGGCGACGCCGTGCTCTACCTTCGCGACCCCGAGGGGACGACGCACGCTCAGCAGAGGGAGGTCATCGACGCGGTCCGCGCGATGACCGAGGCGCAGCCCGACTGGGTGGACGACCCCGAGGTCCAGGCCCGGCTCAGCCAGTACGAGATGGCCTTCCGGATGCAGACGAGCGTCCCCGAGCTCACGGACCTCGCGAGCGAGCCCGCGCACGTGCGGGCGCTCTACGGAGTCGAGTCGCTCGACGGCACCTTCGCCGCGAACTGCCTCCTGGCCCGGCGGCTGGCCGAGCGCGGCGTGCGTTTCATCCAGCTCTACCACCGCGACTGGGACCACCACAGCCGCATCAAGGGCGACATCGCGATGAAGGCGCGCGAGGTGGACCAGGCGACGGCCGCGCTCCTCAAGGACCTCGCGCAGCGCGGGATGCTCGAGGACACCCTCGTGATGTGGGGCGGGGAGTTCGGACGCACGCCGATGGCCCAGAGCGACGGGCGCGACCATCACATCAAGGGCTTCTCGATGCTCCTCGCCGGCGGCGGCATCAAGGGGGGCATCTCCCATGGCGCCACGGACGAGCTCGGCTACGCGGCGATCGAGGACGTGGTTTCCGTCCACGACCTGCACGCGACGATGCTCTACCTTCTCGGGATCGACCACGCGAAGCTGACCCTCCGCCACCTCGGCCGGGACTTCCGCCTCACCGACGTCCACGGCAGCGTGGTGCGGAAGATCCTGGCCTGAGCCGGGACTCAGCGGGCGGCCCCGTGCCTCTCGCCGACGCCCGTCTGTGCCACCGCCTCGTTCCAGAGCCGCTCGACGAGCGCCTTCATCGCTTTCTGCTGCTCCCAACGGTCCGAGAGCTCTCGACCGTCGGGCCCGAGGATCGCGTAGTCGGGCGGGCCGAGCTCGACGCGGAAGGGGAAGACGTCGCCTCGCTGCGCCGTCCGGAGCCAGCCGATCATCACCCGCTTCCACAGGGCGGACTGGCGGTCGACGTGGGCGCGGTAGACGGGGTTCAAGAGGTCTACCTGCACCTGCTCGCCGTTCGTGAAGCGCCCGTCGAGCATCGTGGCCCGCTCCATGAGCACCGCGAAGGCGGCCTCCGCCTCCGGGCCGAGGGGCCCCCCCATCTCGCCGGCCACGAGGTAGTGCGAGAAGTCGAGATCGAAGCGGAGGTCGGGGATGGCCCTGGCGTAAGCGACCGTCCGGAGCAGGTCCTGCGTCACCCGACCCCGGTGGGTCTGGACCACGAGCGGCATGCCCGCCTTCGCGCACCGCTCCACGAGCCCGCGCAGGAGCGCCTCGGCCTCCGTCTCCGAGATGAAGTAGCTGCCCACGTGGGCGTCGAGGTAGACGGACCCGAGCCGCCTGGCCGCGGCGATGGCGGCGTCCGCGTGCTCAGGCTTCGTCGGGCCGAACTCGACGCCGATGCCGAGGCCGTGGGCGTCGCCGAGGGCCTTCCAGCGCGCGAGGTCCTCTTCCTTGGCCCCCCCGACCCACACGTCGAAGGCGTCGAAGCCGGCCGCCTTGATCTCGCTCGCCTTCCTCTCGTCCGGCCACTCCGCCGCCACCGAGGGGTGTGCCCGCAAGCCCCATAGGTTCTGGACGATCTGCAGGCGGGGTGGCGCGTCCTTCCCGTCGCGGCAGTTGAAGACGGGGGGAGACGCGAGGGCCGACGACGGGCTGGCGACAGCGAGCAGCGCGCAGGCGACCGGCAACAGGAGGCGCATCGAGGACTCCTCAGGATGGTCTGCAGGAGGCTAGCGGCTTTGCCGCCTCCAGGCAAGGCGGCGACGCCGTTTCAGTCGCCCAGCCGGATCGTGGCCTTGACCTCGAACACGTTCGCGGACGGCGAGGCGAAGAGGTCGTCGAGATCGCTCCCGAGGTCCGCGCGGCCGGGGGAGAGCGAGTTCTCGCGGGCCTGGGTCCAGACCGCGTAGAGAGCCGAGCCTGGGCGCCACTCCCAGCGCAGGACGGTGTTGAGGCGCAGCGACTTGAAGTTGAAGTCGGGGTTCCCGAACGTGAAGGGCCCCGAGCCGCCCCGTCCGGGGTCCACGGTGTAGGCCTGCGAGGCGGGATCGTAGGCGATCTGGTCGGTTCCGTAGACGAGGAAATCGAAGCTGCGCGCGCGGTCGAGCTCCTTGAATCCCGCGTACGCGCCCCGCGAGACGAGGGGCTGGGCGTAGATCTGCAGCGACAGGCGGGGCGAGAAGATCCAGTTGACGCGCGCGGTGAGCGCGACCTCGGTCTGCTCGAAACCGGCGAAGACGTAGTGGCCGGCGAGATCGCTCGGCAGGGCCGCGTCGCTGACGGAGGTCACCCACTGGGCGACACGGTTCGCCTGCATGAGGGCAGGCCCGACCGCGATGGTCAGCGCCGACGAGGGCCGCACCTCGGCCACGACCTCGCCCTCCCACTGCCGGCTGCCGTACTCGCTGCGGAAGTGGAAGGCCTCGACCCGGCCGACCACCGCCTTGCGGTCGTCGGTCTCCATCCAGACGCCGCCGTTCCAGCTCTCGCCGGTGCTCATGGAGGGCCCGCCGCGGGTCTGGCGGTCGTCGAGGGCGCGCCAGCGGAACGAGCCGTTGAGGCCGGCGTTCCAGTAGTTCCGGAAGACCGCCCGCCCGAAAGCGTTGACCGCATCGCCCTGCTTGTCGCCGTCGAAGTTGAACGAGTACGACTTCGCGAGGGTGAGGGCGCGGAACCGCGTGAAGCCGTCCGGCTCGGCCTTGCGCAGCTCGAGCGCCACGTGGCCGCCCCACCGGTCGCTGCGCGGGTTGAAGCCGAGGTCGTTCGACTCGAAGCCCGGGCTCGTGGCCCAGGCGGCGGCGTTCACCCGGACCGAGCCCGACTGGCGGTTGAGGTTCAGGCTGCCCGTCCAGCCCCCGAGGGACGTGAGGGTCGGGTCGAAGCGCGGGTCGGGCCGGTCGGGCCGCTGGAAGTAGCGGGCCGAGGCGAGCTGCAGCCCCTCGATCGCCTCGCGCTGCCCCGCAATGTGGCTGCCCGCCACCCGCCCGGACACCACCCAGTCCCTCGCCGGGTCGAGGAAGAGGTAGCCGTCGAGGCCGGCGACGTAGGCCGAGCTCGCAATCTGCGCCGCGAGGAGGGGGGCTTCGAGGTCGCGGTTCACCGCGGTCGCGAGGGCGCCGTACCCGGCACGCGCCCGGTCGCGGTGCGCGCGCAGGACGAAGTAGTTGGTGAGGGGCTCGACCTCCTGCCGCCCGCGCTCGTCCCCGTCGGCCCAGCGCGCCCGCTCGCGCCCGGTGACCGCCTCGAGGACGCCCACGCTCCAGCCCGACGCGCTCTTCCCGGTGAACTTGGCGGCGCCGAGGATGGTCGTGGCCCGGGGGACCGACGCGTACTCGCTCTCCGGGTACCCCTGGGGGGCGCGGCCGATGCGCCGCGTGTAGAACAGGTCGGGCTCGGTGCGCATGAACCCGAAGTAGTTGTTGGCTCCGTTGCGGCCGAAGTTGTCGAAGATCTGCGCTCCCTCCACGAAGAACGGGCGCTTCTCGGGGAAGAAGGTCTCGAAGTCGGTGAGGTTCACGACCGCCGGGTCCACCTCGACCTGGCCGAAGTCCGGGTTGACGGTGGCGTCGAGGGCGAAGCTGCTGCCGACCTTGCGCCGCAGGTCGAGGCCGACGCTGCCGAAGGCGGAGGAGCCGTCGAAGAACGGGTCGCCCGGGTCGGCGGGACCGGTCTCGGCCCCGACCGCGGCGTACGGCACGAACACCAGCGGCGTGCGGGGCTTCACGCCCCGGATGCCGGTGAGCTCGGCCATGCGCGAGGCGAGGCCGCTCTCCGTCTTCGGGACGAGCGCGAGCCAGACCACCTCGTTCTTTCTCTGGATGACGCGCGAGGCGTTGACGCCCCACGTCTGCGTGTCCCCGGGAAGGAAGCGCAGCTCGGAGAACGGGATCCGCATCTCCACCGACCAGCCCTGCGCGTCGTGGTGGACGGCGGAGAGCCACACCGCGTCCCAGGAGTCGTCCATCCAGGTGTCGTTGTAGATGATCTCGTCGTTCTGGACCCCGGCCGCGCTCACCTCGAAACGCACGCCGGTCAGGCGGTCGCGTCGGGGGTCGAGGTAGATCGAGAAGCGGTCGGCCTCGGCGCTCTCATCGCGGCGCGAGAGGCGCTTCACGATCCGGTCGGGCTCGCCGTCGTCGAGCCTCGCCCCCACGTAGAGGGCGTCGTCGTCGTAGAGGAGGCGGAGCTCGGTGCGCTCGGTCGCCGGCTGGCCCTCCTCGGGATCGCGCTGGGTGAAGTCGGTGAACGGAGGGACGCTCGCCCACGCCTCGTCGTCGAGCCGCCCGTCTACGGTGACCGGCTCTTGGGCCCGGACGGCCTCGACCGTGGGGGCTGGAGTGGGCTCGGGCCGCGGCGCCCGGGCCGCGCCGGCAGGCGCCGCCCCCAGGAGGAGAGGCAGGGCGAGCGCGAGGATCGGCCGGGCGGACATGCGAACCACTGAATCTAGCAAATGTAGGGCCAGCCGGATGTAGTCCCTGTGACCCCCCCATGACACGGCGACGACAGGACTTGCGGGCGAGCCGCCGGGCCGGTCGTCCAGGTTCGAGAGGTTTCGAGGGGGTCAGGTCTTGAATCTGCTCATCGAGCCGGCTCATGCATCGATCCACGGTCCGCCGAGCGGCGCATGCATCAGTTCAAGATCTGACCCCATCCAGCGGATTGGACGAGCCGGACCGGCAGGTGCCTGCGGGAACAGGACTTGACCTCTCCTGACGATTCTGGAACCGCCCCCGGAGGCCGAGCGTATTAACGGTCGAACGCAGTCGGTCACTTCGCGGGATCGCCCGGCGGGGCGGCGAGAGGCAAGCCCATGGCCAAGTCGAACGGGAAGCGTGTGCGCCGGTGGATGTGGATCGGGGCGCTGGGGTTGGCGATCGTCGCGGGCGGGTTCGCCGTCGCCCGTCCGAAGGGCAAGCCCGGCGAGGAGAAGGACAAGGTCAAGACCGCCAAGGCCGAGGTGGCCGACGTCCAGGTCCGCGTCACCGAGGTCGGCTCGGTCGAGCCCGACGTCAAGGTGGACGTGAAGTCGGTCCTCTCGGGCAAGGTGGTCGAGCTCCTCGTCCGCGAGGGCGACCGGGTCAAGCGCGGCCAGGTGCTCGCCCGGGTCGAGCCCGACGTGAACCAGGCGCGCGACCTCTCCCAGGTCAAGAACTCGGTGAGCGAGGCGGAGATCGCGCTCAACGAGGCCAAGGCCACCTACGAGCGGAACAAGGACCTGCTCGCCCAGGGGCTCCTCTCCGCGCAGTCGGGCCTCGAGAGCGAGACGCGCTACCGCCAGGCGAAGGCCGGCCGCGACTCGGCCCTGGACAATTACCGCATCGTGCAGGAGAGCGGTGTCCCGATCGCCTCGGTCGCGGCGGGAATCACCCAGCGCCTGAACGTGAGCTCGCCGATGGACGGGGTGGTGATCCGTCGCCCGGTCGAGCTCGGCGACACCGTGATGTCGGGCGTCTCCTCCTTCAACGCCGGCACCGTCCTCATGACCGTGGCCGATGTGAACACCATGATCATCGAGGCCGGCATCAACGAGGTGGACATCGGGAAGGTCCACCTCGACCAGCCGGTGAAGGTGACCCTCGACGCCTACCCGAAGGTGAAGTTCGCCGGGAAGATCCTCCGCATCGCCCCCGCCGCGCGCCTCGAGGAGAAGGTCAAGGTCTTCGACGTCGAGATCGCGATCGAGCGCCAGGGGACCGAGCTGCGCACCGGGATGACCGCGAACATCGACATCGTGGGCGAGAAGCGGGCGAAGGTGCTGACCGTCCCCGTGGAGGCCATCTTCAAGAAGGACGAGACCGAGGTCGTCTACGTGAAGAAGCCCGAGGAGCCGAAGAAGGCCGCCGACAAGGGCGGCTTCCTCTCGAGCGTCTTCGCCGCGGGCAAGAAGGACGCCCCCGCCGCCAAGCCCGACCCCAAGGACGCCTGGAAGGAGAAGTTCGAGACGAAGGAGATCGAGACCGGCCTCGCCGCGGTCGACAAGGTCGAGGTCGTCAAGGGCCTCGCCGCGGGCATGGAGATCGCGGTCGAGGACCCCACCCGCCCGAAGGAGAAGAAGGACAATGAGTGAGGCGGTGGCCGTCATGCCGGCGGTGACGGCCCGCTCCGTCTCCGCCGCCGTGGCCGTCTCCCCCCTCATCCGCATGGAGGCGGTCACCAAGACCTACGACGCGGGAGAGCTGGCCGTGCAGGCGCTCCGCGGGATCGACCTCGAGATCCGGAAGGGCCAGATGGTCGCGATCATCGGCC
>Ga0209254_10005113_pt1 | contig 12053 bp, 11 predicted proteins | sample FrelakmetDIP11DI_FD_187148 | JGI IMG/M metagenome (GOLD analysis project Ga0209254, IMG submission 187148) | Freshwater lake sediment microbial communities from the University of Notre Dame, USA, for methane emissions studies - DIP11 DI (SPAdes)... | ecosystem: Environmental > Aquatic >...
GGTTAACTTTTTTTATAAATAAAAATATTTTAACAAAATCTTTCACTTTATACAATGGTAATCTCGTGAGCACATAAGTTTCTTCTTTTCTTCAGTATTTTTACCACCGGAGAAATTTTCACTCTGTGAGATGTTAAAATTCTATTGACGAGATAGAGAGATTTTTTTAAAGTAATACTTTGAAAAGTCGTTACCTGTCATTCAAAGCAACGTACCTGTTTTTTCGTCTGAGTTTATTTTAAAGGACTGAGGTTTTTCGTATGGTCAAAACTTTATCCGAGAAATTTATCGTTATTATTTTCTCGATCCTCGTGTTTGTAATCGGTAGCCCTGATAAATCTCAAGCCAAAATCAACCCTAACGAGTTTATCTCTGCCAAGGCTGCTTTCTTAATGGATGCAGACACTGGGGCTATTCTTTACCAAAAGAATCCCGATCTCCGTTTGCCCCCTGCCAGCACCACCAAAGTCATGACCGCGATTGTCGCTTTAGAAAATGACCAACTCGATTCAGTTGTCTGCGCCACCAAGGATGCAAGTCGCGTGCAGCCCTGTAAAGTCGAAATCCGCTCTGGGGAAGAATGGCGAATGGATGATCTTTTGCGCTGCATCCTGCTGAACTCAGCCAACGATGCCTGTATCGTAATCGCTGAAGGAAGTGCTGGATCAATTGCGAATTTTACTCGGCGCATGAACCTTAAGGCAAAAAAAATTGGCGCCAACAATACTCGCTTTAGTAATCCTCATGGTCTTGATCAAAGAAATCATTATTCTACTGCCCGGGATCTTGTCTTGATATTTAAATATGCAATGAATAATCCTTCTTTTCGGGAAATAGTCCAAACCGAGTCAATGTCTATCCAGGGCCCCAACCAGCGATTGATTTATCTAAGAAATCACAATAAGCTCCTGGGCACGTACGCTGGAATGGTCGGTGGTAAAACCGGCTACACTCGCCGTGCCAGCAAGTGTTTTGTGGGAGAAGCACAGCAGAACGGAAAAAATCTTTTGGTCTGCGTTTTAGGTTCTAAAAATCACTTTAAAGATGTCGTGAGACTGCTCGACTTTGGATTTAATGAAGGGGGAACAAACAAGGGGGATGGTGTTTTGAAAATTGCCCAACACCCAGAAATCTCAAAGGAAGAATCTTCCCTGGCGATCAGCTCACCCCCAAGCAAAAAGGGGAGTTACGTCCTGCAGGTTGCGTCCTTTTCCGACTCGGAAAAGGCGCTTGGCCTCAATCAAACGCTTTCTGATAATGGATACCCGTCATTTGTTGAAAAGACCTCTTTGAAAAATGGGGCCGTTCGCCATCGAGTCAAGGTTGGATTCTATCAAGATTTATCAAGCGCCCAGAAGACAAAAGAGTGTATTTGGAAATATTTTGGACTTAATCCAATAATCCTCCACCAGGGAATCCGTTAGTTTCTTAAACAGCCCGATTAGGCAACACTCTAACAATACATGACTTCTTCCTTCATAATCACCTCTAACGCGCGCTGCTATCGCCGCTTCTTTTTTTCACAAAATTATGAGTAAACACCAAGAGGAAAAACTTGGTTTCCTAAAAAAAATTTTTGCCCTTTCTTTTTTGGCGTTGCCTTTTTTAGTGGCACTCGTTTACGAATTAAAAACCAATGAGATAGAAGCCACGTTTTTTTCTTGGTATTCCCAAGACATGAGGTGGGAGGTTAACAAAGGGAAAAACAACCGCATTCTTTTTCCTCTGGATGGACCTTATGACATCACCATGGGTTATTCACGGTTGCCGGATTTTCAAAAACAACTTGAAGATACCGGCTATGCGATCTCCCGTCAGGCCCGACAATCACAGAAAATCCAATCCTTGTTGAGAAAGAGGATTGCGATCCCCTATGATAAAAAACTCGCTCCTGGCCTTCGCCTTAATGACAAAGATGGCTCGCAGATATACTACGTTAATCTCAACACCGAACAATTTTCTTCATTTCAGACAATACCCCCCTTGCTGGTACAGCTTCTGCTTCACCGGGAAAACCGGGAGCTCTTAAACTATAAGCGTCCTTTTTTAAACCCAGCGATTGAATGGGACCGGTTTGCGTTAGCCTTTTTAAACTATGTGGATGAAAATTTTTTCAGTTCTTCGGGCGGGATGGGCGGAAGCACCCTGGCTACCCAGCTAATAAAATTTAGACACTCCAGCAAAGGAACGACCAGCACTCCTGCGGATAAGCTTAAACAAATGGCAGGAGCAAGCATCTGGGCCTATCAGAAGAACCCTAATACTATTGAGGTGCGCCAGGAAATTGTCAAAGAGTACCTCAATGGAATGCCGTTGGGCGCAGCTCCGGGTTATGGGGAAATCAATGGCATTGGCAACGGGATGTGGGCCTGGTACGGCAAAACCACGAACCAATTAATATCCGACCTAACCCTTCCGGAAACAAGTCACGATAAAATTTATCAAAAGGCAAAGACCTTAAAAGAGGCTTTTTCGTTAATTATTGCCACGCGCTATCCTTCCTTTTACATGCAAAATGACCCGGTGATCTTGAACAAAAAAGTAACGAGCTATTTTCGCCTTTTAGAAAAAGATGGAATCATTAGTCCTGAATTAACAAAAGCCTCCCTTTCTATCCCTTTAACATTTAAACCCGGCGCACCCTTTCCACCCCCCATTTCTTTGCTGCGTCGAAAAGGAATGAATGCTCTGCGGACAGACTTGCTTGATCTCTTGGGCATAAAAACCCTTTATGAACTGGATCGCTTAGACCTTGCGGCTGATACAACCCTTGACTTCGAAACTCAGCAAAAAGTCAACACCATTTTAAACTCCCTTTATGACCCGGAGTTCCTAAGGGAACAGGGGTTTATATCTCCTTATATTTTAAACACCGGTGATCCAGAAAAAATAATCTACAGCATCTCCCTTTTTGAAAGCCGGCCTGAGGGAAATTTTTTGCGGGTGCAATCCGATACGCTCAATAGACCGCTCAATATTTCTACCGGTATAAAGCTGGAGCTCGGCTCAACCGCCAAGCTTCGCACCCTGGCCACCTATCTCATGGTTGTTGATCGCCTTGATGATTACTTTTCCACCCAAGACCCCTCCGCGCGAAAACCGCTTCCGGACATGTTGTCAAAATGGGTAGCCGAGTATCGTCTCCTGCACCCCAAGGCAACGCGAGAAGAAGTGCTTAAGGCCAGCTTACAGAGAGAAATTTCTGCCGACCCTCATCGCGCCTTTTTCACTGGCGGTGGATTACATGTTTTTAAAAATTTCAAAAAGGACCAGGACGAGAAGACGTATACCATTGAGGAGGGGTTGTGCCAGTCGGTAAATTTAGTCTTTATCCGACTCATGAAAGAGGTGGTAAATTATTATATTGCCGAACTCGGCTATGACAAAAAAAAGCTCCTTGCCGATCCAAACGACCCTGAGCGAATACCGCTCTTGAAGGAAGCCGCAGCATCAGAGGGGGTTGAATTCCTCAAGAAATTTTACCGGATCTATCAGTCTAAAAGTTATGCTGAGTCTCTGGATCTGCTCCGCCAATCCCAAGAACATCCCCTAAGAAACTGGGTGCTCCTCTGCTTAAAAGAAAATCCCAAAGCTACTTTTAACCAATTAGAAGCTCAAGCCAAGGCGCATTTCGGGGAAAATGCCTTAGACCTCACTTACCTTAATAAACTATTTCGCGCTTATCGGGGAAAATCATTTAACTTCATGGACGAAGCGTATTTGCTCGGCAAACACCCCTTAGAGAACTGGCTCATCAGTTATTTTAAAGACCATCCTCAGGCATCCTGGAAGGAAGTGCTGGAAGCCAGCAAAAAAGCCCGGGAACTTTCTTCTTCCTGGCTTTTTAAATCTTCCTTTCAAACTGCTCAAAACTTAAGAATAATGACCATGCTGGAAAAAAAGGCCTTTTCGGAAATTCACCGTAACTGGAAATCGTTAGGATACCCTTTCGAATCTCTCGTGCCTTCTCTGGCCACGACCATCGGAAGTTCAGCTGATCGGCCGTCGAGTTTGGCTGAGTTGATGGGTATCATCCTCAATGAAGGGGTTTATAAGCCTTCTTTAAGTATCCAGAGTTTACACTTTGCTCAAAACACTCCTTATGAAACTCACTTTATCAAATCCCCGTTCCCTGGAGAAAAAGTCATGCCCCCTGAGGTTGCCCGCGTTTTAAAAATGGTCACAAAAAACGTGGTTGAGAGGGGTACCGCCCAACGGATTAAAAATACTTTTGTAAACCCTGACGGCACTCCCCTTGAAATAGGAGGAAAAACAGGAACTGGCGATAATCGGTTTGAGACTTTCCGGCGCAACGCAGATGAAATAGAAGTCACAAGCTCAAAAATCCTCTCCCGCACCAGCACCTTTGTTTTTTTTGTGGGCCATTATTTTGGGATAGTTACTGCTCATGTCGAAGGCCCCGAGGCTTCAGAATACGAGTTCACCAGCGCCCTGGCAGTTCAGGTGCTCAAAACATTATGGCCGTCCTTAGAGCCGCTTTTTCAAGAGCACGCTCCATTCAAAAATTCTCCATGAAAGAAAAGAAAAAGCCTAATGGCACAAACAGTTGTCCTTGACCAGGGTTATTGCACGGGGTGCGGCAGTTGTGTTGAGCTCTGCCCGGAGGTCTTTGCTATGGATGAATTAACCGAGAAGGCTTGGGTCATTCTTCCTGAAGGAGGAGACGAAAAGTGCATCGAAGAGGCAATGGCCATGTGTCCGGGTGACTGCATTTCTTGGGAAAAAGGGGGATAAATAAATTTTCGAGGTTGTCTAAGCACCATGGAAAATGGGTTTTTACTTATTGAAAGAGAAGAAATAGAACTTTACCGCACCGCTCTCCGGAAGCACGGATACCGAGAGGAAGATTTTGACCTTTCAGGGCGATCAGATCCTCTGCCCTGTGCCTGGATTATGGCAATCTCCGGTGAAGCGGTTATCAAATGCATTAAAACCGGGATCACGCGATACTATCGGGCTGGTGAAGGATCGACCTGGCCGGCTGAATTTTATAATGATCTTAAAGATGGGGTATTCGGAATCCCTTAAGGGTTCACGCTTTAGAGAATCCCCTGCGTTTGGCGGAATAATTTACAAAAGAGATTTTAATCAAAAAAACATGAACACATTATGTGTGAGGTAAAATTATGCTTCCCATTATGAGCTGCCACACTATCCTTTACTGCCGGAAATGGAAAGAATGCATTTCCTTTTACCGGGATGTTCTTGGATTTCCCGTTGTCTTTGATAATAACATCCTGGTGGAGCTTGAGCCAGCGCCCAATGCTCGAATTGGTCTCATGGATGTTTCCCGAACCAAAAGAAGAGTTACGGCACCGGAAACTATTATTCTTTCCTTTCGCGTTGCGAATAGAGAAAAAACTTATGAACTTCTGCGAGAAAAATGTAAGGAAACTCTAGAACAAAAAGACCACCCCTGGGGTGCACAGATAGTGGAATTAAAGGATCCCGAAGGAAGGACGATTGAATTTTGGTCTAAAAAGGATTGAATAATGAGCTGGCTTAGCTCATCAGCATTGCCGAACAAAAGCCCTCTTCGTGCTCTATGCTTGTTCACTTTTCCTTTTTTCGTAGCGTCACGCGGAGAATCTCGCCGGGACGCCAAAGACGCATGCTTGGCCCCCATGTGCCGGTGCCGCGGCAGACGATGGCCGTCATGCCATCCACCTCGTACCGCCCTTCCAGAAGCGGGTAGAAGAGGCGAACCAGATAGCCGAAGGGCCATATCTGCCCGCCGTGGGTGTGACCACAGAGCATCAGCCCTACGCCTTCACGCGCCGCTCTTTCAGCCTGCCACGGCGTATGAGAAAGAAAAATAGTAACACCCGAAGGTCGTCCCGCGAGCGCCTGCGCGAGTGGATCACCTCCCTGACCAGCCCTATGTTCAGCAGTAAGGTCGTCCACGCCTGCTAAGACGAGACCGGGACGGGCCGCTACCCAGCGGTTGCGCAGGAGCTGGATACCATCCTCATTATTTAAGAACATTTCTTTTCCATGGCCGCTGTGAAACTCATGGTTGCCAAGGACAGCCCAGACACAAAGCGGCGCTGACAAGCCACGCAAAACCGGAAGCAGATCCCCTTGGGGTTCACCGTGTCCTTCGAAAATATCGCCGAGCAAAACGACAAGGTCGGGCCGCAGCGCTTGGATCTGCTTGATCCGCGCTTCCAGCCATTGCTTGCCGAGCAAAGAGCCAAGGTGCAGGTCGGACATGGCGACGATCAACGTGCCATCCAATTTATTAGGAAGACCGGAAAGACGCACCTCATAGTTTAGAACCACCGGCGGCCTCGCGCCCTGGATGAGCGCGATTACAGAAAGTACCCCGCTGATGATTAACGCCCAGCCCCGCAATGAAGAGGCTATCCGGGGGAAAAGTAAACCGAACCCGGTGATGAGGTCAACCGCAAGAAAAGATACGAACGCCAGGAATAAAATGCCCAGCCAGTTCATGCCGAGCAACTCCAGCGTCGCTGCTAAAGCTCCTGTTCCGCCGTGACCAAAGAAAAGGGCGAAAAAAAAGCCTGCCCAGAGGACCACACCCGCACCAACAAGGAGCTTCATAGAGATGTGGCGGCCAACAAACGGCACTGAGGCAGTGCGCCAGAAAACATAAAGATGCACTAAGGTGACGACAGCAATAAGAATAGTTCTGAACACAAGCTCTCCTGAATTAAATTTCGCCTTCGCCCGAGTCGAGAAATTGTTCTTGATGTGCAACAACGTCGAAGCATTTATATCGCGAATCATCCATTCATCAGGATGCGAAGCGCTCCTGACTGAACGGAGATTCGTGGGCAAAACTGCCTTGGCAAAAAATCTCAGCTAAATTCTAAAAGATTCAAGCCGATTTCCTGGCTGAATTTCCGACCCACAACACCCGCAACTGACACAACGATTAATTCTGCCGTTGCGCTCACGACCGCTGAAGTTAAATGTCCTCCGTAGGTCTTGTGCTGAAGGTCGGATACTGTGGCATGGAAGTGTAAATAAACTTCTTTATTCATGGTGGTGATATTCCCCGACAAAGATGTTATCTCAAAGTCTCCGGTTAATTCTTCCGCAATATAGCGTTTAGGTTTCGTCTCAAACAAGCCTAACGTAACCCGGTTCACCGCGCCTATGCCGCTGACCCAGCCGAGCGTGATTTGGTTGGTCGCGCAAAAGCCCTTCACCGTTTCAATGATTTCTTCATCCTTGTCCAGGCGCATGACATACACATTGCCAAATTTTTTAAATTCCATATTGGTCCTCACATAAATAGGCTGAACTATTAGGGACAAAACGTTCTGTTTTATGTGCCTTAAGGGGCTTGGCTAATTTAGTAAGATGTTAATTCTCAACAGCGCCCCTCAATCCCCCTTCAGAGCGACGGATTGGATAATTCCCCTCTTGAGAGGGGTCAGGGGTGTGTTCTTCTATTCATTGCTCAATAACACGCAGCGCGCATGGCGTATTTCTTTTTACATCTAAATCGTTAGGGCGCAGAAATTGTATTCTTAAGCTCTCGGTCTCCCGCTGACGCCCCATATCTTTTTCGTAAGCATTTTCCCTATCGTGGCTGTTTCCATCTATTTCAACTGCTAATGCTAACTCAGGACAAAAGAAATCAAACACCTCTCTACACACCCCTTAATCCCCTCTCAAGAGGGGACTCTCCCGACATCCTTCTCCTTGCACTAATAGACCTGGCTAATCACCATGCTCATCTGCCACAATGAAGCGTGGCGAACTTACTGAAGTGTTGATTTTCAACTACGTCTTGTCCGTACCCTTATATAAGACACCTGGAAAGCATTTTTTAAAGACGTCTTACCAGTTACTTTATTTTAAATATCCCTTGTTTATTCAGGTGTCTTATGCGGAACAGTATAACAAAGGAAAGGAAAAAGCGAAGTCTTCGGGGTCTGGTCTCTATATTAGACGTTGATAATTTGTTTTGATATTAATTTTGACATTAAAACCATTGTAGGGTAGGGCCGCTGCAGAGCCAATATAAAAACGCTTTCTATCATGTCATTGCCGGGAACAAGCACCGGGGCACCATCTTTCAAAAACCATTACGGATAGCGGAATGATTGATTGAAATGTTATGAAGCAAACGCAATTGAAAGGCTTATGGCCATTGTGATTTCGGGCGAACAACCAAAACCGAAACCAGACCCCGATGCTTTGCCGAAAGTTGTGTTTTTATTGTTTTCTTTGATGTCCTATTAAGAGTTAATCGCAGCGGAGACCACAGCCTCTAACGGCGACGCATCCTGAGAGTGAGAGGCGTTACCGTCAACGGTCCAACGGTATCTGTCGCCCAGGGAAGCTTATTCGGTTCATTTCCCGCGATCCAGTCGACCTTTATCTTAATCTTGCCCACTGCCTCAGCCGGCACCTTCCAGTCGCTGTAGCTTTGATCGTTGATGTCACCATAGTTGCCCTTGTTTGCGACGGTGGCAATCGGGCGCCAACTCTTGCCGTCGTCTACCGTATACGAAATCCTGGTAAAGCCCTCGTTGGACCAGACCTTCCAGTTGATCACCTGGGTTTGGTTCACCTGCAAAAGGCTGCCCGCCGCGGGCGTTGACAACTTGAGCAATTGTTGCGGAAGCGCTAGTGGCTGCGTCCAGACGCGGCACTCTATACCCTCCGCGTTGTACTCGGCTACTTGAGAAGCACTGGTCTGATAGAAGTGATCCTGGTAGATGTGCCCGGACGTAGCGAAATTCACTGGTGTTCCGTGGTGCACACGCACCCATCGATAGAGTGCCGTGGATCCCGGCAAGTCCTTATCCGATGGCAAGACGTAACCGAACACCCCTTGATCCATATATCCCAGGTTGACAATACAGTTGTTTCTTGCGCCGACATCGATTGTGTAGAAGTGATCCCATGAGTGGGATGCGTCGAAGAGGCAATATAACGGCACGGTATAGGGAAGCTGAACCGGGGAAATGTAGAAAACTATTCCTTCAACTTGCCAGCCGTCACCGGGTACATCCGGCACTGTTCTGTAGACATGCTTTTGGACCACGTCTTTGTCACCTTCGAAATAGAACCTAAAAACAGGCACCACCGTTGCACCCTGAGCGAACGCCGTCGTCGGTTGGCTAAGCAGCATCACTGAAACGACAACCGCCACAAGTACGACGCCAGAGAGAAAATGCATTTTCATAAGTCCTCCGTTGATAGATACTTGCTTTTCACCCATCTCGACCGCCTTCATCGGTTACACAATAGGAAAATCAATTTTTCCCATGTTGATATTTTGCGGGGATTTTTGGGGAATGTCAATAGAAAATTGTGAGACTTTTTAGGAAATTTAGTGAAAACCTTTGGGGATGGTAGTTTAATATTTGTACGTAAAACTGGGACGTTCATGATTAGCTTGACAAAACTACCGTCAAACAACTCAGCGCCTTGCTTGTCGGGATAGATAGTTTTTGTCAAAAAAACAATCTAAAAATACCTCTTCGATTACTCTTTCTCTTTAAGCGTTTGTCAACCTAATCACGAACGTCCCCATTCCTACTTTCTTCAGCCGGTTAAACTGTATTCCCCGGATTTCTTCTCCAGAATACCGGTTTAATTCGGCAAACCCTCAAAAAAACAGCCGTTTTGTACGATGGCTAATTTGGCAAAAAGTACGATATGAATTTGGTAAATCACAAATAATGTAATAATCATCAAAAAAGTTTGTCAACATAGTCAAGCACGTCCTCATCTTCCCACAAGTTTTACGCCCGTCCCCAACTTCCCGTAAGGAAGTACTTTGTGGATGAACGATCTATCGAAAATTAGTCACGCCAATCATGAACGTTCCCAATTTCACAAAGTTACAATGTCACACACCGTCCCAAATTCGGAAGGAGAGGATGCCGGCGGTGTGGACGTGACCTGCTCTCAATTGATCACATCGACGACGATAACGAGTTTGACATTTTGCAGGATGGACTGGTGCTCCTCGTATCCGTCGCATGGGGAACTGCCGCCGGAAATCGACCCCTCTGATACGGCTGTCATGACCATCCCAAAGTTGGTAGCCGGGTCGTCAATCCAGCTTTGAACGACGGCTTTCAATTTTTCGGAATTATCCAAGAACATGCCGCTTCTCCCGAACAGATCGGCGGTGTTTCCGTTCCACTGCGACTCGAGCTTTATCAAAGGATAGAAGTTGATGGGGTAATCGCTGGGATAAATTGTTTCATCGTAGGTCAGCTTGGCCGACTTCACTTTTCCTTTGAGGTCAAAATCAAAATGAATGAAACTGCGATATGAGAGACTCCAGGAAGTGCAGCCGTCTTGTGGGGAATTAATACGCACAACCCCGACCCGAATGGCACCCGATCCCGGATCAGGCGGGAGGGCGAAAGATCCCTCAGAAGCCAACTGCCTAAATGAATTGGGAATATGGTCCCAGTAAACATTATGATTGTTGGGCTGGGTAAATTCCTCCATAATCCTGTTCGCCGTCGTCGGAGCGTACTGGGTCTTGTAATCAAGTGAGACTTTGGCGACAACATGGAGGAGGCCGCTGTCTCCCTTGATCCCGGGGTCATCGAGCGATTCAATGCGGATCTGATAATCCCCGGGCGGAACGGCCCCGTCTCCTGGGAGTTGAAAATAATTATGGCCGGAATTGAGATAGGCCTTGTTCATAAGCACAATGAAGGGCTGGCCCCCCTTCAGGAGGATGAACTTCGCCCATTTCTTCTTCATAGACTCTGAGCGCTCCCAATTGATATCGAATTGATCGATGGGCTTCAAGACGGCTCCGGCCGCGGGGGCTGTGACCTTGATCCATTGATCAACCGCGACGGCCGCAAACGTTTGGGGAATGTTGTCATAAAAACGAATCGCCGAGGTGATCTCGAACGGACCGACGCTTTGGTCGTGGACCTCTCCGCCGGGAGATTCGATATGAATCTTGAACCCGGCGCCTCCCGTTTTAAGAGAGGATGACGAGAGGGCCAGGACGCCGACCTTCCAGTCATAGGATCCCGCCGAAGCGGGCACTCTGGCGATGACTCCCAGTCCCAGGTTGTGCCCTTCTTGCCAGAGCAAGAGCCGGATTTCGCTGTTGATCCCGGTCGAATTCCAGACGATCTTCTGGGTTGTGCCCAGCGGCCAACGTTCGCCGCCGTTGGGCGTCTGGAGAACCAGGTTCATCTGTGGCGCAGGGTCGACGATGCAGAAATCCCTGGCGCTGTCGCCCCGGTCTCCAACTGCTCCCAATACGCTGACGCGGATCCTGTAGGCGCAACCCGGACCGACAGTGCCCCTGAAGATGGAAGCCACTTTCCATTTGAAGGCTCCGGTGCCGGACGGAGACAACGAATAGTGGATCGGCGTTTGTTGGACGATTTCGCCGACCTTGCTCCCGTTCTTCAACAGCGCAATCTGGACCATAGCATTGTCGGAAATCCCAGAGTACCGCCACACAATCCCGTAGTCCGCCCCTGTGTTCAAGTTCTCTCCGCCATTGGGGTAGACGATGGTGATGGTCGGGATCGCTTTCCGAAAGATTGGCCGTACCTGGGCTCCGGCTGGAGAAGTCCCGAGGAGCATAGAAAGAATGATGGCTGCGAATAAACTTAGACAGACTAATTTTCCCCTCATGAATGAACTATTATATGGACTGATGCGGGTGTTAATGGCCGGAGCCCCGATAAAGGTAGGAGGGCAAAATTTGCCAGAGACACCCAAGAAAACACAATAAAAAAAATTTCATTTTATGTTCCCTTTCCTTTTTTATAACTAATGAATGCGTTTATATGTATCTACCAGAGACTGCGTCTCAAAACAAAAAAGGCCCATCGCCCTTTTCATCAGGCAATCCGGCCTTTGTTACGTTCAAAAATAATGGACACATTTTTCCCCACGGACATCCACTGGTTTTTTTATTCTGCGGTTGCTTTAACCCTGCCCAGAAAAAAATCAATGAAAAGTTTTGCCCACTCTTATGTAAGCGCCGAAGTGCACTGAGGGCACCGCGTGGCTTTAATCGAGATGGCGCTAAAACAGTGGGGGCACTCTTTGGT
>Ga0209254_10005114_pt1 | contig 12052 bp, 8 predicted proteins | sample FrelakmetDIP11DI_FD_187148 | JGI IMG/M metagenome (GOLD analysis project Ga0209254, IMG submission 187148) | Freshwater lake sediment microbial communities from the University of Notre Dame, USA, for methane emissions studies - DIP11 DI (SPAdes)... | ecosystem: Environmental > Aquatic >...
TCCAGCCTGCGCCTGCTGGGCTCGGTGGGCGAGCCGATCAACCCCGAGGCGTGGATGTGGTACTACCAGACCGTGGGCGGCTCGCGCTGCCCGATCGTCGACACCTGGTGGCAGACCGAGACCGGCTGCCACATGATCTCGCCGATGCCCGGCGCGACCGGGCTCAAGCCCGGGTCGTGCACGTTCCCGCTGCCCGGCATCCAGGCGGCGATCGTCGACGAGGCCGGCCTCGACGTCGAGTTGGGCAAGGGCGGCTTCCTGGTGATCAAGCGGCCCTGGCCGGCGATGATCCGCACGATCTGGGGCGACCCCGAGCGCTTCCGCAAGGCCTACTACCCGGAGGAATTCGGCGGCAAGCTCTACCTCGCCGGCGACGGGGCCAACCGCGACCTCGACGGCTACTTCTGGATCATGGGCCGCATCGACGACGTGCTGAACGTCTCCGGCCATCGCCTCGGCACGATGGAGATCGAGTCGGCGCTGGTCGCCAATCCGCTCGTCGCCGAGGCGGCGGTCGTCGGCCGCCCCGACGAGATGACGGGCGAGGCCGTATGCGCGTTCGTCGTGCTGAAGCGCGCGCGCCCGGAAGGCGCCGAGGCGGAGAAGATCGCGAAGGAGCTGCGCGACTGGGTGGCCAAGGAAATCGGCGCGATCGCCAAGCCGAAGGAGATCCGCTTCGGCGACAACCTGCCGAAGACGCGCTCGGGCAAGATCATGCGCCGGCTGCTGCGCTCGATCGCGAAGGACGAGGACATCAAGCAGGACACCTCGACGCTGGAGAACCCCGCGATCCTCGACCAGCTGAAGCGGGCGACCTAGTTGACTGACTTCTGAAGCTCGAAGCGCGCATTCAATCTCGGCGTCATTCCCGCGAAGGCGGGAAACCAGCGTCGTCCGAAGTCACTGGGTCCCCGCCTTCGCGGGGACGACGATTGGGGTGTGCCTATCCCGGCACCTTGCGCTGATTGCAGGTCGCCGTACTAGTGTGCTGTCCCGCAAGTTCCGAAGATGAAGAAACGGATGAATTGGGTCGTCAGGCAAGGCACTCGGCCGACACCGTAGCCCGTGCTACGGTTAGGACGAGCAACGCCGCATGGCGGCCAAATTCGCCGTGAACTATCGAGCGAACTTGCGGGACAGCACACCAGGCTCACGCGCCGGTGTGATACAAAGCGCTCGGCCGTCCGTGGCCGAGCGTAGCGCTTTGTGCCTGCCCATCCCTTGACCGACTCCGGCACCATGCTTTTCCTGCTGCGCATCGTCAAGCTGGTGCTGGAGATCGCGCTGCTCGCCCTCGCCGGGCAGGGCGTGACCTTCCTGCTGATCCGCGCTTCGGGGGCCGACCCCGCGCGCAACGTGTTCTACAAGGCGCTCGAAGTGGTCGGCTCGCCGTTCATCAAGCTGGCGCGGCTGATCACGCCGAAAGTCGTCGCCGACCGGCATGTGCCGATGGCCGCATTCGGCCTGCTGGTCGTCGCGTACTTCGCCACGCAGTTCGGCATCGTGAACACCTGCGTGGGCATGGGCCTGCCGGTGCGCGAGTGCCTCGCGCGCTGACGCGATGCAGGCGCTGCGCCGTTTCGGACTCCTCAAGCTCGCCGGCTGGGCGCGCGTGTTCGGCGCGAAGGGCGTGGCGCGGCAGATGCTCGAGACGCTGCGCGCCGAGCATCCTGACGACCCCGCGGTGCTCGCGCAGATCGCGTTCGCGCTCGCCGAGGAGAAGCGCTGGCGCGATGCGCTGCCCTTGATGAGCCGCGCTGCCGAACTCAAGCCCGGCGACGCCGAGACGCGCTTCAATCGTGCCTACCTGATGCAGCAGCTCGGCGACCACGCCGGTGCCGTCGACGCGTTCCGCGAGACGCTCGACCTCGCCCCGGACCACGACCGCGCGCTCTATGGCCTCGCGCTCTCCTTGATCTCGCTCAAGCGGCTGGACGAGGCGGCGCCCGTGCTCGAGCGCAACACGAAGCTGCAGCCGATGAGCCCCTACGGCTGGTACCAGCTGGGCCGCGTCCAGTTCGACCGCGGCAAGGCGGACAAGACCACGGCGATCATCGCGCACCTCAACACCTTCGAGCCCAAGGTCGCTTCGCAACTCGCCCGAGACACGGGGCTGCCGGCGCCGCCGCGGCCGTGACCGCGGCCTCGTGGCACGATTGTCGCCGGCACGACGTTGCCCCGCCGGAGCGGACCGTGCCGGCGGCAAACTGCATGGCCGGCGCAGTCGGGCGCCGAAATCTGTTGCGCCGGGGAAAACACGCTGTTTATACTCGACTCAATTTGCCGCCCGGGCCAAGCCCGGGCGCGCCCGCGAGCCGCACGCGCCCGACGAAGAAGCGCGGGAAGGCTCGCCCGGGGCAGCGACGCGCCGCGAGAGCGCGCGCCAGCGGCCGGACAGGGGAGAATTCGCACGTCGTGCGTCAGGAGGAGTCTTCATGCAGCTCACCGCGAAGCATCAGGAGTACTGGAATCGCAATCTCCGTATTACGGGGATCCTGCTTTTCATCTGGTTCGTCGTCACGTTCGTCGTCGGCTGGTATGCGAGGGAGCTGAGCTTCGACTTCTTCGGCTGGCCGTTCGCGTTCTGGATGGGGGCGCAGGGCGCGCTGGTGGTCTACGTGGTCATCATCTGGTATTACGCCCGCTACATGAACAAGCTCGACCGCGAGTACGACGTTCACGAGGGAGACGAGTGATGGCCGGCGCACCGCAATCCAAGACTTCTACCGGCGTCTTCAGCGCGGGGTCGCAGAAGTCGTTCAACGCGCAGCTGAAGAAGGTGTACACCTGGTACACGGGCGGCTTCATCTTCTTCATCATCGCGCTGGCGATCCTCGAGCAGTTCGGGCTGCCGCGCAACTGGATCGGCTACATCTTCCTCATCGCGACGGTGGGCCTGTACGCGGGCATCGGCATCATGAGCCGGACCTCGGATGCCGCCGAGTACTACGTCGCCGGGCGCCGCGTGCCCGCGTTGTTCAACGGCATGGCCACCGGCGCCGACTGGATGTCCGCGGCGTCGTTCATCGGCATGGCCGGGACGCTCTACCTCACCGGCTACGGCGGGCTCGCGTTCATCCTGGGATGGACGGGCGGCTACGTCCTGGTGGCGCTGTTCCTCGCGCCGTACCTGCGCAAGTTCGGGCAGTTCACCATTCCCGACTTCCTCGGCGCGCGCTACGGCGGCAACATCCCGCGCTTCGTCGGCATCGTCGCCGCGATCCTGTGCTCGTTCACCTACGTGGTGGCGCAGATCTACGGCGTGGGCCTGATCACGACGCGGCTCACCGGCGTGCCGTTCGAGCTCGGCATCTTCCTCGGCCTGGGCGGCATCCTGGTGTGCTCGTTCCTCGGCGGCATGCGCGCGGTCACGTGGACGCAGGTGGCGCAGTACATCATCCTGATCATCGCCTACTTGATCCCGGTGATCTGGCTGTCGATCAAGCACACCGGCATCCCGGTGCCGCAGCTCGTGTACGGCAAGGTGCTGGAGAAGGTGTCGGCACGCGAGCAGCAGCTGATCAACGACCCGAAGGAAAAGGAAGTCCGCGACATCTTCAAGAAGCGCTCCGACGACGCGAAGGCCAGGATCGCCGCGCTGCCCGGTTCGCTGGACGCCGAGAAGGCGCGGCTGACCAAGGAAGTCGAGGACCTCAAGGCGGCCAGCGCGCCCGAGGACCGGGTTCGCGCCGCGCAATCCGCGCTCGACAAGGTGCCGAAGTCGGCCGACGAGGCGAAGGCCGCGTGGACCAAGGACGTCCCGCTCGCGGCGCGTTCCGGCCCGCCGCTGCGCCACGCCGAGGCCTTCCCCGGCAAGGACGAAAAGGCCAGGGACGTTTCGCGGCGCAATTTCCTCGCGTTGGTCTTCTGCCTGATGGTGGGCACGGCCGCGCTGCCGCACATCCTGATGCGCTACTACACCACGCCGTCGGTGAAGGAGGCGCGCGACAGCGTGTTCTGGTCGCTGTTCTTCATCTTCCTCCTCTACTTCACCGCGCCGGCGCTCGCCGTGCTGGTGAAGTTCGACGTCTACACGCTGCTGGTCGGCACGGAGTTTGCCAAGCTGCCGCAGTGGGTGGCGTCGTGGCAGAGGGTGGACCCGTCGCTGCTGTCGATCATCGACGTCAATCGCGACGGCATCGTGCAGCTCGCCGAGATCGCGATCGGCGGCGACATCGTCGTATTGGCCACGCCCGAGATCGGTGGATTGCCGTACGTGGTTTCCGGGTTGGTGGCTGCCGGCGGACTTGCCGCGGCGCTGTCGACCGCGGACGGCCTGCTGCTGACGATCGCCAACGCCCTGTCGCACGACCTGTACTACAAGATGCTCGACCCGAACGCGTCGACGGCGCGGCGCGTGACCATCTCCAAGGTCCTGCTCCTTGTCGTTGCTTTGGTCGCGGCGTACACCGCGGCGCAGAAGCCCGCGGACATCCTGTTCCTGGTGTCGGCGGCGTTCTCGTTCGCGGCCGCGGCGTTCTTCCCGGCGCTGGTGCTGGGCATCTTCTGGAAGCGCGCCAACAAGTGGGGCGCGACGCTGGGGATGATCTCCGGGCTGGGCATCACGTTCTGGTACATGATCACCACGCAGGTGTGGATGCGTGAAGTCATCTTCGGAACGCCACGTTCGGTCCCGGTGTCGCTGTGGTGGGACATCCAGCCCATCTCGGCGGCCACGTTCGGCGTGCCGCTCGGTTTCCTGGTGATCATCGTGGTGAGCCTGCTTACGCCGTCGCCCGACCGCCAGACGCAGGAACTGGTCGAGCACGTGCGCTACCCCAGCCTCGCCGGCGACACGCTCAGGACGGAAGGTACGTAAGCCGTCCGGCGGCTCAACCGCCTGTCGGAGAGGCCCGCGGAGCGATCCGCGGGCCTTTCCGCTTCTGGGGGGAGGCGATGAGCGGCCGGTCTACGGACCTGTCCGTCTACTTGTCGGACGGACGGGAACTTCACCGCCTTTTCGGGCTCGGAAATTGCTGCTAGTGCGGCAATCAGTTTGACAGCCGGGCAGCGATGCCCCAGACTATGCCAATGTCATTACTCCGTCTGCCCGCCGTCGCCCTTGCCGCGGCCCTCGCGCTCTCCGCCGCACTGCCGGCCGGCGCGGGCACCGTCGTCGAGTTCTATCACCGGGGCCTCGACCACTACTTCGTCACCGGCCTGCCCGCGGAAGTCGAGGCGCTGGACAGCGGCCGGCTGACCGGCTGGGCCCGGACCGGCCTGTCGTTCGAGACCTTCGCCGCCGGCGACGCGCGCCTGGCGGCCTCGGCGCCGGTCTGCCGGTTCCTCGGTAATCCGGCACGAGGGCTGACGTCGCACTTCTATTCGGCCTTCACCGAAGAGTGCACGGTGGTCAAGACGCGCTGGCCGGAGGAGTGGCGGCTCGAGACCGACGAGCTGTTCCGCGTCCACCTCGTCAATCCGGTCACCGGGCTGTGCCCGGCCGGAACGAAGGCAGTGCATCGGCTGTGGAACGGGCGCGCCGACACGAACCACCGCTACACCACCGAGCGGTCGGTCTTCGACGCCATGCGCCTCAAGGGCTACGTGGCGGAAGGCACGGGCAACCCGCAGCTTCCGGTGGCGTTCTGCGCGGCCGACGTCGCGCCTGCGCCGCCTCCCGCCGGCACGCCGGCGTGCACCGTCGCCGCCGGTTCCGTGGTCGCGGCCGTGGGCACGCCGGTCACGCTGACCGCCACCTGCACGAATGCGCCGACCACGTTTGCGTGGTCGAACTGCACGCCGTCGGGCGCCACCTGCGTCGCGACAGCAACCAGCCCGGGCCGCCTCGCCTACACGCTGGTCGCGTCCAACGCGCTGGGCGCCGGCGCGCAGGTGCGCATCGAGCTCGACTGGCAGCTCCCGGCCAGCGCGGCGCCGTCGTGCTCCGTCGTTGCCAGCAGCGCGACGCTGCAGCTCGGCTCGGCGCTCACGCTGACGGCGAACTGCTCGCATGCGCCGTCGCAATTCCAGTGGATGGGCTGCTCGTCGCAGCTGATCGAACTCTGCAACGTGCTGTCGGAGTGCCCGTCGACATCGGGCACCTGCCGCCCGATCGGCACACAGGCGGGCCCGGTGGTCTATGCGCTGATCGCCCGCAACAGCGCCGGCGCGAGCCCGAAGGCGAACGTCGACGTCGAGTGGCTGAGTGGCGTTGGGTCCGGCCCGCCGCCGCCGCCGCCGTCGCCGACTCCCGCTTGCGTGATCTCGCCGTCGTCGTCGTCGCCCGCGATCAACACCACGCTGACGCTGACTGCCTCCTGCACGAACAACCCGACCGGCTACGCGTGGACCGGATGCTCGAGCACCACGAGCACGTGCACGACCACCGAGTCGGCGGCCGTCACGCGCAATTACGGCGTCGCGGCGCGGAACTCCGCGGGCACCGGTTTCCCGGCGCAGGTTTCGGTCACGTGGCAAAGCCCGCCGACCGCGCCGCCGGTGTGCACGATCTCGGCGAGCACGTCGTCGCCGTTCGTCGGCGCCGGCGTCACGCTCACGGCGAACTGCACCCAGTCGCCGACGGGTTGGCAGTGGACCAACTGCAGCTCCTCGACGTCGACCTGCACCGCGACGAGCTCGAGCGCCGGGCCGGCGACGTACTCGGTCGTCGCGTCGAACCAGTTCGGCCCCGGTTCCGCGGCCTCGACGACGTTGACCTGGGCGAGCGCGCCACCGCCCGGCGCCGATCTGTGCGACAGCTACGGTGACGTGATGCGCATCGACCTGCCGTGGAGCGGCGGGATCGTCGACACCCGCGACGGCGGCGGGCTGCGGCCCGGTACGGTCATCGCCGCGCGGTTGCGAGTCCCGGCCAACGCGACCTCGCTGCAGCGCCAGGGGCAGGTGCGCTTCTACGAATACATCGACGGACCTGCCGCGCGGCAGCTGACCGTGTCGACGAGCGCGTGCGACTTCCGCGGCTTCGTCGTCGGCTCGGCGAGCCGCACCGACCCGACGTCGGTGAGCGCGCCCATCGCGTGGAGCAACAGCCAGACGCCGGGGATCAACTTCGACATCAGTTCCGCCGCGTCGCCCATTCGCCTGGTGCCGGGGCAGACGTACTACTTCAACCTGCGCAACGTGGACTGGGCGAGCGGGGTGAACTCCTGCACCGTGGGTTCGTGCAACGGGCGCTTCCAGATGACCCCGCCGAACTAGCCAGAGCGGAAAGACGCGGCACGAGACAGCGAAGGGCGGCGCGCAGGCGCCGCCCTTCGCGCTTCAGCGGAGGTGCGCGAGCGGGTGCTAAGATTCCGCCGCAGCACGCACCTCCCCGCGCCCATGTCCGACACCGCCGCGCTCACCGCGCTCTCGCCGCTCGACGGCCGCTACGCCGCGAAGCTCGAGCCGCTGCGCGAGCACTTCAGCGAGTTCGGCCTGGTCCGCTCGCGCGTGCGCGTCGAGATCGCGTGGCTGCTCGCGCTCGGCGACGAGCCCGGCATCCCCGAGGTGCCGCCGTTCGCGGCCGCGGAGCGCGACGCGCTCACCGCCGCGGCGCGCGACTTCGCCGTGACCGATGCCGCGCGCGTCAAGGCGATCGAGCGCACGACGAACCACGACGTCAAGGCGGTCGAGTACTGGCTGAAGGAGCGCTTCGCCGGCGTGCCCGGCGTGTCGCGCCATGCCGAGTTCATCCACTTCGCGTGCACTTCCGAGGACATCAACAACCTCGCGCACGCGATCGCGCTGGACACGGCGCGGCGCACCGTGCTGCTGCCCGCGCTGGCCGCGATCCACGACGACCTGCGCGCGCTGGCGCACGCGCACGCCGCGTTGCCGATGCTCGCGCGCACGCACGGCCAGCCGGCAACGCCCACCACGCTGGGCAAGGAAATGGCGAATGTCGCCGCGCGGCTCGCGCGCGCCATCGCCGGGCTCGAGCGCGTGCCGGTGAAGGCCAAGATGAACGGCGCGGTGGGCAACTACAACGCGCACGTCGCCGCCTACCCCGGCGTCGACTGGGAGCGGCTCGCCGCCCGCGTGGTGGCCGGCTTCGGCGTCGAGTTCAATCCCTACACGACGCAGATCGAGCCGCACGACGCGATGGCCGAGTACTTCGATGCCGTGGCGCGCGCGAACACCGTCCTCGTCGACCTCGACCGCGACGTGTGGGGCTACGTGTCGCTCGGCTACTTCCGCCAACGGACGAAGGAGGGCGAGGTCGGCTCGTCGACCATGCCGCACAAGGTCAATCCGATCGACTTCGAGAATTCGGAAGGCAACCTCGGGCTGGCCAACGCGCTGCTTCGCCACCTCGCGGACAAGCTGCCGGTCTCGCGCTGGCAGCGCGACCTCACCGACTCGACCGTGTTGCGCAACATGGGCGTCGCGCTCGGCCACGCGCTGCTCGGCTGGCTGTCGCTGCGGCAGGGGCTCGCCAGGCTCGACGCCGACCCCGCGCGGCTGGCGGCCGATCTCGACGCGAACTGGGAAGTGCTGGCCGAGCCGATCCAGACGGTCATGCGCCGCTACGGCGTGCCGGAGCCCTACGAGAAGCTGAAGGCGCTCACGCGAGGCCGCACCGGCATCACGCGCGCGCACCTGCATGCCTTCGTCGACGGGCTCGACCTGCCGGATGAGGCCAAGGCGCGCTTGAAGGCACTCACGCCGGCGAACTACGTCGGGCTGGCCGAGAAGCTCGCGCGCCGCGTCTAGAAAAGTAGTAGAGGAGTAGGGTCAGACTCGACTTACCGCAGAAGTAGGGTCAGACCCTACTTCTGTCGACGTCGGTCGGAAAGGTGGGAAGCATGGGGTCTGACCCTACTTCCCGGAAAGTCGAGTCTGACCCTACTTTCCGGCGGTTCGGCGGTGCTCGCGGAGGAACGTGACCGCGGCCGGCAGCACCGACACGATCACGATCAGCACGACGATCAGCGTCAGGTTCGACTTGACCCACGGGATGTTGCCGAACAGGTAGCCCGCATAGACGAGCGAAGAGATCCACAGCACGCCGCCGATGATGTTGTAGGCGAGGAATCGCGCGTACGCCATGCCGGCGACGCCGGCGAGGAACGGCGCGAAGGTGCGCACGATCGGCACGAAGCGGCCGATGATGATCGTCACCGCGCCGTAACGGTCGTAGAACGCCTGCGTCTTGTGCAGGTGCTCGCGGTGGATCCAGCGATGATCGTGCTCGAAGACCCTGGGGCCGATCCAGTGTCCGATCGCGTAGTTGACGCTGTCGCCCAGCACGGCCGCGACGATCAGGAGCGCGACCAGCAGGTGCACCGACAGCGCACCGGCGGAGCCGGCCACGACCGTGCCGGCGACGAACAGCAGCGAGTCGCCCGGCAGGAACGGCATGACGACGAGTCCCGTCTCGGCGAAGATGATGGCGAACAACAGGGCGTAGAGCCACGGCCCGTAGGCGGCGGCGAACCTCGCCAGCGTCTCATCCAGCGCCAGGACGGCCTGGACGAGGCCGGTCAGCGTCTCCATCGCCCGGTCAAGGAAGTATCTTCTCGCCCGTCATCGCCTTGCGGTCGGGCTTGACCAGGTCCTCGCGCGACACGCCGAGCCAGCGCACCAGCGGGGCCATGACGAGCACCGACGAGTAGATGCCGAACAGGATGCCGATGGTGAGCGCCAGCGAGAAGTAGTGCAGCGTCTCGCCGCCGAAGAAGAAGATCGACAGCACCATCATCAGCGTGCTGCCGTGCGTGATGATCGTGCGCGAGATCGTGCTGGTGATCGCGTTGTCGATCACCTCGGTGACCGAGGCCTTGCGCATCTTGCGGAAGTTCTCGCGGATCCGGTCGGCGATGATCACCGACTCGTTCACCGAGTAGCCGAGGATCGCCAGCGTCGCCGCGAGCACGGGGAGGCCGAACTCCCAGTGGAAGAACGCGAAGAAGCCCAGGATGATGACGACGTCGTGCAGGTTCGCGATGATCGCCGCCACGGCGAAGCGCCACTCGAAGCGCAGCGCCAGGTAGCCCATGATGCCGGCGATCACCAGCAGCAACGCCAGGGCCCCGTTCTCGTAGAGCTCGCGGCCCACCTGCGGGCCGACGAATTCCACGCGCTTCAGCGTCACCGAGGCGTCGTTCGAGCGGAGCTGCGCCATCACCTGTTCGGAGAGCTGCGCGGTGGACACGCCTTCCTTGAGCGGCAGGCGGATCAGCGCTGTGTCGGAGCTGCCGAACGCCTGCGCCGAGTACTCGCCGAGGTTCAGCTTGTCGAGCCCACCGCGCAGCGCGCCGAAGTCGACCGGGTGGTTGTACGCCACCTCGATCACCGTCCCGCCGCGGAAGTCGACGCCGAAGTTGAGGCCCCGCGTGGCGAGGAAGAACACGGCCAGCAGGAACGTGACCACCGAGATCACGTTGAACACCAGCGCGTACCGCATGAACGGGATGTCGCGCCGGATGCGGAAGAACTCCATGAACGAGCCTCTGCGGGTAGGTGGTGTTTTCGACGGCCGCCCGCGTTCGCGCAGGGAACCGCTCGGAAGTCGTTGTAGGGTCGCGCGGGATCAGGGCTGCTTCGCCGGAGTCCCGGGCGCGGCCGGCCCCGGCTTCCAGACCTGTCCGATCGAGATCTTGTCGAGCTTCTTGCGCCCGCCGTAGATCAGGTTGACGATGCCGCGCGAGACGAACACCGCGGAGAACATCGAGGTCATGATGCCCAGGCAGTGCACGACGGCGAAGCCGCGGACGGGCCCGCTGCCGAAGATCAGCAGCGCAATGCCGGCGATCAGCGTCGTGATGTTCGAGTCGAAGATCGTGGCCCACGCCCGGTCGTAGCCGGCCTGCAGCGCCGCATGAGGTGTCGCGCCCCAGCGCAGCTCCTCGCGGATGCGCTCGTTGATCAGCACGTTCGAGTCGATCGCCATGCCGAGCGTGAGCGCGATCGCGGCGATGCCGGGCAGCGTCAGCGTGGCCTGCAGCATCGACAGCAGCGCCACCAGCAGCAGGACGTTGACGACCAGCGCGACCGTCGAGACGAGGCCCATCAGCATGTAGTACCCGCACATGAAGAGCCCGAGCACGACGAACCCGTACAGCACCGAGTTGAAGCCGCGGTCGATGTTCTCCTTGCCCAGCGACGGGCCGACCGTGCGTTCCTCGACGATCTCCATCGGTGCGGCCAGCGCGCCCGCGCGCATCAGCAGCGCAACGTCGTTCGCCTCGCGCGTGCTCATGCGCCCGGAGATCTGCACTCGTCCGCCGCCGATCTCCTCGCGGATCACCGGCGCCGTGATGACTTCGGCCTTGCCCTTCTCGACCAGCACGATCGCCATGCGCTTGCCGACGTTCTCGCGCGTCACTTCCTTGAAGATGCGCCCGCCGGTGCCGTCGAGGTTCACGTGCACCGCCGGCTCGTTGGTGCGCTGGTCGAAGCCGGGCTGCGCGTCGTTGATGCGATCGCCGGTGAGCACGACCTGGCGGCGCACGAGCACCGGGGTGCCGCCGCGCTCGGCGAAGAGATCCGAGCCGAACGGCACCTGGCCGGCCATCGCCGCCTCGAGCGCGCCCGGATCGTCGTTGACCATCCGGATCTCGAGTGTGGCGGTGCGGCCGAGGATGTCCTTGGCGCGCGCCGTGTCCTGCACGCCGGGCAGCTGCACGACGATGCGGTCGGCGCCCTGCTGCTGCACGATCGGTTCGGAAACGCCGAGCTCGTTGACGCGGTTGCGCAGGATCGTGATGTTCTGCTGGACGGCGCCGTCCTGGATGCGCTTGGCCGCCTCGGGCTTGAGCGCGGCGACGAGCCGCAGCTCGCCGCCGGCGGCATCCTGCTCGCGCACGACGAGGTCCGGAAACGCCTTCTCGATCTCGACGCGCGCCTTGGTGCGCTCGGTGGCTTCGCGGAAGCGCAGCACGACGTTCTGGCCCTCGCGGCCCACGCCGCCGTACTGGACCTTCTTCTCGCGCATCAGCGAGCGGATGTCGGTGGTGTAGCGGTCGGCGGCCTTGTCGATGGCGCCCTTCATGTCGATCTGCAGCAGGAAGTGCACGCCGCCGCGCAGGTCGAGGCCGAGGTACATCGGCAGCGCGCCCAGCGCCGTCAGCCACGACGGCGACGACGAGATCAGGTTCAGCGCGAC
>Ga0209254_10005115_pt1 | contig 12051 bp, 13 predicted proteins | sample FrelakmetDIP11DI_FD_187148 | JGI IMG/M metagenome (GOLD analysis project Ga0209254, IMG submission 187148) | Freshwater lake sediment microbial communities from the University of Notre Dame, USA, for methane emissions studies - DIP11 DI (SPAdes)... | ecosystem: Environmental > Aquatic >...
CTTGTTGCAAGAAACATGCCCGAAATCGTATTAATAGGGATTTCCCTATAATAATTCCCCATGTGTAGAAACAGATAAGAATGAGAATGTGCTAAAATTGTGGCATTCCAATGTAAAAGGAAAAATAATGCTACGATCATTCTTAATTTATTTGTCTAAGGCTGATTGGGCAAAGCAACTAATTACCCGTTGGCCATTTGCATGGCGAGCTGCTTCACGCTTCATTGCAGGAGAGACTATCGATCAAGCTATTGAGGTTGTCAAAGTATTGAATGCTAAAGGAATCTTTGCAACTTTAGATTATTTGGGTGAACAAACGAAAACCATTGAAGATGCGAAATCTTCGACACGAGCAATTATTGATTTGATTGAATGGATCGAACAGGCTGGTGTTGATGCCAATGTGTCCGTTAAATTAACCCAAATTGGTTTGTTATTAGATGAAAAAATTTGTACCGAGAATTTATACCAAATACTTTCATACGCCAAAAAATATAATAATTTTGTCAGGATCGATATGGAGGATTCATCTAACACGGAAAGAACACTCCGAATTTACCGAAAAATTCATGAAGAATTTGGGTTTAATAATACCGGTGTGGTAATCCAGGCCTATCTCTACCGGAGTAAACAAGATATCGAGGAAATTCAAAAAATTAATGGAAAAGTTCGATTGTGTAAAGGGGCTTATAAAGAATCGGGTAATATAGCTTTTCCAAAGAAAAGTGATGTAGATAAAAATTTTGACCATCTCGTTGATATTTTATTAGATGGTGTTAACCAGAAAGGTTTTCCGGCTATCCCAACTGGTGGAAAGATCCCCCCAATACCAGCAATCGCGTCTCATGATCCGGTACGGTTAAAGTTCGCAATATCAAAAGCAACCCAAAAGAACATCCCTAAAAATGCGGTCGAATTCCAAATGTTGTATGGAATACGACGTGATTTACAGGAACAGATCCTGAAAGATGGATATCCGGTACGAATTTATGTGCCCTATGGCACACAATGGTATCCTTATTACGTTCGCAGGTTAGCAGAACGTCCTGCAAACGTGTGGTTCTTTGTCTCAAATTTTTTTAGGCATTAAAACTTTATTGGTAGAGGATAAATCGATGAAAACACAATCGTACCGTAAAATAATCCCAATCTTAATTATTACTGCAGGATTGTTCCTACTTTTAGTTTCTCTTATTTACTTATTTATAAAAAATAATCCAGAAAACACCCAATCAGAACAGTCTTCAGGCAATTCTATCCCATACCCGGAAATCATCAGAATCACACCCAAGGATGCAAAAGTAGGCCTCGACAGCGGAGAAGCGATAATTATCGATGTTCGAGGTGAACCTTATTTTTCACAACTCCACATCCAAGGTGCAATTTCGATCACGGAAAAAGAACTTCTTAAGAGTGTCGAAAATTTGGATCCAAATCAATGGATTATCACTTATTGTACTTGACCTGCAGAAGAATCTAGCGCCCGTGTGGCGAAGATTTTATTGGATAATGGTTTCAACCAGGTTAACCCGATTATAGGCGGATTAAGTGGCTGGATCGATAAGGGATTTCCGGTTTCTCCGTAAGGAGAAGGTTTGAAATCGATCCGTCTTTTTATTCGTTTAACCAGACCGATTTTCTTACTGGGGGGTTTCCTATTATTTGCATTAGGTGGGGGGATTGCTTATTATCAAGGGGCAGAAATAAACTGGGAGATCTATTTTATTGGGCAGGCCTGGGTGACCATGCTTCAATTAAGTACACAATTCCTAAACGAGTATTTCAATTCTCCAGAGGATGCAACAAACACAAATCGAACGTTTCTAACAGGCGGGAGTGGATCGCTGCTGCCTGGTGCCCTTCCAAGAAGAACGGCTCTTTTAGGAGCATTATCAAGTTTGGCGATCCTGGCTTCACTTACTGTACTCTTTTTTGCATACCAGATCACTAATCCTGGAATTCTTTTTATTATGGTTTTGTCGTTTCTGGGAGCATTTTTTTATTCAGTTCCTCCAATCCGATTGGAGCGAAGTGGTTACGGGGAATTAACAACATCCATATTGATCGCTTTTTTATTGCCATTATTTTCATTCATGCTCCAAAATGGAGAATATCAGCGAATAGTATTGATGACAACATTTCCTTTAGTGACGATGCACCTGGCAATGTTACTCGCTTTTGAATTACCGGATTATGGTTCAGATCTTCGGAATGAAAAACGAACGTTAATGATCAGGTTGGGTTGGAATAAAGGAATCATTTTACATAACCTTTTAATATTAAGTACCTTTTTTTTGTTATTCATTGGAAGCTTTTATGGAATCCCCAAATTAATCTTTTTGTCAGGAGTTTTTGTTCTTCCTCTAGGTTTATTCCAAATCTGGCAAATGCAAAGAATCGTCAACGGTGGAAAACCCAATTGGAACCTGCTAACAATAGCTGGTCTTGCGCTCTTTAGTTTACTGGCTTATCTTTTCACATTAACATATTGGACAACCTAACCCTATGCATGAATATCTCGATTTACAATCTCCCAATAAGGCTTTAGAAAAATTTCTAAACAATATATCCTTTACACCAAGTACTGAGTTAGTCCCTACTATGGATGCCTTAGGTCGGGTAGTTTCTTCATCAATCAAAGCTCCACATCCGCTACCCGAATTCCGCCGTTCAACAGTGGATGGTTATGCGGTGGATGCTGAAACAACCTTTGGGGCATCGGAGTCTTTACCTCTCAATATCCAGGTTCTTGCAGAAGTTAACATGGGTGAAATACCGGGATTTAAAGTCGGTAAAGGAGAATGTGCATTAATTCATACCGGAGGGATGTTACCGGAGGGAACAAACTCGGTTGTAATGTTAGAATTTACTCAACTCATCGTTCCCGGAAGAATTGAGATATACCAATCAACAGCTTACGGAGAAAATGTCATTCAAACAGGGGAGGATGTTTTAACTGGTGAAGTAGTTATCCCAGAAGCAAGAAAGATCAGGTCACTTGAAATTGGTGGTTTATTAGCTTTAGGAATAACGGAACTTATTGTAAATCGCCGACCAGTTGTCGGGATCATTTCGACAGGTGATGAATTAATTTCGCCAGAATATCCTACTCAACCCGGAAAAGTTCGCGACATAAATTCGTATAGCTTAAGTGTATTAGTGCAGGAATTGGGTGGAATACCGGTTAGATATGGAATTATTCGCGACGATTTTGACTTACTAGAAAAAACAGCCAAATTAGCTTTCTCGAAAAGTGATTTACTACTAATTACAGCAGGTTCTTCAGCCAGCGCCAGGGATATTACCTCCCAAATAATTGAGTTATTAGGATCTCCTGGAATCATCGTTCATGGAATCAATATTCGTCCCGGAAAACCTACGATTCTGGCTGTTTGTGAAGGAAAACCTGTCATCGGTTTGCCTGGAAATCCTGTGAGTGCCATGGTAATCGCCTTCTTGTACTTAAAACCTGCTATCGAGAAGCTTTCAGGATTAACTGTTAATCCTGTTAGACCTCGTTTTTTTGCTCGATTAAGTACAAACATTTCATCGTCATCTGGCAGAGAAGATTGGGTGGCGGTTCGATTATTTCGAAAAGAGAATATGGAAAGCAGGGAGTTGCTTGCTGAACCTATTTTTAGTAAAAGTAATTTAATTTTCTCTTTAGTCCGGGCAGACGCTCTGGCTAGAATCCCACCAGAAGTTAATGGTATGGAAGCCGGCCAGGAAGTAGAATTGTTATTATTATAAAAATTTCTAATGGACCGATGACGAATCAAATTTACTTTCACAATATACCCTTAGACGAAGCCATCAGCAGGTGGAATGAGGGATTATCCTCAATCGGAAAAAGCGATTTACTTGGTTCTGAGATAATTCGAGTTAATGAAAAAGCAACTGGTCGAGTTTTATCAGCTTCAGTTTGGGCTATGTATTCCAATCCTTACAATCATGTTTCCGCGATGGATGGATTTGCGGTTCATTCAAGTGAAACAAGATTTACCATCCCTGGCAGACCAGTAACTCTTGAGAGAAACTCTTCATCCCCGCATAAAACAGAATATGTTAATACAGGTGATCCACTACCCGAATGGGCAGATGCCGTAATTCCGATTGAGCTCGTAGAAACTCTCGATGAGTTCGAATTACCTGCTGTGAATTCACGTGCCCCAGAAAAAATTCGTCTTCGGTCAGCCGTCACACCCTGGAGTCATGTACGTTTGATGGGTGAAGATATCGTTGCCAATCAATTGGTTCTTCCTGTAGGTCATGTGATCAGACCCATAGATTTAGGTGCAATCGCTGGTTCTGGAAATGAATTTATTCATGTTGCCCGAAAACCACTCGTTGCTATCCTTCCAACAGGTTCTGAGTTAATCCCTCCTGGGCAACCTATCCAAAAAGGAGATATAATCGAGTTCAACTCGCTTGTTCTAGCGGCGCAAGTAAATGAATGGGGTGGAGATGCCATTTGCTTCCCGATCATTCCAGACGACTTCGAGAAAATTCAACGAGCAGTACTTGAGTGTGGTAAGGATTATGATCTGGTGCTATTGATAGCAGGATCGTCAGCGGGATCAAAAGACTTTTCCAAAAAAGTAATAGAGTCTTGTGGTTCCGTTCTGATTCATGGTGTGGCCATTCGTCCGGGGCATCCTATCATCCTTGGCACGTTGAATGAGGGGATACCAATCATCGGTGTACCAGGATATCCAGTTTCTTGTGCTATTACCAGTGAGATTTTTATAAAACCTTTACTTTCTAAATGGTTGGGAATCTGGAATGAAGAACCAATGATCATCACAGCGACCCTCACTCGTATGGTAACTTCATCTGCTGGTGATGACGATTTCTTAAGAGTGGTTTTAGGAAGAGTTGATGGAAAAATGCTTGCAACTCCGCTAGCCAAGAACGCAGGGATGATATCATCAATAGTTAATGCTGATGGGGTTATCATTATCCCTAGAGGCTCAGAAGGAATTATTGAGGGAAAATGTGTGAATGTAAGGTTGTATCGTTCGATAACAAGGATTGAGCGATCAATCGTAATGACTGGTTCACACGATATCAGTCTCGATTTAATCCCTCAATTCTTATCTAAGTATAATCGGCGGGTTGTTTTTACCAACACTGGAAGCTTGGGAGGCTTACTGGCACTAAAGAAAAGATATGCACATTTGGCAGGATCACACTTATTAGATCCATCAACAGGCATTTATAACCGGAAAGCAATTAATGAGATTCTGAATGATGTTCCCGTTATCGTTTTAGCTTATGCAAAGCGTGAGCAAGGATTGATAATATCGAGAGGAAATCCTAAAAGGATTGAATCACTAAACGATTTGACCCGGAATGATGTGGTATTAGTAAACAGACAGCCTGGCTCTGGAACGCGACTGTTACTGGATTACCTTTTCGGTGTTTCTGGAATATTGCCAAATGCAATCCAAGGCTATGATCAGGTGGAATATACGCATCTTGCTGTAGGAGCAGCAGTGGCATCGGGCAGAGCAGATTGTGGGCTGGGTAATGTTGCCGCTGCTCGATCATTAAATTTGGATTTTATTCCTATTTGTTATGAAGATTATGAACTTATTATCCCCGACGAATATTATAAAGGTGAACTCCTTGCGCCATTGATCGATTTATTGAATGATCCAAAATTTAAATCTTTGGTTGCAGAATTCCCTGGCTATGATGTCACGAATATGGGTACAGTAATTACTAGAATTTGAAAAGGAGAAATGAAAATGGTAATCGAATCTAATACATTTGCACCAGATTTTACATTGAAGGATGAAAAAGGTGACATTCGAACGCTCTCAGAATTTAAGGGTAAAAATGTGGTGCTCTATTTCTACCCAAAAGATGACACTCCTGGATGTACTACTGAGGCCTGTAATTTTAGAGACGACTATTCAGCATATGAAACCGCAGGTGTTGTAATATTGGGGATCAGTCCAGATTCACCTGAATCTCATCGGAAATTTAAAGCAAAATATGGTCTACCATTCACATTACTTGCGGATGAGGATAAAGCAGTTTGTAAACTCTATGGTGTCTGGGGTCTCAAAAAGAATATGGGAAAATCTTATGAAGGTGTTCACCGAACAACATTTCTGATCGGTCCAGACGGAATTATTCTAAGAGTATTCGAAAATGTTAAGCCTGCAGACCACAGCTCAGAATTATTGGCAATCTTCAGGTAAGAAAGGATTCTAAATATGAAGAACGGACGTTTATTATTCTTCACATTAATTTTTAGTTCAATTCTTTTAGGATCTTGTGGATCAACGGAGGAAAAACTACCAATAGTCACCAGCGACAATATAGTTTTAGATCGCCCGGCAGTACCTGGTGATTATTCGGGAAAAGAAAATCCATATTCCACCGATGAAGCCGCAAGCGAATCTGGTCAGAAATTATACACAAAGTATTGTGCTAATTGTCATGGGAAAGAAGGAGCTGGAGATGGACCTTCCTCACCTTCATTAGATCCTAAGCCTCAGAATTTAACTTCTACACAGCCCAACCTGATGGATGATTATCTCTTTTGGAGGATCTCTGAAGGAGGATCGATGGAGCCTTTCAAATCGTCAATGCCGCCATGGAAATCAGTGCTTAATGAAGAGGATATCTGGCAAATAATCACATACATTCGATCTTTAGAATAATGGGTTCGCCAATTTTCTTGATTGCTATTTATTTGTCAAATCTCCGGATATAGGTAAAAAAGGTTTGACTCCAAAGGCATGGATTCCTACTTTGAATAATGATGGGGCATGTCTTTGGTGAAGTACTCCGAGAAAGTACGCAAACCGCGAAAAAGCCAGGTAACCTGGTTCTGCCTCATAACCAAATACGGTATGATTAAAATTTAACCGGTCAAATTGCTTCTGTATTTTTCTGACTGTATTGCACTTATAGAAGGTTGGAAATATATCGCTTTCAGACAGATTTTCTTTTACTTTTCTTAAGATTTGAAGATGCGAACCTGGCCAGCTTGTCTTTGAAAACAAACCAACATAACTTAATATATTTGACGTGCGAATGCAAACGATCCCTCCTGGTTTGAGGATTCGGTCGATTTGGATAAAAAAATTGCCAGGATCTGCTATATGTTCTAGAACATAATCGCAAATGCAAAGATCAATACTTTCATTCTCAATGGGCCAGGTTGAGGATGTGATTTGGCGAAACTCGTTTAAGAAAGGATTTTCGGCTGCATTCAGGTCGATATCGATCCCAATGATCTTTTCGCATTTCCCTTTTAAAACACGCAGGTTTTTTCGGAAGGGGATTGGATCGCCCTGATACGCGCCTCGACCACAACCGATATCTAATACAATGGACCCGGGCTTTATTAATCCATTAACATGGGAGTAAAACGCGATTGTCCCATCAACGTCTGTAAATCCGCTTATTCGGCTTTCCGGGTAATAAATATTTTTAAAGTTCATTATCTGGAATTATCCGGTCCCAAACTGCCGATCTCCTGCGTCACCAAGTCCTGGTAAGATATAACCGTTTTGGTTTAATTTCTCATCGATTGCGGCAAGATAAATAGGTACTTCCGGATGCGTTTGCTGCATCAATGCAATCCCTTCAGGTGCTCCTATAATTCCTACAAACTTGATTTTCTTTACACCCCATCTTTTAAGCACACTCACTGTGGCAGTTGCAGAACCACCCGTAGCAAGCATAGGGTCGAGAACAAGACAAACAGAAACAGTTGGTTCAACAGGGAGTTTATTGTAGTACTCGACTGGTTTTAATGTACGTTCATCTCTGTAAAGACCGATATGCCAGACTTCCGCAGATGGCATTAAACCCCAAACCCCTTCTACCATGCCTAATCCTGCCCGTAAAATAGGCACAAGCCCTATTTTTTCTTTTAATTCAGCTCCTGACGTGAGTGCTAAAGGTGTTTCGACTTCGCATGATTGGATTAAGAGATCGTACGTAGCTTCGTAGGCAAGTAAAGCTGAAATTTCCCGAATTAATTCACGAAATTTTTTTGGTTCTGTTTTTACATCACGCAGACGGGTGACTTTATGGGCGACTAAGGGGTGTTTTGATGGAAAAATGTTTGGCATTAGGATTCTCCTGAAGTGTGAAAAGGGGAATGGGAAATCAATTGTATCGACTAATTATAGCGGTTTATGGGTAAAATGAATTAGTTAATTCGAGGTTATAATTTACTCATGACCGATTCACCCAACCGTATCATCAACCCTCAATCCCAGCCAGAAGACAGGTTTGATTCTGCACTTCGTCCGAAAACTTTGGGCGATTTGATTGGACAAGATCGAGTAAAAGAGAATTTACAAATCCTGATCTTAGCCGCAAGGCAGCGAAATGAAGCACTTGACCATGTCCTTTTTTATGGTCCACCAGGCCTGGGAAAGACCACACTTGCTCATGTGCTATCAAATGAAATGGGTGTAAATATTAAAATTACGGCTGGGCCTGCGATTGAAAGAGCTGGAGACCTGGCCGCTATCCTGACAAATTTAAGAGCCGGTGATGTTTTATTTATCGATGAAGTTCATCGACTAGGAAAAGCTATTGAAGAAGTGCTATATCCTGCGATGGAGGATTATGCTCTTGATATAGTGATAGGAAAAGGCCCTTCCGCACGTTCGATACGCTTAAAATTACCCAGGTTTACGGTGATTGGTGCGACCACGCGATTAGCATTACTTACCGCTCCTTTACGGGCACGATTTGGTGCAACGTACCGATTAGATTTTTATGATCCTGAGGCAATGCGATCCATCGTGAGTCGAGCAGCTCGGGTCTTGGGTGTCATGACGGAAGACGAAGGTGTCGAAGAGATAGCCAGACGTGGCCGAGGAACTCCACGTGTGGCTCTCCGATTGTTGCGGCGTGTTCGAGATTTTGCTGAGGTTCGCGCGAATGGCGTAATCACCCGACCGATCGCTGAAGAAGCTCTCAATCTTCTCGATGTTGATGAATTGGGTTTAGATGAAATCGACCGGCGTGTTTTACGTACAATCGTAGAAAAATATAATGGTGGTCCGGTCGGATTGAGTACTATCGCTGCTTCTATTAGTGAGGAGCCAGACACAATCATGGATGTGGTCGAACCCTATCTATTACAACTAGGTTTTTTAGAAAGAACCCCCCAAGGAAGGCAAGCAACTCGGTTAGCTTATACCCATTTAGGAATTTCTTATCCTACGAACGACTCTCAACCAAAACTCTTATAAGTACCGGTATAGTTTGTCCTGAGATTTTTCCCGTGCCAATAAAGACTGAGAATTTTGATTACCATCTTCCTGGTGAGAATATCGCTCAAACACCTTTAGAACCCCGTGACAAATCACGCCTTTTAGTTTTCCATAAGCATACTGGGGCAATCGAACATCTAGAGTTTCGCATGATTGGAAATTTCATAAGGGAAGGGGATATTCTCGTTATTAATCAAACCCGGGTTTTACATGCCAGGTTATTTGCCCGTAAAATCCCTTCCGGCGGAAAAATTGAGCTGTTACTGCTAAAAAAACTCGATAAACACCATTGGGAGGTGATTATCGGAGGGAATGGAATGAGGGCGAACAAGCGGTTTATGTTCGATAACGGTATCACGGGGGTAGTCAAAGAGGAAAAAAAAGGATCTGAAAGAATAGTAGCATTCGACACACCCATTGATTCTCATTTAGAGTCGATGGGTCATATTCCTTTACCACCTTACATTCATACCGCTCTTGACAACCCGGAAAGATATCAGACAGTTTTTGCAAAAGAATTAGGTTCGGCCGCTGCTCCAACTGCTGGATTGCATTTTACATCCGAACTACTCGACCGATTAAGACTCTCAGGTGTAAAAATCGCCACAGTCACACTGCATGTGGGTTTGGACACATTTTTACCTGTGACTGAGGAGTTTCCAATTGATCATCGTATTCACCAAGAGTGGTGCCATGTGCCTGAAGAAACAGTAAATTTGATTAACGAGGCCCGACAAGTGGGAAATCGGGTCTTCGCCGTGGGCACAACGAGCATACGAACATTGGAAAGCGCGGCATCGAAAAGTGGTCGAGTAAAGGTCATGAATACATATTCTGGGAATACAAGTTTGTATATCCTCCCAGGATATCGGTTTAAAGTTATTGATGCAGTCATAACGAATTTTCATCTTCCAAAGTCAACTTTAATTATGTTAATTAGCTCCCTTACAGGCAGAGAGAAATTATTGGCAGTCTATAACCTTGCTATCCGAAACCATTATCGCTTCTATTCATTTGGTGATGCGATGATGATCATATAAAGATGGATAAGTTTTAACTATGTACAATCTAGAAAATATTCGAAATCAAGTGATCCAATGTCGTACTTGTTCTAGATTGGTAAATTGGAGAGAAACAGTCGCGGCTGTTCGTCGACGGGAATTTAAAGATCAAGAATATTGGGGAAAACCTGTACCTGGTTTTGGTGATCCTGATGCCAGGGTGTTCGTGGTGGGACTTGCTCCTGGCGCGCATGGTTCGAATCGTACCGGACGGATGTTCACGGGGGATGCATCGGGTGTATTCCTATATAGAGCATTATTCGAGGCGGGTTTCGCTAATCTACCGACATCAACCCGTGCTGATGATCTTCTTGAATTAAAGGATCTATATATTTCTGCAATCTGTAGATGTGTTCCGCCTGACAATAAGCCGACGAGTGAGGAAATCCTGTCTTGCTTACCCTTCCTGGTTCAAGAATTTTTAAGCTTTCAACAAATTAAGGTTGTGGTAGCCTTAGGGAAAATCGCCTTCGATGGGGTACTTAAATCTATTTTTCCAAGTGGATTGACCAATCAAAAACCTGTTTTTGGTCACGGTAAAATATTCACTCCTGGACTAAATCATCCATATCTGGTTTCGTCTTATCACCCAAGCAGGCAAAACACACAGACTGGGCGATTGACAAAAGAAATGTTTTCAGAAATATGGTCTCTTGTAAAAAGTTGCTTAACCGATAACGAAGTGAGTTAAGAAGGGATTTATACTATGCAAGCGATTGATCTTATTATAAAAAAAAGAGATCGTCAGGAACTAAGCAAGGAGGAGATTGATTTCTTTATAAATAGATATACCCAAGGTGAAATCCCTGATTATCAGATGTCTGCATTGGCAATGGCGATATTATTGAACGGGATGAATGCTCGAGAGACAACCGATCTCACCCTTGCGATGGCCTATTCAGGAGAGGTGTTGGATTTATCAGAGATTGTTCCATTCGCGATTGACAAACATTCGACCGGAGGAGTCGGTGATAAAACCACCCTGGTTGTAGAACCGATTGTTGCAGCATATGGATTACCCATCGCGAAGATGTCTGGTAGAGGGTTAGGATTTTCCGGAGGAACACTGGACAAATTAGAATCTATACCCGGTTACCGAACTAACCTTTCTCCTATTGAATTCCTTGACCAACTTCGAAAAATAGGAATGGTTCTTACAGGGCAATCTGTAAACCTGGCACCTGCCCACCGCCGGTTCCCTGGGTTGCACAGCTTAATATTCGTTACCATCGGGTGGATGTGCATATTGAAAACCAGCTTGCCGTGACCCATATCGATCAGGTGTTTTTTAATCCGAACACCTGGCCTGTTGAAGGAACTTATGTATTCCCCTTGCCATTGGATGCGGTAATTAAGAATTTCACAAACACGTGAGAGAAGGGGGGCTCATGCTGATCGAATATCTTCCCATCCTGATCTTCATCGCGATTGCTTGCGCATTCGCTGTCTTCGCTGTTGGCGCTTCCTATTTGCTGGGCCAGAAAAAGCCCTCAGCGGCGAAGCCCGAGCCCTCCCAGTAGCCGAAGACGGGCGCTTCTTCCACGAGGCCCCGGGACAAGGCATGGTGGGCTAGATTCACCGCCGCCCTGACGCCTCCCCCAATGACCGGCCGGGGTTCGACCACGTAGAGGACCTTCACTTTACTCACGCCTCCTTCGCCGCCTGCCCGGCGAGGATGCGCTCGTACAGGCGGCAATAGCTGTCGACCATCGCGCTGACATCGAAACGACGTAACG
>Ga0209254_10005116_pt1 | contig 12050 bp, 10 predicted proteins | sample FrelakmetDIP11DI_FD_187148 | JGI IMG/M metagenome (GOLD analysis project Ga0209254, IMG submission 187148) | Freshwater lake sediment microbial communities from the University of Notre Dame, USA, for methane emissions studies - DIP11 DI (SPAdes)... | ecosystem: Environmental > Aquatic >...
GGGCGTTCCGCCTGCTCGTCGACCACCTGATCCGCAAGCTCTCGGACATCCTGCGCGCGGCGTTCGTGCACTCGCAGGCGGGCCAGCAGCCGCAGGCGCTGAAGTCCGGCTTCGGCGATCTGCACAGAGACACGTTCGATTTCTCCGCGATGTCGAGACTGGTCACGCGCAACGTGCCGAAGGACGAACTTCCGGCCAAGCGGCGCCAGCGCATCGAGTGGGCGCTCGCGGTGCTGCGCAGCCAGCCCTTCTATCCGGGGTCCCGGGGTTCCGGAGCGAAGGGCGAACCGTACGCGTTCGAGTTCGACAACTGCGCGGCCGCCATCGAGGCCCACCGCGCACGGCTGCCCCGCCTCGTCGAACTGGTGAAGGCGATCGCCATCGCCGAACTGGAAGCACGCGGCGGTTACGACGAGGCCGACCACGGCCCGTTCTTCGAACGCTATGACGAGCACGCGCTGACGGCCGACGACCTGGCCCAGTTCCCGGACTACCTCGTCTGCATCCCGGCCGATCGCAACGGCGCCCCCGAGAACGCGGCGATGATGGAGATGCTGTCGGCCGGCATGCCGGTGAAGGTCCTCGTGCAGCACGGCGACCTGCTCGAGGAAGCCGCGATCGGCCAGGGCCACTTCGCCTTCGGCGTCCGCAGCGCCCGCCTCGCGACGACCGCCATGGGGCTCGGCGGCCTGTTCATCCTGCAGTCGACGAGCTCCAACCTCTACGCCCTGCGCGACCGGGTCCGCCACGGAATGGGCTGCCGCGGTCCCGCCCTGTTCAGCGTGTTCTCCGGTTCGCCGGACGCGGCGGGCAACCTCGCGCCCTACCTGTCCGCCGCCGCGGCAATGAAGTCGCGTGCCTTCCCGGCGTTCACCTACGACGCCAATGCCGGCACGAACTGGGCCACCCGCTTCTCGTTCGAGAACAACCGCAACCCCGGGGACGACTGGCCCGTCGAGGAATTCGCGTACGCCGACGAGAACGTCCAGCGTGTGAACGAGCAGCTCCGCTTCACCTACGCGGATTTCATGCTCTGCGACCAGCGCAACGCGCATCACTTCGCCGTCGTTCCGCGCGAGCGCTGGACGACGGCCATGATCCCCGCGTCCGACTGGCTGCTGCTGCCCGAGAACCAGGCCACGGATCGCGTGCCCTATGTCATGGCCGTGGACGGGAGCGACAAGCTGCATCGCGTGATCGTGGATGCGCGGCTGATGCAGGCGACGCGACGCTGCCTGCTGCTGTGGCACCGCCTGCAGGAGCACGGCGGCATCCACAATTCGCACGCCGAGCAGGCACTGGCCCGCGAGAAAGCGGCGTGGCAGGCACAGAAGGAGCAGGAACTCGAGGCGTTGCGAAAGGCCGCGGCCAGCGCCACGCCCGCCGCCGCTGCGCCGGCCGCAGAGCCGGTTGCCGCCAGGGCTGAAGCGCCGGTCGCGGCCGCCGCCGAAGCAGCGCCGGCCCCGTCGTCGGACCAGCCGTGGATCGAAACGATTCGCTGCTCGAGCTGCAACGAGTGCCAGAACATCAACGACAAGCTGTTCGGCTACGACGGCAACAAGCAGGCGTTCATCAAGGACCTGAACGCCGGCACGTACAAGGAGATGGTCGAGGCCGCCGAGGCGTGCCAGGTGGCGATCATCCACCCCGGCAAGCCGTGGAACCCGAACGAGCCGGGGCTCGCGGAATTGCTGGAGCGGGCGAAACCGTTCATGGCGTAGCCGGCGCGCGCGTCGCGATGGACTTCCGGCGCTCGGACCTCGCGCACGGGCATGAACTCGAAGGCCTGGTCGTCGTCGTCGACGTGCTCAGGGCCTTCTCCACCTCGGCGTACGCCTTCGCGGCCGGCGCCCGCGCGATCATCGTGGCGCACTCGCTCGACGAGATCGAGTCCCTCAGGCAGCGGCACGCCCCGGCCATCACGGTCGGCGCGCAGCCCGGCGGCTTTCCGGTTCCCGGCCTCGACTACGGCAACTCTCCCGCCAGCATCGCCCCGCTCGATCTCGCCGGCGTCACACTCGTCGAATACAGCGCCGGCGGCGTGCGCGGGCTGATCGACTGCGATCACGCGTCCGAAGTCCTCGCGGGCAGCCTCGTCTGTGCCCGCGCCACGGCGGACTACATCCGGTCGAGGGATCCGCCCGTCGTCACCTTCGTCATCACGGGCCTGTGGACCGACCGCGACGGCGACGAGGATCACGCGTGCGCCGACCTGATCGAGGCCTACCTGCTCGGCCGGTCACCGGTGCTCCCGGACTTCGAGGAGCGCGTGCGTCGGTCGGACTTCGGCCGCCGCTTCGGCCACCCCGACCACTCCCACCTTCCCGCCGACGACCTCGACCTCTGCGCGATAGCCGACCGATTTCCGTTCGCCATGCCAATGCGCCACGACGGCGATCGGCTCGTGATCGAACCCGCCCCGATGCGCGGCCAGCCGGCGCCTCCGACCGGCCGCGCACGGAACCGCTGATCGTCCGCATCGACCCGGATCGAGACGGGCCGTCGCGCTGGCCTCGCGATCGGTCCGCGGAGCAAAGCGCCGCCTGTAGTACCCTGCCGCCGGCGCCGGGCGCCTTCACGGCCGGCGCAACTTTGCCGGCGAAGGCGGGCACTGCCTCCCACGCCGCGAGCGGTTCACTCGCGGCGACAAAATCACACCAAGGGGAAATCGATGAGCAATTTCTGGGATTCGGTATGGCTGATCTTCTCGGCCTTCCTGTTCGTGGCGTACCTGTTCGTGATGTTCCAGGTGATCATGGACCTGTTTCGCGACGATAAGGTCAGCGGCTTCGGCAAGGCGGCCTGGATCGTCGGCCTGGTGTTCCTGCCGATGCTGACCGCGCTCGTGTACATCATCGCGCGCGGCAGCGGCATGGCCGAGCGTCAGCGCGCGGCGGTGCAGCGCGCGAAGTCCGACACCGACGCGTACATCCGGCAGGTGGCGGGCAAGTCGCCAGCGGAGCAGATCGCCGACGCCAAGGCCCTGCTCGACGCCGGCACCATTGCGCCGGAGGAGTTTCAGCGCCTGAAGGCCAAGGCCCTGGCCTGAGCCGCGGCCGCGGCGGCCGCATCGACCGCACAGCGCGGCGGTGCGCGCACCGTGCGCGACGCGTCATGTCGGCAAGACGCGGTGATCCGTTCGGTCCCGGCCCGCACGGCGAGACCCACGAGAAAACGGCGCCCGCAGGCGCCGTTTTCGTTACCAGCTTCCCGCGCGCGATCAGCGCTGCGAGAGCGGCTTGACGTCGCGCGGCGTCGCGCCGACGAAGAGCTGGCGCGGACGGCCGATCTTGTACTCGGGATCGGCGATCATCTCGTTCAGCTGCGCGATCCAACCCACCGTGCGGGCCAGCGCGAAAACGGCCGTGAACAGTGGCACCGGGATGCCGATCGCCTTCTGCACGATGCCCGAGTAGTAGTCGACGTTCGGATACAGCTTGCGGCTGACGAAGTAGTCGTCTTCCAGCGCGATCTTCTCGAGCGCCATCGCGAGCTTGAACAGCGGGTCGTCGTGCAGGCCGAGCTCGGTCAGCACTTCGTGGCAGCTCTCGCGCATCAGCTTGGCGCGCGGGTCGTAGTTCTTGTAGACCCGGTGGCCGAAGCCCATCAGCTTCACGCTGCTGTTCTTGTCCTTCACCTTGGCGATGAACTCGCCGATCTTCTCGACGCCGCCCTGGCGCTGGATGTCGTACAGCATGTTCAGGCAGGCCTCGTTGGCGCCGCCGTGGGCCGGGCCCCAGAGGCACGCCACGCCCGCGGCGATCGCCGCGAACGGGTTGGTGCCCGAGGACGCGCACAGCCGCACCGTGGAAGTCGAGGCGTTCTGCTCGTGGTCGGCATGCAGGATGAAGATGCGGTCCATCGCGCGCACCAGCACCTCGTTGGACTTGTACTCCTCGCACGGCGTGGCGAACATCATGCGCATGAAGTTGCCGGCGTACGACAGGTTGTTCTGCGGGTACATGTACGGCTGACCGACGGTGTACTTGTACGCCATCGCAACCAGCGTCGGCATCTTGGCGATCAGGCGGATCGCCGACACCTCGCGCTGCCACGGGTCGTTCAGGTTCATCGAGTCGGGGTAGAACGCAGAGAGCGCGCCGACCAGGCCGGTCATCACCGCCATCGGGTGCGCGTCGCGGCGGAACCCGCGCAGGAAGAACTGCATCTGCTCGTTGACCATCGTGTGGTTGGTCACGCGCTTGACGAAGTCGGCCTTCTGCTTCGGATTGGGGAGCTCGCCGTTCAGCAGCAGGTAGCAGGTCTCGAGGTAGTCGCACTTGGTGGCGAGCTGCTCGATCGGGTAGCCGCGGTACAGCAGTTCGCCCTTGTCGCCGTCGATGTAGGTGATGGTCGAATTGCACGATGCGGTCGACAGGAATCCGGGGTCATAGGTGAACTTCCCGGTCTTGCCGTAGAGCGCGCGGATGTCGATGACATCCGGACCGACGGAGCCCTTGTAGATCGGCAGGTCCATCGGCGCCGTGCCGTCCGTGAATGTGAGTGTGGCCTTTTCGGTCGAAGGAGTGAGAGCCATGACTTGTCGTCCCCGGTTGGCGTTGTCTCAGGTCGTCCGCATCCGCCGTAGCAGGCTGCGCACGGCATTGTTGTCCAGCGCACCTTGAGGGTCTTTGCGCGCCAGCAAAAGGTCCATCAATTCGGTGTCCGGGAGGTCCATCAGCGCCTCGAAGGCGAGGACCTCGGTGACGTCCAGCCCATCCCCCTCCCGGTCGAGGAAGCGGCTGATGATGAGGTCGTTCTCGAGCATGCCCCGCCGGGCCCGCCACCGCAGCCGGCGGCGCTCCAGGTCGCCGATGACCGGCGGCTCGGACATGGCCGAGCCTAGACCGCCCGCCGCACCAGCATGTCGCGGATCTTGCCGATCGCCCGGGTCGGGTTCAGGCCCTTCGGACAGACGTCCACGCAGTTCATGATCGTGTGGCAGCGGAACAGCCGGTACGGGTCGTTCAGGTTGTCCAGGCGCTCGTTCGTGGCCTGGTCGCGGCTGTCGGCGATGAAGCGGTAGGCCTGGAGCAGGCCCGCCGGGCCGACGAACTTGTCCGGGTTCCACCAGAAGCTCGGGCAGCTGGTCGAACAGCACGCGCACAGGATGCACTCGTACAGGCCGTCCAGTTCCTCGCGCTCCTCCGGCGACTGCAGCCGCTCCGTTTCCGGCGGCGGCGTGTCGTTGATCAGGTAAGGCTTGATCGAGTTGTACTGCTTGAAGAACTGCGACATGTCGACGATCAGGTCGCGGATGACCGGCAGCCCGGGCAGCGGCTTGAGGACGATGGGATCCTTCAGGTCGCGCAGGTTCGTGACGCACGCCAGGCCGTTCTTGCCGTTGATGTTCATGGCGTCCGAGCCGCACACGCCTTCGCGGCAGCTCCGGCGGAACGAGACGCTGTCGTCGAAGTCGCTCTTGATCCGAATCAGCGCGTCCAGCAGCATCTTGTCGTTCGGCTGCAGCCGGACTTCGAGCTTCTGCATGTACGGCCGCGCGTCCTTGTCCGGGTCGTATCGATAGATCTCGAACCGGACCGTCCGGGTGCCGGTCGCCGCTCCGGCCACCGCGCTCGTTTCCACATTGCTGTTCGCAGTCATGCGTCTACCTCGGTAACTTCGGCCTGCCCTGGGTGTCTAGAACGTCCGCTTCTTCGGTTCGAACGTCGGAACCGTCAGCGGCTTCATGTTGACCGGCTTGTAATCCAGCCGGCTGCCTTCGGAATAGAACAGCGTGTGCCGCAGCCACTGCCCGTCGTCGCGCTCCGGGAAGTCGTCGCGCGCGTGAGCGCCGCGGCTCTCGGTGCGGGCGGCCGCCGACACCACCGTGGCACGCGCGGTCTCGACCAGGTTTTCGAGCTCCATCGCCTCGATGCGTGCCGTGTTGAACACCTTCGACTTGTCGGCGATCGCGACGTGTCGGGCCTGCTCCGCCAGCGCGTCGATCTTGCGGACGCCTTCGTCCAGCAGCGCGCCCGTGCGGAACACGCCGCAATGCGCCTGCGTCGTCTTGCGGATGGCATTGGCGACGTCTTGCACGCGCTCGCCCTTGTCGCGCCCATCGAGCGCGGCCAGGCGCGCGAGAGTCGGGTCACCGCCGTGTTCCGGGAACGCGCGGTGGCCCTGCTTCTGGAAGCCCTGCTCGACGATGTGATTGCCGGCCGCGCGGCCGAACACGACGAGATCGAGCAGCGAGTTGGTGCCGAGCCGGTTCGCGCCGTGCACCGATACGCAGGCGCACTCGCCGATCGCATAGAGACCGTCGACCACCGCGTTCGGCTTGCCGTCCTTCGGCACGACGACCTGGCCGTGATAGTTGGTCGGGATGCCGCCCATCTGGTAGTGGATCGTCGGCACCACCGGGATCGGTTCGCGGATCGGATCGACGTTGGCGAACCTGATCGCGATCTCGCGGATCGACGGCAGACGCTTCATGATCGTCTCGGCGCCGAGGTGATCGAGCTTCAGCAGCACGTAGTCCTTGTTCGGGCCGCATCCGCGACCTTCCTTGATCTCCTGGTCCATCGACCGGGACACGAAGTCGCGCGGCGCCAGGTCCTTCAGGGTCGGCGCGTAGCGCTCCATGAAGCGCTCGCCGTTCGAGTTGAGCAGGATGCCACCCTCGCCGCGGACGCCTTCGGTGATCAGCACGCCCGCACCGGCCACGCCGGTCGGGTGGAACTGCCAGAACTCCATGTCCTCGAGCGGCATGCCCGCCCGCGCGACGAGCCCGAGGCCGTCGCCGGTGTTGATGTAGGCGTTGGTCGACGCGTCGAAGATGCGCCCGGCGCCGCCGGTGGCGAGCACCGTGACCTTCCCCTCGAAGATCATCGGCTCGCCGGTCTCCATCTCGATCGCGATCACGCCGACGACGTCGCCGTCGGAATTGCGGATCAGGTCGAGCGCCATCCACTCGACGAAGAACTGCGTGCGCGAAGCGACGTTGCGCTGGTACAGCGTGTGCAGCAGCGCGTGCCCGGTGCGGTCCGCGGCCGCGCATGCGCGCGGCACCGGCTTCTCGCCGAAGTTCGCCGAGTGGCCGCCGAACGGGCGCTGGTAGATCGTGCCGTCCGGGTTGCGGTCGAACGGCATGCCGAAGTGCTCGAGCTCGTACACGACCTTCGGCGCCTCGCGGCACATGAACTCGATGGCGTCCTGGTCGCCGAGGTAGTCCGACCCCTTGACGGTGTCGAACATGTGCCAGAGCCAGTTGTCCTCGGTCATGTTGCCGAGCGACGCGCCGATGCCGCCCTGCGCGGCCACCGTGTGCGAACGGGTCGGGAACACCTTCGACAGCACGGCCACGTTCATGCCCGCGTTGGCGAGCTGCAGCGAGCAGCGCATGCCGGAGCCGCCGGCACCCACGATGACGGCGTCGAAACGACGGCGCGCGACTTTCGATGCAGCCATGCTCACACTCTCCAGAGGATCTGAACGGACCAGACGGCGCAGGCCAGCAGCCACAGCACCGTGAGCGTCTGCAGCGCGAGGCGCAACCACACGGGCTTCACGTAATCCAGCCAGATGTCCTTCACCCCGATCCACGCGTGGTACAGCAGCGCGAGCAGGGCGACCAGCGTCAGGACCTTCATCCACATCGGGACGAAGATCGACGCCCAAGCGACGTAGTCGAGCGGCGCGGCGAGCAGCAGGCGCACGCCGAGGATCGCGAAGAAGACGACGAGGATCAGCGCGGTCAGTCGCTGCAGCAGGTAGTTGCCGACGCCGTAGTGCGCGCCGACGACGAGGCGCCTGGTGCCGATTCCGGCGGGAGGGGGTGCGAAGGCCATCAGAACGCTCCGAAGAGTTTCAGCGCCGCAACGAGCGTCAGCGGCAGGCTGATCGCAAAGACCGCGAGCGCGTTTCCACGCGCCTGCGGCAGGTCGAGCCCGATGTGCAGGTCGAGGACCAGGTAGCGGATCCCGGCAACCAGGTGGTGCAGGAAGCCCCAGACCAGGAACAGCAGCACCAGCTTCACGAACCAGCCGGACGCCACCATCGCCATTCGCTCGAACGTGCTCTCGGAAATCAGGCTGAGGTCGAACATCCACAGCAGGAACGGAAGCGCCAGGAACAGCGCGGCGCCACTGATCCTGTGCATGATCGACACCAATGCCGGCATCGGCATGCGGTACTGAACGATCTGCGTGATGTGGATGTTGCGGAACTCGGGGCGGTTTTTTCTTGGCGCGGCAGCAGGAGTGCTCATCCGGTTGTGCTCTTCGATCGTGGCCCGTGGAGTGACTTTGTATTCTGAACGATTTGGCAACGCCGACAAAATCAGGTGAGCGTGTTGCGGTAGTGATGGTGCGCGGTGACGCTCAGGCCGCGCCGCACTTCGACCGCACGCTCGCCATAGGTATAGGACACGCGTTCGACCAGGAGCAGCGGGTCGCCGGCGACAACCTGCAGCAGCCTGGCCGCCTCGGCTTCGGCAGCAACCGCGCGAATGCGTTCCTCGGCGCGGATCATCCGTGTGCCGAACTCGGTCTCGAAGAGACCATAGAGCGGACCCTTGTATTCCGCGAGACGCTCCGCGGTCAGTCCCTTGAAGGTCGCCCCCGGCAGCCAGATGTCGTCCAGCACGACAGGCGTGCCATCGAAGGCAAGCACGCGGCGAACATAGGCGAGCGGGTCGCCGGCGCGCAGGTCGAGCAGGCGCGCGATGTCGGACGGCGCTCGCACGCGCTTGCACTCCAGGACCCGGCTGACGGCCGGAACCGGGACGCCCTCGTCCGGCACCACGCGCAGGAAGCGGAACTGGGCACGCGGTTCGTGGTGCGTGGCGACGAAGGTGCCTTTGCCCTGCCGGCGCACCACCAGGTGCTCGGCCGCGAGTTCGTCGACGGCCTTGCGCACGGTGCCCTGGCTCACCTGGAATCGCGCGGCGAGTTCGATTTCGCTGGGGATGAGTTCGCCGGGCTTCCACTCGCCCCGTTCGAGGCTCCGGACCAGCAAGTCCTTGATCTGCTGGTACAGCGGCGAAAAGACGGCGGGCCGTCCGGCCCGCGGGGCGTCGCCGGCGCGGTCATCGATCATGGCTCGGATTTCAGCACAAACTCATTGGGATGATCTGGATTAAATCATATGTCTTATATAAGATATACGCTTTAAATCAAGCAAAGCACGCCAGTGCCGCCCGGAACAGCCGTTCCCCGACGCGGCAAGGTGGTCTGGCTCAAGGAAATCGCAGATACCCGGCAGTACACTCGATCGGCTTGCGCTGCACAAGAATCGTGCCCTCTGCTCCCCGCCCTCGCCGTGCCTCATGCGGACACGCAGAAGCACCTTGCCGTCCTTCCTATGGAGACCAACACCATGAGTAAAGCGCCCGTCCGCGTCGCCGTCACCGGTGCCGCCGGCCAGATCGGTTATGCCATCCTGTTCCGGATTGCCTCGGGAGAGATGCTCGGCAAGGACCAGCCGGTCCACCTGCAACTGCTCGAGATCCCCGACGAGAAGGCGCAGAAGGGGCTCAAGGGCGTGATGATGGAGCTCGACGACTGCGCGTTCCCGCTGCTCGCCGGAATGGAAGCCCACAGCGATCCGGTGGCCGCGTTCAAGGACACCGAGATCGCGGTGCTCGTCGGCGCGCGTCCGCGCGGGCCGGGGATGGAGCGCAAGGACCTGCTTGCCGCCAACGCCCAGATCTTCACGGCGCAGGGCAAGGCCCTCGACAAGTCCGCGAGCCGCAACGTCAAGGTGCTGGTCGTCGGCAACCCGGCGAACACCAATGCCTACATCGCGATGAAGTCGGCGCCGTCGCTGCCGAAGGGCAACTTCACCGCGATGCTGCGGCTCGACCACAACCGCGCGCTGTCGCAACTCGCCGCGAAGACCGGCAAGCCGGTCTCCTCGATCGAGAAGATGATCGTCTGGGGTAACCACTCGCCGACCATGTATCCGGACCTCCGCTTCGCCACGATCGGCGGACAGCCGGCCGCGCCGATGGTCGACCAGGCCTGGTACCGGGATACGTACATGCCGACCGTCGGCAAGCGCGGAGCGGCGATCATCGAGGCGCGCGGCCTGTCGTCGGCCGCCTCGGCCTCCAACGCCGCGATCGATCACATCCGCGACTGGGTGCTGGGCACCAACGGCCGCTGGGTGACGATGGGCGTGCCGTCGGACGGCAGCTACGGCATCCCGGAAGAGATCATCTACGGCGTGCCGTGCACGTGCGCGGCCGGCAAGTACGAAGTCGTCAAGGGCCTCGCGGTCGACGAGTTCTCGCGCGGCAAGATGGACAACACGCTGAAGGAACTGCTCGAGGAGCGCGACGGCGTCAAGCACCTGCTCGGCTGAGCGCGCAACCGGGACAACGCGGAGCAACCGATGGCACACAACCTGTTCAACTCCCTCCAGGACTTCACGATCGGCGCCAGGAAAGGCAAGTACTACAGCCTGGCCGCGCTCGAGAAGGCCGGCATCGGCAAGATCTCGCGCTTGCCGGTTTCGATCCGCATCGTGCTCGAGTCCGTGCTGCGCAATTGCGACGGCATCAAGGTGACCGAGGCGCACGTGCGGCAGCTTGCCAACTGGAAGCCGACCGGCGACCGCGTCGACGAGATTCCGTTCGTCGTCGCGCGCGTCGTGCTGCAGGACTTCACCGGCGTTCCTCTGCTGGCGGACCTCGCGGCGATGCGCAACGTCGCCGACGCGATGGGCAAGGACCCGAAGACGATCGAGCCGCTGGTGCCGGTCGACCTCGTCGTCGACCACTCGGTGATGATCGATCACTACGGCAGCAAGGACGCACTCGACCTCAACATGAAGCTCGAGTTCCAGCGCAACCGCGAGCGCTACGAATTCATGAAGTGGGGAATGCAGGCGTTCGACACGTTCGGCGTCGTGCCGCCCGGCTTCGGCATCGTGCACCAGGTGAACCTGGAGTACCTGGCGCGCGGCGTGCACAGGAAGGACGGCGTCTACTACCCGGACACGCTGGTCGGAACCGACAGCCACACGACGATGATCAACGGCATCGGCGTGGTCGGCTGGGGCGTGGGCGGCATCGAAGCCGAGGCCGGCATGCTCGGCCAGCCCGTCTACTTCCTGACCCCGGACGTCGTCGGCGTGCACCTGAAGGGCAAGCTGCGCGAAGGCGTCACCGCCACCGACCTCGTGCTGACGATCACCGAGATGCTGCGCAAGGCGAAGGTGGTCGGCAAGTTCGTCGAGTTCTTCGGCGAGGGCACGGCCACGCTCGCCCTGCCCGACCGCGCGACCATCGCCAACATGGCGCCCGAGTACGGCGCGACGATGGGCTTCTTCCCGGTCGACGAGAAGACGATCGCCTACTTCGAGGGCACGGGCCGCACGCCGGAGGAGATCGCGGCGTTCGAGGCCTACTTCCGCGCGCAGGGAATGTTCGGCGTGCCGAAGGCCGGATCGATCGATTACTCCACGGTGGTGGCCCTCGACCTGTCGTCGGTCGCTCCGTCGCTGGCGGGACCGAAGCGCCCGCAGGACCGGATCGAGATCGGTCACGTGAAGAAGCAGTTTGCGTCCCTCTTCTCGAAGCCGACCGCCGAGAACGGATTCAACCAGCCGGCCGCCCGCTTGAAGCAACGGTTCCCGGTGGGCGCCCAGGGGCGCACCGAGGGCAAGACGGCGGAGGGTCCGGCCGGTGCCGCGCTCGACCTCGCCGAGATGACGGCCAACCGCCCGATGGTGAAGCCGGAGCGCGAGGTCGACGTCCGTGACGTGGCGATCGCCGACGGCGACGTGCTGATCGCGGCGATCACCTCGTGCACCAACACCAGCAACCCGGGCGTGCTGCTGGCCGCGGGCCTGCTCGCGAAGAAGGCGGTCGAGGCGGGACTGAAGGTCAAGCCGCACATCAAGACCTCGCTCGCGCCGGGCTCGCGCATCGTGACCGAGTACCTCGAGAAGACCGGCCTGCTGCCGTACCTCGAGAAGCTCGGCTTCGCGGTCGCCGCTTACGGCTGCACGACCTGCATCGGCAATGCCGGCGACCTGTCGCCGGAGATCAACGAGACGATCACGAAGAACGACCTCGTGTGCGCGGCGGTCCTGTCGGGCAA
>Ga0209254_10005117_pt1 | contig 12050 bp, 10 predicted proteins | sample FrelakmetDIP11DI_FD_187148 | JGI IMG/M metagenome (GOLD analysis project Ga0209254, IMG submission 187148) | Freshwater lake sediment microbial communities from the University of Notre Dame, USA, for methane emissions studies - DIP11 DI (SPAdes)... | ecosystem: Environmental > Aquatic >...
AGCCCGTACATGGCAGGGATATTCTCTGTAAGGATCTGCACGTAGTTTCCTGCCAGGCCGAGAAGCTGTATCTGTTTTGCCCCTGTGGCGGCATCAGTATAATTGACATCAACAGATGCATTGGTAACAAAGCTTTCCGACAGGTTACAGCAAGCGGCCTTGCATAATTCAGCTGCGGTTATGTTCACAGTGGCTATCGTTGCCGCCCTGTCAATGTGAGCCCCGGTGGCACGACCTATTACTGTTACTTCCTGTATGACATTACCCTCCTTCAGGTAAAACTCAACATAATCATCCCCGGGATCGATTGTCAGGGTATCTGAATCGTAGCCAACGAAGCTGGCTACCAGATTGACTTTCCCCTTTAACTTTCTGATTGTGAAGTACCCGGCATTGTTAGTTGCTGTGCCCGAGGACGTACCGGCCCAGATAATATTGGCACCTGGTAAGGCAATCGTGTCAGCCTCACCCTGCCCTCCCGCTATCAGCACCTTACCCTCAATGGTTCCCTGTGCAAAAGCAACGGCAGGTATGATCAGCGCAAACATTATAAAAACATATGGTTTCATAGAGATCGATTAATGAAAATTAAAATAAATATCATACACGGAAGCGCTGCATGCAACGTTCCGGCATTAAACCTCAATGAATGTTTCAGGAAATAATCCGGCAGTACAATGTCGTCAGATCACTGTTGCAATTCCATCTCAGATTGTCTGCATATGATCTGACCGGCTGAGAATTCTGAACAGGAATGAATGCGATGATGACGGCTGCGGTGAAATAGGGAATGACATCAGGCCGCTCGTCGGTGCGTACCAGTTCATCTGTCACGACTCTTTCGGACTCATGCGTACAGCAGTCGTCGGAAAAGACCAGCTCATCTGTACTGTGACAGTGCATGACCCCGCCGGAATCATGTGCGCAACAGCAGCCCTTTTCTGCTGTGGAAGATGTGAGTGAAGCACTTATCTCCTGTATTCCACAATGATAACAGGTATGCTTTATCAATGTAAAGCCCGTACTGCCCGACAGCAGAAGAACTATCAGCAGGCCGGAGATACAAGGCGATATATTTCGCATGCTTTTCACGATGCAAATATAACAAAAGATTGACCGGTTTGTTTAAATGAGGCGGAGACGCTGCATGCATCGTCTCCGCACAAATCAATTAATCCGCCAGCATTTTATTGGACAGGGGGTATTACGAGCACCTGACCGGGATAAATGAAATTAGTCCCATAATTTATCTGATCTTATTAAATAACCTCAAAGGTGATCTTAACATTTACACGGTATTCGGTGATTTTGTTCTTCACCACCACCGCGCTCTGATCCTGAACATAGACAGAACGAATCTCCTTGACTGTCTTTGCCGCTGTCTTGACGGCAGAAGCAGCCGCATCTTCCCAGCTTACATGCGAAGATGCAAGAATTTCAATTACTTTTAGAACTGCCATAGTTTTGTTTAATTAGTTAATAATTAATATACTGTACATAAAAGGTTATTCTGTTTATGCATTGTGTAAGTTAGGCAAAAAACCCGGGATTCGATCCTTTTTACAGTGTTAACTATTACGAAAAGATCAATTTAGAATTTGTTTTGTATTTTTAGCCATTGTTAACCTGAAAAGAGTTTCTAAATTAAAACCTGATTATTATGGGAATGCTAAAAGAATTCAAGGAATTTGCTGTGAAGGGCAATATGCTGGACATGGCTGTCGGTATTATTATCGGTGCCGGATTTGGCAAGATCATTTCATCTCTTGTGAATGATGTGCTTATGCCGCCGCTGGGGCTTCTTCTTGGCAGGGTCGACTTCACCCAGCTCAAGGCTGTACTGCAAAAAGGTTCGGATGCTGTGATGGATGGCGCTACGATTGTACAACCGGCCGTTAACCAGGTAAGTATCAACTACGGTAACTTCATTCAGACAATTATTGACTTCATCATTGTTGCTTTCTGTATCTTTCTTGTGATCAAGGCCATGAATCAGATGAAGAAGAAGGAAGAGGCAGCACCTGCAGCACCTGCAGCACCTCCGGAAGATGTTGTACTGTTGAAAGAAATACGTGACCTTCTGAAAAAATAAAAAAGGACTCTGTACGTTAAGTAATAATTGTTTGCATATTTGCGGACAATTATAAAACATGGCAAGAATAAAGAAGTACAGGTGGTGGCACAGGCTTTTTCCCGACAGGGGATAAGACTGACCCAGTCATCATCATATTATAATACCGGCAGCTGCAGCTCATCACTGCGGCCTGCCAAAAGGTATATATGAAGAAAGCCGGCTGCGAGGCCGGCTTTCTTTTTTTCCCCGGAAAAGTAACCACAGAACCTGTACCTGAAAGATTATTGGATGTAAATGTTGTATTCGTAGGTCAAACCATTTTCACGTAACCACCTGCGAAGCGCTTTGGCAATCTTTCTTTTCCGGAGCAGGACAATTCCTATTCCATCTGCTGATATCTGATAATATGTTTTCATCTCTCCCTTATCCATGAAAGACTTATTGGACCTTCATGATCATATCATAACTCACTACCAAATTATGATATTAGGAGGCATTGTCAAAGCTCATTTTGATATACTGCGGCCAGCTGTTGATAAACGTACCATATCCATAGACATGGCAATATCCGGCTCCGGTTGATAAGTATGGCCGGCATGATATGCCAGGCCAGCTAAGCACAGGGCAGCTTAATTGAAATCTGTCAGATATTTATACAGTTCGCTGTCGGTTGAAAGAATGATCGTTGTGGTCGAATCAAATGTCATCCTGAAGGTTTCCATCGATTTCATGAAACCATAGAGACTGCGTGAAGAGGCCGACTGGTCGTATGCGCCGGCGTAAATAGCTGCAGCGCGCGCATCGGCACGGCCGCGTATTTCCTCTGCCTTGCGAAACGCCTCCGACTGGATGGATTTCAGATCCCTCTCTTTTTCACCGTTTATTTTTGATGCTTCCCCCTGACCTTCAGACCTGAACCTCTCTGCTATGCGGTAACGCTCACTCTTCATCCTTTCATAGATCTGCGTCCTTACCTCCTCGACATAATTCAACCGCTTTATCCGGACATCAAGAATAACAATCCCCAGGTCCTTTACTTTTTCATTGGAAGATACAAGGATCATTTCCTCTATTTTCAGCCTTCCTGTTACAATATCAGAAAGGGTATCCCCGGCCTCCTCGCCGATAAGCCCTGAGGATGTCGGTTTCCTGTTAGTTGAACGTACCACTTCTTCCAGGTTATGACTGGCAATGAAGTCACGTGTCTCTCCGTCGAGGATGTCAGCCAGACGCGACTGTGCACCTCTCTCATCCGTCAGCCTCTTGAAGAACTGCAGGGGATCGGTGATCTGCCACCGCGCATAGGTGTTGACAAAGATAAACTTCTTGTCCTTGGTAGGCAGCTGGTTAGGGTCACCGTCCCATTCCATATATCTCTTTTCAAAGAAATTAGCCTTCTGAATGAAAGGTACTTTTAATTTTAGTCCGGGCGTTATCTTTGGTTCTCCGATTGGCTTTCCAAACTGAGTTATGACAACCTGTTCCGTTTCCTTCACCATATAAACACATGGCAGGATAATGATCAGTGCAGCTGCTGTGACGGCAAGAGTTATGATTATTTTTTTTGTGAGTTCGGACATGACACTACTTATTTGTGTTTAGCTGCATCTGCAAGAGCGGCAACACATTGCTACCGCTCTCATCGGTAATGATCTTATTTCCGAGCCTGGGTATAACCTCTTCCATTGTCTCGAGGTATATTCTGCGCTTGGTCACCTCCGGGGCTTTGATGTACTCATAATACAGGGCATTAAACCTGGCAGCTTCGCCCAGGGAGTTATTCACCCTTTCAGTAGCATATCCCTCAGCTCTTTGAATAGTCTCGTCTGCCTGGCCTTTGGCCTTGGGTATGACCTTGTTATATTCAGACCTTGCCTGGTTGATCAGTGTCTCCCTTTCCTGCTGTGCCTGGTTTACATCGTTAAAAGCATCTTTCACCGGGTCGGGGGGATTGACATCCTGGAGCACCACCTGTTCAACCCTGATTCCAAGAGAGTACTCCGTGCATAATTCCTGGATCTTTACATGTACGCTGGATGCTATTTCGGCCCTTCCTACCGTAAGCACTTCGTTTACAGTGCGGTCACCGACAATTTCCCGCATTGAAGCCTCGGAGATATCCCGCAACGTATTTACCGGTTCCCTGACCTTAAAAAGATAGCTGTAAGGGTCCTCGATACGGTATTGTACTATCCACTCTACATCAGCAAGGTTAAGGTCGCCGGTGAGCATAAGCGATTCTTCAACTGTACCCACTTTAGTATACTCGGATTTTACCGCGGGTCTCGTGGTTCGAAAACCAAATTCCTCCTTTTGCTGCCTCTCCACAGCGACCTTGTACAGAGTCTCTATTATGGGGAATTTCACCTTCAGTCCGGGTTCCACCTTACGGACATATTTGCCAAAGCGGGTGATGACACCCACCTCTTCCGGTCCGATCTGGAAAAGAGAAGTTACCATCAGGATTAACACAATAAGGATACTCAGAAAATACTTTAACAGAATCCTGTTTTGTTCCACCCAACCGGTAAACCCTGATTTATTAAAATTCTTTTCAGTCAATGCTTTATGAATTATTCTCCGACAATCTTGATCAATTTTCCTGCCTGAACCTGATCTGTAAGGTCAAGGTTATTAAGCAGGGCTAATTTACTCATTTTATCCTGTGGTACCCCATAATAGCTGAAAGCACTTGCCAGAGTCCCGGTACGCTGTACTTTCTTTACATAAACCTTCTGTGGTTTGACATTTATTTTTGAAGCGTCTGTAAGCTTTGCAAAGGTCTTCATTGAAGATTCCATAACACCTGCGTAGTTAGGGAAATCAGCCTCGGTAGATATTCCGTGGAATGTATAGATAACAGATCCGTACTGAATAAAATATGACAGGAAAATATTGGTGCTTGTTGTACCTGTTGAACGATCCTCATTAACCAGTTCAGACAAAGAAACTATCGCTGGCATTCCATTGACGGTTCTCTCCTCGCTGCGCTGGAGTGTCAGTCCCACTGCAGCTATAGCTGAATCCCGGGCTGCCTTTAACGTCGTCTGGCGCGAGAGAAGAAATGCTATAAGGGCTTTTCCATCTTCCGGAGCCATATTAACCTGTGTCGGGGTATTCTCCAGTTTCCATGCTGTGGGGAAGGAGAATTTAAATTTCAGCTCCGGATGATAGAAAGTATTTCCCTCTGTATAACCCTGCCTTGGATCTTCGCCATAAACGATACCATCAATCAGAGTAAGGTAGCTGTCAGTGTTGACCTTCCAGGCAGGAAAATTAAGGCTGTCCTGCCATTGGAGCGCCTGGGCCCTCACGGCAACCTGGCGGTCTCCCGGATCGGGGTGTGTTGACATCCATGTAGGTACTCCGCCCTGCGATTCTGCCAGGCTCATTTTTTCAAGTACCCGGAAGAAGTCAGCCATCTTTTGTGCGTCATAGCCCATTTTAGAGGAATATGCCACACCCAGCTGGTCAGCCTGGCGTTCATCATCACGACTGAATTTCAGAAAGAGCAGCTGCATGCCCTGCATGGCATATTGCGCATACTGGGCAAACTGTTCAGAAGCGATCATTCCTCCAATCAGGAGCAGGGTGCCCAGCTGCTGTTTAGATTGCTGGCTGACAGAATGGCGTGCTGCAATGTGCCCCATTTCATGCGCGAGTACGCCCATAAATTCAGCCTCGTTATTAAACTGGGCCATGATTCCCCGGGTAAGATAAATATACCCACCCGGCACGGCAAAAGCGTTCACCACCGGAGAGTCAACAACTTTGACGTGATACTCAAGGGCCGGGCGATGAGAAATCTTACCCATTTCCGTGCCTTTTGCCTGAACATAGGTCTGGATATTAGCGTTAGCGTACTCACCGAATGTGGCCATAACCTGAGGATCATAAGAGACACCCAGCGCCACTTCCTGCGCTTCACTCATCAGCATGATCTGCTGCTTCCCTGTAACAGGATTTACCGCACATGAAATTACTATGGCAACAGCTGCTGCGAAAAGCAATACGTTTACCAGAATACCCGATTTTTTCATTTGTTCTTATTTTGTCCTTATCAAGACCTTAAGATGAAGTCATTGGTTGACATTCAAATTTAGCAAATGTTGACCAAAAAACAAAGACCGCCTTTATTACAAGGCGGCCCCGGATTCACGGCCATCAAATGACATCTATCTCCTGAATATCTTTTCGAGTATGGTCCTTATTTTATTTTTGCCGGCTTCGTCAAAATTGACTTCATCGTCCTCAAAGAGATCGATAAGCCTGTCAAAGAAGTCCTTATCCCTGAAATCCGGACAGTCAAGCGCTCCCTGCAGTTCGGGAGGCAGATCAGGAAAGGGAACATCAAGCTGCTTCATCAATTCCGGGTCTGATTCAGCTTTCTTAAGTGTCAGTGCCACCAGCGGTAAGGCTAGGGCACTCCCCGAGCCATTCCTCCCGGTGTTAAAGTGAATGGCCGGCGATGATGCCCCAACCCTGCTCACAATGACCAGATGAGGATTGAAAGCCGCAAACCAGGCATCAGCATAGTCCTGCGAGGTGCCTGTCTTCCCGGCCAGAGGTATCTTAACACTGTAGACACCGTACACCGAGGCTCCGGTCCCTTCCCGGATGGCTTTCTGAAGCATTGCTGACATAAGCATTCCGGTCCTTTCGGTAAATACCCTCTCTTCAGATTGCGGGAATTCATTCTGCCATATCACCACCCCGCCGGGTGTCATGATGGAAACAATGCTTTGAGGGCTGATCTTCATCCCCCCGTTCGCGAATGAAGCATATGCTACTGCCACTTCAGCAATACTCGCTTCAGCAGTGCCCATGGGCAGTGAGGGAGTATTGTCAAGATGGAATGTAAAGCCCATTCTTCTCCACTGCATATCCAGCTTTTCGAAACCGACCTTCAGGAAGAGGCTGAAAGTCGGGATATTCATCGACTGTGCCAGCGCTCCGGCAAGTGAATATTTGCCTCCGTAGGAATGATTATAATTTTCAGGACTCCAGTCGTTAAACCCTGCCAATGTAACGGAGTCATTATCAAGATACTGACATGGCTCCATCCCGTCTTCAAGAGCGGCAGCGTAGAGTACCGGCTTGAACACCGAAGCGAGTTGTCTCCGGGCTGATATCTGATCGTATGGTTGTGTCTGGTAATCGATACCGCCAACCCATGCCCTGATGGCTCCGGTAACCGGGTCCAAAGCCAGCAATCCTGCCTGTAGTGTTGTCAGAGCTTGCCTGATGCTGTCAGGGATATCCTTCAAGGATCTCTTTCCAGGTGAAGTATTATATTGTTCGCTGAGCCTTTTCTGCATCACGGAGAGATGTGTTTTGAAAGCTTCATTTGCTGCGTTCTGCAGGGAAAGGCTGATGGTGGTTTTAATTATCAGTCCGTCTTTTTCAATATTCCATTCCTTCCCTTTTGCCGGATGTAATTCCTTAAGTATTTTTTCAGCTTCGTTTCTTACCCTGACCATGAAATAGTCTGCCGGCCCGGTAATGTCATATTTGTTATAATCGAGCTTCAGAGGAAGCCGGCATAATGAATCAGCAACCACAGCGGTCAGATAGCTGTATTTCTCCATCTGCTTAAGCACCACATTTCGTCTATTGACGGCATTTTGAGGATAGAGCCGGGGGTTGAACAAGGTGTTTGCCTTAAGCATGCCGGTCAGGACAGCTGCTTCTTCAATTTTAAGGTCCTGCGTTTTTTTATTGAAATATCTGTGTGAGGCAGCCTCTATCCCGAAGAGGTTCTCTCCGAAAGTAACGGTGTTAAGGTACAGGGTCAGTATCTCCTCCTTGGTGAAGACTTTTTCTATTCGCCGGGCCAGCAGGGCCTCTCTGGTTTTATTTATTAAAAGTGAAAACAGGACATAGTCTTTTCTGCCGTACATGTTTTTTGCCAGCTGCTGGGTTATGGTGCTACCGCCTCCGGAGCTCTGGTCATTGAACAGGATAGTCTTGAAAATGACCCTGAACAGGCTTCTCGAATCGATACCGCCGTGTTCATAGAAGCGTGCGTCTTCAGTAGCGATAAGCCCGTTAGTCAGATGAGGTGGTATCTGATCGAATATGATGTTGGTTCTGTTTTCGGAATAGAATTTTCCTATCGGAAAGTTTTCGGCGGAAACAACTATTGAGGCAGTCGCATTTTTATAGTTCAACAGCTCCTTTTTGCCGGGCAGGCGGCTGAATACGCCGCCATACACTGACGACACAAAAAATTCCGGAAGGAATATTATGACGGCAAGAACTATGATGGATATTTTCCAGATCTTTTTCATTCTCATGGCTGAACTCCGATCTGCAAACGTAGCAATTTTTCATTTAGCGCTTATATTTCATTTACCGGATACCAGATAGTGAGCCGGAGCCCTGAAAGAGCGACAGATTTACAAGCAGGCCCTTATTTTATTGCGGTAGAAAGTATGCTTCTCTTTTGCTTCTGACTTTATTTTGTCAATGGTTAGTTTCCCTTGTTCCATGTAACTGCCTGACTCAAAAAGGTAAAATAGTACAGTCAGGGTGTCAAGAATATAAAGATTGCTTTCAGAAGCCGTTTTCCTGAATTTTTCCTTAAGTAACGCAACTCCCGGTTTTGAAATACCGAAATGGTCATGAACCGCAAAGTAATTCCTTGCCCACATTGATAAATTGGTCACTCCTTCGGCACTCCACATCCATTCAGCAAAGCATCCAACGGCTGTGGAATAGCAATCATTAAGCGATCCGGTATTAAAATCATAATCCAGGTATCCCGGTCTGCCCTTCAGCCTGCCTTGTTTACGAAGTTCTTTTTCAACACGGGTTTCAAAGTATGGCATCATCTTAAGAAAAGAGACAGGTGTGTAGCCATCGCTGCATATCTTTTTCAGGAATCCGAGGTTTTCCCTGAGGGAGTCGTAAGTTGTATCAGGCTGGAACATCATAAAGCCGTAATTGAAGACTGTCTCTGATTCCTTTAGCAGCTTTATGCACTCGATGTTTCCGGCAACAGTGGTTCTCTTATTAAGTCGGATTAATCCCTCGTCAGTGCCGTCTTCCAGACCAATGAATATAAGAAACAGCCCGTGTTGTCTCATTAATTCCAAAATGTCTTCGTCTATTTCATCAGGTCTGCAGTTGATTTTCCAGATTATTTTATCATGCAATCCTTTTTTCTCAAGTTCGTTACAGAATGATTTTATCCAGTCATTTTCACCCCTGACCTTTACCGGGAAATCATCATCATTAAACAGGTATACCGAGCATCCCTTGTCACGGTAGAGGTACTCCATCTCCTTCACGACCATATCAGGATTTCTTGTGCGTTTTGAAGGCCCTGATGGTGTCCTGTAGAATTCCTTTGCATTACAGTAAGAGCAGTTATTAATGCAGCCCCGGCCAGCAAGGATGGTAACGTACGTCTTTCCGTATGCGTACTCTCTCAAGGGCGGTCGTAAAGGATACGGCAGTCTGTCAAGATCGCGCTCCAGGGGACGGAATGGTGTCTCAACAATCTTGTGATCCTCTTTGTAGGCAATACTCCTGATGCTTCTCCAGTCCTTGCCTGAGCTGAGGCAGCTAACCAGTTCCAGGAGCGTATACTCACCCTCAAACCGTACAATAGAATCAAGGCCAGGGATCAGGTCGAAAAGTTCGTGCGGGCGCAGGCTCGCAAAGTGACCTCCTGCAGTAAAATGGCAGTTAATCCCTTCGCTTCTGAGTAATTTTACGAGCTTTGCGAACTCATCAATGTACCCTTCATAGATAACTGAGAAACCGACAACAAGCGGATTGCTTTTTTTCAGATCTTCCAGGATCTCTTCATTTCGCAACCGGAAATCAATCATCCTGGTTTCAACACCGGCCTGGCTCAGTACCGCCGACAAATATCCCACTCCGAGGTTGGAATAATCCCCGAAAACAATAAAAATTACCGGCCTCGTGAAAAATCCCAAAACTACTTTATGGGAAATATTTTTTTCAAACCGATACAATAATCAACATGCGCCTGGGCAATTTTCTGTGAAAGGTCCAGCTGCAGGCTGATTACCGCTCTAATCTCATCTTCAGTCAGCCCCAGTTTTGCAAAATCCTCCGGATGCATTTTGAATATCGGAGGCCAAATTCTAATAAACTCCCTGTTTTCACCATAGTCCATGATTTCCTGTTTTTAAGGTTACACAATTTGTATATTATCTGGTGGTGCCGGTCCTTTTCCCGGCCATTGCTTTGAACTCAGGCGTTTCAGCCAGTATTTTCCAGTCAGGATCAACCTTCATAAGCTTCAGAGAGAAGGCTGATGGGTTATTAAGGAGATAATCCACCTGCCGGGTTGCGTTGGCAAAATCACCTGTCATGATGTAGATCTTTGCCAGATTCATGATCATATCGCTCTTTGTAAGGGCATCATCATTGGCCAGTTCCACCGATGTTTTCCCTGCTATCAGTGCATCGGTCACATTTCCTGAACAGGCATATGCCAGGCCGCAATTGCTGTACGCATAATAGTTCTCAGGGTTATCCATAATCATCTGTTTATACAGGACAATGGCAGAGTCATTGTATGCTCCGGCCATTTTCTGATCATTCAGAAGACGGTATATCCATCCTGATGCAATATACCTTAAGCCAGGATATGCAAGATCCTCATCTGATGATGACTGTACCTCTCTTAAAGCATCCTTGTATCTGCCTTCGTAGATGTTTAACAGAACCTTCAAATATTGCTCTCTTTCACCTGTTCTGACATAGATAGTATCTAACAATTTCCTTGCCTCAATGGTATTTCCGTATTTCAGAATAAAAGCTTCAACCATACTGCTGTATGGCCCTGACCATCCCGGCATTACCTCAGTTGCCTTCTTGTAGCAGATTATTGCGGTGTCATAACTATGCAGATAGGTAAAGGAGGTGCCTATATTGATAAGAGCAAGGGCATCCTGCGGTTCTTTTTCAATAACCTTCATTATCAGCTCCTGTGATTTTTTCCAGTCACCCATTTTACGGTATACCATTGCCATATAAAACGGTGGCTGGTAATTATCAGGATCCATTTCTGTGGCCGTCCTGAAATGGGATATGGCTTCCTGGTAATCTTCCGTACAATAATAGTAGTAGAATCCAAGTGCCACTTGCGCGTCAACCAGATCTTTTTCAATTTCAAGTGCTCTGTCAGCATCAGCCTTGCATTTGTCTATATGGGATTCATCTAACTGACCGGTATGGAGGCCCCATGAGCGCGCAATGGAACGTTTAGCATATGCAATAGCAAAGTTGGGATCATCCTTAATGGCCCTGTCATACATCAAAATGGCTGATGCAAAGTTTGAGGCATAGTTTAGAGAATCAATATATTTATTCCCGGTCAAATAATAAAGTAACGCATCGTCAGCCTGAACGTTGGCAGAAAGGTAATTCTTGTAGGCACCAGGATTTTCGGTGGGGTCCTTTTCAATTTTTGCTTTTTCTTCAGGTGAAAGGACTGTTTTAAGGGTTGATGCTATCTGCTCGGCAATCTCAACCTGCAGTTGTGACAAATCACTCCATGTTTTATCATAATTTTTCCCCCAAAGCTGCTCGTTTTTCTTCGGATTTATCAGATTCACGCTTATCCGGATCTTTTCATTAATGGCCTGGTAACTGCCAGCAATAATATAGTGTACATTTAACTCCTTGCCTATTTCCGGAATAGTGGATGTTGTACCCTTGAACCGCATTACGGCATTTCTTGATTTTACACTGTACACTTTAATCTTACTGAGCTGGTTGATAATTTCGTCGGCAAGGGCATTACCAATCCAGTTTTCAGTTTCGGCCCCCTCGTTTTCAAATGGCAGAACCGCAATGGATTTTTCATGGTGTTTGCCCGATCCTGCAGAATTGACGGAGAATTTATAAATGGCATAGAGGCTTGCCATGAACAACAAAAGTGCTATCAGCAGCATAAATCGCTGACGTGATCTCCTTATGTTTTTTTTTGGAGCGC
>Ga0209254_10005118_pt1 | contig 12050 bp, 9 predicted proteins | sample FrelakmetDIP11DI_FD_187148 | JGI IMG/M metagenome (GOLD analysis project Ga0209254, IMG submission 187148) | Freshwater lake sediment microbial communities from the University of Notre Dame, USA, for methane emissions studies - DIP11 DI (SPAdes)... | ecosystem: Environmental > Aquatic >...
CACTTGTGCGCGGTGTCGTCTGCGCATGACGTTCAATAGGCGCGGCGTGGCCTGTGTATAGAGCCAGTAGCCAAAGCGCGACACCACAAAATCATACGCGCCCGCATGCGCTGCGAATTTCGCGCCGAGTCCCTCTTTGAACTTGTACACGCCCCACATCGAATCACTTTCGTTCAATTCGTCGGGCGCGCCCCATAGATCGTAGACGGTGCAGCCCTGCGCTTTGGCCCAGCGCATGGCTTCCCATTGCAGCAGATGGTTGGGCATTTTCTCGCGGTGCAGGCTGCTGGACATGCCATACAGGTACCAGGCACGGTCGGCAAAGCGGAAGAGGATGAGCCCCGCCACGGCTTGTTGATCGACGACGGCGATCAGCGGGTGAGCTAAGCCCGATTGGATGAAGCTGCCCCACGCGTCGCGGTAGTAATCGATCGGGCGGATGATGAACCCATCGCGCTGTGCCGTTTCGGCATATAACTGATAGAGCAGATCGAGATCATCCAGATCACCCGATCGGATTGCAACGCCCTTCTTCTGCGCGAGGCGGACGTTGTAGCGCGTCTTGGGTTTCATCGCGGCCAGCAGATCGTCTTCGCTGCGCGCGCTACGCGCGAGATCGATCAACATGGTGTTGCGGAATTGAATCTGCTCGGCGGAATAGCGCCAGCCCCGATCGAGCAGGATCGCGCGATCGGATTCGGGTAGATCGGGATCGATCTTGATGAAGATGGCGCGATCGCGTTTGGCGACGGCGACGAGATCGCCCAACACCCGATCGACCAATGCGCCATCAGAATAATCCAACGCCGGGCCTTTGGGCAAATAGAGAATGTTGAGTTTGAGCGGCGAGAAGGTGCGGCGCAGCACCAGCGCAGCGGCGGTGTGCTCTTCATTAAGGAAGTAGCGCGGCGTCCAACCCCAGCGGCTCTTGAACTGGCCCCATTCCCACGTTTGCAGTACGTGACGATAGGGCAGAGCGGCCAGCGTGGTATTCCACCGGGTTGGATCGTTTACAGATTGAAGACTCATGGGCGTGTGCAATTTTCACAGAAGAACGATTTTTTGAATTGCGTCGGTTATCACTTAGTGGTAGAATTTGCGCCAGTCACCCACCTGCCACGAATTTTTCTGACGAACCTTTGCGTTTCAGTTTGGTGTGTGTTATTATACCTCCGCGCTTGTGCGCGTCTTCACCTACGCTTGCAGATCAGTTTGAACTCGTCGTCAGGGAGGTCATCCACTATGGATGGATGGGCGTTTGTCGGCATTTTTGTCGTCGTAGGCGCAGTCTTGCTGTCAGTGCCGTTAATCCTCAGTGCGCTGCTAGCCCCCAGAAAACCTAATCCCATCAAGTCCGAAACGTATGAGTGCGGCATGGAGACGTATGGCGATACGCGCGTGCAGTTCAAGGCGCAGTACTACGTCTACGCGCTCATGTTCGCCATCTTCGACATCGAGACGATCTTCTTGCTGCCGTGGGCGCTGGCGTACAAGGACTTTGCCACTATCTTTCCGCTGATCGAGATGATCGTCTTTGTGCTGATCCTGGTCGGAGGTTTGGCCTACGCGTGGCGCAAGGGAGCCTTGGAATGGCTCTAAACCTCGGGCGATAGCCTGCCAGCCCCGCACCTGACTTTTTGGGTGTCGGGGCATTTGTTGTGGGGGTGTGAGTATGATCCAGATTCCAGGCAACGACATCTTTATTGCTTTAGCGACATGGACGCGCGAGATCATGTTGTCGATCGGCCTTGATCCAGCGTTCATCGAGATCGTCATGGCCTTCATCCGCGCGTTGCTGCTAGGCACCATGGCGCTGCTGGTCTTCATGTTGATCACGTGGCTGGAGCGCAAGGTGGTGGCGCGCATTCAAGACCGCATCGGCCCCAACCTGGCCGGGCCGTGGGGTCTATTGCAGCCGATCGCGGACGGCATCAAGGCGATCACCAAAGAAGACACAACGCCCAATGGCGCCGATGTGACCATCTTCAATGCGTCGCCCATCGTGGCGGGCGTGGCAGCGTTGTTGGTCTATGCCGTCATTCCCTTCGGGCCGAATCCCGGCGGCGAGTGCGCCGGCGCGCCGTGCGGTCCTATGGCTGGAACCGAGATGAGCATCGGTTTGTTCTACATTCTGGCGGTGGGCGCGGTGTCGTTGATCGCTGTGTTGATGGCGGGTTGGAGCAGCAACAACAAATATGCCTTGCTGGGCTCGTTCCGCGCGGTGGCCGAGCTGCTGTCTTACGAAGTGCCGCAGGTGTTGAGCATCGCGGCAATGGTGATGATCGCCGGCACGATGAGCATGACGCAGATCGTGGAAGCGCAGACCGTGCCGTTCATCTTCCCGCTCTTCATCACGGCGTTGGTGTTCTTCATCAGCGGTATTGCCGAGTCGGGCCGTTCGCCGTTTGACCTCGTCGAGGCTGAGTCGGAGATCGTGGCTGGTTATCACATCGAGTACTCGGGCATGAAGTTCTCGCTGTTCTTTCTGGGCGAGTTCGTGCATGCCTTTGCCGTGTGCGCCGTCGTGACGACGGTCTTCCTCAACGGTTGGCAGGGGCCCGTTCTGCCGCCGTGGATCTGGTTCTTCATCAAGTCGTTCGGTGTGTTCTTCATCATGATGTGGATCAAGTTCACTATGCCGCGCTTCCGCATCGATCAGCTGATGGCGTTCAACTGGAAATTCCTGGTGCCCGTGTCGTTGCTCAACCTACTCGTGCTGGCCGTGGGCGACACGGTTTTGAAGACGGTGGGCATTACGCGCGAAGCGAGTCCCTGGGTGTGGGGCATGATTTTGTTCGCGGCCAACCTGGTGCTGCTGTTCGCAGCGCTGTGGGCGCTGGGACGCTCGGCGCGCAAGAGCCGCCTGATCAAGCGGCCCATCGTGGCGCGCACGGACGATGTGAAGCCGGCGCCGTCTCCAGTAGCGGCGAGCAACTAGCAGATAAAACGTGAAACGTAAAACGTAACATCACCCTTTACGTTTTACGCATTACGCTTTACGAGTAATGACTATGACCTTGACGCACATCATCTTCATTGTATTTGCGGCCATCACCTTGCTGTCTGCCTTGTTTTGCGTGACGACGCGCAACATGTTCCACGCGGCGCTGTATCTGGTGATCAGCCTGTTTGGTGTGGCGGCGACGTTCGCCATGCTGGAGGCCAGTTTCCTGGCCGCGGCGCAGCTGATCGTGTACGTGGGCGCGGTCGCCATCCTCATCATTTTTGCGGTGATGCTGACGCGCGGCGGTGCGGGATCGCTGCCGGCCGAGCGCCAGTTCAACACGCAAGCGGGACTCGCCGCGGTGGTCACGGTGGTGACGTTATTCATCCTGCTGCGCGTGGTGCCGTTCTTCAACTACCCCGTGCAGGATGCGGCCGTGCCGGTCGATATTCTGACCCAGTTGGGGCACGCGCTGGTCGGCGATTTTGTGCTGCCGTTTGAAGTTGCCTCGGTGCTGCTGCTGGCGGCGCTCATCGGCGCCATCTACATTGCGCGCGAACGACGCAAGGGCGAGGTGGAGGGTTAAGCGGTATGACTATTCCCTTGAGCTGGTATCTCATTGTCGCCGCCGTGTTGTTCTGCATCGGTATTTATGGTGTGCTGGCCCGCCGCAATGCCGTGGGAATTCTGATGGGTGTGGAGTTGATGCTCAATGCCGTCAACATCAATCTGGTCGCATTCTGGCGCTATCTCAATCCCACCGATGTGGCCGGGCAGGCCTTTGCGCTGTTCGTGCTGGTGGTCGCTGCGGCGGAAGCGGTGGTCGGCCTGGCGTTGATCATCAGCGTGTATCGCAACCGCACCGACATCGATGCGGAGAATATCAATTTGTTGAAGCAGTAAATTACTCATTACTCGTTACTCATTCGCAGTAACGAGTAACAAGTAACGAGTAAGGGCACTCCTTTATGGATCAACAAACCCTCATCTACTTTGTCTGGCTGATTCCGCTGCTGCCACTGCTGGCTTTTTTCACGATCATGCTGTTTACGCGCAAGCACGATCGGCTGAGCCACACCATCGCGATCGGGGCGATTGCGATCTCGTTTGTGTTGGCCCAGATCGTGTTCTGGAATGCCGTCGCGCAAGGTGGCTCGCACGCAGCTGAGCCTGCGGCTGCCGTCGAAAGCTCGACCGAAGCACCCTCGGCTACGGCGGAGCATTCTGCCGAAACTCCCGCCGCGGCCGAAGGTGAGCATGCCGCAGCTGAAGGTGAACATGGCTACCCGGCCTACGTCGAATCTCACATCCCGTGGCTGCCGCAGGGCTTGAATACCTTGAACATGGGCGTGCTGGTCGATCCGCTGACGGCGGCGATGCTGTTCATGGTGCCCATCGCCTGTTTCATGATCATTTTCTACAGCGTCGGCTACAGCAATTTCAACAAGAAGCGTGACCCGCACGATCAGCCCGGCTTCCCGCCACACAAGGGACGCGAGCCGATGTATGGCCGCTTTTTCGCCTTCCTCTCGCTGTTTGCAGGCGCGATGTTGACGCTGGTGGTGGCCGACAACTTGCTGCTGCTCTTCATCGGCTGGGAAATCATGGGCTTGTGCTCGTACCTGCTGATCGGGTTTTGGTATGCCCGCACGTATCCGGATCGCAACAAGATCACGCCGCGCGGCGCGGCCGTCAAGGCGTTCATGACCACGCGCGTCGCCGATGTGTTCATGCTGTTGGGCATCGCGTTCTTGTATTCGTCCACCGGCACGCTGTCGTTCACCGAGATCTTCACGCAAGAGATGACGTCGCAGCTGGCAGCCGTGTTGTTCCTGGGCATTCCGGCAGCGCAAGTGATCTACATGCTGCTGTTCATCGGCACCATCGGCAAGAGCGCGCAGTTCCCGCTGCACACGTGGCTGCCCGACGCGATGGAAGGCCCCACGCCCGTCTCGGCCATGATCCATGCGGCGGCCATGGTCAGCGCCGGTGTGTACATGGTCATCCGCATGTTCCCGATCTTGGGCGGCACGGTCCCGCGTGGCGAGTTGGTCACCTTCACGCCGATGATCATCATCGGGACGTTCACGGCGCTTTTCTCCGCTACGATCGCCTTCACGCAGCGCGACGTGAAGAAAGTTCTGGCTTACTCGACCATCTCACAATTGGGTTTCATGATTTCGGCGCTGGGCATGGGCGCGTGGGTCGCGGCGCTATTCCACCTGATTACGCACGCCTTCTTCAAGGCGTTGTTGTTCATGGGCTCCGGCTCGATCATTCACGGCGTCGAGCACGGCATGCATGCTACTGAACATGGGCACGACGATCATGCGGCAGCCCCGGCCCATGCCGAAGCTGCGCCCGACGATCACGGCCATGGCCACGACGATGCCGATCCGCAAGAGCCTGATATGGATCCGCAGGATATGTTCAACATGGGGGGCCTGCGCAAGAAGATGCCGGTAACATTCTGGACGTTCTTGATCGGTGGTTTGTCGCTGGCGGGCTTCCCCATATTCTTCGCCGGCTTCTGGTCCAAGGATGAAATTCTGGGCCACGCTTTTCACTATCCGCAATTCCAGATCGTCTTCTGGGTGCTGGTGTTTACGGCTTTCCTGACGGCCTTCTACACCATGCGGCAGATCAGCCTGACGTTCTTCGGCCAACCGCGCACGGAAGCGGCCGGCCATGCGCACGAATCGCACTGGACGATGATCGCACCGCTGGTGATTCTGGCCGTCTTCGCGATCATCGCCGGGTTCGTCGGCGTCAAAGCCGACATGCCGGGTCTAGGCTTGATCTTCAACGGCCCGTTTGCCAAATATGGTACGCCCTTCGAGCATTTCGTGGAACCGGTGCTGGCCACGACGATTGAGATCGAGGTGCTGTCGTTCGACTGGACGCCGCTGCTCATCGCTTCCACCGCCGGTGTGCTTGGCCTGGCTCTGGGTTGGTGGGTGTATGGTCGCAGGCCGCTGGCTGCCGGGCAGCCCGATCCTCTGGAAGTGAAGATGGGCGGCCTGTACGTGGTGCTGAAGAACAAGTATTACATCGACGAGATCTACAACTACGTTTTCGTGCAGCCGGCCAGGCGCTTTGCCGTCTGGATGGGCGATGTGTTCGATCGCAAGGGCATCGACGGCGTGCTGCACGGCATTGCCGATGGCGCGCTGCGGCTGTCGCTGGCGTTCCGCAGTTTCGATACCAAGGTGGTCAATGGCGGCGCGGATGGCTTTGCCGCCAGCATCAAAGCCGCTGGTCACTGGCTGCGCGACATCCAAACGGGCCGTGTGCAGAATTACCTGCTGCTGGCGCTGGTGAGCGTGGTGCTGCTCATCGCGTTGTACATCACGTTGTTCTCGTAAGGCGACGAGGAAACCGATATGGATACGAATCAATTAGTTCTGCTGCTGATTCTCTTCTCGCCGTTGATCGCCGCCGTGCTGGTGCTGATCATCGGGAAGCTGGGCGACGGCGCGGCTAAGTGGAGCGCGCTGCTCTTCAGTCTGGTGCCGCTGGCGCTGACGATTTATCTGTGGATCGCCTATCAGAGTGCGCCTGTCGATAGCGGCGGGTTCAAGTTCGTCTTCTCGGTACCGTGGCTGCCGCAGATCAACAGCAGCTTCACCATCGGCGTCGACGGCATCAGCCTGTCGATGATTCTGCTCACGGCCATCCTCACGCCGCTGGGCATCATCATCTCGTTCAAGATTTCCGATCGGCTGCCGTTGTTTATGGCACTGCTGCTCGGTTTGACGACGGGCATGTTTGGCGTGTTCATGGCGCTGGACCTGGTGATCTTCTTCATCTTCTGGGAGATCGGCCTGGTCCCGATGTACTTCTTGATCAATCAGTGGGGCAGCGCCAATCGGCGCTATGCCTCGTTCAAGTTCTTCATCTACACCATGGCCGGCTCGATCGGGTTGTTGCTCTCAATCCAGTTCATCTGGTCGGCATTGGGGACGTACAGCATTCCGCAGGTCGCTGCGCAATGGCCCACCTACTCAGGCACGGGCGTGCTGGGTATGCCCGTGGAAACGGTGAAGAACATTACCTTCTGGTTGTTTGTCATCGCCTTTGCCATCAAGGTGCCGGTGTGGCCGTTCCACACGTGGCTGCCCGATGCGCACACGGAAGCGCCCACGGCCGGCTCGATGATCCTGGCGGGCGTGTTGTTGAAGTTGGGCGCATATGGCTTCCTGCGGCTGGTGCTGCCGTTCTTTCCCGATCAGGCCGCGCAGTTCGCGCCGATCCTTGCACTACTGGCACTGGCCGGGATTGTGTTTACTGCGTTTGCCGCTTACGGTCAGAACGATTTCAAACGGCTGGTTGCGTATTCGTCGGTCAATCACATGGGCTTCGTGTTGATGGGCATTGCGGTAGCCGCGGCGGCGCTGGGCAATCCCGAGTGGAAGCAATACGGCATCATTGCGACCAACGGCGCGGTGCTGCAGATGTTCGCGCATGGCCTGTCGGCGGCGGCGATGTTCGCCTTAGTCGGCGTGGTGTACGAGCGGGCGCACACGCGCGATCTCAATCAGCTCGGCGGCTTGTGGAAAGTAATGCCGATCTACGGCGGCATCTTGATCTTTAGCGCCATGGCGAACTTGGGTCTGCCCGGACTGGCCGGCTTCCCGGCGGAGTTTCAGGTAGTCAGCGGCGCATGGCCGGTCTTTACCTTCATCACCGTGTTGAGCATGCTCGGCTTGCTAATGACCGGCGCGTACGTGCTGAAGGCGATCCAGAAAGTGCTGCACGGCCCGGCCAACCGCGAGCTGCTCCATCATGCTGAGATGCCCGACATCAATCGGCGTGAGATCATCGCCCTGGCGCCGCTGTTGGTGTTGATGCTGGTCATCGGCATCTATCCCATGTGGTTGATGACTGTGATCAATCAATCGGTTACGTTTGCGCTGACGAAGCTCATCGGCGGTTAAGCGCGCAGTGTGCTTGCAGCTTGAACTATCCCACCAAAAGATGGGGATTATTTCATGGACTTTCGACAAATTGTCTTGACGCTCATTGTCTTTGCGCCGGTAACGGCGGCGGTGATCATTTTCCTGACGCCGAAGGACAAGACGATGTTCGTGCGCGTCGTTGCGGCCGTAGCGACTTTCATCTCCCTGGCGCTGGCGATCTACATTTTCATTGCCTATGATCGAGACGCAGCCGCGAATATCCCGGCGGCGGAATATCAATTCCAGGCGCTCGTGCCGTGGGTGCCCTCGCTGGGCATCAGCTATCACGTCGGTGTGGACGGCATCGGCCTGGTGATGGTGCTGCTCACCGGCATCGTCGGCTTTATGGGCGTGCTCATTTCATGGAACATCAAAGATCGTCCGCGCGAATTCTTCGCGTTCTTCATGCTGCTGGTCGCGGGCGTGTATGGCGTCTTCGTTTCGCTGGACTTGTTCCTGCTGATCTTCTTCTATGAACTCTCCATCTTCCCGATGTATATCCTCATCGCCACGTGGGGCTCTACGCGCAAAGAATACGCGGCAATGAAATTGACGCTGTATTTGTTGATAGGCTCGATCGTCGCATTGATTGGTATTCTAGCCGTCTACTTCTCGGCGCAGTTCCCACCCGGCCTGCTGCCCGATGGTGCCACGCACACCTTCGATTTGCTGCTGCTGCAACAGGCCAACATCCCGATCGAGGTGCAGCGCATCTGGTTCCTGCCGATCTTCATCGGCTTCGGCGTGCTGGCGGGCATCTGGCCGTTCCACAACTGGTCGCCCGACGGTCACGTGGCCGCCCCCACGGCTGTGTCGATGATCCACGCCGGTGTGTTGATGAAGCTGGGCGCGTTCGCCGCGATCATCGCCATGCGCATATTGCCCGATGCCGCGCGTGAGCAGATGCCGTTGGTCATTCTGCTGGTCACGGTCAACGTGGTTTACGGCGCAGGCATCGCGATGGTGCAGAAAGATTTTAAGTACGTCATCGGTTTCTCGTCGGTCAGCCACATGGGGTTGGTGACCATGGGCTTTGCGACGATGAATCAGGTGGGCATGAACGGCGCGGTGCTTCAAATGTGGAGCCACGGCATCATGACGGCCTGCTTCTTCTCCGTGGTCGGCTTGATTTACGATCGGGCGCATACCCGCCAGATCGACGAGCTCAGCGGCTGGGCTCGTTATCTGCCGCTGGCGGCGGTGGCCTTCATCATCGGCGGCCTGGTCAGCATGGGCATGCCCGGTTTCAGCGGCTTTGTGGCCGAATTCCAAATCTTCATGGGCCTGTGGCAAGGGCCGTTCTTCGGGCAAATCTGGTATTACCCGATTATTGCGATCCTGGCGATCTGGGGCGTGATTCTGACGGCAGCCTACGTGCTGCGTATCGTGCAGCAGGTCTTCTTCGGCGAATGGGACCCGCACAAGTGGCACGATCTGCGCCCCTCAAACTTCGGCGACAAACTGGCGCTGATCACCTTTTCAGTGCTGATGATCCTTATCGGTATTGTGCCTTCGTTGCTGATGAACACCATTCAACTCGGCACGGCGTCGCTGATGAAGCTGCTGCAGGGAGGCTAATCCCGCATGACTGGCGAACAACTTTTGCACGGCCTGTGGGCCGTTCTGCCTGAAGTCATTTTACTGCTGTTGGGCATCCTGGTGATCTCCATCGATCTGATTAAGCGGAGTCAGATCCGCGGGCGCACGTTCGGCTACGTGACGATCGCCGGCGGGCTGGTGGCGTTGGCGGTGGTGTTCTATCAAATGCTCAACCAACAACCCCAACCGGCTGTGGCCTTTGCGGGCATGGTGCGCGTCGATCTGTTCGTGCAGATGTTTCGCATGATGTTCCTGGTAGCGCTGATTTTGGCAACGTTGATCTCGCTGGATGTGAAGGGTCTGAAAACCAACGGCGAGTTCTACGGCCTGCTAATCTTCAGCACTGTGGGCATGGGTTTCATGGCGGCGTCCAACAACATCGTGATGTTGTACGTGGCCCTGGAAACGACGAGCATCGCGCTGTACATGCTGGCGGGTTTCATCCGCGAATCCAGCGTTTCGACCGAAGCAGGCTTGAAGTATTTCTTGTTTGGCGCTTTCACTTCGACCATCTTGTTGTACGGCCTGAGCCTGCTATTCGGTTTCACGGGCGGCCAGACTAATTACAGCGAAATAGCCGTGGCCTTACAGCGCCTGGTGGCAAATCAGGAAACACTGCCCGCGCTGGTGGCGCTAGTGTTGATCACGGTGGGCTTTGGCTTCAAGGTGGCGGCGGTGCCGTTCCACATGTGGACGCCCGACGTGTACGAAGGCGCACCCACCCCGATTACGGCGTTCATCTCGGTGGCGTCAAAGGCGGCAGGCTTTGCGGTTTTCATCCGCTTTTTCCTGATTGTCTTCGGACCGCTGCAAGAGCAGTGGGTGGGCTTTGTGGCGATCCTGGCGGCGGTCACGATGGTGCTGGGCAACCTCGTCGCGCTGCAGCAGCGCAACTTCAAGCGCATGCTGGCCTATTCCTCGATCGCGCAAGCGGGTTATCTATTGATTGGCGTGGCGGCGGTAGGCGAGCTAGGCATCGCCGCCATATTGTTCTATCTGTCTGTCTATGTGCTGACCAACATCGCCGCCTTTGCCGTGGCTGAAATTGCAGCCAATGCCACGGGCAGCGAATTGATCAAAGATATGGCAGGGCTGAGCCGCCGGGCGCCGGGCATTGCCTTTGCCTTGCTGGCGTCGATGCTATCCTTGGCCGGGGTGCCGCCGCTGGCTGGTTTCTTTGGCAAGTTCTACATTTTCCAGGCGGCGGTCGGGTACACCAATCCGGCCGGGCAGAACTCGCTGGTGTGGCTGGCCTTGCTGGGTGTGTTGACCAGCATCATCGGCTTGTACTACTACCTGGTGGTCTTGAAGGTCGCGTATGTCGATCGGGCGGAGGGCGAAGACGTGCCGCTCAAGACCAGCGGCGGCTTCAAGGCGGCTCTGACCATCACCGTGGCGGGCATGATCTTCTTCGGCATTTTTGCTACGCCGCTGTACACGCTTTCGACGCTGGCCGCGCAGGCCGTGCGTTAGTGCGAATTTTTACATTGACGAATCGCATCTCGTGTGCTACCATCAGGCATGAGCGCGCTCCGATTGTTGTGAGCGCGCGTGTGTTGTCCAATGAGCGAGAACAAGCCGCCTCAGCCAACGAGCACAGAAGTGGTCACCAAGACCCTGGCACAGGGCAGTCTGATCGGGGTCCAGGCCGGCTGCGTGAGCGTGATTTTAATTATCCTGGCGCTGGTGGCGGGTCTGCTGCTCGATCGGGCACTGGGCACCAAATACATGTTTACGGTTGGTCTGCTGCTGCTGAGCATCCCGGTTAGCCTGGGGGCCATGGTGTACACGGTTCTGCGCAGCACGCGTGCGATGCAAAACCAGCCTGGACCCCAAGCAACCCAGAAGGAGGACAGCGTTGAAAAGACCAGTTAAATGGATCATCTTCATCGGGCTGGTGGTCTTTGCCTGTGCCTGGATGAACAGTCCGCTCATCAATTACGGCAAGTTCCCTGCCATCAAGCTGCCGTCGGAGACGGTGTTCATGCTCGGCCCGTTGACGGTGACGAATACCCTCATCACCACCGTGGTGGCGGACATCGTGTTGTTGTTGTTTGTCTTCCGGGCCACGCGCAAGATTCGCAAGGGCGCGCCCGACGCCGAGATTCCCCGCGGCGCCCAGAACGTCTTTGAGCTGATCATCGACATGCTTTATGGCCTCAGCAAGAGCGTGGCCGGGTCCAAGGCGCTCAAGATTTTTCCGTGGATGGCGACGATCTTCCTGTTCGTGCTGTTCGCCAACTGGTCGGAACTGTTCCCCGGCATTGAAAGCATCGGCCTGATCGAGCCAGCCCATGAAGGGATTGGCTATCCCAAGGTCGAGTTGATCCCGGGCGTGCTGTACACCGTCGATCAATCTCAGCCGATTGTGGTGGACGAAGCGACGGTAGCGCCCGCCGCTGACTCTGTCGCGGCGGAAGCCGAGCAGCACCAGGAAGCGGAGGCTGCCGCCGGGGAACACCATCCAGAAGCTTATCACGTGCTTCCGTTCTTCCGCACCCCCACCAGCGACATCAATACCACGCTGGCGCTGGCGCTCATCACCATGG